>PJEL010002532.1_pt1 | contig 16593 bp, 16 predicted proteins | sample 1853271 | NCBI WGS metagenome assembly PJEL01 (sample SAMN08108733, study PRJNA415343) | Invertebrate metagenome, whole genome shotgun sequencing project. | host: Globobulimina | place: Sweden: Gullmar Fjord | collected 2015-08
GAAGTTTACATATTGCTATGGTCACTCAGTGGTTCATCGAGTTAAATTTTTGATTGCTTCCTAAGAAGCAATTTCGAATAACTCAACACCTGTGAGTGTCCACACAGATTTCTTGTTTCAATTTGTTAAAGAGCGTTGATATCAATCTTTCAGATATCGCCGTTAGACGCTAGGTCGTTGGCTTGAGGAGGTGTATTCTACACTTCCCGTGATTGGCGTCAAGCGCTTATTTTAAGAAGTTTTCCAAGCGATGCTTTCTTATACAGAGCACATCAATGAACCACTTAAACTGCTTTTCACCTAAGTTCAATTTCCGAAGAATTCAAACTATCTAACACGCTGCAAGTCCCGTACTCCTTAGCTTAACGCTAACTCGTTGGCCTGCTGTGCCGTGTCAGTGGATGCGCATTATAGGGATGTGAGCTTGGAGCACAAGGGTTTTTTGAAAGAAAACCACATTAAGAGCCTTGAGTGCAGCTTTATCAATCGATACGGCGACTTAAGATACGAAATATGTGCTTAGGATACCGAAAGGGGCTAAACGCCCCTTTTTATACTCTTATCTATTCAAAACTAACCATGGCTACTGACTAAAGAATCGTGACTCCTGTTTTGCCTCGATCACATCACCATTGTTTGTATCAGCATTAACTGCTGTCACCCTGAAATTAATGTTAGTCATCGATCTTGAAAGCTCTACCGGATCAACCGCAATACTAATAGGTAGAGTTAACACCTCCCCCCCCGCGATATGAACTCGTTGTAACCCATACCATAGAGACTCAGGTAAACCTTCTACAGCCAGTTTATAGTCATGAGCAGATTCAGTCTTATTGAGAATCTTCAATGTGAAAGTATTTTCAATCAAACCCTCATTATTCTCTCTGAATAACTGGTTTCTATCCCGAATAACATCAATGCGTACAGGTGCTATGGTTGCGCTTGCATAGACAAATATCACGATCATAACAGTCAGAACTACACCATAACCAACTAGCTTTGGTCTAAGCACTTTCTGTTTTATTCCATCGAGTTTATTTTCAGTGGTGTAAGCGATGAGTCCTTTATCGTACCCCATACGATCCATGGTCTTATCGCAGGCATCGATACAGGCACCACAGTTAATACATTCATACTGTAAGCCATTTCGAATATCTATACCGGTAGGACATACCTGCACACAAAGGTCGCAATCAATACAATCACCCAGCCCCATCTCTTTATGATCGGCTTTACGTGATCTTGGGCCTCGTGTTTCTCCTCGTTTATTATCATAACCAACAATAAAGGTATTTTTATCGAACATCGCAGCCTGGAACCGCGCATAGGGACACATATGAATACACATGATCTCCCTCATCCAGCCCGCATTACCATAAGTAGCGAGAGTAAAGAGTACGACCCAAAAGTAGATCCCCCCGCTCGCGCTTAAAGTAAATACATCACGATATACTTCACTGGTAGGCACAAAGTAGGAGACAAACGTCATTCCCGTTAATAATGAAATGAATAGCCAGGATGCATGCTTTGCCGTTTTTCGCCAAAGTTTATTGAAACTCCAGGGCATCTGATCCAATTTAATCCGCTTATTGCGGGCCCCTTCAAGCTTCTCTTCAAACCAGATAAAAATAAACGTCCAAACCGTTTGAGGACAAGTGTAACCACACCACACCCTACCAAGGTAAGTCGTAACAAAGAATAAGCCAAAGGCGGCTATCATTAAAAGCGCAGCTAATAGAGTTAAATCCTGAGGCCAAATGGTCAAACCGAAAATATGAAACTTCTGCTCGCCCAGATTAAACCAAACAGCTTGACGGTCACCCCAGGGGATCCAAGGTAAGATAAGGAAAAAGAGCATGGCGACCCAACCTAATCGTCTTCGGAGCTGACTCCAGAGTCCATCGACGGCTCGAACATATATTCGATTACGTGGGTTAAATCGATCAGCCTTATTTGCATCTGGTTGATGGATCTTGATTCGTTTAGCCTTCGAATAATCCTTTTTTTCAGACTCTGTGCTCATCTTTGTAACCTTACCGCTTTAATATTGCACGAAAATTAGCTTATTATACCTGTTATATTACATTTTATTCATCAAAGTTGGGTTAAAAATATGAGAGGCTGGATCATATTAGGATTAGGAGCTGGGTTGCTATATTACGTAGCAACTGAGACCAATAAGCTCGATGAGCCGATTGCGAAATCAGATGAGCTATTACAAAAAATCGAGCGGAAATTAGACTCGTTAACGGGTACTAAAATCATTAGGGTAGATAACAGGCTAGCCCATCTGAAAAAAGAGATTGGCCAGCGCATGTCTGAACGAGAACTAAAAGCTCTGGACGATGTACTTGCATCTGAGTATACCCTGCAAGAGTTCAAAGATGACTACTGTAGTGGCAAAACGAAACAGCATGATAGTTTCAATAAAGATAACCTCTTTTTTATTTGTGACAGGCTAAAGTAGTTTTCAAATAACTTAATATTCTAGACATATAGCCAGGCATTAATGGAAACTGACGATTGACCTGAGTTAAGTTTCGGCCTAGCCTTTGCTCAATCTAAATTTGGGTATTAAAGGCTAAATATCATGAGTCAGCAGGTTTCAGACATTTTTGATCCCACACTATGGGATCAAGTTTCCGGGTTTGATTTTGAAGATATCACCTACCACAGAGCCAAAGATCAGGGCACTGTACGTATCGCAATAAACCGCCCAGAGTGTAGAAACTCTTTCCGCCCCAAGACTGTTGATGAGTTATACACGGCATTAAACCATGCAAGACAGTGGTCAGATGTAGGTTGTGTACTGCTAACCGGTAATGGTCCATCGGCAAAAGATGGTGGCTGGGCATTCTGCGCTGGCGGCGATCAACGCATTCGTGGCAAAGATGGTTATAAATATGAAGGCGCCGAACAGGGTACACCAGACCTAGCCCGTATGGGACGTCTTCATATACTCGAAGTACAACGCTTAATTCGTTTTATGCCGAAAGTCGTTATCGCCGTTGTTCCAGGTTGGGCCGTTGGTGGTGGACACAGCCTGCATGTTGTATGTGACCTCACTTTAGCATCTAAAGAACATGCAATCTTTAAGCAGACTGATCCCGATGTAGGTAGCTTCGATTCTGGTTATGGCAGTGCATACCTCGCCAAGATGATAGGCCAGAAACGCGCTCGTGAGATCTTCTTCCTTGGCTTTAATTACAGCGCCGATGAAGCCTTCGACATGGGTATGGTCAACCGCTCTATCCCACATGCTGAACTCGAAACCGAAGCACTAAACTGGGCCAGAGAGATTAACTCTAAGTCTCCGACGGCTATGCGCATGCTTAAATATGGCTTCAATATGGCCGATGATGGCTTAGTGGGTCAGCAACTGTTTGCCGGTGAAGCAACGCGATTAGCTTATGGTACAGCTGAAGCTCAAGAGGGCCGCGATGCATTCTTAGAGAAGCGAGATCAAGATTTCTCTAAATTCCCTTGGCACTATTAATCCAACGTCTAACCAAACTGGAACCTATCCAGAATAGTTGACTTGAATAAAGCCGTTAGTATTTTATTACTAGACATTAAAGCTGACGGCTTTATAACTAAAAGCAGCTTTCAATTGAACAAACCGATTAAACAAATCTAATTACCTCACTATCAAAGCCAAATGAGAACGGTTATCATTTAAAAACATTCGATAACGAGACTCATCATGAATAAAACAATCACATTTGCAATACTACACTTTAGCGTCGCATTCTCTGTGACTTACCTATTGACTGGTAGCGTCGTCATCGGTGGCACTGTCGCTCTCATCGAACCCGCCATAAATACCGTGGTTTTTTACTTCCACGAAAAGGTATGGCGTAAACTAGAACGGCATTCAAACGATACTATCTCGGCATAAAGAAGAAACACCATCAACAGTCTCGATTGGAAATTAAATAGACTAAAGTGCTTTGTCTGCAGGCGAGAATATAAATCCCTTAAAAAGTTAGCTGTCACAAAAGCTTCATAAAAAATTTATCTCGGCAGTTAAAAACTGTTTTATTAACATATTCATATTGCTTAGCTTACTCGTAACTTTGAGTTCATCCGCTTAAAGCAGAAATCCTCTCAGGTGTAGAAGCCCTATCTCGCTTAGCTTTTAGGTAGTTAGCAGTTTCAGCTCACCTCATCTTATCGGTGGCAGTGTCAACATCCCTACACAGCCGAAAAAAACAATAAACCAACACAATACAAACAAAACACGTCGCAACAAACCTACCAGCCTAATCCGAAAGTACTGACTGTAACTTAGCTGTCATATTTATCTGTCTTAATGCCCCTGCTTCCAAAGAGAAGCCCTAATTCAATGTGTATTTCGACTTAATAGAGTGGAACTTGTGATGAAAAAAGTTATTGGTTTATTAGCCGCTGTTAGCTTAATAACAGCACCACTTGCTCAGGCAAGCGCAACAGTTACGGTTTCAGGTTCAACCTCTGTCACTAATGTCATGGAAGTATTGGCAGAAACCTATCAGCAATCAGCGGGTAAAAGTGTAGAAGTACAAGGTACCGGCTCATCAGCAGGTATCCGCGCCGCTAAAGATGGCACCAGCATGATAGGCATGTCGTCTCGTGATGTTAAAAGCAGTGAAATGACCGCAGACACAGAAAAAGTGGTTATTGCTCGTGACGGTATTGCGGTCACAGTCAACAATGCCAACCCAGTACAAAACCTAAGTAAAGATCAAATAGCTAAGATTTATCGCGGTGAGGTTAAAAACTGGAACCAAGTGGGCGGAGAGAACAAACCTATTGTAGTGGTGACTCGAGATGCCGCATCAGGAACCCGCGGCGCATTCGAAGACATAATGAAGCTAAAGCGTAAAGTAAAAGGCATGAAGGTATCCGCCATCACACCAACCGCTCAAGTTGGTAATGGTAACGGCATGGTCAAAACCATAGTTGCAAATAACACTTTTGCTATCGGCTACATATCTCTGGGTTCAGTCGATAACTCTCTACAAGCGTTGAAAGTCGACGGTATCGCAGCAACAGATGAGAACATTGCCGCCGGAGAATACACCATCGCTCGTCCATTTGTCGTACTCGTTAAAAACAACGTGGCCCAAGAAGCTCGAGACTTTATCGACTACATCCTATCGAATGATGGTCAAAACATCATTACAGAACAAGGTTATATCCGTATTAACTAATGCAACATTTGATAACTGGGGAGCCTAGGCTCCTCTTTAACTCTTACATCAAGCAGATTAAATCGCATGACCTTGAGGCAAAGTGATGGATACGGTAAATAAAATCCGCACATCTGAGCTGCAACTAGCTCAAAAACAAACTTATGATTGGGTTGAAAAGGGATTCCACCTACTATTTCTATGTAGTGCCATGGTTGGCGTTATCTCTGTCGCGACGATTGCTTGGTTCCTGTTTCATGAAGGCTTACCCGCCTTTCAAGAAGCCGGCGTCAGTGAATTAATCTTGGGGAGAGAGTGGCTTCCACCAGCACTGTTCGGCATATTCCCCATGATAGTAGCATCGCTTATCTCTACAGCGGGTGCTGTGATTATCGGTATACCTATCGCCATTTTAACGGCTGTTTTTCTGGCTGAACTGGCGCCTAAATGGCTTGCGGATATAGTCAGACCGGCAGTAGAACTGCTCGCTGGCATCCCATCTGTTGTCTATGGTTTTTTCGGACTGGTTATCATAGTCCCCGCCATAGAAACCCTATTTAACATTCCGGCTGGAAATACCATTTTGGCGGGGATAATTGTACTAGCAATCATGATATTGCCTACGGTTATCACCATTTCAGAGACCTCTCTAAGAGCATTACCATCTGTCTATAAAGAGGGAGCTCTCGCATTAGGCGCATCCCATATATACAGCATATTTAAAGTGTTAGTTCCTGCTGCACGTAGCGGTATTTTGACAGGAGTCGCGCTGGGTGTGGCTCGGGCTATAGGAGAGACTATGGCGATTATCATGGTCATGGGTAATGCTCCGGCCATGCCAGGTTCAATTTTAGAACCCGCTCGAACGCTGACGGCAAACATCGCCATGGAGATGTCGTATGCCACTGGGGTTCATGCAAGCGCGCTATATTCGACCGGCATCGTTTTATTGGTCTTTATCGTTTTACTCAATGCAAGCCTACTCTATGTAAACCGTAAGAGGAGCTTCTGATGCTTCAACTCAAAAGAGACACACAAGATAACCTACTCTTAGGTGCGATATGGAGCTCGGCGGCCATCACAATCCTGTTCCTGCTTTGGGTCGTATGGCATATTCTCAGCAATGGCTTGTCCCATGTGAGTTGGGAATTCATTACCGGCGCTTACACCCGCATTGGCGAAGCCTCGGGTATCTGGTCCATGATAATCTCGACGGTTTATATGGTTGGACTTTCGCTGGGCATCGCCGCGCCTATCGGCATTATGACCGCAATTTACTTAACGGAGTACGCTAAGCCCGGCAGTAAAGTGGTGCAGATGATTCGCTTTTGCATCGAATCTTTAGCTGGTATTCCCTCTATCGTTTATGGCCTGTTTGGTATGACTTTCTTTGTCACAACCTTAGGCCTAGGCTTTTCTATCTTAGCCGGATCATTAACCCTCTCAATGTTAATTCTACCTGTGCTTATTCGCACAACCGAAGAAGCCCTGCTCGCCGTACCTATGAGTTACCGTGAGGGTGGCTATGCTCTAGGAAGTAGTAAGGTATACACCATCTGGCGCTTGATACTTCCAAGTGCTCTTCCGGGTATCGTCACTTCAGTGATCTTAAGCATTGGCCGGATTATTGGCGAGTCAGCCCCGGTATTTCTCACCGCCGGTATGGTGACTCAAATACCTGAATCAGTCTTGGAGTCGGGCCGCACCTTAACCGTTCACCTGTACAAATTAACCCAAGAGCTATTTACCCAACATGAGTGGGATCAGGCCTACGCAACAGCCACAGTGCTTATTGTCCTGGTACTCATCTTAAATCTGGCAACTAAATTAATTGCCAACCGCTTTAATAAAGCATCTTAAACAAGGCCAGATATCATGAACAAGCTTGAAGTTAACAACCTGAATCTATTCTATGGCGATAACCATGCGCTTAAAGATATCTCATTGGAGATCCCTGCACGTCAGGTAACCGCCCTTATTGGTCCCTCAGGATGCGGTAAATCCACCTTACTTAGAACCTTAAATCGAATGAACGATCTGGTTTCCGGCGTAACAATCTCCGGTGACGTGAAGTTTGAGGGAGAAGATATCTACTCAGATGTCGATGTAAAACAACTAAGAATGCGAGTTGGTATGGTCTTCCAAAAGCCGAATCCATTCCCGATGAGCATCTATGAGAACGTTGCTTTCGGTCTAAAAGCTCAGGGCATGAAAGATAAGAAACAGCTAGATTCAATTGTCGAAGAGTCGCTGCGCGGTGCCGCGCTTTGGGATGAAGTAAAGGAGCGACTCAATACGCCAGCTTTCGGTCTATCGGGTGGTCAACAACAGAGGTTATGTATTGCTCGCGCTATCGCAATGCAGCCAGAAGTTATCTTAATGGATGAGCCAACGAGTGCTCTGGATCCCATCGCGACCCATAAAATTGAAGAGTTAATGGATGAACTGAGAAAGAAATTCACTATCGTGATTGTGACTCACTCGATGAACCAGGCTAAGCGTATCTCAGATAAGACCGCCTTCTTTTGGATGGGGGAATTAGTCGAACATGGAGAGACTAGCCAGATATTCAACCAGCCTAAAGATCTTCGAACACAAGGTTATGTGAGTGGGGAGTTCGGTTAACGAAAGCCGTTTCCATAGCATAGACACTTAAGCCAACTAAACTATCGCAGTTTGGTTGGCTTTAATCTCTCAGGGATAGCGATAGATTGAATGCACTGAAATATCGAGACGCGTCGCGGTGATCTGAGCACTGCCTTTCAGTTGATATATACCTAAGTAATAAAGCAGTGTCACTATCTCACGACTCTTTTTAGAGGGGGTTATGCTGGTATTATTTCGCACATCACGATTAACACCGTCGATAGTGTCATGTAACGCCTCATCGAACCCGCCGTAAATACCGTGGTTTAACATTCCCATGAGAAAGTATGACCCTCTACGCAGGTTAAGGGGCTTAATCGATCCCTCCAAAGAACAAGTATTCTGCTGAGACGAGACTTTGGTCAGATAGCTAGCTACCCCCCGAATCATCTTTTTTGATAGAATAATCAAAGCTGCACATATTTTTCGATGGAATAGAGAAGTTATGACCCAGAACAGTAACGAAATCCGCAGTAAACTTGCACTGCTTCAACTTGCTAAAGAACTCAATAGCATCAGCAAAGCTTGCGATATTATGGGATATAGTCGCGACAGTTATTACCGCTTTAAAAAACAATATGAAGAAGCCGGTGAACGGGGATTAATCAATTTATCGAGAAAAAAACCGGCATTAAAGAATCGAGTGTCTCAGGAAGTGGAAGATCAAGTTATCGAAATTGCGCTCGATTACCCTAATTATGGCCAAGCAAAAGCCGCAGAAATTCTAACGGCCAGAGGTTGTATCATCTCAGCCAGTGGGGTTAGGACAATCTGGCTAAGACATAACTTAGAAACCAAGAAAAACAGATTACTCGCGCTAAATAGTCGATTGAGACAGCAAAACCATTTGAGTTTCAAAGCTCAACATGACATGGAACAGCTCTATCAATTAGAACAGAATGAATCAACATTAGACTGCAAGTTCCCTGGTGATGTCTGTGTTCAGGATACATTTAAAATTGCAGAAATTAACGATCTTGGTCCGATTTACCAACACACTTTTATCGATGCTTACAGCCAATTCGCACATGCCATTATTTCCACAACCAATGACTCCAGAGTCGCGGCAGGCTTTTTACTAGAGACCGTTATTCCTTGGTACAAAGAGAACAATATTCACATCAATAGTATTTTGACCGACAGGGGCGCTGAATTCTCCGGGAAGAATAGTGTTCCCTTTCAGGAAGTAATTACTGAACTCGACATAAACCATATCCAGATGAGAGCCTATAACGGCCCCGTCGTAAACGGTATGGCTTCACAGTTCCAGCACCTGGCTTATAACGAGTTTTATGAGCCGTTCTTGAAAAAGAACAAAATCACTTCACTCGATACATTTAATGAAAGTTTGCGAATCTGGTTAGAAAGATATAATCATCAATATGCAATTTCTGGTAGGTATACCTTAGGTAAAACTGCAATTGAAGTTTTACAACTCAGCAAACATCTTATTAAATAGCCCAGTCATTAAATAACTTAGCTATTAGGTCAACTAGCTAGCCGATACTTGGTTAGCTTTAATTTCCCGTAGGTAACGATAGATGGTGTGTACTGAAATATCGAGTCGTGTCGCAGCAACTTGAGCACTGTCTTTAAGTTCAAAAATGCCTAATTCATAAAGTTGAGTGACTATTTCTCTACTCTTTTTCGAGGGAGCAATTGCACTATTTTGCCTCACTTCACTATTCACAGAGTCGATACTGCTGTGGAGTGCCTCATCGATATTTCGGGCAAAGACTTCAGGAGAGCTGGTAAAGTCTGCATTAATCATACTGTCAGGCATCATAGAGCGTAATACTGACTGTAGTGGGGCATCCATATCACTGTTTATACACAATAAGCCAATGGCTCTGTTGTGACTATTGCGAATGATGGTAGTAATAGACCGCAATGTCTTACCCGTTGCACATTTGGTCAGGTAAGAGTTAGAGATATCCTGACCCGTTTTTAGCTTTAACAGCGCGAGATTAGTGATTGGGGCACCGAGTTTTCTGCCTGTGATATGACCATTAGCAATTTTGATAACCGATGGTTCACGAGCATCGAGGCTGTGTAATACCACTTCAGTATGTTCACCATACATAGCCGCTATGCCATCGACTACATTCTCCATGGACTTCAAAATATCAAAATCACTTTGTGTCAGCTCTTGCAGTTTCACATCTATCCCTTAAATTGCCCTCCAGCCTTATAGTTGAAGGTGTATTCCAAAACAATCCCCATATCACTGCATGACAGGCTGAGCCCAGCAGGATATCAAGCGGACATGATATTAATGATAGTGGTATCGGTTGAAGGCATACCGTGACTGATCATCTGGCCTATGTTGATAATCGTTTGCTCAACATCCTTAGCGATAATACCTTGTCCGGAAACAGAGCGGCTATTCATCGCCATTAAAAATGCCCTAACGGCTGCACAAGATGAAGTACTGACCTTCATTGCACAAGAAGCTTTAGCACCGTCGCATATCATGCCAGAACTATCACTGATCACATTTTGAATGGCAAAACAGGACTGCTCAAAACTTCCACCAGCCAAGTATACCATAGCCATTGAAGCCGCAGCACTCGTCACCGTGTTACCACAAAATGCCGATAAAGGCGGGTAATGAGACTTAATATAGATGGCACCAAGGTGACTTAAAATCAGGGCTCTGGCGAGCTGTTCATCACTACTTTTGTAATGTTTAGCAGTGATCACAACCGGAATAGTCGCGGCAATACCTTGGTTACCACTGCCTAAATTGCTCATCGCTGGCAGAGTCGCCCCGCCCATTCTGGCATCGGATGCTGCCGCGGTTTCCATCACAATTTTATTCAATAGATCGTTCGATAAAATCCCATCGTCGATACTCTTCTTCATCATACGGCCCACTTCAAGACCATAGGAGTTAGTCATACCTTCATTGGACAAATTAATATTTAGATCGGCAGCCTGCAGAATAAACGCTATCTGCTCAAGCTCAATCTGAGTCGCAAACTCATAGATAGAGGCGATATTAATATCGACACCTTCACAGATTGATCCGGTAGAAGTTGCACTCGATTCATCAGCGATGAAATTAGTGTTACCGTTGAGTTGCTTCTCAACAATTAAGGTATGTCCGCCACTGATCTTGACCAATGACTCCTGACCTTCAAATTTAGCGACCACACAGCAATAGATAAACTCATCAGTCACAGTACGCTTAACTGAGACCTTACCTGCATCTATCATCTCTTGCGCCAATAAAACTTGCTCAGGTGAGATAGTCGCTAACACTTCAAGACCAGCATCGGCATTACCACCAATAGCCCCCGCGGCCGCAGCAATAGCCAATCCAATCTTCCCGGTACCAGGAACAAAAACACCCATGGAGTTTTTATAAAGGTTATCAGAAACTAATACCTCTACTGAATCGGGAACACTACAACCTAACGCTTGAACGGCAACCGCTGCACCATAAGCCGCCGCAATAGGCTCTGTGCACCCAAGCGCCGGTTTAACCACTTGGTTAATGATCTCAATATACTTTTGCCATTCTGGTTTCATAGGGGGTACAGCCTTATAAAGTGCTTAAAGTAATTACTTAGATTTGATGTGTGCGATAGCTTCGATTTCTACCTTTACACCTAAGGGAAGATCTTTAACCGCAAAGCAACTACGGGCTGGACAATCGGTTTTAAAGTACTGCTTATACACTTCATTGAATACTGCAAAGTCATTGATATCGGCAAGGTAACAGGTCGTTTTCAATACCGTATCTAAACTAGCACCACCGACAACTAACACGTGATTCAGGTTTTCCAGTGATTGCTTAGATTGTTCAGCAACGCCACCTTCAACCACTCCGCCCTTCACCTTGCACACTGGCAGCTGACCAGAGGTAAAGATAAGATCACCATATGTAGTGCCATGGGAGTATGGACCTATAGCCGCTGGCGCTTGTTCTGCATTGATCAGTGTTTTCATATAGCCTCTTTCAAATATTTTTTAATTTTAACTAACCACCATGATGCAACATTATTTTCATTTTCAGATAAATTGCAACTTAATTTTATTTTTTTAATGAATAAAACAGAACTTTAGACGACCGAGATCCCATTAAACAGGCATTATTGACTTTGTTCGCGCATTCAAAAGAAGTTGAGTGATTTTGATTGTAGCGAACAGAATGTTCAAATATATTTGCACAAAAGTGGCTTAAATAAAAATAACTTAGGATGATGTATGACTGCGAGTATTACAACTGCGGGTGTATCTGAAGAAGATATATCGAGCGCTGAATGGAAAGAGGCAACCCGATTCGACAGTACCGATTGGGGCTGGATAATAATGAGTATAGGTATGGCCATCGGCGCAGGGATCGTCTTCCTTCCCGTTCAGGTTGGCTTGATGGGGCTATGGGTATTTTTATTATCAGCCGTCATTGGCTATCCGGCTATGTACATGTTTCAAAGATTGTTTATTAATACTTTAGCCGAGTCCCCTAAATGTCAGGACTATCCAAGCGTGATCACTGGCTATCTGGGTAAAAACTGGGGGATGTTACTCGGTGCACTCTACTTCATCATGTTGGTTATCTGGGTTTTCGTCTACTCAACAGCAATAACAAATGACAGTGCATCCTTTCTTCAAAGCTTCGGTGTAACTAAAGAGCTACTCTCGGAGAACCCATTCTATGGATTAGCACTGATCTGTATCTTAGTGGCAATCGCTTCGCGCGGTGAAAATCTACTATTTAAGATCTCCAGCTTTATGGTATTAACCAAACTCAGTGTTGTCGCCATATTAGGATTGATGATGGTAGACAAGTGGGACATCAACAATATAGGCACCATTCCGGCCACCGGAGACTGGCTAAAAGATGCGATAATCATGTTGCCATTCACCTTAACCTCCATCCTGTTTATTCAATCTCTAAGCCCAATGGTTATCTCATATCGCTCCAGAGAAAAATCACTGAAGGTCGCACGCTTTAAAGCCATGCGAGCCATGAACATTGCCTTCGGGATATTGTTTGTTGTCGTATTCTTCTATGCCGTCTCTTTCACCTTAGCCATGGGTCATGAACAAGCTGTAAAAGCTTCCCATGAAAATGTTTCAGCCTTAGCCATGGTAGCTCAAAATATGCCGGGGCAAACACTCAAGCTGCTCAGTTTAACTCTCAATATTTTTGCCGTGATGACAGCCTTCTTTGGCGTGTACTTAGGCTTCCGTGAGGCTTGCCAAGGCCTCGCGATGAACGTATTACGTCGTTATATGAAAGAGGAGAATATCAATTCTACGCTTGTCGGTCGTGGCATTATTATTTTTACAATATTATTGTCATGGGGTGCGATTGTATTGAATGCTCCCGTACTGAGCTTCACCTCAATCTGTAGCCCGATATTCGGCTTGGTCGGTTGCCTGATCCCAGCTTACTTAGTCTATCAGGTACCTGCACTGCATAAGTATAAAGGTGTCTCGCTCTATATCATCATTGGCACAGGCCTCCTGCTTTGTATCTCACCCTTTATCGCATTTAGTTAAAACCAATATTCCCGGATAAATAAAAGCTCCTGTTAGATTGACTCTAACAGGAGCTTTACTGTTTTTGCTTAACGATTAAGACTTACTCTACCGTTACAGACTTAGCCAGATTACGTGGCTGATCCACATCGGTGCCCTTAATTAAGGCCACATGGTATGACAATAACTGCATTGGGATCGTGTAGATAAGCGCCGCCATAAACTCATCGCAATGTGGCACTTGGATCACCTTCATTGTGTCATCAGATTCGAACTCAGCATCAACATCGGCAAAGACATACATCAAGCCACCACGGGCACGTACCTCTTCTACGTTGGATTTTAGCTTCTCTAACAGCTCATTGTTTGGCGCAACCACGATCACAGGCATATCGGCATCGATTAACGCGAGTGGTCCATGCTTAAGCTCACCGGATGCATAGGCTTCGGCATGAATGTAAGAGATCTCTTTAAGCTTCAGCGCCCCCTCCATCGCGATAGGATACTGATCGCCACGACCTAAAAATAGTGCGTGATGCTTATCGGCAAAATCTTCGGCTAACTCGGCAATAGCCTCATCTAACCCTAGTGCCTGCTCAACTTTAGCAGGCATAGACTGCAGGCTCTGAGTGATCTTAGCCTGCATATCGGCAGACATGCCATTATGGCGACCCACAACGGCAGTTAACATCAACAGGCCAGCAAGCTGTACGGTGAACGCTTTAGTCGAAGCAACACCGATCTCAGCTCCAGCTTTCATCATATAAGCCATATCTGACTCACGCACCAAAGATGAACCCGGTGAGTTACAGATGGTCATAGTGGCCTTATAGCCCATCTCTTTGGCCAGACGAAGTGCCGCTAAGGTATCGGCAGTTTCACCAGACTGAGAGATAGTCACAAGCAAACTATTAGGGAACATGTGCGACTTGCGGTAACGGAATTCAGACGCTATCTCAACATTACAAGAGACACCGGCCCAATCTTCTAACCAGTAACGTGCAGCCATACCCGCGTGGTAACTGGTACCACAGGCGATGATCTGTACATGCTTAATATCTTTCAGGAACTCAGCGGCATTTTCACCAAAGGCAGAATCTAATACTGCACCACTGGCAATACGACCTTCCAGCGTGTGTGCTATAGCGCGTGGCTGCTCATAGATCTCTTTAAGCATATAGTGACGGTATTCACCTTTATCACCCGCATCATGAGTCACTTCTGACTCTTTGATTTCACGCTCGACCGCATTACCGTCAACATCGAAGATATTAACTTCACGGCGCATCACCTCGGCTACGTCTCCCTCTTCCAGGAAAGCAAAAGAGCGAGTTACAGGCAGAAGAGCAAGCTGATCGGAAGCGACAAAGTTTTCACCCAAGCCATAACCGATAACGAGAGGACTACCGCTGCGGGCGACGATCATACGCTCGCTATCACGGCGATCGATAACCACGGTGCCATAGGCACCTTCTAACTGCTTAACCGTCGCTTGAACCGCTGCAAGCAAGGTATCGTTAGTCTTAAGCTCATGGTGTACTAAGTGACAGATAACCTCGGTATCGGTATCTGATGCAAAGGTATAACCTAAACCCTTAAGCATTTCCCGTAGCTTATTGTGATTTTCGATAATACCGTTATGTACGACGGCAATATCCCCTTCCGAAAGGTGTGGATGAGCATTTCGCTCACTCGGCTCACCGTGGGTGGCCCAACGGGTATGAGCAATACCTGTACCACCGGATAACGGCGCTGCATCTAAAGCAGTTGAAAGTTCCTGTACCTTACCGACACGTCTTGTACTGCTAAGCGTACCATCTTGAATAACAGCAACACCGGCCGAGTCATACCCTCGGTATTCGAGGCGCTTAAGTCCTTCGACTAAGATTTCAGCTACATCTCTTTGCGCAACAGCGCCAACGATTCCACACATATTAGTTACCTAACCTCTTTTAAAAAAGAGTTAAAATGAGAGTTAAAATTGAATTTGAAAATGGATAATCTTTGTTATCTCACATGAGGTGCCAGGATCACCCGCACCCCATGGTTTGAAATTGTTTCAACAGCCTCGGCTGGTAAGTTTTCATCTGTTACCAACACGCTGATATTGCTCCAGGCCAACTCTAAATTCGGAATACGTCTACCCAGTTTTTCTGACTCGAGCATGACTACGACCTCGCGGGAAACCTCAGCCATCACCTTACTCAGTCCGGTAAGTTCATTGAAGGTGGTTGTGCCGCGATCAAGGTCTATACCATCAGCGCCAATAAAGAGTTGGTCAAAGTTATAGGAGCGCAGTACCTGCTCGGCTATTTGCCCCTGAAATGACTCCGAATGAGGATCCCAGGTGCCACCAGTCATCAATAATGTCGGCTCATTCTCAAGCTCATGAATAGCATTGGCCAGTAGCAATGAATTGGTCATCACTACCAAGCCATTCTTATCATTAAGCTCCCGGATTAATCCCGATGTGGTACTGCCGCTATCTATGATGATTCGATTATGATCGTTAATCAGCTTAGCTGCAGCCTGAGCAATAGATAACTTATTGGGTGCTATCTTAGCCGTAAATTGCTGCGTGACCTCATCGGGTATCGCCACCGCGCCGCCATACCGACGTAACAGCAGCCCGGTTTTCTCTAATACGGCCAGATCTTTTCGAATAGTGACTTCAGAAGTTTCGAAACGTAAGGATAACTCGTCAACACTCACTTTCCCCTGCTCATTAAGCAGGCTGATAATGCTATGGCGACGCTGTTGAGTATTACGTTTGTTCATAAAACCTTTCAATTAAGTTTCGTTTCGAAAGGTGTATTATAGTGAAACGAAACTTTTTTGCTAGTTTAAAGCCCTAGATTGTTAAATTAAGTATGAAAATCAGGCAAAAAAAAGCCCCTATCTAAGATAGAGGCTTTCGCTATTCTCTTTTAACCATTTTTAGAGCTTCTTTAAACCTTAGCTTCAGGCTTAAAACTTAGCTTCCAATGCCAGGCCGAAGTGACGTCCTTCACCTACGGTGACATCTTTATGTGTACCACCGGCCAGATAGTCGACATCAAACAGGTTCTTGATATTCAGGCGAACACTCACATCACTGCCCATCACATCCATGCTATAGGCTGCGCCCATATCGAAACGCACGTAGCCATCTTTCGAGATAGTATTGTCGGTATTAGCGAAACGCTCACCCACATAGATGGCACCGAAGTTTAGTGCTAAGTCATCGGTCATCTCATAACGAGTCCAGACGTTAGCCGACCACTCGGGTGCGTCAACTGGTGTC
>PJEL010002533.1_pt1 | contig 16591 bp, 38 predicted proteins | sample 1853271 | NCBI WGS metagenome assembly PJEL01 (sample SAMN08108733, study PRJNA415343) | Invertebrate metagenome, whole genome shotgun sequencing project. | host: Globobulimina | place: Sweden: Gullmar Fjord | collected 2015-08
TATGGGATGCCCTGTGAGTTGAGTTTCATATTCATGGAGGCGATAGCTGAAGTATCCATATCCTTAAAATCTTTAAGTTCAACACCTATTGAACCCTCTTCAATTTTAAGCTTGAAGTCTTTAGCGTACTCAGTGTGTTGAAAGAAAGCTATCTTTTTAAGCTCATTCACAACCTGTTCGAGTGTGACTTCACAGATTTCTTCAAGTTTTTTCGTTTTTTCGGATATATAATCTTTGATATACTGCTTATCAAGATACCGCTGTCCGGTTCTAAATGCTACTCCAGCCGCTTTGGCCGCTTTAGCAATACTTGAGGGATCTATAAGATAAGCTGTGACGAACTTCAATTCCGTAATATTCATCTCTGTTCTTGCAACACTAGGCATATCTCTAATATTACCACTTTTTACAAAAAAGTCAAGGAAATTGAAAAAATACCATTTCTGAACAGTTATTCAGTAAGACAGGATATCTAATCTCTCAATTGCCGTTTTTTTGCGAAACGGCCAATCAAGAGTTTTTCGATGACAAATATTATGACAGGCTAAATTAGCCTAAAAACAAAGGTTTTATGATGGAAAACATAGGAAATTATATCAAACGATGGAGACTGGAAAAAGGATACTGGAAAGACCATCCAGAACATTCAATTGAAGACTGGAAATTCGAAGTTGTAAACGGAGACACCAGACAGTCATATTTGGAATGGTGCTACCACCAAGAAGAATTATCAAAAGAACTACCCTTTTAACCCCTTATCCTTTCCCCCTCAAGTGAGGGGAAAGAAACGGAGGTTTTATGTATAAAGATAATGAGTATTTAATGGATGATTTATGCATCCAAGCAGATTTTCTCCAACTAATGGAGAAAGACCCGGGGAATAATCCCCTTTCACCACATAACAAGGAGGCAGAAATGTCATCACAAGTAACAGATTCCAAGGTTTTTCCTTATAATGAGGGTGGACCAACAAAAGCATTCGGATCAGTAACATTAAACGGAGATTTTGTAATAAGAAATCTCAGAGTTGTTGAGGGTCGTAATGGTTTATTTGTAAGTTTTCCGTCCAAATGGAAAGAAAGCACAAAGAAAAACCACGATATTGCTTTTCCAATAACAGCTTCTCTAAGGGCTTTGATAACACAGGAACTTCTTACGAAGTATGAAAATCCGGTGGTTGAAGAAGTACCTGAAGAGCAGGTGGCTTAATCAATATAGGGAGGTCCTTCGGGGCTTCCCTTTTTTTTTAACAGGAGATAATATGAAACAAGGAAGATCAATAGTTGATTTATCCAGAGAATTGGAAAGGATTCAAGGTTCAGCAAAGGATTTTATTGTTCCGGTTCAGGATATGAAAGTAAATAGCGTTTTAGACGTAGATGTGAATGGAACTGGTGTGTTTCAGCCTACAAACTGGGCTCATAGTCAAATGTCATCTTACACAGGAATACCTAAAGGGTATTACGACCGGATTAAGGAACAAAATCCTAGTTTATTATCCATGAATATCAATCATGGCTTCCAGAATGCTATTAACCAGACCCTCGCAAAGAGGAATGGTAAGCATGAAACTAGAATGATTCGTACCATAGACGGAAATGTACGAGCATTCCTAAGTGACCGGTATCGAAGATTAGATTCATATGACTTACTGGAAACGGTCTTTCCTATCTTACAAGACGGAAGATTTAAAGTGGTTTCAGCGGAATTAACTGAAAGAAAGCTGTATCTTAAAGCCGTTACCGATAAGGTACAAGGCGAGATTAAGAAAGGCCATGTGGTTAACTATGGTATCGCCATATCAACTTCCGATGTGGGTTGCGGATCTGCACAAATCAATCCATTCTTAAATGAATGTGTATGCGATAATGGAATGATAATGGAACAAGCGTTCCGGAAATTCCATATCGGCAAATCTCAATCTTCTGATAGTGTGGAAGAATTACTTTCTGATGAAACCAAAGAACTTTCAGATAAAGCTTTCTGGGCTCAAGTAAAAGACGTTATTGAGGGAACTATGAAAGAAGAAATCTTCGAGCAGAATCTCAATAAACTTCGTTTATCTTCCGAACTTCCCATTAAGAACTTCGACCTACCCAAGGTAGTTGAACTCACAATGAGAGAAACTGGAATTACTGGTGACAAGACCAAAGATAATATAGTAGGTTACTTAGCTAATGGTGCTGACGGTAGGGGCTTAAACAAATGGTCTCTTGCAAATGCATTTACTTGGGCGGCTCAAGCTGAAGATGCTGATTATGAAGATGCAACTGGACTTGAAAGAGCCGGTGGCAAAATCATAGAAATGCCCAGAAACAAATGGGAATCCTTGGCCGCATAAATAATATGAGGTGGCGTGGTAGCCTGACTGATTCCTAAAGAGGTAAACCGTGGTTGGTCCTCATCAGTTGCAGACCAATTGCCCTCATTTTTAACAAAGGAGATTATAATGGACAGATACCAACTAACCAACGAACACCGAGCCATAAAATCTGAGGATGGGAAGTGGTGCAAGGTTTCGGATATGGAGGAATTTTTTGCAGAGAACAGCGAAAAAGCTACAGAGATAGTTGAGCTTTCGGCTGAGGTTGAGCGGTTGAAGAAAGGTATTTATACTATCGCAAATTACGCAACAGATAATCTACTACTGGTAGCAGATAAGGGGGAAAGCTGATGGAAGATAAAATATATTTTGAAGTTAATAATCCCCATAACCATCATCCCGATTGCCCTTTTAAAAATGTCGATGTGTGTTTTGCATCGTGTGGGTGTCATAAGGTGTGGGATAGAGTAAAGGCTCTGGAGGCAGAGATATTTGAATTAAGGGGCAAAGGAGAATAAAATGACTAAAAATTTAATGCCAGTAATAGTGGTAAATAAAAAGAACACATCAATTAGAGATTTTAAGTTTAAACTGATCGGTGGTCTGTGGTGTATATCTACTATGGGATCTATTGACGGCAGTAAAGGGATTGTGTACAGACCCGGCACTCAGATAACAGTTAACAAAGGAGAATAAGTGATGGAAAGAGACGCCAGAACAGAAGATGAAAAAAGAGTTAGTGCAGAGAAGAGCGCACTTCGCTCCATTTCTAACGTAATCAGACACATAGCTGATATTAAATATGGAGAAACAAATCAGGTTAGATTGGATGGGTTTTATATTATAAGTGAAAAGAGATATGATGATTTGAGTTCAAACTGTGGGAGTGGAATACTATCAGAAAATCATGATTTGGAAAAATGTGTTGACACTAGCGTTGTGGATTGTAATACAGGACGGTTAAAGGAGGAAAAATGATGGAACAGCACGGAGAGAAATGGCCGGAACAAGATGCGGTCGAAAATTGGTTTAACGAGCATAGGATGGAACTGCAAAAAGCTGTTACACAACCGAGATTGAAGTTTCAAGAAAAATATGATGCTCTGGAAGCAGAGAACCGGACGCTGAGGGAAGGACTTAACAAATGGCTTATTGACGATGAAAACTGCGACTGCGACTGTGCGTTGTGTAAGGAAACTAGAGAACTTTTAGCAGATAAGGAGGAAAGCTGATTGATGAAGTATAGAATAGTAAAAGAAAGGTATAGTAGCGGTGATGTTTGGTTTGTAGTGCAGAAAAGGTTGTTTGGCTTGCTTTGGGTTGCCTGTTCTGAACAAGCCGGATATGAGTATTATGAAGCTCAGTGTTTCGGCAGTCTGTCAAAGGCTGAATTATACATTGAGAACAAAAAAAATAAAGCAAAACAAAATAAGCTTATAAGCGTGGAAGTACTAAAGGAATCCAAATGAAAAAAGACAAAGGCGGCAGACCTCCCCTCTCCCTTACAGAGCCAACAGTTTTCTATGGAATAAAGCTACCTAAGAGCCTAGAGAAGTGGTGTAAGAGTCAGGGGGCTTACAAGGTGAGGTATGTGCTGGAGAGGTATAAGAAGTGGCAGGATAACGGGTATAAATGAGTACCAGAGAACTTTAAACAGGAGGTATGAAATGATGGATTTTAGTATTGGATCATTTTTCGTTCATAGTGGATATGCCGCAATAAGAGTTGGTAAATATTGGGTTGGATGTGCCTCAGGAAATAGGTCTACGGATAGATTGAGGATGACACCAGAAAAAGCCATTGAGGATGCTAAGAAACACTTTAAGGAGATGTCGTGAGGTCTAGGGATTTAAACAGGAGGAATGATGGACATACAAACCACTAACACATTAAACACAACGTTGATCTGTGGAACGCTTTGCATTGTTCATAATCATTATTGGGGAGCATGGCTGTGGGTAGGTGGGTTTGTGCTGATCTGGCTAATTTCAAAGGTAAAGGAGTAATGATGGACTTCTATAGCCGACTATGTGTAAAATGTAATGAGCATTTCCCTACTCGCTCTATCAGTCAAACTTTATGCCGACATTGTGATAAAAAGGCTCTGGAAGAAACAAACCGGAAGTTGAAAAAACTAATAAGAAACGCACAGCTTGAAAAACATGGTGCTTGTGGAAAAGAACCGCATGAATCATGCACAAAATGCAATGCTAGGTATGAACTAAAAAGCATTGGGGTTGAACTACTAAAGGAGAGTAAGTGATGGGTGTAAACGAATTAAGTGCATTATATGAGGAAGAAACTGGCAAGTATTCAACCACTAATGGAATCGGATATGATATTGACTGGGCTCGTTGGGTTGCTAAAAAACTTGAAGCTCTGGAAGCAGAGAACCGGAAGCTGAGGGAGTGTCTGAACGAAATAAGAAATCGAAAAGGTAAATCTTGGATATTAAAACAAGAAAAAGCACCTCCAGAAATACTAAAAATAATAGATGATAATTTTTGGGATTTAATGGCAGATAAGGAGGAATAGATGGAAATCACAAGGAGAACTAAAGCTGAGATGGGCATTTATTACGCCCAGCAAATGGAGATAAAGAGAAACCGCATTGAGGCTCTGGAAGCGAAAAATAAAGAATTGCTTGAAATGATAGTGTGGGCAAAAGACAGAATAAATATGGATACCCCAATTAAAGATGAATTATGGTGGTATGAAAAACTAGGCAAACTTTTAGCAGATAAGGGGGAAAGCTGATGACGTTAGAAGATAAAAAGTTTCTGGCTGAGTGGATGGGGTGGGAAATAGGGAGGGATTATACACCGCAGATGACAGGAATATTTTTCCGAAACGGAAATAAAATTTATAGAGAAGTGAAATGGAACCCCGACACAGACCATAAGCAGTTTGCGGAAGTGTGGAATAAGTTGGATGATAAGCAACGATTTGCCGTTTCTACATTTCTTTATGAAATGGACGAACCTAGCTTTATATCAATCATTTTAAACGACCTACCCAAAGTAATGGAAGCAGTTTTAGAAGTGTTAAAGGAGAGTAAGTAATGGACAGTGCAAAATTTAATTGCCGACAGTGCAAAAATCCAAAGTGCAACCGTATGGCGATCGAGGGAGATTACTGCACGGCTTGTCAGCATATATATGATGCTCTGGAAGCAGAGATACGTGAAATATCTGTTTGTAGCGCATGTTTCGGTAAGAATTGGAAAGCAGATAAGGGGGAATGATGGAATACATGGATGGTACTTGGACTTACTCAAGCGAATTTGCGTTATCTCAGGTACAAAAGGTTGAGGCTCTGGAAGCAGAGATAAAAATGTACCAGACCAATGTTTTTCAGCCGTTAAGGTGCTGTGACAAACCAATGAACTTTGATTTTGCGACTTTGACTACACCTGAAATTTACACTTGCCAGAAATGCGGTCATAAAATAGAACGTAGGATTAAAGCAGATAAGGAGGAAAGCTTAAAAATTGTTGCAGACGGTAATGTAGGAATAGGTTGCGGTGGTCATCCTACAGATTTAAACGTATCAGGCAAAGCAGATAAGGAGGAATAGATGGACAACGATAAAACTACAGGGGGAACGGGGGATTATAAGCCAGATGAATCGATGGTGATGATGTACGGAGTGCCGGGGTTAATACCAAATCCAGACCCACCTTGGAGACTTCCCCACACATCAACTGCTTACCCAGTCTTCACCGACCCCAATTGCGAACTGCTAAAAGAGAATAAACAGCTTAAAAAAGAAAATAAAGCACTTCATCGGAAAATCCTGAAATTACTGGATAGGGTTTTGAAACTATTGGAGGAAAGCTGATGGAAACTTGTAAAAACTGCGGTTCATTACATATTAATGGAAGTAATTTCTGCACAAGAAAATGTAGAATTGACTGGATTGAAGGGCATAAGAAAAAAGGAGCAAAATCGTTGCGAAGAAAGAAAGCAGATTTGATTCTAAACAACTGGGCTATTAAGGGTGAATGGAAATAAAGGAGAGTAAGTGATGGACTGTAAGAATTTTAATTGCAGAGAATGCAAAAATCCAAAGTGCAACCGTATGGCAATCGGGGGAGATTACTGCACAGCTTGTCAGCATATATATGATGAGTTGGAAGCAGAGAATGAAATGCTGAAAGATTTAGCTATTGATGCCGCCAATGAACTGGAGTTTCATCATCCAAATAGCGACATCCCTGATAGGTTGGAAAAAATACTTTAGCAGATAAGGAGGAAAGCTGATGGAAAAAGTTAACATAGGCAAATCAACTTATACTAATGGATATGGAGGTAAAACTATTAATTGTAGTACATCTGATAATGTTACAAACAAGTTGGTTAAGAAAGTGGAGGCTCTGGAAGCCGCCTTTAAAATAGCGGAGCAAGCAGGTAAATCTCACGAAAGGTATATCAAGGCTCTGGAAGCAGAGAATAAACGGTTGAGGGATGGGATTAAAGAAATTAGAAGCAGTCCTTTATCCAACAGGGTGATAGATCTTATGTGCCTTCAACTTTTAGCAGATAAGGGGGAATGAACTATGGAAGACATAGAGAGATTAACACTAGAATTATTGTACCAGTCAAAAAAACACTTTCAAAGAGTTCCCGACACAAAAGAAAAAGCTAGAAAGGCTGTCCACGATTATGTTGAGGAATTAGTTCAAACCATCACCCAGCAGAAAGACCGCATCAAGGAACTGGAAGCAGAGAACCGGAAGCTGGTAGAACTTCTTAATGTGCGATTTAATTGTGATGTAATTAAAGACGGCATAATCAAATAGGGAAATACTAAAGGAGAGTAAGTGATGGACAGTGCAAAATTTAATTGCAGAGAATGCAAAAATCCAAAGTGCAACCGGATGGCCACAGGGGGATATTACTGCACAGCTTGTCAGCATATATATGATGCTCTGGAAGCAGAAAATAAGCAGATGGCTAAACACCTTGAGGAAATTATCTATTGGGATACTTGTCCTGATGATATGAAAAAAGACATTGCGAAGTTAATTGGGTTGGAGGATGAACTACTAAAGGAGGAAAGCTGATAGAACAGGATAAAGCTACTAATACTAATGGGCTATTGCTGAATATTTTACTATATTAGGCTTGAATGCGAGAATAATTTAAAAGAGGTCAGCCAGTCTGTTAAAGGTTTGTGTTTACTCGCATTTACACAACCGCCTCATAAATGCGAGGTAATTATGAAAGAAGAAAATGAATGGATTCACGTTGATGATGACATCCCTCCACGGCCTAAAGTGGTAGGTGGTTCGGATACTTATTTAACTTTTGACGGAAAATCCGTAATGACAAGCAAATGGTATTATAGGGGTTCTTGGAGCAATAAGACTACACATTGGAAAAAGATGCCTAAAAAACCTCTTGCAAAGCATTTAAGATCTAGAATATGCGAACAATGCGGAATTGAAAAGCCGATGAGAGAATATTACTTATACAATCTTCACTATCGGCGCAAAGTGTGTAAAGTGTGTTTCAGGGCTGTTTTCAGAGAAAGGTATCAAAAAAACAAAATAAAAATGAGAGCATCCCAAAAAAAGAACAGCCTAAAATATCCAGAAAAAGTAAAAGCCAAAACAACAATGAACACTGCCGTATCAAACGGAACTCTTAAGAAACCAACAATCTGCCCAAAATGCAAAAAAGAAAAGAGGATTGAGGGGCATCATGAAGATTATTCTAAGCCTTTGGAGGTTATTTGGCGTTGTCATTCTTGCCATATGAAAATACACAGCCTTAGGAATAGGCAGAGGGAGTTAATCCACTTAGGAATAGGCAGAGGGAGTTAATCCAATTAGGAGGAATAGTGTGCATGAGAATAAAAATGATAATATATGTATAGTTATTGATTCTAAAAATAAAGAATTAGCCAAACTAAGAAATCGCCTATATATCACCATTGAAGAAGCGGCTAAACACAACAAAATCTCACGTACACATATGTGGAATTTAATAGTCAAAGGTAAATGTGTAGATGCATATCAAGTTGGCCGGAAATGGATAGTTCTTTCCACATGGAAGTATAAACGTCTTCGTAAAAAAGCCGTTTTGAAGCGTCCGGCTTTTTCACTTAAAAATCCATCTATAAAGTAGTTGACATTTATAAGTAAGTAAGTAATTTATACTAAATCACATAAGGAGAAACCATGTCCACAGAAATAGTCACACAGAAACCAAAAGAACTTTCAGAAGTTCAGATGAAAGAAATTGGAACCTATCTAAATAGTTTAGGTGGTAATCTGACAAACGTTCAGACAACTCAATTCATTACTCTTTGTAGAGAGTTTCAGCTTAATCCTTTTAAGAGGGAAATATATGGAATTGCGTATGGAAAGAATTTCAATATTATAGTCGGGTATGAGGTTTATATAGCCCGGGCAGAGGGAACTGGAAAGTTAGACGGTTGGGAGAGAGGTACTAGAGGTTCCGGAGCGGATATGGTTGCATGGATAAAGATTCATCGGAAAGACTGGAAACAGCCTTTTTTCCATGAAGTTGATTATTCTGAGTACGTACAGCGGAATTATGAGGGTAAGGTAAACCAGATGTGGGCTACTAAGCCTAAGACTATGCTGATGAAAGTAGTTACTGCACAGGCGTTCAGGTTGGCTTTTCCAACTGATTTTGCCGGAATGCCTTATACTTCAGATGAAATGCCTACTGGTGGAGATACGGCCGGAATAGTAAAACCACAGACACTTCCAGAAATTGATAAGATTGATGCTACCCCTGCACCTAAATTTACTGAACCGACTCCCACCGTAAATGTAAAGGAATTTAAAGATGCTGTGAATGCGGCTGAAGAGTTTATAAAGCAGAATGGTGGTCAGGTAGAGCCTCAAGGTATAGCTATGGCGCCCGAACCAGTAAAGAATCAAGTTGACCCTGCTGACGCTAAAAGAGCTAATTTCTGGAGAATGATGTGTGAAATGCATGGTCCAGATGCACCTTTAGAACTTGAGAAGATGACTACTTTTAAGGGCAGTAAAGGGGATATGGTCCCGGGTAAAACGGATATCAATAAGATTTCACCAAAACAGCTTAACTATAAATTCAGGTCTGTTGAATCCGCTTATAAGAAATGGAAAGAAGCTGGTGGTATTCCAAAAAATGCACCAGCACCACTTCCAGAATTAGAGGGAAGCGATGAACCTGATTTTTTAGATAATATCCCACTTCAAAGTGATAGTGATCAACCAAGATAAGGAGAAATAATGGATATTGAACAATTAAAGCTAATACTGGAAACGGTAAGTGGATTAGGCGATGGTGCTCTTACAATTGCACTTTTTTGGGTTGGGAAGCACTTTTTGTCAATGCTACTTGGATATGCTCTATTTTTCTTTATAGTGTGTAAGTTATTTAACCTTCTTCTTTCATTTGTTACTGATTGTTCAGTAAAAAGTGAATTAACTGACTTATTTCCACATCGTGTAAGTTGGGGTGCTAATTTTGAAAAACATGTAAATTATGATGAAATTATCAAAGATATCGTAAAACTAAAAAAAGCAAATGAGGAGAAATAATGGAAATACCTAATATTGTAAAAGCAGTAACAGCCGTAAAAGAAAAGAAAATCGTCAAATATCCTACTGACGTAAATAGAGCGTCAAGCATAGGGTATTTTGTGCCGGAATTAGAGGGTTGTCTTCGGAGAGGTGTGTATGAACGTACCAATTGGGAAGATAAAGAAATGCATGATGTAACCTCACAATTCATATTTGATGAGGGTAATAACCAAGAACAACAGGTTTTTCGTGACCTTTCAGAAGCAGGGATTGTTGTAATAAATCAGGCTCAGACATTTACTCTTTACGACCCAAGAAACGGAAATGATAAAAAAGTGCTGTTACGTGGTAGTATTGATGGAAAGATTTCAATAGGAAATGTGGCTGGTCATGCAGAACATGTGATCACTTGCGAAGTAAAGTCAATGAATCCAAATATATTCAGCCAAATGAATGAATTTGAAGATTTTCGGAAAAAACCATGGACATTAGCGTATATGGCCCAGATTATGGCTTACATGCTTGGAGAAAATGAGGAAGTAGGCATCTTTATCCTTAAAGACAAATCAAATGGAACGCTAAAACAAATAGAAGTGCCTCTGGATTATGAACTCGGTGAAGCGGTTATGAGAACTGCGGAGCAGATTAATGACCATGTGGACGCTGGAACGTTGCCTGAGAAGATTGAAAATGTGGATAAGTGTAGGATGTGTTCTTTTAAGAAACTATGTCGGCCGGAAGTTGATTGGGAAGTTGGGCCGGCAATAGCTGATGACCCAATACTGGAACAGACAATTGACCAGTATATGCTCCCTGCTACGATAGAGGGGTCAATGGAGGAAATCAAGAAAGAAGCTGAAAAGCTGTATAAAACGAAGATTGCCCCGAAATTGAAAGTTTCCGCTCAACAAAATAACGGAACAATCAATATCAAGCTTGGGAAATATCTTCTGACAGGAAAGACAGCTTCAAATGGTACTTTCAGACCGAAAATTAAACTAGCTCCTGAAGATGAATAAGAACTCCAGAGTTTATATAGCTGGTGGGGCTGGCATGGTGGGTTACGCCATTGCCAGAACCCTTATCCAAAATGGACATGACATTAATGACTTATGGGCAGGGACGAGAGCGGATGGAGATTTAGAAGATTATGACGTTGTTGAGCGGATTTTCCAGAATTTTCACCCAGAATACGTATTTCTAGCGGCGGCTATGGTAGGTGGTATCTTTGCAAATGCGACCTATCCAGCCGACTTTATTAGAAGTAATTTAGCCATTCAGACAAATATCATCGAAAACTGTCATAGATTTGACATAAAGAAGCTTCTTTTCCTTGGAAGCTCCTGTATTTACCCGAAAAACTGTCCTCAACCCATCAGGGAAGAGTACTTAATGACAGGACCCTTAGAGCCAACGAATCAGGCTTATGCTATGGCTAAATTGGCCGGAATCGAAATGTGTCGTGCATATAAGGAACAGTTTAAACTAAATTCTGTATCTGTAATGCCGACAAACCTTTATGGTCCCGGAGATAATTACCATCCTCAGAATAGTCATGTCATTCCCGGGTTAATACAGAAAATCTACCAAGCCAAAATAGAAGATAAGCATGAAGTTAAAATCTGGGGAGATGGAACTCCTCTCAGAGAATTTATGCACGTAAGCGATTGTGCGGATGCTTGTATTTACATAATGGAAAAGTATAATGACGATGAAATCATTAATATCGGCTCCGGACAGGAATACAAAATATACGATGTAGCTCTATTAATTAAAGAATTGATTGGCTATAAAGGTGAAATCACCAGAAGCTATCCGGATATGAATGGAACACCAAGAAAGCTACTTGATTGCACAAAACTGCATGAACTTGGATGGATTCCTCAGATATCTTTAGCAAAAGGCTTAGAAAGAACCATAAAGGAGTATGTGGATGGCCAAACTAAGCCGAAATCTAACTGACCGGATAATAGCATATTTAACCGAACATCCGAGCCTAAGAGATGATTGGGTCTATTTGCTCTCATTGTTGTGGCGAGAGCAAATCGGCCCTCAAAATCATTCTCTGAGTTGTTTCGTTCTTTTGGGTAAAATAGCAAGAGGAGAAGTAGTGGGCCCAGAGTCAGTACGCCGGACTTGGCAGAAAATTCTGGAAAAAAGACCTGATTTAAGGGGTCCGAACTATGGAAAACGCCATAAGAAGTTAGAACCTGAATTTAGAGTTGAGCTTAAAAAGCTTGACGATTATGTAAGCCCACAGCAGAAAATGAAATTATAATCTTGACTTTTTACTGATTTGGATATAATATTAAAGTATCTCAATAGTCTGGGGCTCCTGCCCCTTTATTGAGAACCTCGATTGGACTATTGAGAGCCCAATTGAAGAACGAGTTGCTTACGAGCCAAGAGCCCATAAGGTTATGATGGGGATGGATTGGTTTGCTTGCGACGTAGCATAGAGCTGACTACTTGAGCTAGGGGTTGCTTCCGGCAATTATCCACAAAAATCCGAATTTGTGGGGGTCGGGGGTTAGTTGTCGATTGTATTGCACCAAGGGAGCAAGGAATATCATGCCTAAGATAAGAAAGAACTTTTACGCCACAGTATACAATGGAATAGCTAAAATATTTACTTCATGGCCCGAATGTGAAAGGTATCTTCAAATCAATAAAGGTCATAAATCTATGAAAGGTTTTGTGACTAAACTGGAAGCTGAAGAGTGGTTGAAAACTCATGGATGCTCTAATTATAATGGTAAAGATAAGTTTAGAAAGCCTAAAGCGGATACTAAAATAAATAGAGAATTTCGAAAAACAGTTATGGATTGGTTTCGAAGTTTGGAAAGAAAACAGAAATTAGAGGTAATGGTAGAATTTAACAGTTTTAAGGATATGTGGACTAATTAAAGAGGAATGAAATGAAAAAATCAGATACAATAGATAGAATTTTAGTTTTAATTGGTGGATTAATTGAGTTGGTTCAAGATGAAGAAAAAGAAAATTTGATTGCTTATTTAAAAATGACAGAAGAAGAAAAGAAGAAAGCTGATAAAAAAGTTAAAAAAGAAAAAAATCTTAATTCTTGGAGAGCTAAAATAAATGAATATCCATATCTATTAGACCAAGAGTTTGTAGACCTTTTAGTAGACCATAAAAATGAACTTGGCTCAAAAATTTCAGGTAGTGATAGAGCTTTTGAATATAGAATAAAAGAGCTACATAAATTTCCGATTGAAAAAGCAAAACAATTAATTGAAAGAGCTATTTCATGTGGATGGAAAGGAATTGTATTTAATAGTGACCTTGAAGACATTGATTTAGTAAAAACTGTAGTGCCGTTTGAGGGAAAAACAATATCTGAACAAATAAGAGAGGAGAAAATGCAGAATGACTAAAGCCACTGAAGTTGTGATAACAGTATTAATCATTATAGCAACAGGGATAGTATGCTTTTATTTAGGCAGTTTTTATAAAGGTGAGAAAATATACCAGCATTTAATTGAAAGGACGATGGGATGAAATGTAGTTGTGATTATAACAGATTCGGGGATAGAAAACTTGATGTGAGCTGTGAGACACATATTCAAGATTTTCACAGAAAAGTAATGTGTGCATGCTATAACTGCAAACCATACTGTCTTGATGAACATGCTACTCTTTTTGAGCAGAAACCAAAATTCAAAGGTATAGAATTTCCTGAATATACTGTTCATCTTTGTGAAAAATGTAAAAATACTCCATCATTAACGATTTCTATATCTTCAAAACATGATGGAAATAAATGTGCAAATTGCGGTAAACCCAAACCCAAACAGAACCCATTGGATGAAAAACTTGAACAATTGTCAGCATTTGTTGGAATAACCAGTGTATCCTATGGTGGCTTTTTAGAACTACTCAAAGAGTTCCGCTATGAGTCCTTTTTATTTTGGGTTCAGGAAGTCAATAAATACCACAAAGACAGAGCAGAGGAAATTATCAAAGAAAATTTGCAAATAATGGGCAAAGAATCTTGGATAGTGGGGGAAAAATGACTACAGGATTCGGTACACCAATTGTGGCGATTGAGAGGTTTTTAAAACCATTTATTTTTGAAAAAGAAGAATTTGACTATGGAGCTCAAACATCATTCAGAATAAAAGATGAAGAAAATAAACTGTATATAATTGAAATAATTTCTATGAAAGACCAAATGCATAGACCTTATACTTTTCTTATTGATTTTGCGCAGAAATTAAAAAAACAATTGGAAAGGAAAATTGATTTAGCCAAAAACTGGGAGTGGACAACTGAATGAGTGAAATGAATGTAGAAAGGGAGATTTTAGCCGCAATCATGTTTGCTCCGGATGAATGTCTGTATGCGTTTGAACTTCTCCGGCCAGAACATTTCAAGAACGGGTCCCATGCAGATTTGTACGAGAAAATGCTTGAATTACGCTATAATGGGCATTCTCTGGATATTGTGACACTAAATGAAAAAACAAATATGAGTGATTTGGTCTTAGATTTAAGCTCAATTTCATATACGGCAGCCAATATCAAATCCCATGTGAATATTTGTCTGGATAGATGGTATATGCTCCAAGGCCACCAGAAGCTCACAGAGGCCCTCCAGAGGCTCCAATCTCCTGAGCGGTCAGTTGCATCTCTGAGGACGGCTTGTGAGGATATAGCCTACTTCCTGAGCGACAGGGTGCAAGATAAAGGACTTCAACACATATCGGAGGTGTCAGCCAGCACGTTAAGAGGTTTAAACAAGATTGGAACTGGTAAGTTCCCCGGGGTGAAGACTGGGTTTAAAGATCTTGATGATGCTGGTTTCTACCTCAGAAGAAAGACAATGAGCGTTTTAGCGGCAAGGCCCGGAATGGGAAAGTCAGCTTTAGCACTGAAAATAGCTAAAAACTCATTAGTTAATACGGCAGTATACTCCCTTGAAATGGCTAATGAAGAACAATATGAGCGTCTTATATCCATGGAAACCGGTTTATCAAATGATGACCTCAAGGATTCAGAGATTCTACGAAAGAGCGAAAGCAAGATTCTGGACGCTTCAGAGAAAATAGACAAATCAAAAATCTGGATAAATGACAGTGCTACAGTATCATGCTCCACAATTATGAATCAGTGTAAGAGGCTCAAAGCACAGCATGACCTTGGATTATTAATCGTGGATTATTTGGGGCTGATAAAAGTGGAGGGCAAGTTTGGGTCAAGAAGAGAGCAAGTGGGTGCAATATCAAAAGGCTTAAAGAAAGTAGGACATGAACTTGACATACCAGTTTTAGCTTTGGGACAACTTAACCGGAGTTGCGAAGACCGGTCAGATAAACGACCAATACTTGCAGATCTACGTGAATCTGGCGATATTGAACAGGATGCACATTTGGTTATGTTTATTTACAGAGGAGAAGTATATGACCCACAAGAAAACCCCGGGGTGGCTGAAATCCTTATTCGGAAAAACCGCTCCGGAAGAATTGGTACTGAAAAGCTATCTTACGAAAAAGCCGAAACAAACTTCAAAGACTATGAGGGAGTCTCAAGTTCTGCACATACGAACTTTTGCAAATTCTAAAGATGAGAATTATGAACAACTAAAAAAGTGGGCTTCAACAGTTTCTTCGAGTTCATCTGAATATGAAATGTTAATTAAAAAGATTGCAGAGATAATAGAAATATAGTATTTTCCTACTTACTCACTAAGTAAGGAATTATTATGACAAGAACAATCCATTTTGCAATTGATAACGAATGGGGCGAACGTAAAGACAGCCTCGGAAAAAAGAACACTTGGGAAAAAGTAATCCAAGAGGGGATTATAGCTCTCGAAAAAACCGTGCAACCGCCAGAGAGCCCAAAGAAACCAGCCTATTTTATCCTAGATAAAAGCGAAGATGTTCTTGTCAGAGAGTTTGATATGGTAAAAGACAATGTATGGGTAACAGTTGCTTTTAATGAAATTCCATTGAAAGGAAAGTTCAGAGTACGTGAAGATGCAAAAGTAATTAAAACAGAGGGACACAAAGAAATGATAAAATTAGGTGAAGAATTTATTAAAGACGGAGCTTCTTATGCGGAGGTATTACCAGTATGAGCAGTTTAAATTATAAGCCATACTATTTCGACCCAAGAGAGTTTATATCCCCTGCAATCTACGCTGTATGTGGGGATGACGCTCTTAACATGATAGATCCAGACGTATTAGCTGGTGCTGACGAACTCCGAAACCAATTTGGTCCCATGGTAGGGAATACATGGTGGAATAAGAAACTCATTAAAAAATATGGACTACATAGGTTTAGAGGATTAAGACCGCCTAAGTGTAAAATTGGTGCTAAAAAATCCGCTCATAAGATAGGAATTAAAAAACCATTTATATACAGTGCTTTAGATTTATGGCCTTTAAAAATGTCTGCTACTAAAATCAGAAAGGAAATACTAAACAATACACCTTTCTGGATAACTTATTTCAATAGAATGGAAGTTAATATCCCATGGTTACATATTGACAGTAAAAATAAACCTACTTCCCAAGACCAGAAAATGAGACTCTTTAAACCATAATGGCATATACCCCATTATATCCAAAGAGGCCAAAAGCCATTAAAAAGGCTAAGAAGTATAAAAACATTACGTGCCATTGCTTTAAAGGGCATATCCACAGGTCAAGATTTGAAGCCAAGGTCTGCAACGATCTTTATATCGAGTACAAAGACT
>PJEL010002534.1_pt1 | contig 16588 bp, 12 predicted proteins | sample 1853271 | NCBI WGS metagenome assembly PJEL01 (sample SAMN08108733, study PRJNA415343) | Invertebrate metagenome, whole genome shotgun sequencing project. | host: Globobulimina | place: Sweden: Gullmar Fjord | collected 2015-08
TTAGTAACAATTGTGCGATTAGTTTCAATACCTAGTTCCTCTAAACCGTATCCTTCAAGACGAGCACTACGTCCGACAGCACATAACAACTGATCGTATTCGACCTCTATTTCTTGATCATCATGCTTCACAATTATAAATTTTTTGTCGGCTCGTTGCTCGCATCGAAGTGCTTGATGAGAAGATAAGATATTGACCCCGCTCTTTTTCAGCGCTTGTGTGGCAAACTCAGAAACTTCAACATCTTCACGTATCATGATTCTTTCTGCCATTTCTATTTGCGTCACATTGGATCCTAGACGAGAAAAGGACTGAGCTAACTCACAGCCAATTGGACCTCCTCCTAAAACAACCAGCTTTTTTGGTGCTTCATCAAGCTTAGCGAACTCGGACCAAAGTGTATCACTGGTTACATACCCCGTATCTTCAATGCCGGGTAATGGCGGCACAAACGGACGTGCACCAGTGGCAATTACGATACTGCGAGCCGTTAGTGTAGTTGTCGTACCATCGTCATAGGCTATTTCCACAGTCCAGGGGTCAAGTAACTTCCCATATCCTTTCTGTACCTCTACACCCAAATTCGTATAACGTTCAACGCTGTCATGCGGTGCAACTTCAGCTATAATATCGTGTACTCTTTGCATGACTTTTTTAAAAGAAAATTGAGGAGTGAAGTTGTCTAAACCATAGTGGTGTGAATTTTCTATAGAGTTTGCCATCTTGGCACTCTTAATTATGGCTTTGCTGGGTACACAACCGTAATTCAGACAATCACCCCCCATCTCTCCAGCTTCAATCAAGGTTACTTTTGCCTTAACCGCTGCTGCGATATAACTAGTCACAAGGCCGCCCGCTCCTGCACCAATAACAATCATGTTGCGGTCAAACTTCTTGGGTTTTGTCCAATTACTATTTTTCATCTTTGCACCACCGTTTGTTTAATTTAAGAACTGATCCCTATGACTCATTCTGTTTGTTCACTTAAAATTGCACACTAACTTATAGGTAAATAGAACGGAGTGAATCTGTTTTTATTTCAGTATGAGAAAAATAACAGGTAACTTATTTAGTGGCTTTGCAAAGAATCTATTTTATGGCTAAATAGCCTTATAAAGTGAACAGCATTCGTAATATGCTGCACAAAAAGTATTTGCTCGCTATTTTAGGTGTTGACCATTGTCAATTAGCCTTTGTAGCCCGCTATCGATAAGATCTTTCAATTCGTTATCTTGCTTTCTAACAGCGACGCCAATACCTTTACCAAACCACTTCTCGTCTGTAAATTTAGGGCCGGTAAATGATAGTCCTTGTCCTATTATGTATCAGCGCCAATCGAACTATTTTCAGCCTATTTGTTGGATTGTGGTGGCACAGTTAATTTAGCAAAATCACTGACTCAGTTTTGACCAGAGGCTTCATAGACCAGAATTTTTACACGTGGCATTTACTAACTCAAAAGTGCCCCTTTATGAGTTTGCGCAACAGAACGCTGGTAAATCCTGCCAGAAAATAGCCCGACTTTTATTAATGACAGACCGCGAAACACCGATGCGCGGAATCTCCCAATTCCGAGCATATAGCACTCGTTTTCTCAGATAACATCACTTCACATAACTATGCATTGGGTTCGTAATCACTTCGGGCTTCATTGTCTAGGGTTTAACCTGTAAGATATTGATTTATGGTAGTCAGGAGCAAGGTGATTCTATGGAAAAATATGCAGTGTTATCAGACATACATAGCAATGTATGTGCGCTAAAAGCTGTTGTTGAAGATGCACGATCAAAGGGAGTGACCAAGTTCGTCAACCTTGGAGATATCTTCTATGGGCCACTTGCTCCTAGAGAGACATATGACTATTTATGTGGGCTGGACGCTATCACTATATCTGGAAATCAAGACAGACAAATTTACCAATCCTCCGCATCAGAGGTTGCGTCCAATCCTACAATGCAATTCATTCTTGATGAGCTAGGCGAAGCTCCCCTTGAATGGATGAGGGCTCTTCCATTTGATTTAGAAATAACGGATGAGATTTACGCTTGCCATGGCACACCAGATGATGATCTTATCTATTTATTAGAAGATGTTACCAGCGGACATGCCTCGGTAAGAACCGAAGTGGAGATTCGTGGACTACTGGGTCAAGTATCCTCAAAGATCATTTTGTGTGGTCATACTCACACACCTCGTTGTGTGGAGCTATCTACCGGACAAATAGTAATAAATCCCGGAAGTGTTGGACTACAAGCATATGCAGATGATGAGCCAATTCCTCATATTATGCAGAACTATACACCTAGAGCCTCTTATGTGATTTTGGAAAAACAAGACAGTGAAGTGTGGGATATTTCATTCTGTAGAGTTAAGTACGACGTAAATACTGCGATTGAGCAAGCCAAAGCAAGAAACCGCACTGACTGGGTTACATATCTAAAAACTGGTAGGTGTGAATAGCCTAGCTGATGCATGTTTGCTATATCTGTAAGCACATTTCAACAGATTGTGATTGAATATGCTGTTTCATGAGATATAAATTGATGCTGTAAGCTGGATATGTCGTATTGTTGATGACAGCTTTTGTCCATTTCCGTTCACGGACGGCACCTTATCAAGCGGTGCCGTTCTGTGTTTTAAAATACCAGAAGTTATCCGAAGGGTAGATTTATCCCGTTGCGCCAAACTCGTTTGTTGTCCAACTTCGAGCTAGTTGACACGGCTAGCTCAGTCATCATCGTTAGCATATGAGATGACTTAGATTTGCCCCATTGGATGAGGCGGTATTGCTAATATTTGTAGCTGTTAATTAGATCTATAGAAGTCAATTTTATCACCTGTGATAGTTGTTCAAATCAACAACTATCGATCGAGGTGCAGCTCAACATGGAGAACGTATCTCTATTGATGGCGTTCAACAAGCAGGTCTCGAATAGCAGCGCCAGCTTCTAGAATGTGTTTCTTGAGAACGTATTTCGCGCCTTCGATATCTCGATTTTTACACATCTCTAATAAGGCTACATGCTCCTTATCGGCTTTTTCTGTTCCTTCAGTGAACAGTAGTTGCATGCGAATATAACGGTCACATTTAGTATTGAGGTTGTAGATGACATCCATAGTTTCAGGCATATTTGCAGGCGAGTAGAGTGCTTTATGCAGTTCATAATTGTGGTTACTCCACTCTTCCACTTCGTCCCCTCGGCTGACCAAATCATCAAAGCGTTGGCGAATTTGGTTAGCGCGTTCTAAATCGTCATCAGTCATATTCTGGATGGCTCGCTCAAGAATATGGCATTCAACAACGGCACGTAACTCAAACAGTTCGTCGATCTTATCCGGTGATAATTCAGTCACCGTAGCTCCTTTATGCGCTTCGAAAACCACTAACCCTTGAGCTTCTAGTTGCATCAGAGCTTCGCGTACAGGAATACGGCTTACATTAAACTCATTTGCTAGGGCGTCTTGCCTTAGCGGTTGGCCAGTTTTAAGCTCACCTTTAAGAATTTTGGCTCGAATAGCCTCTTCAACCAGTTGGGTGCGAGTTTTAAATACAGTTTTTTGTGACATCCAAGTCTCCGACTAGACATATTCATTCGATATTGTATTTAATATACTATTTTACTGTTGGATTGCGACCTTCATGCTGTAGCTTGTCCATTTAATTGGGCGCTATGTCATATGATGATCTGACCTGCCTTTCATTTTTCAATTGCTGAAAAACTTCAATTTGTATTTTATACGCCTTTCTGTGCTTCTTAGTTTCGATCTTTATCGGTCTAGTACATAATGACTGTATTAAAATACTTAGCGCTTTGGATAAGGCCAGCCGTTAATTGGCTGGCTATATAGTTTAAAGTAATGAGTTTAACATCCATCAACCGACTGTCGGAGGTTGAGAGGGTTCTCGCGCTTTAGTGCATCAGGGAGAAGCTCGTCAGGTACGGCTTGGTAAGCAACCGGTCGCAACCAGCGCTTGATTGCTTCCGCTCCAACAGATGTACTGGCCGACATTGTTGAAGCTGGGTATGGGCCTCCATGAACCATGGCATAACTTACCTCGACACCGGTTGGCCAAGCATTGAATACCAATCTTCCTGCCACCTCTTCTAACTGTGGTATTAATTTGGCAGCAATAGAATAGTCTTCGGGTTGCGCCTGAATCGTTGCGGTTAAACTGCCAGCGAGTTCTTTGCTGAGAACTATCATTTCTTGGTCATCGTCACATACGACAATTATCGACTGTGGTCCAAAGATCTCTTCTTGCCATTGAGGATTGTCACGCCATTGTTTGGCTGTAGTTTCAAATACCATGGGTGCAACACTATGGCTTACGGAAGAGCGAGTTTGAATAAGTCCTGGTTGAGACGAACGCTCTAAACACTGTTGAATGTAGTTTTGTCTGATTCCCGTGGTGAGCATTATTTGTTCAGGTAAACATTGGATGCTTTGGCGAACATGAGTAAGGAATTGATCTGTCGCTGTTCCTTTAGTTATGAATACGACGGCAGGCTTGGTACAAAACTGGCCACAACCCATATTCATTGATGTTAGAAATTCATCAGCAAGTGACAACGCATGTTGCTGCATGCGGTGCGATAAGATGAATACAGGGTTAGACGCCCCAAGCTCACCGTAAAATGGGATAGGTTCTACTCTTTGGTTGGCGAGATCGAAAAGTGCGCGACCGCCATGAATTGATCCAGTAAAACCAACCGCTTTAACAAGTGGGTGGGTGACGACCGATTGACCTAACTTGTGGCTAGTGCCTTGCAATAAAGTAAATATTGCTTGTGGCATAGCGAGTTGTTCGAGAGCAGTAGCAATGCATTTCGCCACAATTGCACTGGTGCCGGGGTGAGCAGGATGACCTTTTACAATGACAGGACACCCGGCAGCGAGTGCTGAAGCGGTATCGCCACCAACAGTTGAAAAGGCTAATGGGAAGTTTGAGGCGCCAAAAACGGCGACTGGGCCTAAAGCGATATTGTGGCGGCGAATGTCAGGCTTTGGTAGTGGAGATCGCTCTGGATTTGCGGTGTCAAAAATAGCGTCTTGCCATAATCCGCCCTCTAGAACATTAGCAAATAAGTTTAATTGCCCAGTCGTCCGGCTTAACTCCCCGTTAAGCCTTGCCAGTGGGAGGGCTGATTCCAAGTGAGCACGTTCCACTATGGATACTCTTTTCGCTTCGAGACACTCGGCAATAGTTCTTAGTAATTGTGCTCGATTTATTGGTGACGTGCGACGAAACTGCTGAGTGATTTCGTTTGCAGCCATAGCGGCGAGGTCAACATCTTGTTCATTGTGCTGTGGAAATAGACCTTCTATGGTCTGTTCGGTTGCTGGATTAATTGCAGCAAAGCTATCGGTCTGGTTCATGGAAATTCCTAGTTATTTGAGTTCAAATCCGTGGGCGTACGGGTCTTGGTCATCGACCCAGATAGTGTTGTGTCCGGTTACGTGAGCCCAACCTTCGACACTAGGTAAGATAGCCGCGTTACCGTTTATTTCTGTTGTGTCTTCAATGCGACCTGTAAATAAACTGCCGATGATGCTTTCATGGATAAAATCTTCTCCGATGTTGAGCTTTCCTTTGGCGTGCCATTGCGCCATTCTCGCGCTTGTTCCTGTACCACAAGGGGATCGGTCAAGTGCTTTTTCGCCATAGAAAACCGCATTTTTTGCGCTCGCTCCGGGTTGAGTTGGCTTACCTGTCCAAAGTACGTGTGATACGCCACAAACGGTTGGGTCATCAGGGTGTACACATTCGACCGCTGCAGAAACAGCCTCTCTTACTCTAGGGCTTAGCATTAATATTTCATCTGAGCTGTAATGCTCCAAACCGAGATAGTTCGTTTGTGGATCGACAATTACGTAGTAATTACCTCCGTAAGCAACATCAACCGTTATGGTGCCAAGCCCTTTAATATCTACTGTAATGTCTTGATGAGCGAGGTAGGCGGCAACGTTAAATATCTTAACCGACGTGATTTTTTCACCTTCTCGCTGATAGTGAACCTCTATTTGTCCCGCCGGCACATCTAAGATCAGTTTCCCTTCTTGTTTCGGAGTGATGAGTTTGTGCTCTAGGGCGGATGTGACGGTACCTATGGTGCCGTGACCACACATTGGGAGGCAGCCACTGGTTTCGATAAATAGAATGGAAGCATCTGCATTGTCACTACATGGAGCCAGAACAACAGAACCAGACATCGTTGCATGACCACGAGGCTCAAACATCAAGGCTTGACGAATCCAATCGAAGTGCTCTAGAAAGTACTGACGTTTCTCGCTCATAGTTTTACCTACAAGTGGGGGCACACCACCCGCAACCAGTCGAACGGGATTGCCACAGGTATGAGCATCAATACAAAAAAAAGTTCCTTGTCTCATTTCTCGCTCCTTGATAGTGAAATAAGTTGTAGTGCTGAATTTGAATGTTATCTTAATGTTAAGTATATTTTATACAATTTTATGTGGTAAACGTGATAGGGAGCAAAATAATGGTGTGCAAAATTTCATCACCCGACACGAGGGTAGCAGTGATTGGAGGTGGTGTGATCGGTTTGTGTATTGCGTTAAAGCTTCAGCTCGAAGGGAAAAAGGTGACAGTATTTGAACGGGCTGATGCGGGTGAAAAGTGTTCAAAAGGTAATGCGGGACATTTCGCAACTGAGCAAGTATTTCCTTTGGCGAGTCCGAGTTTACTAGCCCAGTTACCAAAAATGTTACTTTCAACAAAAAGCCCGGTATCGATCCGCTATCAAGATCTGCATTCCACCTTTATTTGGATGTTCCGTTTCTTGTCTAAAGCAAGAAAATCGCCAACTGAACATGCGACGAAAGCGCTGACAGAACTCAATTCTCACGCGATGAAAAGTTGGCAATCGCTATTGGAACAGGTGGGGTTGTCAGAGCTCATTATTCATAATGGTTCTCTGCTCAGTTTTGAAAGCGACACACTGTTTAAGCGTTATCAAACAACGTTAAAAGCACTAGAGCGTCAAGGGATACGTTATCAAATATGGCAGCGTGAAAAATTGCGTGATCAGGTGCCGAATCTTTCTAATAAGATAAAAGTAGGGATCTTCTTTCCTGACACTTCGCATAGTGTTAATCCTTATGAAATGTGCCTTGAGCTAAAGCGTAGCTTTCTGGAATTAGGTGGCGCATGGATAAATGAAGACGTGATGGATGCTTATTTTGAGTCTGGACATGGTGTGGTGATTACGCAAAAAAACACTTATTCGACGGATTTTTCTGTGGTGGCATGCGGGGCGGAATCAGTCCCGTTGGTAAAAAAGATAACAGGAGTTTCAATCCCACTTCAGGCCGAACGTGGTTATCACCTTATGATGCCGAAGCTGAAAGGAATACTGCCATTTCCTGTTAGTTCGGCAGATAGAAAATTTATCATGACACCAATGGAACAAGGGCTACGTTTAGCGGGGACTGTCGAGTACGCCGCTCTAAATTCTCCTCCCAACTATAAGCGGGCAAACATGCTAAAAGGGCTAGCAAAAGATGTGTTAGCGCAAGATATGGATCTGACGGAGACGGGTAAGGCTTGGATGGGAAATAGGCCGTCACTTCCTGACTCTTTGCCGATTATTGATTGCGATAAGAGTGGTCGAATTTTGTTCTCTTTAGGACACCAGCATTTAGGGCTTACTCAGGCTGCGGTTACTTCTGATCTAATAAGCCAACTTATTAATCAACAAAAAACCCTGGTTAATATCTCACCGTTTAAGCTAGAACGCTTTTGTTAAAAAATTTTAAAATTAAATATTGTATAAAATATACATGTGCATTATGTTAATTAAAAGTTAAATAAATAACGATGCCTAACAGCGTTATCCAGGCGTCTGAAAACTCGGGATATTCCCGATAAGACAAAAAAGGAGCACAACATCATGTCAAGAAAGACATCCACCTCACTTGCACTTTTGGTATCTGGAATGCTGTTAGGAACAACAGGTGCGGCATTTGCAGAACAACTCACCATCGTTTCTTGGGGCGGGGCATTTACTAAAAGCCAGGTAGAGGCCTACCACAAGCCATTTATTGAAGAAACAGGCGTTAAACTGATATCTGAGGATTTTAGTGGGGGCCTTGCGGAAATTAAAGCGCAAGTTGAAGCGAATAAAGTGCGTTGGGATTTAGTTTCTCTCGATAAACCAGACATCGTGCGGGGCTGTGCTGAAGGGTTATTAGAAACGGTTGACCCCGCTATTCTACCTGCGGGGTCAGACGGTACGCCTGCAGATGAAGATTTTATTAGTGGAGCCATTCATGAGTGTGCGGTTAACACGATAGTGGTTTCTACCGTCCTTACTATTAACGAAGACGCCTTTAGTGGTAAGGCGACACCAAGCAAGCTGGTTGACTTGTTTGATCTCGCTAACTACCCCGGCCGCAGGGCACTACAAAAAATGCCTCAAGGCAACCTTGAGTGGGCACTGATAGCAGATGGTGTAGAACCACAAAATGTATATGAAACGCTTGAAACTTCGGAAGGACGTGCCAGAGCGTTTGCTAAGTTGGATACCATTAAATCAGATGTGATTTGGTGGACGACAGGTGCACAACCGCCACAAATGCTAGCAGACAAAGAGGTAGTAATGGCCTCAGCATTCAATGGTCGTATTCACAGCGCAACCACAGAAGAAGGTCAACCGTTCAAAATTATTTGGGATTATCAATTGGGGTATATGAATGGCTGGGCGATCCCTAAAGGCAGCCCAAATACGAAGCTTGCGCTTGAGTTTATTAAATTCTCTTCAGGTACAAAGCCATTAGCCGATCAAGCCAAATATGTCGCTTATGGTCCTACGCGTAAGTCTTCCTCTCAGTTGATTGACTCAGAAGTATTGGCCAGCTTGCCAACTGCGCCTGTTAACTTCACGAATGCATTTTTAATAAATGACGAGTGGTGGTCTGACTACGCCGACGAATTGAATGAAGAGTTCAATACGTGGTTGCTTAACTAGGCGTTATTGGTAGAGATCAATGAATACGTGGAGTGGGTTAGCGCGCACTCCACATCAAAAGCGGGAGGAAGAATGGTCTACTTAGAAGCTGAACAAGTTGTTGAAAGTTTATCGATGTCGGGTTTGATCCGCTCTATGCGTGAAACCTATCAAGAACAAACGACGATTCCTCAGCGTAATGTCATGCCACTTGAAGAAGGGAAATATGATGCGTTTGCCCTACTGCCTGCATGGAATGATAGCTTAGTTACAGTGAAGGCATTTACTTATTTTCCAAACAATTCATTTGAAGGTAAAGATAGCCTTTCCTCTAAAATATTAGCATTCAACCGAACTGATGGTGAACCGCTGGCATTATTAGATGGAAAGGGACTGACTTATTGGCGGACAGCGGCGGCGTCGGCTCTTGCTGCGGATTACTTAGCTCGTGAAGATGCAGCAACCCTAATCATATGTGGTTCGGGCAATCTAGCACCTTATATTGCTTGGGCATATGCGGCGGTGCGACCTTTAAAAAAAGTATTGGTGTGGGGCAGAGATAAACAAAAGGCCGTTCAAGCGGTTGATAGAATTCAATCGGGCAATGAGTATCGGGCAATGCCTATTGGCACCCGTTATACGGTGAATGTCATTGATTCGGTTGATGCACATTTAGCTGAAGCAGATATGATTTCATGTGTGACAGGTTCAGCAGCCCCACTGTTTGACGGAAACGAACTCAAGCAGGGAACGCACGTCGACCTTATTGGTAATCATGACCAAGACAAGCGCGAATGTGACAGTGAAACCGTGGCTCGTGCGTCTGTTTATGTTGATAGTAGAATCAATGTATTAGCAGAGGCCGGAGATCTTTTAATTCCAATTGATGAAGGTATTTTCTCAGAGCGAGAAATCAAAGCGGAATTAGCGGACTTATGTTCTAGTCGCCAATCCGGCCGAATATCAGAGCAAGAAATTACATTGTATAAGTCAGTAGGCAGCGCACTGGCTGACCTCGCTGGAGTGAAATTCGTTCTTCAGCAGAAACACATCATTTAACGGGGTTTTCCCTAACACTATGGAAACATTCAGCGTGTTTTCTTTAATTGCATAAAATATACAAATGGAAGGTAATAATGAAAGTAGATTGGAAAGGTGTCTACCCAGCGGTCAGCACTCAATTTCGTAAAGACCAAAGTATTGACTTGGATGCGACGCAAACCGTTATCGATAATCAGATTAAAGATGGCGTTAACGGCATTATTTGTCTTGGTACGGTCGGTGAGAATTGCGCGTTGTATCCAGAAGAGAAGCGCCAGGTGTTAACCGCAGCACAAGAAGTAGTCGCAGGTCGCGTCCCTCTTATTGCGGGTACCGCTGAAACGATCACTACGGCGGCTGTACAGTATATGCAAGATGCACTTAAGATCGGTATCGACGGCTGTATGGTTATGCCTGCTATGGTTTATCGCACCTCTGACAGTGAGACTGTGGATTACTACAAAACATTGGCGCAATCAACACCAGAGATGCCAATTATGATTTACAACAACCCAGTTTCATACGGCGTTGACGTTAATCTAGATCTCATGGCACAGCTTGCTGAGTGTGAGAGTATTGTCGCGGTTAAAGAGTCGACCACTGATACACGTCGTATTACGGAGCTCTACAACCGTTTCGATGACCGCTTTACTGTATTCAGTGGAGTTGATGATATTGCCTTAGAGTCACTGATGTTAGGTGCGACGGGTTGGATTTCTGGTTTAACCAATGCGTTTCCTGCTGAATCAGTGGCGATTTACAAACTAGCGAGTCAAGGTCGATATGCTGAAGCGTTAGACATTTACCGTTGGTTCCTGCCACTGCTTCGTCTAGATACTATTCCAACGTTAGTTCAGTGCATTAAATTAGCCGAGCAGGTGTGTGGTCGAGGCTCTGAACAAGTACGAGCCCCACGTCAGCTGCTTAAAGGAAATGAACGTGCAGAGGTTATTTCGCTTGTTGAACAGGCGATTGCTACTCGACCAGATTTGAGCAAGTACAACCTGTAAAGATACATATGTGTGGCGGGCACAGTGCGCCCGCCTTAATCCAGTTAAGTAAACGGCTTATTATGATGTTAAGTCTTTTACTTATCTGGATTAAACCTACGATTCGATAGAAAGGGACGATCAATGACATTGCAAAAGGAATACGTCAGCTTCCAACATGTGCAGAAGACTTATGATGGTGAAACGCTAGTAGTGAAGGACTTTAATCTTGCCATTGAGCCGGGAGAGTTTGTCACAATGCTTGGTCCATCTGGGTCGGGGAAAACCACTTGTTTAATGATGCTGGCAGGATTTGAGACCGCAACCGGGGGAGAAATCTACATTGATGGCACTCCTGTCAACAATTTAGCACCACACAAACGTGATATTGGCATGGTGTTTCAAAACTACGCCTTATTTCCGCATATGACGATTGCTGAAAATCTCGCCTTTCCTCTTAAAGTAAGAAAACTGCCGGAAGAGCAGGTCAAAAATAAAGTGGCTGATGCGTTGAATATGGTCGAACTCAACCATGTGGCGAATCGCTATCCTAAGCAGCTATCTGGCGGTCAACAGCAGCGTGTAGCATTGGCTCGCGCTTTAGTATTTGAACCTAAGCTGGTCTTAATGGACGAACCTCTAGGTGCATTGGATAAGCAGCTTCGTGAACAAATGCAAATGGAAATAAAACACCTGCATGAAAAGCTTGGGATTACCATTTTGTACGTCACCCATGATCAAGATGAAGCACTAACGATGTCAGATAGGATTGCCGTATTTAACAATGGAGCCGTTCAACAATTGGCCTCGCCGACAGAATTGTATGAGTCTCCGAGTAACGCCTTTGTCGCGCAGTTTATTGGCGAAAACAATCAAATTAAAGGTGTGGTTGAGCTGCTCGAAAATGAGAGTTGTACGGTACAAGTTGGAAGCAAAAGTGTCCTGGCCACACCTGTTGCGGTTAATCAGCGCAATCAAGCGACTTTGCTGTCTATCCGGCCTGAAAAGATTTCAATATCTCCAAAACGAGATCAATGTAACAACATCGTTACCGGTACCTTGAAAGAACTTATCTACCACGGTGATCACCATAGATTAGTTATTGATGTAGCTGAAATAGGCGAGTTAATCGTTAAAGTGACTAACTCACGTCGCCACGAAACCCGCTTTACTCCCGGGTCAGACTATACTGTCGGTTGGCATAGCGTAGATTGTCATGCTCTCGATTGTGATTCGATTACTCAACCACTAGGAGCGGTGGCATGAGTAGAGAATTAGATAGTTTGGAATCGGTAACGTCGTTAAAGCGCCAATTGACAAAGCCGCCAGTGACATTGAAAGCACAGTTGCAACGAGCTGAGCGTAAGAAGCAAACCCGTTCAGTATTGTTAATAATACCGCTCGTTGCATTTATCTGTGTGACCTTTGCCTTTCCATTGGTCGAAATGCTTTATCGTAGCGTGGATAACCAAAGCGTGCCGAAAGCGTTTCCTGAGACCGCTGATTATATAAAACAGTGGGATTATCAAGGTTTGCCACCGCTTGAGATTCAGCAGACATTTATGGCTGAGCTGAAACGGGCTCATCAACACAAATCATTGCCAAAGTTAGCGAGTAGGTTAAATATTGAAGTATCGGGAATGCGTAGCTTATTGATGAAAACGGGCCGAAAACTCAATAAAGATAATGTCTTCCCTACTTCTCTAGAAGAGATAAGAAAGCTCGATAAACGCTGGGCCAAGCCACAATATTGGTCAGCGATTAAGACGTTAAGCTCCTCTTATACACTAAGCTATTATCTGGCTGCATTAGATATGCGTTATGATGAGTCTGGCTCGATAACCATGCAGCCAGAAACGCGTCAGGTCTATGTTGATTTGTTTATCAAAACCTTCGGCATGTCGCTGGTGATTACTCTCATTTGCTTGGTGATGGCTTACCCAGTTTCTTACCTTTTGGCTAATTTGCCAGACAAAAAAGCGAATCTGCTACTCATCGTTGTACTTTTACCATTCTGGACTTCATTGCTGGTACGTACTACGTCTTGGATAGTGTTATTACAGAATCAAGGGGTGTTGAATGACCTGTTGATTTGGTCTGGTTTGAGCGATGAACGCTTAGCGATGATCCACAACACCTTTGGCACCATTGTCGCGATGGTGCACATTCTGCTGCCATTTATGATTTTACCTTTGTACAGCGTTATGAAAGGTATAAGCCCAAGCTACTTTCGAGCAGCACGCTCTCTAGGTGCAACTCCTGCTACCGCCTTTATTCGAGTCTACATGCCGCTTACCGTGCCCGGTGTTGGCGCAGGCGCATTATTGACTTTTATTCTTTCGATTGGCTTCTACATCACACCCGCCTTAGTGGGGGGAAGAAGTGGACAGATGATTTCCAACATGATTGCCTACCATATGCAAACGTCGCTTAACTGGGGGATGGCTGCGGCGCTTGGTGGCTTGTTACTCGGAGTAGTCACTCTGTTGTTTTACGTGTTTAACCGTATTGTCGGCATCAACAATATTAAGGTTGGAGGATAACGAAATGTCTTTACCGAGTTACTGCAATAAACGTGAGCATGTCGCGTATTATGGCTACATTGGATTTTGCACGTTAGTGTTTCTGTTTTTAATTGCACCCATTTTGATCATCGTTCCTCTTTCTTTTAATGCAACACCTTACTTCACTTTCACACAAGGAATGCTGAACCTTGACCCCGAGGCGTATTCAATGCGCTGGTATGTTGAGATGATAGAGAATCATCAATGGATGATGGCGCTTAAAAATAGTACCTTGATTGCGCTAAGTGCCACCGTAGTCGCGACAACGTTAGGAACGTTAGCCGCCATTGGTTTAGCGGCGAATAATGTGCCGTTTCGCAGTGCGATCATGGCCTTTTTGATTTCGCCGATGATTGTTCCAGTGATAATCTCTGCAGCTGCAATGTATTTCTTTTACACCCGATTGGATTTGTCTCAGACCTTTATAGGAATTGTGCTCGCGCATGCAGCATTGGGTACACCGTTTGTGGTCATCACCGTGACGGCGACGTTGAGTGGTTTCGACCACAGTTTGGTACGCGCGGCATATAGCCTTGGTGCCAATCCTATCTATACCTTCAGACGTGTAACGTTCCCACTTATCCGTCCTGGAATGATCTCTGGCGGATTGTTCGCGTTTGGAACGTCATTTGATGAGGTGGTGGTGGCGTTATTTATCACCGGAGTTGAGCAACGTACTGTTCCTCGTCAAATGTGGTCGGGTATCCGAGAACAGATTAGCCCCACAATTTTGGCCGTGGCGAGCTTACTTATCTTGATGTCGGTTGCGCTTTTACTGACTTTAGAGGTGTTACGCCGCCGCAATGCGAAAATCCGTGGCATCAGTGAATAGTTGATTCAATATAAGAACCTATGAATGTACAAATTGATGGGCAAGTTCTAGGATTCAATTGTCTACAATGCTGCCGTTGAAAGCTTTTTCGAGCATATCGAAATGTTCTACAACGTAAATCGAAGGCATGGTTCCAATAATCAACTGTCGTCTGTAGAGTATGAAGAGCAATATAAAAGAAGGCTCACTAGCGTCTGTGATGTGGTGGCTATTCAATTTGTATAAATGAATAGCCACCACTAAATCTCGAGTGTTGAACAAGCCGGAAGCTATTTTTTAAATAAATTGTTTATGCTAGTTTGGCAAGCACCGATCTGCACCAGGTAAGCAGCACACTTTGCTAAGTGACTTAGACTCTACATACTTGTAGTTATTCATTACCTCCTAATTTAGTAGAGCCGCTAGCAAGGTTTTGTCCAAATGTGAGTTACGATACCCACAGGTCGCCTTGTACGATCTAGTCGTAACTAACCAGCGGGGGTGTAAGACCGAGTATGAGTTACTACACATAAGCTGAGTGAATCTTATGCGACAGGAAGATTTTGAAAGCTAGATGTAGTTTCTAATTCTTTTAACATTATTCATGATAACTTCCTTAAAATTACCGCCTTTGTGAGGCTCAGTATTGTATTTTGAGTGTATCAAGAAGTCATTTGTATAGTCTTCAGTTAGCGAACATACTTTATGAAGAATTTCCTTAGTACGTTTTTGGCTCCAATTTACTTCTTTTTCTTCTAACACAAGTATTGTTTTACGTATTACACCTATACTCTCTTCGACGTGATGACATGCTCTATCAATGTACTCTGTTAGTTCGTCAACACTGCCAGTTTTAACGAGGTGATCGACATACCCTTGCAGTTGTTGCATTGAGGTTAGTACGTCATAAAAGGGATTACCTTTGTTAAATCGGTATATCAGCTCATTATAATCAGAGGTGTTTTCTATAGTACGCCTGTGATCGGCTAAATCTTCTTTGGCGTTGACAACATCGTATATGCAAGACTTGAAGCGTTCTATATCATTTGATTTTTTCATATAGTCCAGCAGTGTATCTTGCTTTATAGACACAATGTTCGCTATGCCAACGCCGAAGTATATTAATCCCACAACAGACTCGATTGAAGCTACACCCCGGTTATAACCTTTTGGTATAAAATCTCCATATCCTAATGTGGTAATCGTTACAAAACTAAAATATAAGAACTCTAACCCTTCAGCTGCTACGTTGTTGTGGTAAATACCATGTCCGTCAAAGTCACTTATAAAAGAGTATATAAATGCGAACGCAATGACTATTACAAAAAATACCAATATAAATGAGCAGAACTTCCCTGTTAAATGTCTATTAGTCATAATCATACCTATCCAAATCTGGAGTAATATAGCCAAAATCTACGTGCTTAATTGGGTTCAAAATCTCAATGTCAGCTACATCTAAACTATCAGTGCCTTGTGTAAAGTCACCTTCTAGGGTAATCAGTACATCTGTACGATAGTTTTCAGTTCTTGCTTCAGTAGAGCTGCCTATCTGGAAATAGTCCTTGTCGATACCATCTTTTACAGAGAAATAGAACGTCGCGTTAGCATCTACGTATATGACTGCTGAAAGTTTAATGACTATTGTAGAATCTTCGATTCGGACAATAGTGATATTGATTTGACCGTCTTCGTTTTCGGTGTAGGAGTGGTCAGAGTAAAGCAGTTGTTCTTCATCGGATTCAAACATGAATTCAGATGAAGCGTCGACGTTGAAATATATATCATCGCAACTTTTGATTATTGCCTGGTCAACTTCTTCTATGATGTGATGTTCTTGTGCCAGAAATTGGCTTTCATGAATTGAGCGTACAAGATCAGAAACTGTAGTTTGTGGTAGCAGTCGTTGCAGTGCTTCAGAGAGAGAGTCAACGTTTTCAAGGCGGGGCTTGTCTGAACAAAATTCATTCCACCCTTTATCTTGAGAAACCAGCAAGACGTTTCCATCGTTTTCTTCTGCCCATTTTTCAATATTTAATAGGGCTACAGCATCTGGAAATTCTTTCCTCTTGTTTTTGTTGTCTTCAAAAGGAGGCTCTATAGAGAAGTACATATTCATCAAATAAGCCATGTCAAAATCTTCAGGAACTTTAAGTTGTAACGCCCCAATATTTGTGTAGAAAGCTTCTAATTTGGCTTCTGCTTGGGCTAAAG
>PJEL010002535.1_pt1 | contig 16584 bp, 7 predicted proteins | sample 1853271 | NCBI WGS metagenome assembly PJEL01 (sample SAMN08108733, study PRJNA415343) | Invertebrate metagenome, whole genome shotgun sequencing project. | host: Globobulimina | place: Sweden: Gullmar Fjord | collected 2015-08
GACAAGCATCATATAGCAAAGCCCAGTGGGTTAGTAAATGAAATATTTTCGTAGATGGAAAGACATAAAAGCCAAACTACAAGTCACCTAAAAGTTGTTTTGAAGTTCACTATGGTTAATCGTAAAGCAACTCTGTTTAGTGGGATGGATAAATACCACCTGCTTTAACTAGGACTGAGATCCTCCCATCGCCAAAGTAATGTGTTTCGAGTCCCAACAAAACCTCTCTTGAAGGCAAAAGCTATCAAGCCTCAAACCTACCTTATCAAACATTATAGTTTAGGTGCCCTGAGGCTGGCTTTGTCAGGTCCATGGAGCAGGCAAAGACCTGCTAATTGCTTGTTCAGTGTTACTACTTTCCACACATAAGGTAATATTCATACCAGGCATGCCTTTGGGCTAGAGCTACTGAGCTAATTTACAGCTTCTTTTTCAGTTCCACTATAGTACTCTTCCATTAGTAACTTCATCAATGCCTCTGGTTCCATCTCAAAAGCTCTAGCCACATAGATGAAAGTAGTCATTTTAGCTTCATTAATACCACGCTCTAAAAGATGAATAGTATTAATATGAAGTCCACTTAACTCAGAAAATTGTTTTTGCGTTAGTTTTCCTGTGCTATGCTTTTGTCGTAGTTTTCTCACTAATGAGCCTAACACTTTTTTAATTCCGATATCCATATTTTAAAAAAATTAATTGGTTACATAAAACTATTTCTTACTTTTTTTTTTCTTCTAATACTGCAGTGTTGATTATTTTTTTAAACTTTTAAATTTTTATTAATCAGGCAATATACACCAACTAGATAGGATAAAATCTATATAACTATATGACCTAATACTTTATTGTTTTTTACCTATATTTGTTTTAAATAATTACAGTGAATTTGATCTAAATTGGTTTAACTATGTATAAAAAAAAAAATCTAATTAAAACAACAGTAATTTTTATTGTTATATTATTTGCCACTATTGTATATACAAACTATAGAAAAACTATAGCTCAAGAAAAAACCAAACCATTGATAGTAGTAACAACTAATATTATTGGAGATTTTGTAAAGCAGGTAGTTGGAAATAAAATGGAAGTAATAACTCTGATGCCACCTGGAGTTGATCCACACTCTTATGAGGCGACTATGCAGGATGGAATTTGCCTATTGGAAGCAGATCTTATTTTTTTTAATGGCCTACATTTGGAGGGAGCAATGCAAAATGTACTAAAATCGGAAAGTTACAAGCGAGAAATATATTCGTTGAGTGATTGCCTAGACGACAAAGAACTTCTATTTGATAAAAACTTTCCTATCGGCAAGGATCCACATATATGGTTTGATGTTAAGTTAGTAAAAAAAATGATCATCTTCATTACAGAGAAAGTTCAAGAATATGATTTTAAAAATAGTGATTATTATAAAGAACAATCAGAGGTATTCTTAGAGAATCTTGAAGAGTTGCACATAAAAATTCAAAAAGGAATAAATAGCATTCCTAAGGAGCGGTGTTTTTTGATTACATCTCATGATGCTTTTGAGTATTTTGGTAGTGCATATGGATTGCAGGTCAAAGGTCTACAAGGCATATCTACCCAATCAGCAATAGGTATTGGTGACAGAGATAGTTTAAAAAACTTTATAATAGAGCATCAAATCCCAACTATTTATACAGAGAGTTCCACAAACTCTAAACCATTAGATGCAGTTGCTGAAAGCTGCCGAGTGGAAGGTTATAATGTTGCCATTCACCGTTTTTTATACTCAGACTCTTTAGGTAGTGGTAAAGAAGGAACTTATATCGGTATGATGGAAGCAAATCTCTCATATATAGTTAAAGGCCTCTCTGCTAGTGAACAAAATACAATTACTAATACTAAAAATGAATAATTATGTAACACCACTACTCGAAGTACATGACTTAGTTGTTTCTTATAGAAATAAACCTGTACTATGGAATATTGACTTTATTCTTCCAGAAAAAAAACTCATTGCAATTTTAGGACCCAATGGTGCAGGTAAATCAACACTTCTGCGAGCAATAATAGGACAAGTTAACCTAGATAGGGGGTGGGTGAAAATCAATGGAAACAAACCAAAACAAGAGAAAAAATCAATTAGCTATATGCCTCAACGTGAGACAATAGATTGGGATTTCCCTATTTCTGTAAGAGAAGTAGTAACAATGGGAAGATACATACATATGGGATTTTGGAAACGCCCTTCCTCAATAGATAGAGAAAAAATAGAAGACGCACTTAAGCAAGTTGGACTACTTCCTTTTGCTGAAAGGCAAATATCAGAATTATCAGGAGGGCAGCAGCAACGTGTTTTTTTAGCCAGAGCAATAGCACAAGAAGCACAGCTATATCTCATGGACGAGCCATTTTCATCTATTGATAATAGCACAGAGCAATTGATGTTAAAATTGCTAAAAAAAATGGTAACGGAAGGCAAAACAATTATAGTAATACACCACGATCCATATCTAGTAAAGAATTTTTTTGATTTTGTAATGTTATTAAATGTACGATTAGTTAATATAGGAAGTCCTAAAAAGTTAATAACACCAAAAAAACTTCAAGAAACATATGGAATGTACCCATCAATTCTACAGAAGGCTGGGGAGCTTTTAAAAAACGATGGTAGAGAGCATATATAGGCTTTAGCAACACAAAAGTATCGATTGAACTTAGGTTAACCTCGATTTATTATATTCAAAAAAAACTACAATAATAGTATCTGTATATAATTTAGGACAAATACCGTCTATGTGTGCCAATGTTTTTAAAAGCAGGGTTATTTTATGTGCTTTGTTTTCTAGATGGTTTTAACCTCTAAGTGTGCTATTTTATTGACAGGAGTATGTCAGAAAACCTATTAACCTTATTCGCACCTTTTTTATTTGTTGGAGGGTAGGCACTTCTTTAAGTTTCATTTTTCCTATTCCTTTCCTAAAATAGAAAACTTAGATCAAAAAATGCACAATTTACTCATTCAACACTTCTATATATAGATAATTTATAACAACTTATCTAACCCATCCTATGTAATGACTAGATAACTTATGAATATTTCATTTTTTCTTAACGTTATCTTTCTTTAGTAAAATAGCTATTATAAATAATCTTGCAAGTAGCAAAGCGAAGTTTAAGAGTATTTCAGTTAAAGAAGATTTTTCTTCTTAATTTAAGTAAAAAACATCGATGCAAAAAAATTAGTAAAATTCGAAAAACAGAAGCAAAGAAACGACTCAAATATTCTAAGTTATGATGGGTCGTAATTTTGTTGTGCTTCCCTTGTAGTAGTTATATAAAGAGCCTAGCAATAGGTAATAAAAAGCTACATGCACCAAAATTTTTTGTGTTTCATGAAAAATATATTATCTTTGGAAAAAAACAAACCTTTAAATGGCATGAAATTAAATAAAAAAAAGTTTATAATAACAATATTAAGTTCACTTCTATGCCGTGACTTAAATTGTACTACCGTTTCTTCTACTAATAGTCATAAAATAGCTTTTAATAGTTGTTTAGATGTGCTTTTTGACTGTAATCGCTTATACATAGATAATGATATAGAAAAAACTGATTCTATAAAAGAAGAAATATTAAAGCAACTCAAAAGAACAGTACCTGTATCAATTAAAAATTTAAACAAACTTTACAAGCCCATAACTAAAGAACTAACTGAAAGTTTTTTTAAAATAATGGTTTTATACAAAGAAATTGAAAGCTTATATGAAATTAAACTAAATAAAGACCTGAAAGATATATTACATAAAATATTTTCTAATGAAAATAATATTCAAAATCCTGAAGATAATTGTTCACAAACAGTCCTTTATGAAGCTTTAAAAAGTATTGATAATAAAGAACAATTATTACCTATGCTTGGGAAGTTAACTTTGTTTTTTGAAGAACTTTTTGACTATAAGAGTATTGAACTATATATTGATGATTATTTTAATTTTTTATTAAAAGAAACTTCCACAAAAGAAGAAATTGGTAAAAAAAAAGAAGAGATTATTAAATATTTAGGAAGTTTAGGAAGTATAGACTGTAAAAAAATAATGAATGAAATTAGTAATCAACTAGCAATACAAAAAGAAAGTAGTTCTGCTGCATGTGGAAACTCTAACAAATACCTTACTATTAAGAAACATGTTTTGGAAATAGGTGATAATATTGTTAAGATAAGAGAGCTCAATGATAATAAAAATCAATCTAATATTAAATTAAAATCATGCCATATTGATCCATTACTTACAAAAGACTTTAAAATATACGATTTAGAATCTGAATATACATTAGAGGAAGTCTTTTGGCGCTTTTTTGAGAACATAGAATTTTCACTTTTATCTAATCTTGAAAATCTTGCTCATTTTTTAATAAAAGTAGAAGGAGCAGAGAGAGAACCAGCAGAACGGAGACAAAATTCAAAGGCAAAAAAAGAAATAGAGTTAGAACTAGAACAACTAAAAATAAAAGACAAGAAACAAGAAATGCAGGAATATGACTCATCGTCAGAATCAGAAGAAGAAACGGTTGACAGAAAACTAGAAAATACTAACATAAGCTTCATGGAAAGACTCGAAGAAGTGTCAGTAGCAAAAAGTAATACTTACAAACCAGTAGATTGCAGTTCATTTCAAAGTCACAATTTAAAAAAAAGTGATGAGGAAGAAGAAATTTCAGAAGTAGAAGTAGAAGTAGTATCAGTACAACCTATTAACTCTCCTATAGGAAAATGTCTTAGTGAAGGATTAGACTCATTTATAAATCCATATGATAAAATAGATTTAAAATCAAGCAGCTTTTCTAGTGCACAACAAAAAAAAGAAGACCCATGCTCTCTTGTTTTTGATGATATTGGCATAGAACTTGATAAAGAAAGAAGTAGAGATAAAGTGCCAGGAGTAGAGTCAAAAATTATTACGCAAGAAATAAAAATAGAATCAATATTAGAAGAATCTAAAAGTGCAACAAGAGAAGCAAAAAACGAAATAAATAAAATAGAGTTAGAGCGAGAACAATTTAAAATAAAAAACGAGACACAAGAAATTAAGGAGTTTGCTTTAGGAATATTTGAGAAACAAGTAAGACCTAATGTAGAATTCCTAAAAAAAAAGCAGGCAGAAATAAGAAAAATAGCATTAATGCTAAAAAACCAGAAGCTAGAAATGACTAAACGATTGCAATTGTTAAATTCCCACAAACCAAAACATAAAAAAAAAGAAGAGGAAGAATTAGAATTAAAAGACAAGTTAATTTTAATTGCTTCAACTAAAATAGCAAAAATAGAGTTAGAATTATTAGAACTAGAAAAACAATCCCTACGTGAACTAGAAATGCAGGAATATGACTCATCGTCAGAATCAGAAGAAGAAACGGATTACAAAAAACTAGAAAATACTAACAGAAGCTTCATAGCAAAACTCAAAGAAAAGGAAGAAGTGTCAGTAGCAACAAGTAATACTTACGAACCAGTAGATTGCAGTTCATTTCAAAGTCACAATTTTAAAAAAAGTGATTTTTGTAATGGCACACAAGGTTTAAATAGTGATGAGGAAGAAGAAATTTCAGAAGTAGAAGTAGAAGTAGAAGTAGTATCAGTACCAGCTACTAACTCTCCTATAGGAAAATGTCTTGGTGAAGGATTAGACTCATTTGAAAATCCATATGATAAACTAGATTTAAAATTAAGCAGCTTTTCTAGTGCACAACAAAAAAAAGAAGACCCATTCTCTCTTATTTCTGATGCTATTGGTATAGAACTTGATAAAGAAAGAAGTAGATATAAAGTGCCAGGAGTAGAGGTAAAAATTATTACGCAACGAATAAAAATAAAAGGAATAGAAGAACAAATTCGAGCAATCACAAAAGAACTACGAGGATTAAACCCAGAAGAATCAAAATTAGAAGAAGAAGATGAAAAAGAGGATCCTATTGATATCCTACTGGGTTTTGATTTTAATGTAAAAAAGAACGAAAAAAAAGGAAAAGACCAAAAAAGAGAAATGGAAGAAAGGCTCAAAAAACTAAAGAAGCAGTTAAAAAAAGAAATAGAAAGAAATAGAAGCTTAGAAAGATACAAAAAAGCAAGAGACCTCATAATGGAAAATGAAGCAAGAAAAAAAGAAATAAAAAGAAAAAAAGAAATAAAAAATAATAAAATAAGGAGAAGAAAAGAAAGGGATGAAGCAAGAAAAGAAAGAGTAAGGTTAGAGCTAGCAAAACAAGCAAAAGAATTAATGAATGCATTAAACCTATTATTAAAACCAGTATCATGGACATTTCAAAAAATTGGAAATAAATTCAAGTATACCAAAACACAAAAAGAACAAATTGCAACAAATGTATGTAGTAAGCCAATGCAATACAAAGGAAACCTCCGAGGCCAATTATCAAAAGCAAAAAATAGGTTATCGAAAATAAAAAGAGCATTAAATAAGCCTTATAAATCTATTCTTTTATTATGTATTCCTATTATTTTAATTTATACGAATGGTAGTGAGAAATGCACTGAATTTATAGAATACGGAACGAAAAGATTTTTCCCTAATGAAGCACAAGAATTAGATACTCCAACACAAAACCCAACAATAGAGCCAATAGCAGCGCCAGCAGAAAATATTACAGGCGCAAGGTCAACATTCGAAGAAGTTGTAGTAGGTGTTAGAAGTGATAATTATGGCATGTATCGAGATTTCTTCTTCGATAGTCAATATAAAGAACAAGAAGTACAATTTTTACAAAATATTCTGCATCTAAAACAACAAAACTCAAAGAAAATGAGCAAAATGAATCAAAAAACCCAACTATTATTAGCAGCACCAGAAGCAAATCCAACAGTAGCAGAGATAGAAGTAGATACTGCCACACAAAACCCAACAATAGAGCAAAAAAAAGAAGTAGATCCTGAAAGTATTCCAAGTGCAGATCCAACATTCGAAGAAGCAGTAAGTGTTACAATTGACGATTATGACATGTATGGATATTTCTTTTGCGATGAGCAATCTAAAAAAGAATCTGGATCCATAAAACAATACCCGAATCAAGGATTACGAGGTTTTTATGAAAGACAATTATTGGAAAGCCCAGAAGTAAACTTAATATTCGATAAAGAAGAAAAGTCGAAAGTAGATCCAATAGCCGATCCAACACAAGTGCTTGAAAGAAAACCAAGTGCAGATCCAACAGTAGCAGAGATAGAAGAAGATGCTGCCACAAAAACCCCAACAAAAGAGCAAAAAAAAGAAGTAGATCCTGAAAGTATTCCAAGTGCAGATCCAACAGCAGCACCAGAAGTAGAGTCAACATCGTTGTGGAAAGAATTAGTCCTAGGAGTCCTAGGAGTTGTAGGAGTTGTACTATACTTATACAAAAAATACGAAAAAAAAGCATTAGTGTACACAATAAAATCAACAACCAACAATAAAAAAATACCAGCTCAATCAGCACCTATAAAACAAGTTACAAAAACAAACGAGCAACTCCCAACTACGATAAAGAAAGAAGCACAAACAATAAATTCTGAAAGTATTACAGACTCAAAGTCAACACCAGTTCAAACAGTATCTAACCAAAAAGTATCTAAAAAACAAGATGTGCTAAAGGTGGTCGCTACAGCGACCTTAGTTAACTCCTCACATACAACTTGTAACAACCACTCTTCATTTGGATTTGAAATAGATGCAGAGTCGCTCATTGAACCTGAAGAAAATCCTAGTATAATTGAGCCTAAATATCATACTAAAAGCAGTCCAAAAAACAAAACTGCATCCAGTTTATTAAAATCGCATGAAAATCTCTTAATTACGCCACAAGACATAATAAGCGAGAAGCTCAGAGCAGCAAAACGAAGGGTCGATATATCATTTTTTATATTTTTTATTTTTGTAATAATATCTACTCCTTCTTATTTTTATATTAGATTAAAAACGTAATCTGTTTTTATGGAAGGGTTAAACTTTTTTCATTACCCAAGCTAAAGGTATTTTTAGATTTTTTCTGATGACTTAGGCAAAGCAGAAAACACTAAAGAAAGATAGCATAAATAATTGTTTATTTGAATCTAGAAACTATTTTTCGTTTATTAAAAGCAAGGAGAGTAATGCAACTTATGATTAAGTAGTAAAGTTAATAATATATAGGAGCTTTTTTTTAAAAACATCTCTTCTATAACAAAAAACACTATTCATAAAACAAATACAAATAGTATGTGTTCATACTTGTGATAATCTGTTCATAGAAGTTTTTGTTAAAAACATAGTTGCAGTGATAATGATTTTTTAAATATTGGGTAATATTGTTTAATAGTCCTACTAGAAGTATTAACTACTGTAGAGGTCTCAATTTTAGGTGAATAATTAAGAAATAGGCGTATGTGCTCTTTTTCTTGGTTAAACATCGGTTAACTCAGCTCATAGGTGTAGACAAGCTTTTTGAAGTAAGTTTTTCGGAAAATCAAGATATTTTTTAGTAAAAATACATTAAGATACAGAAGTAGTAAATACAAAATGTAGGTGAGTTAGAAAGATACACCTTCTATCTCTCCAGTGCTTTCTTATATTGAACGCCTTAGCCTTAGTTCATATATCCCCAAAAAACTAATATCTAAAGAATATGGGCAACCCAACTCATGGCGTCTTTTGTAAGAGAAATTACACTAAAAACTAGCAAAAGAGAACAATCTAAGTCTAAAAAGCTATTTTGTGCAGCTAAGCAGCTATACATAGAAGAAAGTAAGTTTTAATAGGCTAGGTCTAAAGAATTAGAACAAAATTATGACCATAGAGAGTATTATATATGTAGCCATAAAAAACAATTTAATACAAAAAAATCCATTATTAGTAGGTTCACCTACAAGGAGTCATTTAGCAAAAAGAGTTTTTAACTTTGGTAAAAGAATATGAGTTAAAAAAGAGGGGGATGCCAACGCATTAAAGGGCATGGAGGTATTAATACCAGCGAAATAATAGCTGTCATTTAGCTATAGGGTAAAAGAATAATGTTACTTCACTCTCAAAGTTTTAAAGCTACCTTTATTCTACGATCTAAAAGACCAGTATTCATTGCCATAGGATAAACATCAAAATAAAATATTCTTAAATAATAAAAACAATCTTTAATATAGGCTTACTAGATAGTTCACTCAACTTATTTGTAAAGGTAGTCCATGAGGGGTAAGAATAATGAAAATAAAGCAGAGATAGGGTATTAAGACATAGAACCTCAAAACAATAGTATTTGTACATAGAAAATTAATCATGAAAAATATAAGAGAGACTAATATTTTAACTTCTTAGATTTATCCAAACTTTTCAGGCAATCTATGATATCCAATAAGCTATGAAAGCTTTTTTGTTCATAATTATGTATTCGTAGTTTAAAATATAGATGCGAAAAAAGAATGCAAAGCTAAGAAGTCTTTGCCAATAAACCAAAAATCTTCAAAACAAAAAAACAAATTGCAATAAAGAATAGAGGGGTTGGTGTATCTAATCCATCTTGCTACCAACAGGGTGTCTGGGGAAAAAAGACAAAGTATATAGAAGAGAAAAAGGAAAATCAATAAACTCCCAAAGGTTATTAGGTTGCTTAAAAGCTTCAGGAAAAATAATATTTAGGTTTAGATGAGATAACAAGAAGAAAAGCATCATATAGCAAACCCAATATAGTGGGTTAGTAAATGAAATATTTTTGTAGATGGAAGGACATAAAAGCCAAACTGCAAGTCAGCACAAAAGTTGCTTGGAAGTTCCCTTAACTTTAAAATCCTATGGGCTATTCACTTAAATATTAAAACGCAAAGCTAAAAATGGTGGCACAAAAAGTAAAGCAGATAATCACTTTCACAACAAAGCAATATCTTTGCACATCACTGTTGTGTTTTTGAGAAGAATCCACTAAGTTAAAGATAATAAGTGAGTTTTTGGTAGTAGAAGAACAAAGAGTCATTGTACTGTTTACTTAGAAAGTTTTGTAAAAAACAACGCTAAAGAGCAGAGTAAGTTACAAAAAGAATTGTATGGTAAATATTGTCCTATGTGTGGATAGGAGTAAAATTAAACTTACCCCAGCCACTTTGCCTATCTTACACTCGGTTTGACCCAACCTCAGAGTCCCTCAACTATAATGTTTTCCAAGGCAGGTTTTAGGTTTGGTAGCTCTGCTATCAACCAGAGACTCTATTGTACATCCTCCCCATCACATTAGTGATGGGGAGGATGTCAGAAACCAAATTAAGAATATGTCTCTAAATGAGTATAGTTTATTTTAAAATGTACAATATCTTGTTTTAAGAAACATAACATACCTTTTTTACTATTACCTATTAAAATCTAAAAACAATAGAAGTAAGTCTATAAGCTGGATTCTGTACATTAACACAAAGATAATGTTGTTCATCATTTATCTAGGCTTTCCATCACTAGAAAGCTCAAGCGACCTACCCAAGTGGTGGTTTCGTAGAAACGAAACACAAAAGCGAGCAGCTCATAAAAATACCACTTCTACACGGTCTTGCAACAGCTAAGGTTTACCTATGCACCATTTGTTACCAAATAGTCGGTGAGCTCTTACCTCACCTTTTCACCCTTACAACTGGGTGCTACGCACTCAGTTGCGGTAATTTTCTGTGGCACTAGCTGTTAGTCAAAAAAATGACCACCTTCCTGTTAGGAAGTAACTTGCTCTATGTTGTCCAGACTTTCCTCTTTTCTTACTTAATAAAAAAAGCGATGAACCAACCTACTTCTATATAATTGCAAATATACAATTTATTTTCAAAGCAATCAATCTCTCATCTTATTAATTTGTATTAATAAGCTCTCATTCACTAAAAAAACGGGCGTTTTTTTGTTAAAAAACAAGTAAGAAATTCTTAAAAAAAATTTTGCGTTATAGATTAGCCCTATAATATGACTAAATGAAGTTATTATACGTAGTGTATTGCACTAGTGGATATATTTTATAGCGGGGGAAAACGCAATTTTATAAATGGTTACATTATAATAGAGCTATTTTTTGTAACCTTGCGGAGCGTATTGTATTAAACTAAAACTTTTAAATTTTTTTAAAAAATGACTTCTTTGTACTTAATTATAAGTTTTGAAGGATAGTTTAATGTTGTGTTTGAAGCACTTCCTCTTATGTTTTTGTCTCCAAAACTTATTGGCTTATTATTTGTAAAGTATTGCCTTGTTTATTATTACACTCTACAGAATTTGTACAACTTTTTCAAGAGTGAGAAGATGCATCATACTAAGAAAATAAATGATATCTTCATTATATTTTTTATAAAAATAGGTGTCTTTCCTAAGAATCAAAAAAGGCTGAATTTCTGCCTTTTGGAGAGATATAGGCAGTTTTTCTATGATAAAAAAAGACAGTATCGCGCAATCCTTTCTCAAACACAAGATTGTTCAGGATTAATAAAATCTGACACAGAGAACAAGGAGATGGTGAGATCATCTATAGATCTGTAGTTAGTTTATAGAGAGTCTATATTTAACAATCAAAATTAAAAAATAACATGGATTTTAAATTAAAGCAAAAAAGGAGTTTCATCATGGAGAACTAGTTTAGGCGTAATGAAATAGTATTTAAATAACCATAGCTTATTATCTTAAATGGGGCAAGCAATTGAAGAGAGAAAGGCTATATAATTGTAGTAGGTATAAGGAATAAATAGGAGAATGTGACAGGAGTGAGCTAAAGTATCATATATTACCTATCCGTTTTTTTCAATTAAACGCACCACATATTTGGTTAAACTAAGCGAAGATAAAATCTCTTAAATTATCATACCGATTATTATTGTATTTGTTTAGTAGTAAGGTAGATACAAAGTTAGAAGGTGATTATAACATCAAATTTCTTAAAATACAGTTTAACAATTACATAATAAGTATGTAATGGGAAATTAAATAACTAATACTACTTAATATGTTTGGAAGAAGAGCAAAACTTATGAATATAAAAAACTGCCGTTGCAGAGAAAATATGCTTAAGAGAATGACCACTAATAATATTACCTAAAAGTTCAAAAATAAAATTATCACCAATCTCCAATATCTTAGCAATAATATAGAAAATCAGCGTCAATAATATATAAACAACTTTTGTTTCAGAATTATTGTTTTTATAATTAAGTGCAACAATTATAGGAATAATGATCAGAGGTAAATATTGCACTAATGCATAAAGTCTTAGATCGCCTATACCCAAAGACTCAGTGTATGCCCAATATAACACACTAAAGACCCCCACAAATTGTAGTAGTATAAAAATCACTTTAATTTTTTTTCTTGATCTATCTATATAGATAGAAATTATTATAGTAAATATAGCCATAAATCCAATAGCCATAGGCAACCGATCCCAAATCAATGTTTTGTTATTAGGATTAATGTGGTAATAAGCAGAGCCAAAAGCAACTAAAAAAATCGTAGCAAAAAATATTAATCTAATCCATCTCTCAAAAGAGCAAGAAAACAACTCATTGTCATTCCACTTTTTAATAGTAAATTGAATACCCAAAATACTTGGAACAAAGAATGCAAAATTGGTAAAAACATCAAAAAAATTACAAATAGAGAAAAAGCATCTTCTATCGGCAAAATTATGGTAACTCAAGTCTTGAGGAATAGCACCTACAAATTTAAAAGTAAGAGCCAATGCAAACATCACACCCATAGATTGAATAAATCTAATATGATTATTATAATTCATTATTATTGATACAATATAAAAATACATACTACCTAACAAACAACCACACGCACAATTATAACTTATCCTTACAATAATATTAGTTGAGATGGTTAACTATTTTGATAATAATAGCTTAAATATAGGTACTATAGTTGGTAAAAACGTCTGGTTATTTAGATTATAGCTGTTGCCTACGCTTGTTCTTCATGTAGAGACCATTCACATTTCTCTAATTATTTGCCTACTACGATGATGTTATCTGGATATTTTAGATACTCTTTAACTCTTATATAAGATAGTTCTACTCTAAGATACTGCTTTAATAACTAGAATTCTGTAAATTGGAACTCAATAACTTCGCTTTTATTTGACTCCTAAACTTTTTTCTTAACTCATGCAAACAATCCCCTCTTTAACTATTCAATAAAATTACATTTTAGCGATTGTGGGTGGGTAACAGAAACCATTAAATGTAGGAGATTACCTTCACCACCAAATTCTAAAAGCTACCCATTCATTTTTTTATTGAAGGCTTCAAATGGGTTCTTTTATTCTAGCATTCTTTTCTTTAAGTAAAAACTCATCGGTAGTATTTTGTTACAATAATTAATTGTACAAAATTCTTAAATAAACAATATCTGCACCTATCCAATTATAATTGCAGGCTATAGGGATACTTGTTTTAATTATAGGGATATGAGATATTTACAGTATGTTGAGGGTAATTCGCCCAAAAGCTAAAGGGCACACAGGAGCAAAAAAAGAACAAAGTGCCCTACTACCTTTAATGTGGCAAATATCATCTCCTAGGCTAAACATACACCCAATATGGTACAAAAGAAAAAATACCTTGGTTCTCCGATGCCACTGATCATTTTACCAAAGTAATTCAATTTCTAAGGGGTATAATACTTTCCAAAACTTTTTTAAAAAACGTTGTCCTTGTCCCTAGAACAAAAAAAAATGTGACTCAACAAGAATTCATTTAACTCTGGGAACTATTTTTTGTTTATTAAAGGCAAGGATGGGTAATGCTACTTTTTATTTTTTTGTAAAATATAACAATATAGGATATTTAAGTTTTAAAAGTCATCGCCGAAAAGATACCAAACTCTATCTACATAAAGAAAAGGCATAACATAATAACCTAAAGTTTCCTTTTGTTATGAAAGTCAAACTAAAAATAAACAACAACCGAACTACTAAGCAACAACTAGCATTTCTAAAAAAGCAAAAGAAAGACTACAAAAATCTAACATAGATATAGGTAGGAGTAAAAATACCCATCCAGTGTTCTAGTGATTGAAGGCTCTTTTAACCTTAGTAAAGAAGGGAAGTAAAATAAATATTTTAGACAAAGGTAAGGCTTTCCTACCAACAGAACCTATAGCAAATAGGGTAGAATTTTTGTCACCGAATAAGCCCTAACATAGTTGATAACAAAGAAATTAAGGTTATCATTTTTGAGTACTTAAAAAAAAATCAATGACAAAAAACCCTAATGCAAAAAAGACAAAACAGTCTTTAAACTATGTTGATTTATCATAAGCAACTGGGAATGTGCTAAGTAATAACCTCACCGCAGGTAATCCTAAGGAGTCAAACTATATTTTTACCTACTAATGCGGATATAGAGATAATGTGCTCTTAAGAACGCTTAGTGGGTTTATCAAACTAACAAGAAATAAAATTAACACTAAAACTTTTATATGTAATGAGTTGAGGTAAACAGGAGTTTTACCTTTGTGGTAGCGTACCTATTCCAACGCAATAGGTAATAAGCCTTTCCCTGAGGCAATCAATGGTCAAAAAATCAAGATATCTGGCCTCGACCAGAAAGTCCCCAAGAGCTAAATCAAAAGAGTAGTTCACCTAAATATTTTACATCGGTAGGTTCGTAAATAACTTATGCCATACACCAACTATGGAGATTACTGTAAATGTGATTTTTTGATATTTTGGATGGCTAGGTACTCTAGAAGTTTGCTTCGCTTTCTAAGTTGGAGTCAACTTCTAGCGGCAAGCCTTCTTCTAATTTATCCCCTGATACATTATTGTAAATGACCATAGCCACAATAGTTAACAAAACTACCAGAAGGGCAAAGCCCGTGTTACTAATGGTATTACTCTTTGGGGTTTGGGTTATAATTTTGGTTATTTTATTTTTAGTGCATTTAGAATCTGGATTATATTTAAGTTTAGCTTGCAACCTAGTTTTAACTTGTTTTGATGAGTTGCTATTCTCTTTTGGCTGTGTATTTTCTGCTTTCTTTTTAATTTTGTGATCTTTTTCTGTGGCTCTATATGTACCTGCTGCGGCTGACCTGGCTACACGTTTTTTTAGGTTCAATAACTCTAACATTGTTTTTTCATGTGGAATAATTTTTTTTGTTATTTGGTACTTTAGAGCAATCTCCACACTAGCACCCCTTTCTAACAGAGGCCCTATTATTTTTTTATAAATCTCTTCTCTACCTTTGAATTTATTATTAATAGTGATCCATAAAGCTGTTTGCCCATAATTGTTTTTAGCGTCTATATTCAATTTTTTTTCTTTTAATAGAAGCAATGCTATCTCTTGGTAACCGTTAGTTATCGCACTGATTAAGGGGGGGTTTTTTTTTGAGCCATTAACATCAGCAATTTTTTTAGATAAAAAATAAACTACAATATCCCTAAGGCCTTGCGTTACCGCTTCATACAACAAAGAACCTTCAGAAGTATTCTTAAGAATATTTGGATTATTATCTACTGCTTTTTTAATTTCTTTACTTACCAGTTCTGCTTTGGCATAGAATTTCGAACTTCCTTTATTTGTATAACTTGATAAAAGCATAATGTTTTTAAAGCAATTTCTATAAACATCAATATCATTGTTGACACTATGCATAATAGTAGCAAAAACACCATTGATCCCATAAAAATAGGAAGCAGTGACTAATAGTAAGGAAGATAGTTTTTTTAAGTTGCTTTTATTTTTCATAATGACTTTTTACTGCTACTGATTAAATATAACTTTTTTCTTTTAAACACAAAGTCCCAACAATGCTTTAAGTCAATAATTGTTAATACAAGGAGAGAAAAACAGATACAACAATAGTATCCAACAAAGCAACAGTATCATAAAAAAGAGATCAAACTCCTTGAAAGGAGAAGAGGTGTGTAGTATTTCTAGAGCCACAAAAAAGCTAAGAAGAAAATCATGGACAAATATATCAAGCTGTTAGCTCGCACGCAATAGTATAATACTTAAAAGCTTTAATGTGTAATACTCCAACAAAAGCTGACATCCTCCCATAACTAAAGCATGGGGGTTTGAGGTCAAACAAAGCCTCTTCTGAGAGCAAAAGCTTTCAAGCCTAAAACCTGCCTTAGGAAACATTATAGTTGAGGTGCTCTGAGGTTGGCTTTTTCAAACCAAGGGTAAGGTCGGCAAAGTCCTACTACTACTTGTGGGTTTAATTTAGCTCATAGCCGTTTATATGGCAATATCCACCCTATGCATATTTTTTTGGCTTAATCCACTATGAGCGTGTTTTTTTTCTACAAAACATTCTAAATAAGCACTGTAGGTATCTCTTTGTACTTCTGCTCACAGCCAAACTAATGATCCTCTGAGTTCATAAGTTCTTCTTAAAGTAACTACCTTTGAGGTGCAAAGGTATTGCTTTGTTGTGAAAGTGCTTATCTTCCCTACTTTTTAGTCCAGCATAAGCTTTACGTTTTAATATTTCAACAAAAAGCCCAAGGGCTCTTAACCATAGTGAACTTCAAAACAACTTTTAGGTGACTTGTAGTTTGGCTTTTATGTCTTTCCATCTACGAAAATATTTCATTTACTAACCCACTGGGCTTTGCTATATGATGCTTGTC
>PJEL010002536.1_pt1 | contig 16580 bp, 18 predicted proteins | sample 1853271 | NCBI WGS metagenome assembly PJEL01 (sample SAMN08108733, study PRJNA415343) | Invertebrate metagenome, whole genome shotgun sequencing project. | host: Globobulimina | place: Sweden: Gullmar Fjord | collected 2015-08
AATATCAGCAGTATACGCACCAGCTGTTTGATCAACTGAAGGGTTAACCGAACCACCTAAGAACATGCTAATTGCCATGACCTTGGGAGCAGTAACCTGTGTTGTGCTGGGTAGCTTCCCTGCGCAAACCGTTTATGCACTATTGCCTTGGGAACATAGCTATAGCCCCTATGACATGACGCACGTACTGACGCAGTTGCAGTTGTTATTCTTCTCGGCCCTTGCGTTTGTGTGGCTAAACTTGCGCAACCTGTATCCGCCTGAACTGCCATCAACCAACCTCGATACCGATTGGTTCTATCGCAAGCTAGCGCCAAACGTCATCAAAAGAGTCGCCTCAACTGTGTATGGCACTTATGAAAGATTCGAGCAGTCAGTGGTTATTTCTATTAAGGGAATAATCCAGAATACTTATGATTCTGAGTTAGGTAAACCGAAGGGATATTTCGCCAGACTTTGGCCAATCGAAACCATGGTGGTTTGGGTTGCAGTATTACTGGCAGGATATTTGATGATTTATTACCTGCCTGATTTACTCAAATAGTAGAGTTCTATCTTCATAAAAACGGGTGACTTTAACAAAGTTCACCCGTTTTTCTTTTCCAGCCATACCAACCTCAGCATTTACGTCTTCTTTAAACCCGTTGCTGGATCTTCTTCGCGGGCAAGCATGCCGATAAACTTCTCAAATCGTCTAAGTCTAGTCTCAGGTTTCTTTGCACTTATTAATCCGTGCGCAATTACATAGCGGCTCGACTTGTTAAGGGTCTGAAAAAATTGTTTAGCGGTAGCGTGGGCTTTCAAAGCACTTAAGAAATCATCCGGCACCGCCATTTCACTCACTGAATAGGCATTTTCCCAACGTCCATCTGCTTTAGCCGCTTGAACATGCACTAGGCCCGGTGTCATCATCCGTCCTTCGCGGATCATACGTTCGCAATGCTCTCGATTCCTTTTAGACCAGCTACTCTTAGCTTTCCTAGGGGTTATCCTTTGAATATAAGCCTCGGCCCCCAGAGACTTTTTAATGCCATCAATCCAACCCCAGCATAACGACTCAATCACGACATCGTCCCAAGTAACACTAGGGATGCCCGTTCCTTTTTTGAATATTTTCACCCACAACTCTTTTTCACGTGAATGATGCCTACTAAGCCAATCAGCAAGATCTTCTGGCTGTGCAAACGTGATAAATTTCGCGGGATCTGGCTCAGGCATTATTTACGGTGCTCTTTTTACTTATAGCTTTTGAAGACTTTCGCGTAATTGTCACTATTTACTGTTTTTCCGGTTTCTAAATAGTATTTCAAACCAAAAAGATGCTTTTCTAACCCCTTCCCTAATTGCCCTTTCATGAGGTAAATCATGAAGCCAGGAGAGGTTGAAACATAAGATGTCATCTTCACTTCTGTCTTATCGGCTTCAATTGAAGACAATTCATAGACAGCAGACATTGCTTTCAATAGTGGCAAGTTATGATCATAAGCCTCAACTTTAAAGCTCTTCCCTTCAGTTACTTCCGTAATTTTTTCTTCTAAGTGGAGTTTTTCATCAAACTGACAATACCTTGAGCAATTCAGTCCACCCTCAGTAGCATTACCAATATAGTTTGAGGCGATCATCGTTGGGTTGTGTATGTGTATATCGCCATATTGACCAAACAAGACCTCCCACGCTTGTTCAATTGAAGCGTTAATTACCACTTTAAATTCAGATTCTGTCATTTTATCTTCTCGTCCTGATACTGTTGAATGGTCATACTATACTGCCCCCTACTGACATTAAGTGTCAGTAGGTATTCAATGCCGGTAATAATTTAAGAGTTCCTTCCGTACGCCCCTCAACAATCATATTGTATTATGCGTGATATGAGCAGCCTTCAATTAATACTTCACCCTCATGCTCTCTGAAGCCGTAAATGAGCAACCCTTGTTCTTTCCGTTTTTCTAAGTCCACCTTCCAAATAACTATAATATGGTCGGGGTTTCTATGTATCGTCACTAGATTCGCTATTGTATGCTTACCATATACATCATAGCTCTCTTCAAGCTGCTTATTGAACTCTTCTTCTGGAAAACTGTTATCAATTAAATACCGACAAAAGCCATGGTAGTTTTTTTCATTCCAAGAGTTTTCTGTATTTTCAGCTAATGGTTTTACAATTTCGAGAATTTCTTTATCGCTAAGATTTTCACATTCCATGTTAACCCTCTAATCTGTTACTTATATTTTATCGATGCCGCTATCTTTCATAGCGTTTTTATAAACGGCGAGATTCTTTGCTAAACTCGCTTATGCTTCACCCTACAAAATCACCTTCAATTCTTATGAGTTTCAAGCCGTAGTCAATCAGTGGGCAAAAAACGGATTTAAAGAAAGCGTGGATGAAGTGTGTAATATTGTTATTAAATTAATAGGTGAGTATTAAAGCAAGATCAGGCCTTGCATTCTGCACCTAAAAAAAACAAAAGAGACGTTTCCATCCATTCCATTTTAGCTATAACGCCCATTTAAACGACCAATAGCCATCCTTTTTTGCTCCGCTTTAAGTACTTGTTATATGCAAATTACTCTATATTGACTTTATCATGTGAACAGTTTCAGGTTTAAAACCAATATTTTGATAGAAAATATCTGCTTTTTTATTATTTGCGAAGACTTCTAGATGTAGCAACCTACATCCTAAGTTTTTAGCCCACTTTTCACCGTGCTCAATTAGCACTTTACCTACCCCCAAACCTTGAGATTTAGGTAATACTGCAAGAAGCGGTATGGTTCCACAAGTTTCACCTGAAATTCCATCTTCATGTGTTCGTACATGAATAAAACCTAATGAAACATTATTAATCTCAGCAATAAATGTAATATTGGGCTTCGGTGTTTCTTCAAGCATTTTAGAAATGTAATCATCTTGCATGCTTTGAATAGATTCATCACTATGCCAATCTAACTGAGCGACTTCAGCTAAGTAAGGTGAAAGCTCAAAAATAAATGGATGATCACTTTCCTGCGCTTCCCTAATTACAACTAGATTTTCCATACATCCCTTTTAATAAAACTCATAATTCCGAACTGCATGCAACGCCGCAATAAAAGGTGAGCGTTAGCGAGTCCAGTCCACATTTTTTGTGGGCGATTTTTCATTGCCTTATTATAGCTTTGCATACGATTTAGCTATTGTTTTGTTAATATCAGTTGCTAGCTCTTGAGCTTGACGCATTGTGTTTTGCACAAGCTCCCAATTAGCCCAATGCTGCGCCCATTTCTCTTTGCCTACAAGAGTCTCAAAATCTACTTCTGTCGGTTCTTGCCATTGTTCATAAGCAGACAGCCGTTCCATTCGTAGCTCTAAGTCTTTAATACCTCTAGATTTAGGTGATAACTTTGCGGCACTTACAATCCAAGACGCCCAAGGCTTGTTACCCTTTGATTGATTACACTTGCCACATGCCGGTACAAGATTATGAATTTCTGACACATAACCAGTGGGCTTCTTGTTAAGAACTAGCGGCCTTAGATGATCCCACTCTGAAGCGACAGAACCACAGTACGAACATTCAAATTTGTCGTGATCCATGCCAAGAATACCTAGAGCCTCCTTTACTTGATCATTAGTCGGTACAATTATTGGAATAATTGAATTGATAAATGAATTCGTAATACTCGATGATCTTCCTGTAATTTTCATCGGTGTTGGCATTCTGAATAGTGATAAGTAATCCATAACTCTCTTTAGCTATAACGCCCGCCTCAGCGAGCAAATTTTTGTTGACGGCTTTTGTGCGTAGTTTTGCACAAAAGGTGAAAACGGAAATTTGTCCGATGCAGGTGTTTGTTAATGGCTTAGTCCACTTCTGGGTCGAAGGTATGTTCAGGATAATACTTAAGAACTTTATACACCTTAGGTACTCCGCGCACAGTCTCTACTTCGATATCAACTAAGTATGCTAATTCGTGCCATGGCTTCTTAAAACTTTCAGCCGGATGCAGCATACTTTCTTTTACTGCCAGATTTTCAAAAATCACTTTCAAGCTATTTTTTGAAATATCATCAATAATTGCTCTATTACCAGTTTCTGAATCAGTATCAAACTTTGCTTGATACCAGTACATAACCTTCATTTTGTGGATATGATCTTCAGGCGTATCAAGTTGCTCTATTTTTTTCGCCACTTGATTCTGAATCGCATTTGCTTCGGTAGAGTTAATGGTAAAGTTATTTATTACTGTTCCACCATCTGAAACATTAATATTCATTTGAGAACCCTGATCTTTTGCGACGGGTTCAACAAACTTATTCCACTCCTGAAGGTCCTGCTTAGTATATTCCTTCGGAGGGTTATCTACCTTTCCAAGAAGCCACTTACAAGTACTCTCGACCGTATTGGCCCATTGAGCCAAAGATCCACCTTCCCATAGTAGTGGAGCAATCGGTGCTGCTTGAGACACTAATTCAACGATTATTGACCCCTTCCTTACTTCTTTAATAAGAAGTTCAGAGCCAACATCCATATTCTTCTCAGTTTCAGACTCAATAAATTTGTGAAATTGGTGATTGAAAGACAGTAACGATAGTGACAGATCTTTAAGAGCCACAGGGTTTTCATTATTGATCTTTATTTCCAATTTTCGATCGAGGTCAATCTCTAAAATATTATTCATAATTCCTTTTGGCCATTAACGCCCGCCTCAACGAGCAAATTTTTGTTGGCGACTGCTGTGCGGCTTTTTGCACAAAAGGTGACAGCGGAAATTTGTCCGATGCAGACGTTTGTTAAATGATTCCACGATCATTCTCCACCACCATCTCCACCACAATCTCCACCACCATCCCCGCCACCAAAACTTCCAATATTAATTGTTACACCAAAGTCAACCATCACACCAAAATCTACTGAATCCGTAGTGATCTTCCTTCCTTTTCTTAGACGTTCCATTTCTTTTTCATGGAGTTCTTTTCTAAGTGATTTTTTATTAAGGTTGATTATTTCTTTCTCTTCTTCCGTAAATATTTGAGCCGCTTCCAAAGGTGCACCACAATACATGCATTTATCAGAAATGGTCTTCTGAATCTTTTGACCACATTTAGAACAATTACCTTTATCCATAAAAAGTACTCATTACCATTTAACGCTTATGTTGTGGGGCGGTGAAACGTAGCGAGGAACGAGCGAAGTTTAGCCGTCCCAGCACCGCAGGTGCGAACACCAACTGATTGTTAGAATGCGCTGACGCTATTGGTGAGTATACTAAAGCGCAGAAATACTTGATAAAAAATCTTCTTGATCTTTAGTTCTAGTAATTTCCAACCAATTAGTAGCAATTTCACCAGTGTTCAAAATTGCAGCTAAATCTAATTTATTCAGCTTCAAAGAATGAATACTATTCGCAAGAAGGAGTGATACGGTTGCCATTTTCTCAGCTAACGAAAACATATCTTCACTAACATCAACACCCTGCTCAATTTGCTTCGTTATTGTCCCAACAATTTCTGATGAGAACCAGGCTAAACCACCATAGTTAGAAACACCCATTTTTGAAAATCTATTATCGATATCTTTAAACATTGGCGTACTTAATACAAAGCTGAACATTTCGTCACTTAGCTCTTGACCTAGCCCTTCCTTCTTATGGTGTATTTGGCAAACTTCTAAAGCTTGTTTGATTTTATTTCGCTTGAAAAAGGAAAACATATAATTCCATTTTATTAATAGATGTTATTTAATTTATTGAGCATTCTAACAGTGGTTTATGCGAACACGTGTCGTATAAACCCTTATATATGGGAAAGGCGAATAATAGGAAAATTCCTTTAAGATCATACGACTATCCCTGTTAATAATTTCCACAACAGTATATTTCTATGTCGCTTTTGTCAATTTGATAACAAATCTGACTCAATGTCGCTTAAACAGGCTTCTCGTTTAACACCCCAAATTAACCTTAAAAAACAGTAAGATAGAATCCCCCTTAGAAAAGTGATAGGCGAACGTATTTTAACTACATAACCAGAGTTTCACTAAAACGAATCACTTTGCCATGGCCTAGAGCCTTTTCAACCTTCTGGCGAGCAACTGTTTCGGTATACGCGCAAACTTCAATAACTCTGCCGTAAATATCTTCCGCTACGAATGTTCTCATGACTTACCCCTTCAATTAGATGACATAAGCTTATTGAACTAGACACTTCAAATCACACGACTTTTTAGACTAGCCTTTATTCCTTATCAGAATATCCTTTTAGAATGCTCTTGACCTGTGTGTTACTCACAGCTTTATAGTGTAAGATATTCATAGTTATTTAGGATGGAGCAATGGCGTCATGAGCACATCACTCACCGTTTCTCAGTTAGCGAAACAACTAGAAATCAGTGCCGATACCGTACGTCATTACGTGCGCAGTGGCCTTATAAGCCCTGAGCGTGACCCAGAAAATGGCTATAAACGCTTCAAAGGTGAAGACATAAAACGCCTGCATTTTATATTACAGGCTAAATCTTTAGGTTTTTCCCTTGCTGACATTCAAACCATTATGGATCAAGCCAGCCACGGTGAATCCCCCTGCCCTCAAGTCAGAGTAATTATGGAGGCGCGTTTAAAAGAGACCGCGGCAAAAATTGGAGCGATGCAAGCAACCTAAAAACAAATGCAAGATGCTATGCAGCGCTGGCAGACTCAACCTGACTGCACACCAACGGGCGAACATATTTGCCATTTAATTCAAAGATTCTCGCACCAAACTGATAATTTTAAACAGGAAGGATGCTGCCATGAGTGATTGCTGCAATTCAAAAAAAGAGAACAAAGAAGCAGTGACAACAAGCTGCTGCCCGAGTGATGATAAAGCTAAGTTTGATTGGATCTTATGGGGCTCCACCAGCTTAGTGCTTGCTTTATTCATTGCTAGTTTTTTTCTAACTAGCTCTTCTGCTATCTCTTCTGTTAACTCTACCAACCTTAGTTTAGATCTTCCCTGGCTATCGATCATGAGTGAAACCGCTGTCGAGATGATCCACGCAATGTGGTGGGGAGTATTATTTGGCATTGTCGCGGTGGGTTGGTTAAACAGAATTCCTCGTGAAGTTGTTATTTCTGCTCTAGGCCCTGGCCATACAAAGCGTGGTATTTTCCGAGCCACCCTTGCGGGCTTATTGCTAGACCTATGTAATCACGGCATTTTAATGGTCGCGATGAAACTATACGAACGAGGGGCGAGTCTTGGCCAAGTTATGGCTTTTTTAATTGCCAGTCCTTGGAACTCTTTCACCTTAACGTTAATCCTAATTGGGCTTATTGGCTTACCTTGGACCCTGGCGTTCATTCTATTCTCAATGGTTATAGCTTGGATCAGCGGTATGATCTTTGACCGATTAGAAGTCAAAGGTACTCTACCCATGAATCCTTATAAGGAAGATCTTCCAGAAGACTTTCACTTAGGCAGCACCTTAAAAGAGCTGACTAAAAATGGGGATTATTCACCCAAGGCTACTTTGAACATGCTTTGGGATGGTGTAAAAGGTGCCCGAATGGTGATTCGTTGGATTATGTTCGGCATCGTATTAGTGGCCCTAATTCGCGCATTTGTTCCTATGGATATCTTTGCCAACTGGTTTGGTGCAAGCATTAGCGGCTTATTTTTAACCTTATTAGCCGCTACGATTATTGAAGTATGCTCTGAAGGCTCTACGCCTATCGCCGCTGACTTGGTAAATAGAGCCGGTGCCCCTGGCAATGGTTTTACCTTTTTGATGGCCGGAGCTGCAACCGACTATACCGAAGTTATGGTCATTAAAGATACGATGAAAAGCTGGAAGATTGCGCTTTTCCTTCCATTAATTACCGTACCTCAAGTTTTGTTCATCGGTTGGGTGATGAATATAATGGCTTAAACAGGCCCATTGCTTTCGTTTTATAAAAGATAAAGACAAGAGAAGATTATGCTACGTTTTATACCTTTATTAATCAGCCATGGTGCTGTATTTGCTTTCGCATTTGCACTGGGTATTTATTGCTTGCCCATTATGATGGCTCCAGATTCTCCGAGCCAGGGATCTTTGGCATTGAGCATTAAGAATACTCGCTATGTGGCTACGATTGCCGATGATCTTACGGATTCTGACTGGCTACACTGGGGTAAAGGGAAGTTTTCTATTGGTGACGATTATCTAGTCTTCCAAGGTGAGCTAGCGCCAGGACCGGCCTATCGCCTTTATCTTTCGCCATCATTTATTGAAACAGAGGATGAGTTTAAACGCTTAAAGTCTTCTATGACGGCAATTGGTGAAGTGAATAGTTTTAACGATCACGTTTTAGCGATTCCTCAGAATATTAATATAGAAGAATACACCTCGGTGATCATTTGGTGTGAATCATTTGATCAATTCATTACCGCCGCACAATATCGGCAGTAATGAATTTTAGCGCACAGCTTTAATATTATTCGTTAAATAAACCCGTCACTTGAGCATCGGTTAAGGCCTGATGATAGATTTTAATACTATCGAAGGCCTGTCCATCTCGTACCGTACATACCTGAGGATCCCCCTCAGAAGCAGCATCAATGCAATCGACTGCAGTATGTCCGCCTACTCTAAACGGTGAACCCCCACCATAACCTGAGCTATTCATTGCAGCCATAATTGGGCCTTCACCCAAAGGAAGATCGGTCTGAGTGGTTAATGGCGAACCATCCAAATACCCCCGCAATTCATTATTCTCACGATCGATCACCATAACAACATGATGCCAATTACCATCCACCAGCGCATCTGTTTGCTCAGCAACCGCCGTATTAGTATTCATTAGGCGATCACGATAACTCACTTGCATTTCCAGCTTTGTTCCTTCGCTACGGATCTCCCAGCCTCCGTACTGCATGTTATTAGGGCCAGAAGATGATTTACCGATTAATAACTTATTACCGTCAATCGCTGAGTACTTAAACCACATAGAAGCGGTAAAACTTTTATGCCCTGGATCTAACTTGTGCGGCAATAATGAATGGCCAATCGCATCATTAGCTTTTACCGCCGATGCCATTAATGGAATCGATAGACCTTGACCAGTAGAGCCAACAACTTGCACATCGGCCAACGAAACCGACGGCGTGATCGATGCAAGATCAGGCGCAGATAAATCATTACCCTGCCCTGATAGATCTTCCACCAGTTCTACTGGCTGTTCATTAATGGTTTTGGTAACAAGGGTATCCATATCCCAATGAGCCGTTAATCCGTTATTTAATACTTGTATTTGAACAGGACCACGAGTTTTATACTGGCCATCGCTCGCGACATAACTAAATTGGTCTACACCAACAAAACCTGCTGGAGGAATGTAGGTTAGAGTGCCGTTACTGTTCGTCACGGTTCCCCCTGCTAAGGTTGTAGCTTCAAATGAATCCAGGCTCAACTCATCGCCATTAGCATCGTAATCATTGGCTAATGGATTAATGATGCCGGCTTGGTCTTGGTAGACCGTTAGATAATCTTTGAAGGTCGCAGGAAGCATAGGATTGGTTAATGCTTTTGCTGCTTTAAATTTAGAATATCGCTGTAGGCGCGCAGTTGTTTTACGAGCTTGCATGCTGCCCATGTGAGTTGAAGGCTGCTGAATTTGATTATTGTTATCGGTTTGCTCACCGTGACCTAAACCAAAATTATGCCCACCCTGATGGGTGAACCCCCAGCTCATTGTATGATTCGCGACACAAACCCACCAATCGCCCCCACCCCAGCAATAACCACCATTCCTTGGATCTTGGAAGGTCATTCTAAACGTTGTGCTGTCGGTGGCGGCAGGACGTGATTGCGTTGCATCTTCCAATGCACCATTCACTTCGATGATTGAATTACCGATATCCCAGCGCAAGCCTGTTTTTTGCGCCCATACGTAATCCAGTTCATTAATGTGACCTTCCATTTGAGCAAGTCCATTAATTAAATTCCCGTCAGCTCGATTATTAAACTGCGAATTTCTAAAGGTAAATGCGACTCGAGATAAATTATTATGAAAATCAGATCCTGGCTGTGATAAATAAAATTGATTATCGACGGCCTCAGGCATTTCAAAATCAATGATTAACTCATCGCTACTGGCATCACTATTGCCTAGTGCATCACTATTAATTTGATCGCTAATATCAACGGACTGCCCCCACTGACGACTGTCACCACCCCAAGCTGAAAGATGAATTGTCCCTGTAGCATCGACAACTCCGGTAACCGTCACAAAAGGATTATTACTGATAAAACCACGATACGTTCGTACTTCTGGCATCGGCACTAATGCCTGAAAATGCTGAATGCGACGATCATCGTAAGTTAATAACTGAAAGTTAGGCGAGCGCACTGAGTGCTTGGATAGTTCTAAGAACTGCTCTTCTTCATTAACTAAAACCGTAAGAGATAATATTTCTGGCAAGGCTTCACCCACGGTTTTAGATTCGTCAATCACGACCGTATCAACTTGCAATACATTCGGTGCCCAACTGCTTCCCGCAGGACCTTGGGTTTCTACGCGAATATAATAGCTCGTTCCCGGTGCAATGTTGGGTAATGTTAGAGTGTGATTGCCTGCAGTAAGATCCCCTAGCTCTAAAGTGTACTGCCAGCCGGCTTGTGATTCACCCGCATCATAAGCTCCGTAATAAATAACGACGGGGAAGCCCGCAGCGATATCTTCTAAACTAATTTCCAATTGAATTTCATTACCCGCCTGAGCAAAGTTAGATTGAAAAGCCGTTTCTAGTTTAGTTGGCGCTGGATAAAAACTACTCAGCGGGTAAAGGTACTCGCCTAACAGCTGTGTTTTATTAATTGACGGACCTTGCCAAGCAACGGACATATGATCACCACCACCGCCTTCTTTATGCATAACTTCAACATAATAAAGCTGACCCGCATTTAGCTGTAAATTCGTTTTCGCCTGTGAGCCATTACTCCAGTTATCTTCGCTGGTATAACCATTGACGTGAGCAACCAGCTGCGCTTTTTCTGCGGTCATATCTGGGCTTATTTTAAACTGGCTGGCATCGTCCGAGGCAATCCAAAAGCTGTATTCGCCTGATTCGGGAACGGCTAAATAGCCGGATACTTTTTGAGCGTAATTATTACCCATACTGGTTGGGCTTTTAAAACTCGCCAATACTTGCTGGCTTTGAATAACGGCTTGCGTATTTATATCCGCAATACTTGAACCTCCTTGCCCGGTCCAGACTTGCTGTAAAACGCCCCGAGCACTGAAACGCGAGCTCGCAATGGCTTTTATTTTAACCTGAGTCGTTGTACTTACCTCTCCAAGCACAACGGCAACCGTCAATTCAAACCCTTGATCGGTATCGCTGCTAAATACTTTAGCTAACGACAACTGCCCTTGCTCTGAAACCGTAAAATAACCGGCATCATTACCCGCTGTAATGCTGAAGCTAGGGACTGCATCCGCTTGATATGCCAGACTCGCAAATACCGTATTGACCAAACTTGCGGCAGACAAAGCGAACTCATACGAAGGAAAGTCAAAAACCGGAGTGCCTTCGACAATGGATTCCGTTGTAACTGTGAGCACAGTCGATAACCCTGCACTATTACCAGACGCATCTAGGGCTTCAACAGTAAAGTCATAAGCGGTTGCAGGCAGTAATGATTTAACTGCAAACTGTGTTTGATAATTTTGGCCAATCAGCACGTCGTTTTGAAATACTCGATACAACACATCTTGGTTACGTTCGTCGCTTGATGCATCCCATTGCAGGTTCACATAATCCGTACTTTGTTCGTTAGCACTTAAATTTGTGATTATCGAAGGGGCTAGATAGTCATCAATAACGATGCCGACGGAATTGCTGCCTATTGATTGATTACCCGCCGCATCGACCGCGCGTACCGTTAAATTATAGCGCTTAGCACTTTCTAGACCTGTTAATTCAATGGATAGGTCTTGAGTCGTTTCAAGTAAGTGAGCTGCATTATAAATTTCGTAATGATCTACCGCTAAATTATCGATGGCGGCTTTCCATTGCAGCATCACTTTATCTTCAGCGATTTTTAACCAGGTTAAGTCCGATATGGCTGTAGGTGTTTCAAAATCTACCGGTAATCTTAAATATTCATTAGCGATGACTTGCTGGTCAATGCCTGGGCCTTGCCAAGCGACCGCTAAATGATCACCGCCACCACCTTCTACCATTAGTGCTTCTATAGCATAAGCCTTGCCTGCTTCAAGAGTAATCATTGCCGATGCTTGTTCGTTATATCTGTCCCACTGCAATTCAGCGGTATGAGAAGCGAGCGTCGCAATAACTTCAAGATTCTCTTGTTGATGGTTAGAACTTATAGATAATTCAGCGCTATCATCCGCGGCTATCCAAAACTGGTAGTCACCGCTTAATGCCGGTACCAGATAACCTTGCATGCGCTGACCATAATTATTGCCAATTTGAGAAGGTGATTGAAAACGAGTCTCTATTGAAGTTGATGTTGGAGAATTTGGATAGATAGGTAGTTCTTTTAATACCGCGAGGTCATTTGCTATTGAAGCGTGACTATAAACATTACGCGATAAGCCCTGATTAGCTGCGCCTGCAATTGTTGGGATGAACCCCAGTTGGAATTGCATGCTGCTGATACTAAAACTATCACTCACCTCTACTTGTAGATTTAAAACTTTGCCTGCAAGAGTCGCAGCATCGACAGACATAGAAATTTGACCATTGTCATCAATAGATAATATCTCTTGGCTTTCAACTTGATTGACTTTTAAGCTGTAAGTTAACGCATCATTATCTAAATCGGATGCTTCGATAACCGCTACAAGATCATGTAATAGCGCGGTATCTAATAGCTGCAGTTTTTCTATCTGCGTAGAAATTACTGGCGCATTATTATTTTTTGCTGTTATTGAAATCGTCTGCACTGGAGATTCACGTCCATTTTCATTAATAGCAACGACATCATAGCGATAGGTAGTATTAGCGATAATTTCTGAATCGGTAAAAGTGAAAAGCCCCTTTGCGATCGTCGCAATCGTATTGCCATTACGGCGAACTTTATAACCTTCAGCTTGGTTATTATCAGACCAACGTAATATCACTTCTGTTTCACTGACACTGAAAATTTGTAAGTTCTGAACCGTGGGAACAGGGGTATCCGGTGTTGTAATATCTCCGACATCAACTGTTTTATAGCTTTTCGGTGCATCACAGCCCGATAGCATTAATAGAGTAAGAAACCCTAAGAAGTATTTCATGATTGACCCTTGACTGAATTTTACTGGCTATTAATTAGCCTTATCGTTTTATTGGGCCGAATACTATCAAGAATGTGGGATTATTAAGGTGACTATATTCACACTAATTACTTAGTCATGGTTACTTTTTGTAAGCGGTAATTACAGCAGCGTATACAGAATTGAAGTGGAGGATTCAATTAGAATTAGTGAGACCATGAGCGTTGAGTTTACTGACAATATGCTTCAATTACTCTCTTAATATCAGCCATCCCAGTTTCAATGACAGCCCTGATATCATCCATTGTAATTAATTCATTAGACTTACCTGCTGCAGGATTCACAACTAAACAAAGACTAGCGTATGGAATTCCTAATTCTCTGGCGAGAGCCGCTTCAGGCATGCCCGTCATACCCACTAGGTCACAGCCATCATTTTCCAAACGATTGATTTCAGCAATCGTTTCTAACCTAGGGCCTTGAGTCGCCCCATAAACCCCAAAATCACTGAAACCGTTCTCTAGAGGCTGGCCAGAAAGAATTGAGACTAACTTGGTGCGTAAACTCTGATCATAAGGATGTGTGAAATCAATATGATCAAGTGGTCTAAAAAGGCCATCAAAATAGGTATTTTCACGGCCAGAGGTATAATCGATGATTTGATGAGGAACGGATATATGCCCTGCTATCGCATTTTTTTCAATACCGCCAACGGCATTCACTGCAAGAATTTCATTTGCGCCTAACTGCTTAAGGGCTAAAAGGTTAGCTCGATAATTAATTTTGTGTGGCGCGACTGCATGAGGATGCCCATGGCGTGGTAAGAATAACAACCTATATTTACCCAAGCGCCCTTCTATCACATTGCAACTTGGCGCACCCAACTCAGTTTTTATGTCGGGATGCTTAATGATTTCTTCTAGCTGATCGAACTCAGTTAATCCTGTACCACCAATAATTGCGAGTGTTTTCAATGTACGGCCTTTACGCTATAAAGTTAAACTAGAGTTTTGGAGGTTTAATAATGGCTGCACTATGTTTATTGCCTGCTGCCATTCGCTACTCGCGTATAAATCTTGATCTGCAAGTGGGGATGCTTTCATTTTTTCTAAGCTAACTAACGGCCAACGCTTTTCTCGTACCGTATCGACGATTTCTTGAGCGGCTTCTCGTTTATTACAGATCAACAATACATTACAACCAGCATCTTTTGCTTTTTCTGCTCGTACCGCCGGAGACCCTGAAGCAGCGGCGCCCTCCATGGATAAATCATCACTGTATATTAAGCCGTCGAAGCCTAACTCAGATCGTAAAATATCTTGCAGCCATATCTTAGAAAATCCCGCGGTAAAATGAGCATCAACATCTGGATAAACTACATGAGCTGGCATCACAGCACTTAGCTTCTGTTCTTTAATAAGTTGCATAAAAGGCTGTAAATCTCTATCGAAAATTTCAGCTCGCGCTCTATTATCTGTCGGTAATTCCAAGTGCGAATCGGCCTCAACGAAGCCATGGCCGGGGAAATGTTTTGCCGTGGCGCACATCCCGGCACTTTTCATCCCTTTGATTAACTGCTCGGTCAAGTCATATACCGCATTAGGTGAACTCGCAAAAGCACGATCACCGATCACTATTGAACGGTCATAATCTAAATCCAATACTGGGGCAAAACTGATATCTATGCCATGGTGAATCAACTCTGCCGCCATTAACCAACCTAATTCATAAGCTTGCTTAAGCGCTAAAACTTCATTTTTCTTATAGCTTTCACCTAAAACAGACATTGCCGGTAAGCGTAAAAAACCCTCACGAAAACGCTGAACTCGTCCTCCCTCTTGGTCAACTGCAATAATCAGATCAGCACGTAATGCTTTAATACTGCTGCAGAGAGACTTCAGTTGCTGGGGACTTTCATAATTACGTCCAAATAAAATTAACCCAGATATTTCAGGTTGTAATAAAAACTTTTCATCTTCATTCGTTAGAGTTAATCCGGCGATATCCGCCATTACACAGATCGACATGGGATTCTCGCAAAGGTTGATTCTTGAATCCAGATTTGAGCCCCTACCGGCAACAAATCGAACAGTTCAATAACATCTTGGTTCCGCATTCGAATACAGCCATGGGATTCTGGTACTCCCATAGGTTCACTATCGGGAGTACCATGTATGTAGATATAACGCTGCATCGTATCGACATTACCCAGTCGATTTCTGCCCACCTCACAACCACTAAGCCATAATATGCGACTTAGAATCCAATCTCGTTGAGGAAATTTCTCAGCCAAAGCTTGATCATAGATCTCACCAGTAAATCTGCGTCCAATAAAAACACTATTTATTTCTGCATTAGTACCAATTTTAGACCGCACTTCATGCCATCCTATCGGAGTTTGATTTGAGCCTTTTTGTTGCCCTATTCCCAATTTAGCAGTCGAGATTGAATAATCTTTTATTTGATCAGACATAGTTATACGCATAACTTGATCTTGAATCGAGACTTCTATTTTCTCAATAGCCATTGATTCAGTCATTCTTATCGTTAGCCATTAAACCCGAAGCCAAGAAGGGCATCAGCTGCGATACCACATCTTTCACATCAGATTGGGTGCCTAAATCATGATCTGCCATGGCCATTAAAGAATCCACACTGGACATGGTAAATACCGCGGCACCCAACATAAAGTGAATGCGCCAAAACCGCTCCATCGGTGTTAATTCAGGAGTGACCCGATTAACTTCTTTCATATAACGATTGAAAACTTCACCGTATTCACTGGTCAGAAATTTACGTAGATGGCCCTGCCCTTGACTGTAAGCTAGGCCTAATAAACGCATGAAAACACCAAACTTCTCTGGATTTTCAAGACCTGACTTATTCAACGTGAGTACTAATAACTTCAAAAGCTGTTCAGGGGTATTTTCGCGCTGCTCAATGATATTCAGTTGCTGTGAGAACTGCTCGCTAAAAGGCGTTAGATATCGAGCGAAGACCGCTTGAATGAGAGACTTTTTTGAACCGAAGTGATAATTAACCGCGGCTAGATTCACCCCGGCCTTAGTCGTAATATTTCGCAATGATGTTTCGGCAAATCCCTTTTCAGAAAATAATGCTTCCGCTGCATCCAGTATTCGCCCAGCGGTATCTTTCTGTGCCATATAAACCCAAATAAATATTAATGAAATTCAAACATACGTTTTAAACGCTTTTAGTGCAAGTAAATGCCGCATAGAAAATCACATAGATTTTAAACTAATTTATTCGAAACGGCTTTACACAATCAACAACACTGTATATATTTACACCCAATGTATAGATAAACACTATCAACAAGCATTGGACATTAAACA
>PJEL010002537.1_pt1 | contig 16580 bp, 15 predicted proteins | sample 1853271 | NCBI WGS metagenome assembly PJEL01 (sample SAMN08108733, study PRJNA415343) | Invertebrate metagenome, whole genome shotgun sequencing project. | host: Globobulimina | place: Sweden: Gullmar Fjord | collected 2015-08
CCCTCATCTACATCCCAGGAAAGATCCACCCACCGCTCCGGCGTCGCTTGAAAGCTCTCCAGAGTATCGCAATCGATGGTGTGCACGGTAACACCCTTGCCCGTAGTCACGATGCCGACGATACGGTCACCAGGCAGCGGGTGGCAACAATGGGCATAGTGGACCGCCATGCCGGGAATCAGGCCTTTGATCGGGACCGAAGTCTCCTGCCCCTTTCCCTGCCGCGCCCGGGCCCGCGCGATCGGCACAATCTTCTGCGCCTTGGCATCATCTTTCGTGCCGGGAAACACCGCGGTAACGATATCACGCCCTGTGAAGTGCCCTTGCCCGACCGCCGCACAGAGGTCGACTATGGAATCGCATTTGAAGCGCTTGAGAACGGATTCCAGTCCCTTATCGCTCATGTCGTAGCCTTCCTGGCGAAACGACTTCTGCAAGATCTGGCGGCCCAGTTCCATATACTGGTCGCGCTGCTTGAGGCGCACGAATCGTCGGATCCGGGCCTTTGCTTTACCGCTGACAACAAACTGTTCCCAGTCCGGAGAAGGCGTCTGGGCTTTTGAAGTGATGATCTCGACTTGGTCACCGTTCTGCAGCGGCGCACGAAGCTGCACCATGCGACCGTTCACCTTGGCCCCGACGCAGGTATCTCCAACCTCGGAATGGACGGCATAAGCGAAGTCGATGGGGGTCGCGCCTCCGGGCAATGCGATCACCGCTCCCTTCGGCGTAAAGCAGAAGACCTGATCCTGAAACATCTCCAGCTTGGTGTGTTCCAGAAACTCTTCCGGATTGTCCGCATGCTCGAGAATGTCGAGCAACTCGCGCATCCAGCGATACTGCTTGCCCTCGACCTGGGGGCTTTCTTGCTTGTATTGCCAGTGGGCAGCAACGCCGTATTCGGCTACCTCGTGCATCTCCAGGGTACGAATTTGCACCTCAATGCGATGGCGCTCCGGCCCAATAATAGTGCTATGAAGCGAGCGGTAGCCGTTCGGCTTGGGAGTTGAGATGTAGTCTTTGAAGCGTCCCGGAACCACTGGGTAGTGGCTGTGCAATAAACCGAGCGCATGATAGCAATCGCCCAGGTCATCGACCACGATGCGGAATGCCATAATGTCTGAAAGCTGTTCGAAAGTGATGCTCTTGCGCTGCATCTTGCGCCAGACCGAATAGGGCGATTTCATCCGGCCGGAAACCGTCGCTTTGACTCCCTCCACCGCAAGACACTGGCGCAGCTCACCGATAATGCGATCAGAGAGATCCTGTCCCTGTCCGCGCAGGAAATCCAGGCGCGCCAACACCGAATCCCGCCCGTCTTCGTTTAACTCGGCGAAAGCGAGATCTTCCAACTGGTCCTTGAAGCCATGCATACCGATGCGTTCTGCCAAAGGCGCATAGATATCCATAGTCTCCCGAGCAATGCGTCGACGCTTTTCCGGTGAAGAGATGAAACTCAGCGTCTGCATGTTGTGGAGGCGGTCGGCGAGCTTGACGAGCAGCACCCGAATATCTTCCGACATTGCGACCAGAAGCTTCCGGAAATTCTCGGCGTGCTTGGTTTCCTCGGATTGCAGTTCGAGGCGGCCCAGTTTGGTGACGCCGTCGACCAGCCGCGCGATCTCTTTGCCGAACATTGCTTCGACGTCCGTCAGCGAAGAATCGGTATCCTCCACAACGTCGTGGAGCAGCGCGGTAATAATGGAGGAATCGTCGAGCTTAAGCTCGGTAAGGATGCCGGCAACTTCGATCGGATGTGAGAAATAAGGGTCGCCGGAGGCACGCGTCTGGGATCCGTGCGCCTTCATCGCAAAGACATAGGCGCGGTTGAGAGCATCCTCATCCGCGCCCGGGTCATAGGATTTGACCCGTTCGACCAGTTCGAATTGCCGGATCATGCTGCGCCCGAGCTGCGGCTCCCGCCAGTATCGAAATTAAAACGATTCCAGCATACGCACCTGGGAACAAACCGCCAAGTACATGTTTTCCAGCACGAAATTTGATCTCTTCGTGTGAAGAGATTCATGAAAGGCTGGCGGCTACTCGGTCTCTTCGGAGGGCAGAGGATCGTTCGCCTGCGGCGCTGTCAGAGTCTCTCCCTGGGCGAGTGCCTGGTCAGCCGACGCCGGCATCACCGGAGTATCAAACTCCACGATGTCTTCTTCGGGCTCATCCTGCTCGCTCTGCTTCTGCAACCCCTGGATCAGGGCATTCCCAAGCATATCCAGGCTAACGGTCTCCTCAGCGATCTCACGCAGCGCGACAACAGGGTTCTTGTCATTGTCGCGATCTATAGTCAGCGGCGCGCCTGACGAGATATCCCTCGCCCGCTGAGCGGCCTTCATCACCAGCTCAAAGCGGTTCGGGACCTTAGTAACGCAATCTTCTACGGTAACGCGCGCCATGGTATGGGTTCTCCACAAGTCAAGGAGCCGGATCCTGACAGGGCCCAGCGGCGCGAAATATATGGGGCGGAGCCCGGCTTCGCAAGCCCCAAGGGCCATATGGCCCCGGACCACTAGGTTATTCGCTCCACCCCTTGCCCCGGAGGCAGGGAATCAAGCAATTCTGCGGCTCTCAGTCCGCTTGTCGGATGACGCCACTGAGGTGCCAGTTCCGCCAGGGGCAACAGTACGAAGCCTCTCTCCTGCAGCCGGGGATGCGGCAACACCAAGCCGTCTGCTTCATTAACGATTCTGTCGTCATAGGCCAAGAGGTCGAGATCGAGGGTTCGGCTCTCATTTCGCCGCCGCCGCACACGACCGTATTCATTCTCCACGGTGTGAAGGACTTGAAGAAGCGCCTCGGGTTCAAGGTTTGACTCGACCCTGACCACCCCATTTACGAACCAGGGTTGGTCCGACGCCGGGATGGGTGCGCTTCGATACCACGAGGACCTCTCAACGACCTTGAGACCCTGGTTTTCCATGGAGTTAAAAGACGCCTCTAAGAGGCTCTGTGAGGTTTCGAATTCAGCGCTGATGAGATTCGACCCCATCCCGATAAGAATCATGTTTCCCGCACCGAGCCCTGCAATGATAATGCTGCTCTTACGACCACAGCACTGGGCTTAAGTCTATTAATAAGTAAGTCGACCAACGCCCCAGCAAGCCGCTGTCGTTCGCGCATCGATACAAATAGGTTCAATTTTCATTCGAGATATTGGTTAGACTGACGGAGGCAAGGGCACGTCAATCTTTCAAAGGGGCAGGTATGAATTTCTATAGTCAGGAGCGGGTCGCGATTTTTATTGATGGCGCAAATCTTTACGCTGCTGCCCGATCGCTAGGCTTTGATATTGATTACAAACGCTTGTTGGACGTCTTTTCCAGCCAGTGCAATCTTGTTCGTGCCCTCTACTATACCGCCCTCATTGAGGACCAAGAATATTCGCCTATTCGCCCGTTGGTCGATTGGCTGGACTACAACGGTTACACCATGGTGACCAAGCCGACCAAGGAGTTCACGGATGCCACGGGACGCCGCAAGATCAAGGGCAACATGGACATCGAACTCGCAATTGATGTCATGGAGATGGCCGACCACCTGGATCACATAGTGCTTTTCTCGGGCGACGGCGACTTCCGCCGGCTTGTCGAAGCCGTGCAACGTCGTGGCCGCCGCGTCACCGTAGTATCTACCCTCCGCTCCCAGCCTCCCATGATTGCGGACGAACTGCGGCGCCAGGCAGACGTCTTCATCGATCTGGCGGAGCTCCAGTCTCAGATTGCCAGGCAATTGCCGGCGGACCGATCGCGCAGTGGCGAGCGGCTGCGCCAGGACGACTTTAAGGAAGATCATTTCCTCGAAGACGATGACTACTTCGAGGACGAAGCTGTCTAGGCGTACAGCCCGATGATACCCCTAGAACCACCGCGCGACTGTAGCCTGTGCCCTCGGCTGGTTGCGTTTCGAGAAGCAAATCAGGCTGCTCACCCAGGCTTCCACAACGCCCCGGTGCCCGCATTCGGCTCGTCCAAAGCTCGTCTCTTGGTGGTTGGGCTTGCCCCTGGTCTCAAGGGAGCCAATCAAACAGGACGACCTTTTACCGGCGACTATGCCGGTGACCTGCTTTACCAGACGTTCGGGAAGTTCGGGTTTTCGGAAGGTTCCTATGCCAAGCATCCCGGCGATGGCCTGCAACTTGTCGATTGCAGGGTTACCAATGCGGTGCGCTGCGTTCCCCCGGAAAACAAGCCGATCGGATCGGAAGCTAAGAACTGCCGGCCATTCCTGGTTCAGGAAATTGCGACGATGGATCGTCTCAGGATCATTCTGTGCCTTGGCACCTTGGCCCACGGAGCTGTGATGACCACGCTGGGTGCCCGCAAGAGCCAGCACCCTTTCGGCCACGGAAATTTTCACGATATCGACGGACTGACGGTGGCGGACAGCTATCACTGTTCGCGTTACAACACCAATACCCGCCGTTTGACTGAGGCAATGTTTGAAACGGTCTTCGCGCAAATACGGGAGCGGCTAGCTGCGATCTCGTAAAATCCGTGACTTGCGGCGCTCCCAATCGCGCGCCTTCAGGTCTTCGCGCTTGTCCGCCTTGCGTTTTCCGCGAACCAGCCCGACTTCCAGCTTCGCGATACCACGCGCAGTAAAGTAGATGGAGAGCGGCACCAACGTGTAACCTTGGCGCCGCAACTGTCCTACCAATTTGGTCAGCTCACGGCGGTGGACCAGCAGCTTCCGCAACCTCCGCGGCTCGTGGTTATTGTGCGTCGCGGCCGCGTATTCCGGAATATGTGCGCCCTGCAGGAAAAGTTCGCCACTGCGCTCGGTCACGTAGGCTTCTGCGATCGAAGCTCGCCCCCCGCGCAACGATTTGACCTCGCTGCCAGTCAGCATCAAACCTGCCTCGAACCGGTCCTCGATCAGATAATCGTGGCGTGCCCGTCGGTTCTGGGCTGCGATCTTCTTCGCGCCCGTATCCATCGTTCTGTATCTCGCTGGCTTAGTTGATGAGGCCGGCGTGGGCCATTGCCGATTCAACCTTTGCCCGAGTTTCCGGTTGAATACGAATCATCGGCAGCCGAACTTCGTCATCGCAGTGTCCGAGCAATTTCGCCGCATACTTTACCGGCGCCGGATTGGACTCGATAAACAGAGCCTCATGCAACGGCATCAGACGGTCGTTCAGTTCTGTCACTCGATCGAAATCTCGACGCTGCCAGGCGGCATGCAGTTCGGCACAAAGCCGAGGCGCGACATTTGCCGTCACCGAAATGCAGCCATGACCACCCTGTGCCAGGAAAGGAACGACCGTCGCGTCTTCACCCGTCAACTGAGCGAAATCTTCGCCGATTGCCGCCTTGGTGCGCGCTGGACGGATCAGATCCGCCGTCGCATCCTTCACCCCTACGATGTTGGGCAGTTCGGCAAGCCGCGCCATGGTCTCCACCGACATATCGACAATGCATCGGCCGGGGATGTTGTAGATCACGATCGGAATTTCCACGGCATCGTGTATGGCGCGATAGTGCTGGTAGAGGCCTTCTTGCGTCGGCTTGTTGTAATAGGGTGTCACGATCAATGCCGCATCAGCGCCGACCTCCTTGGCATGGCCGGTCAGCAAAATTGCCTCTTCGGTGGAGTTCGAGCCGGTTCCGGCTATCACCGGGACCCTGCCTTTGGCGGCTTCGATGCAGAGACCCGTTACGTGCATGTCCTCGTCATGAGACAGCGTCGGAGACTCGCCTGTCGTTCCGCAGGAAACCAGCGCGCTTGTACCTTCAAGGATCTGCCAATCCACAAAGCGCTGAAAGGCGTCATCATCTATTTTTCCATCACGAAAAGGTGTGATGAGAGCTGTGATTGAACCCGAGAAAATAGGGCCGGACATGATCAAAATCCCTGAATCGGTATAGTTTCCGCGGGCCATGTCTGGCCCATTGACCGGGGAACATAGCCCCTGCTCTGTTCGGGGGCAAGCTGAGGCCAACAGCGGTGGACCTTGCAGTCTGCCCGTCCGCCACATTACCCTTAGCTGACCGAGGGAAATCAGACGGAGACTGCGGTGATCCTGCACGCCGATAAGAGAATTCCAGTCTTTTTCCTCGTTATTCTTACCTTTCTGGCCGCCGCCACGGCAGCGCCTCCAGGCATTGCTGCCCCTATCACGCCCTTGTCGAACAAGGACCGCGAGCTCTATGCCTCGGCATTGAAGCTCTTCGAGAAGGGCCAGCATGATCGTGGCGTTTCCCTGGCAAAGCAGGGCCAACACTCGTTGGCGATCAAGATCATTACCTGGATGGATCTTCGTCGGCAGAAATCAGGCAAAAGCTTCGACGAGATTGCCGCTTTTCTTGAAGCGAACCCTGATTGGCCCAGCCTCTATGCGCTCCATCGAAACGCTGAGCTGGTCCTACCGAAAAGCTTGTCCGCCGCCCAGATTCTGGCCTGGTTTGGCGACAGGCCGCCGATCACCGGAGCGGGCGCCCTGCGCCACGCGTCAGCTTTGTGGGAAAACCGTCAACAGGACCGCGTCCGGGCGGCTGTACACAAATACTGGGTCACCGTGGATTTCGACGCAAAGGAAGAAGCCGCATTTCACCGGCGATTCAAGGCCCTGCTCACAGAAAAACTGGAGATTGCCCGGCTCGATAGATTGCTCTGGGACCGGCGAACATCAGCAGTCCGCCGCCAGATCCAGCGCGTTCCTCCAGCGGAGGCTGCACTGGCCCGAGCCCGACTTGCCCTGGCTGGCAATCGCCCTGGGGTCGACAACTTGATCAAGCGCGTCCCTGAGCAGCTGCAGAATGACCCTGGCCTAACCTATGATCGAGCCGTTTGGCGGCAACGCCGTGGCAGGTTCGAAGGGGTGATCGAATTACTCGACAAGCTGCCGTTGGAAGCGCCCCAGGCCACGGCTTGGTGGCGGATGCGAAACTGGGTCGTCAGACGCGCGCTCGATCGAAACGACTATGCTCTCGCGTACAGGATGTCTGTGCTGCACGGCCATACCGAGGGGGTCCCTTTTGCTGAAGGCGAATGGCTGGCTGGTTGGTTGGCATTGCGTTTTCTCAAAAAACCAGGCGTCGCCTTCAAGCACTTCTCGCAGCTTCATGACGGCGTTTCCTCAGCCATAAGCAAGTCTAGGGGAGCATTCTGGGCTGGCGAAGCAGCTAGCGAAATGAAACGACCGGACGAGGCCAAGCGTTGGTATGAGGCGGCCTCGGCCTTTTCGGCGACTTTCTACGGACAGCTTGCAAGCCAACGTATTGCTGCGGAGCGTCCTCTCGCTCAGGATCTTCTTCCCCCCGTCTCGGCTGAACAGCGCGGCAAATTCGACTCAAAGGAGATTGTGAGAGCCTTTCGCCTCCTAGGCGCGCTGGATCAGCCACGTCTCCAGAATTTGTTCATTGCCAAACTGCGCCAAAACGCTGCGAATGCTGTCGACTATCGCCTGATCATTGATCTGGCCAATACTCAGGAACGCCACGATCTCGCGATCCGAACGGCCAAAATAGCTAGGCGGAACGGCCACGACCTCCACACCCTTCTCTATCCCCGGCGGGAACTGCCTGTTGGACCTCCCCCGGAATCCGCTCTGGTCCTCGCCCTCATGAGACAGGAAAGTGAGTTCTATCCAAAGGCGCGCAGTCCGGTCGGCGCTCTCGGCTTGATGCAGCTAATGCCCGCAACGGCGCGTCACACGGCACGTCGCATCGGCATCTCCTTCAATCGTGATCGTCTTACCAGCGACCCGGACTATAATATTCGCCTCGGCCAAGCGTACCTCGAAGAGCTCCTTGAACGATTCGATGACTCCTACATTCTGGCGCTCGCTGCTTACAATGCCGGCCCATCGCGCGCCGAGAGCTGGATTGGCCTCTATGGCGACCCGCGCGACCCATCTGTCGATCCTATCCATTGGATCGAACGAATCCCGTTCAGCGAAACTCGCAATTATGTCCAGCGTATCCTTGAGAGCCTCACGACCTACCGCGAAGGTCAACCAAGCGAAGAGGCGCGCTGGGCATTACAGGTTCCCCCAAAAGGGTACTGATGCCTGAAACATCTAATCGCGTCCTTGACCGTGGTTTGCCCCGTCAGTCAAGACTAGCTACCAGATAAGGAACTTCAAAATGCCTGTCGGCCGCCTCCCCGCGTTTGCATCTACAAAAGCCTGCGTCTTCGACGCCTATGGCACGCTCTTCGACGTCCATTCCGCTGTCCGTCGGGGCGGCCAGGCACTAGGTGATAAAGCAACCGCTGTTTCGGAACTCTGGCGTCAGAAGCAGCTAGAATACACTTGGCTGCGTAGCCTGATGGCCGCACATGTTGATTTCTGGCAAGTGACTTCCGACGGCCTCGATTTTGCGCTCTCTGCTTCAGGCGTGAAGGATCAAGCTCTGCACGACAAGCTCATGGGACTCTACCTGACTCTGGACGCCTATGAGGAAGTGAAGTCAACCTTGGAAACCCTCAAGCAAGCGGGGTTGAAGACGGCGATACTCTCCAACGGAAATCCAGAGATGCTCGAAGCCGCCGTGCAATCTGCTGGCTTGAAGGATTTGATAGATGCCAATTTGTCGATCGAGGACATTGGCATCTACAAACCCGACGCCAGGGTCTACCAATTGGCGGTCGACAGACTTGGTATAGAAAAGAACGAGATCTGCTTCCTCTCCAGCAATGGCTGGGACGCCAAGGGCGCAGCTCACTTCGGCTTTAATGTCGCCTGGATCAATCGCTTCAACAAAGAAGCCGACCGCATCCCCGGAGACCTGGCCGCCGTCATTCACCGCCTTGATGAACTGCCGCCCCTCCTAGGTTTGTCTCAATAGTTCGGCAATCCGGCGGCAGTCACATACCTGTCGCCGACGCCTTCGCCCTCTGGAAAGTTCGATGAGATCACCATGTCCGAAATGAAAAGCCTGCCTCTTGGTGCAGAGAACGCTGCCTTGCCGAGTTTTGAAGATATCAAAGCGGCCGCCGAGTTGTTACTGGGTCACTCCGTGAAGACACCATTGCTGGAGTCAGCTGCGCTGAATGATCTCGTCGGCGGGCGGGTTCTGTTGAAAGCCGAAACCCTGCAGCGTACTGGCTCTTTCAAATTTAGGGGAGCCTTCAACAGGATCAGCGCAATTCCCGAGCCGGACAAAGCCGGAGGCGTTGTTGCCTACTCATCCGGAAATCATGCACAAGGTGTCGCCGCTGCCGCGGCACTTCTAGGATTGCCGGCCGTCATTGTGATGCCCAGCGACGCACCGGCCATCAAGGTAGAAAATACACGTGGCTATGGCGCCGAGGTGGTTTTCTATGACCGCTTCACAGAATCACGTGAGGCAATTGGCGCCACCATCGCTGAGAAGAGAAGGGCGACACTGGTGCGGCCCTATGACGATCCAGGTGTAATTGCGGGCCAGGGAACCTGCGGCCTCGAAATATTCGAAGAGGCGCATGCCAGAGACCTGAACCTGGACTCGCTACTGGTTTGTTGCGGCGGCGGCGGACTCACAGCCGGCTGCGCCTTGGCTCTTGAAGCTTTGTCACCATCGACCCGGCTCTACACCGTTGAACCGACGGGATACGACGACACTAAACTCTCACTGAAGGCCGGACATCCGGTCCCTCATGGCGAAGCCTCGCCATCCATTTGTGACGCTCTGCTTTCGCCGAAGCCCGGAGACATCACCTTCGCCGTGAACCGCGAAAGAGTGAGCGATGGGCTCACCGTCTCTGATGCGGAGGTCAAAGCCGCCATGCGGTTCGCGTTTCGCACATTAAAGCTGGTTGTCGAACCGGGCGGTGCCGTGTGCCTGGCGGCCGTTCTGGCAGGCAAAATCGACGTCGCCGGCCAGACAACAGGCCTGACCCTGTCTGGCGGCAACGTCGATGCCGAACTCTACCGCGCCGTCCTCGCTGAAGACAGCTAGGACAGTCGCTTAGCTGGCCAGCGGTTTCGCGGCCGCAGATGCGGTCGATCCAGCGGAAGAGCTGGAACTGCCCGAACCCGAGCTGGCGGAAGCACTGCTGCCTGATACGGAAGACCCACGCCCTGCACCTTCAAGGCGCTTGATGTTGCCTTCGATAAAGGCTCCGGCCTCTATTGCAAGGCTGTCGTGGATGATATCGCCAATGACCCGCGCGGTCTTTGCCATCACTACCGACTTCGCCTTGACCGCACCATCGACCGTGCCGCAAACCCGAACACTCTCGCAGCTGATGTGGCCCTTCACATGGGCACCTTCACCCACAGTCAGAGTTGCGCTGTCGATATCGCCTTCAATATGGCCGTCAACCTGTATGTCACCGTCGCTCTTCAGGTTGCCGGTCACGCGAAGGTCCGCGCTGATGATCGAAGGGACACCGCTTTGACCTGAGCTACGCTTCGGCTCCGAAGACATCGAAGCCACCGGATCAGGAGTGCCGGAACTGTCTTTAGTCTTTGAAAACATGCTTACCTGCCGTGAGGAACTTCTGGGGATTTAACGGAACGCCTTTGTAACGAACTTCATAGTGAAGATGTGGACCGGTACTGCGGCCGGATGAGCCGACAAGTCCGATCTTCTCGCGATTAGCTACCGACTGTCCGGATTTGACAAGGATCTTTTTCATGTGCGCGTAGCGGGTGCGAATTCCGTGACCATGGTCGATCTCCACCATGCGTCCAAACGGGCCGCTCCATCCGGCATAGGTTACCTTGCCCGGCGCAGTCGCGTAGACCGGCGCTTTCATAGCAGCTCGGAAATCCAATCCGCGATGCGTTGCCTTGCGGCCGTTGAGAGGGTCCTTTCTGGATCCAAAGCCACTGCTCAGCTGGTATTGCTCCAGTGGAACGCTCAGCGGCAGCGTGCGCATGACCCGTTGCAGCGCCGACCAGCGGCTTAACCTCAGATCCAGCAGCGACAGCGCTATTTCAAGCTCGGCGTCACCGTCGAAGTCTCCAGTGTAGTCGCCTGCCACGAAGGGACCGCCCTGCGACGTGCTGTTGTCGCCGATCGAGGCAAGTAGATCGTCCAGTTTCAGACCGGTCATCGCTACCGTACGCTCGATCGTATCGACGCTAAGCTCGGTGCGGTCCCGCAGTCTCTGAACGATGTTGTACTGGGTTTCACGCATATCCACCATGCGCTGACGCAGCTCGGCAACTTCTACACTCAAGTCTTCACGTTCACCCAACAAGCCATCACCGCGGTGAATGGCACTATCCAGAGAACTTTCAAGACCGGCAATCTGGCGCTCCAGGCCGTCTTGCCGTTCGCCGGAATCCGCCAAGTGGTTTCCGAGAAGAGCGATCTCCCCTCTCAGATCGGCTTGGACTGATTCAGCACCGGTAAGCTCCTCGTGCGACCTGGAGATATCGGCACGCAACTCTGTGACTGTAAGCGCGAGCTGCTGCTTTTCATCGGTGACGCTTGCCAGCTGCTCTTCAACCTGCTGCAACCGCTGGCCCAGCATCTCACGAGCCTCTGCAACCCGTTCCTTCTCCGCTTCGGTGTCCGACAGGACATCGCGCATCGATTCCACCTGGGTCCTGAGCTCGAAATTGCGGCCAACGATGTCATGCAGGTCATTCTCGAAACGCTGAAGCTTGGCGCGAAGACCGCCGCTGGCGACCGCCACCCGGTCTTCCTCGGTCTTGCTGTCTTTCAGGCGTCGCTCGATGGCCGCGATATCGGCCTCTGCTTCGGCGCCATTCTCGAGCATGGAAAGCAAGAAGGACTGATTGCTTTCAAGGTTCTGGGTGATGCGGGAAAATTGGCTGTGATATTCCGATACTTCGCTGAGGAGCTCGAAATAGGCGACCTTCTGCTCTTCGATCTCATTGTTCTTGCTGGCAATGACCAGCTCCTGGACCACGAAGGCGCCGCTGGCGATCAATGACCAGCCGAGCACGGCGACGACGCCGAGAACAGCGAGCTTCTGCGTGCGCACAGGCAGCCGAATGACCGTGACTCGGTCATTCGCGCGCAAGATCATCTCACGCGGTATGAATAGCTGATCCAGAAGGTCAGAGACCCTGGACTTCACCCCCGTCCACATGCCGCGGCACTTCCTCCCTCTCGCGCGAATAAAGCGATCAAGCGCGGCGCCTAAACCCGCCAAAACGCCAGAATCACGCCTTCTGCGCCCTTGTCCATCCGTCTTGTTGCGATGGGACTAGCACAGGTCTGTGCCTTTCTTCTGAGTTTCCCCAAGCACCCCGGAAACCCGCAGGAATGCTCGATTGAAACCTCTTAGTTAAGACAACGTTAACCTATCCGCACCGCAAAACTGAAGCAAGTATGAAGGCCGATTGCTAAAACATCATGAAGCGGCCAAAACCCGCGCTTACCAAAGCCTAACAAGACTAATCAAAGGTTAACGGCGGCGCCGTGACACAGCATTCTCATCCCGCGGGAATGATTTCGCGGCGGAGTTCATTGCTCTTAGCCGGAGGAAGAAGGCGTCGCTTTCCATATTGGCGGGCTCACGGTCTCTATGAAGTCCTTGAGCATCAGGTTAAACGCAATGGTGACCCGATCTTCCGAGCTGGCATTCCGCCTGACGTCATGCTGAAGCCAGGCTGGGAATAGAATCATCACGCCTTCGTCGACCTCCATATTGATCACGCTGGCATTCAACAGCGTGTCCTGCTTGAAACGCGGCTGCATGACCGCGCGTTGGGCTCTTGGGTCGGTAAAGCTGATGTGGTTTGCGCCGCGCGGCACCTTTACGTAGTAGACGCCGCTTAGGTAGTTGTTGGGGTGGGTATGGGCGCGGTGGCGCGCCTCGGGCGGATTGATATTGGCCCAGCAGCCCGTAATCGCCAGCCCGTTGTGCTCGGCATGGATCGATTCCATCGCTGCTTCCGCGGCTGTCTCGATCACCTTGGCAAGGTCGGCGAACTCGGGCCGCAGGTGCAGGTCTTGCTCGGTTTGCCAGCCCGTTCCGGGGGTTGGTGTCGGTCGCGGTGAAAGTATGGCCTCGATCGCACTCATCAGATGACCGTTGATCACCTTGGCGCGTGCGGGCTGCAGTTCCTGGCGCCAGACCACCGTCGGAAAGAACTGCAAGGCCATCGCGTTCTTGAAATCTGCAATCTTCATGAGAATTCGCCGCTGGTGCCACCGGTCCCTGGCTCGAGTCTATGGAAGACGACGCAACCCATCCATGGTCTCCGAACACCGAAAAATGGCGGACAGGGAGGGATTCGAACCCTCGATGCGGCTCATCACCACATACTCCCTTAGCAGGGGAGCGCCTTCAGCCACTCGGCCACCTGTCCTCACCGGGAAAGCGGCTGATTTCCTAACGTCTTACTGGGGACCCACGCAAGCCCTAAGTGCAGCCAAGCGCAGAAAAGTGCAGAACAGCGAAGGAACTGTGGCACAAAGCTGACACAGTTTTGTTCACCCCTAGTTCTCATTTTCGGCCCTGACACCTACTCTGAAAGAGCAATTTTGCGATCTCGCCTAACCCCCTGGAGCGTGGACCCAATCGCAGAAGTAGTGTTGAATTGTCGTTTGCTCAATCCAGCTGTAGCGATGAGGAACGCTGCGCGCTAAGGAGTGGCTTAGTTGGCGAGATGAGCCACCAATTGCCGCTGACTTGATTCGGATCAGAGCGCGCACCCAGCTCCCTCACTGCCGCAGCCTTCGAGCCCGATTGCAAAGAGAAGTGCCGCAACAGAGAGGCCAGGGTTCACACAGGCTACTGTCCGATCCACGGTTTTCTTGGATCAGCCTGACCCTTTCTTGGACTGGAGTTGCAAGCACCAGAAATTTGGGAGGCAGTTGCATGGCGGATACAAACCCAACGCCTGATATCCTCGGTAGTGAGGGAGGAAAAGCCCCGTCCGTCCCTCCTCCCTCCTCCAATGAGGAGATCAAGAAGTTGCTGATGGAGACGAACGCTCTGGCTACCTACGTAGCGCGACATGGGGACGTGCTGGGTGACGACACTAAAGGAGAAACAGCCTACAAAGAGTTTCTGACCGCACACGTCACCGCGAGCGAAACTCCTAGTGCCTCAAACACGAAGCCTCTCATGGAGGCATACGCAAAACTCACCGCGATCACATATGGGTCCCGCGGCGTCAACGGCCGCACCATTCTCGACACCACGGCCCAGCCATCGGGTTGGCTCATCAAGAGAATATTCAAACCCCCGTACCGTCCCCTCACTATAGGGATATTCTTGTTCGGCGCGGCCATGTTGCTCGAACTGTTGACGGGCTGGGCTGGCAATATCTCAGATCAAACAACACAACTGCAGAGCCTACTTCAGAAGATTGGCTACGCAGTCGTCGAGTCTCTTTCCGCCTTTCTCATTCCCGCCGCCTGGGGTGGCATAGGAGGCTGCATCTTCCTGACGAAGCGGCTGTCCGACAAGTTGTTCGAGATGGCCTATGAGGAATCGCGTGTGAAAGGTGATGCGACCCGGATCTTCCTCGGTGCCATGCTTGGAGTTATCGTCGTCGTCTTATTTTTTCCAACGTTCAGCGATCAAATCCAAGTGGGCGACGTGAGTTTTGGCCCGGCAACCGCCGCATTCATTGCAGGCCTCGGCGTGAAGCCCGTCTATGCCGCTTTCGAGACGCTAAGTGAAGGGCTGAGTGAATGGATTTCGGGAAAACGTGAAGGCAAAGGTAGCGGGCAATGACAAGCGGATTGCCGCGGTGGATTGCACTGGCCCTTGTCCTGGCCGTTGTCGCAGTTCCTTCTGCCGGCGCAGGACCGAAGCCAATCAAGGCCCCGCCCGCGGGATATCAGCATGATCGATATGCACCCGCGGCCGACATCGAGAGAGTGTTCCACGCCTTCGTTGTCAGCTTCGATTCAAAAGATGACGACAACGGTGACAACGAACGTGATTTTCTGCGCGTACCACAATGGGTTGCTCAGGAGATCAGACGGTGGGAACCGGATCCAGCACTTCGGGATGACGACAGAAATTGGTGCCTGGATACGCTGAAAAACCGACCTACTTGGTTCACCGACCCTGATCTTTTCGCCACAGGTGTTGCAGCCAACGACAATAGCTATCGTGGTAGCGGGTTCGATCGCGGCCACATGGCGATGAAGCTGCTGGTCGAGCGGCTCGGTCAAGACGCCGCTTGGAACACCCATACGGTCCTCAATGCAGTTCCCCAACGTCCGAGGTTCAATCGGGTGGTCTGGCAGAAGCTCGAACTTCTGACGGGTGCCTGGGCACAGCGATACGGCACCGTGTGGGTGATTCAGGGGCCGATATTCTATGACCAAACGCCAAGCGCATGGATAGGGGACGATGGAGAACGGGAGATCGCCGTTCCCGATGCGCTCTTCAAGATCGTGGTGCGCAAGAAGGATGGAACTGAGGATCCTTTCGTTTCAGGCGAGGGAAACGAGCCAGCAATTCTCGCGTTCATCTACCCTCAGGTCGGACCAGGATACTTTGATCCGCCGAGCGATCTCCGGCATGGGCGATTCCTGACTTCTGTTTCCGAGATCGAGCTTCTAACCGGCCTCAAGTTTCCGGTGGTAGTCGACAAATCTCTTGAAGCGAAGATCAAGAAGCGTAGAGCAAGTAAACTTTGGACGCCTTCCGAAGTGGCGTCCGGTGCTGTCGACCAAACCGGCAAGCCTATTTTCCTGTCGGGATGCCGTGGCGAGTAGATGAGGATCAGCAACACGTGCCGCTAGGGAGAACAAGCCGTGCGCCTTCGTGAAACGATCCTTCTCGTTTGCCTCGCTGCAATGATCGGATTGCTTCCGATGAGTGATTCCGGTTCTCGCGAGGTTGTCGGGACGGCAACCCCAGAGTTCTCGATCCAGCACCTAGACAGCGCCGCCCTACCGCCCGTCGTCGAGCGCATCTTGGCAGGCTTCAACAATTCAAGTGGTCAGATCGCCCAGCAGAAATGCTGCAAGATTTGTCGCAAAGGTAAGGCTTGCGGGAACTCCTGCATCAAACGCAGCTACACATGCCGACAGCCGCCTGGGTGCGCTTGCAACGGATACTGAATGACCTCTGAACTCGACATCTACCGCTCCGCCGCTGTCCTAATCCAACAGTATGGCGAAGAAGCTCCTCTGGAAGCAGGAATGCGCGCCGATAGCATGTTGGCCAAAGGTGACGTTGAGGGTCAGTGGACATGGTTGCGGATCGTGCGGGCCATCGAGGAGCTTCAGAAAACTACGACGGCTGAAGGAGAAGTATTTCACTAGAGTCCATGCGACTAAGGCTCCTGCACATCGCATTTCCGCTCTGAAGGGCGATCCAGACTCGACTGCTAGGCCTGCGCATGTCGCTGAAGTGCCGATTTTGTTGATTTAGTCAGCTACGACCGATGGTTCTGCGTCTGCTTTTGACAGGAGCAGACATCGGGTACCGGCCTCTTGGCCGGCTTTTTTTCGATTGGCTCTTATTCGGTGTTGAACCCTCCCGTCATCTCATGCCGTCTGGGAGCATGGCGGCGGTTCCGGTCTGAGTTTGGCCAGCTTTCTCAAGTTCTGGGCGGTGGCAGCGAGGAGGAACTCGTCCTGCGCGCCGCAGGGCCCTCGCAGGCGCAGGCGACCCAGCTTGAGGATACGCTTGAGATGAGCGAACAGCATCTCGACCCGCTTGCGCTCGCGGCGTGACTGATCGAAGGCGGGGGT
>PJEL010002538.1_pt1 | contig 16577 bp, 17 predicted proteins | sample 1853271 | NCBI WGS metagenome assembly PJEL01 (sample SAMN08108733, study PRJNA415343) | Invertebrate metagenome, whole genome shotgun sequencing project. | host: Globobulimina | place: Sweden: Gullmar Fjord | collected 2015-08
GCCTTAGAAAATCAAGGGTTTGTTGCTAATTTGCACGAGCAACCTGACTTAGCACATTGTGAACATGATCACTGGTTAATCGTAACCTCAACCTATGGTGCAGGTGATTATCCAGAGAACTTATTGCCATTTGTTGATCAAGTAAATCAGCAAGGTAATTTGAGCGCTAAACAGTTTGCTGTCGTCGGATTGGGTGATACCAGCTATGACACGTATAACCATGCAGCTAAAAATATTGCACAGTTATTGGTAGATAAAGGTGCAACAAATATGCTGCCGGTTTTAGAGATCAATGTATTAGATGAAGCACTTCCAGAAGATACGGCCTTAGCTATAACGCAGCTATCCGATGTCGGTACAGGAAATTCATATAAAAGTGACTTTTTATAATGCTCATCTTCGTGTGGTGAGCAGGCAGCAAATATAACTATACGCTTTGTTAATGATTGTTGTCTTCTGAGTTTTCGCCCAACAATGGCGGCATGTGTAACTAAAGCCGATTTTAATGTGATTAAATCAGTAACTCTTTCACCAAAGCTTCTTGTGGAATAAATTTCTTTTTTATCTTGCTTTACTTCATCCCAACTTAAACACGCAATACCATTTAATTCGCTGACAGTCCTCTCCACTACAACACTGAACATACGCCTCATTACTTTAGGATTTTGGCAAGCTAAGTCCCATGCAGTGTTAATCTCCATCAACTTAAGCTTTTTTCCTAAACGAGAACCGATACCCCAAACATCAGTTACATCCATTCGCATTAGTATTTCTTTACGAGATTTTTCATCGTCAATAACAGCCACACCGTTGTACCCTGATAGTTTTTTTGCTGCATGGTTGGCCGCTTTTGCTAGCGTAGGTGTTGTGCCAAAGCCTGCACCAACAGGTAAACCTGTTTCTCGCCACACCGCTCGGCGAATTATATGCCCGTATTCAGCCCAATCATCAATGATTTGCGAGAACCCTGTAAATCGTAAAAATGACTCATCGATACTATATACATAATGGTCATCACAAAATCGGTTTATAACTGTCATCATCCTTTCGCTTAAATCAGCATAAAGCTCATAATTGGAAGATCGAACCACAACATGGTTCTGTTCTAAATAGTTTTTAATCTTGAAATAAGGCTGAAATTTTGGGATGTTTAGCTTTCTTGCTATAGGACATATGGCGCAAATACACCCATCATTATTTGTAAGAACCACTACAGGTTTAAAGCGAATAGATGGGTCAAATACCTTCTCCGCACTAGCGTAAAAAGCGACAGCATCTATGAGGGCAAACATCGACTTAGTTCTATTTTATTTTTGTGTAAACGGATACTAGTAGTGACTACACCCTCTAATTTAAAGTCATCTTCTGGTGAGATATAAACAGCTTTGTAGCTTTTGGATGCTGAAATTAGCAAGCGGTTTGCTTTATCTAGTATCTTACAAACAAAAGAACCATTATAACTTGCAACTATTACATCCCCTGAGCTCACATCTTCAGCCCTATCAACAACGAGTAAGTCCCCATCGAATATCCCCACATCCTGCATTGATTGACCTGAAGCTAGTCCAATGAATGTAGCGTTTGGGTGTTTAATAATTAGCTCGTCGATAGATATACCTAGCTCCTTATACTCTGCTGCCGGAGACTCGAACCCAGTAATACCTGCGTCGATATAAATTGGAATAACGAACATACACACCTCAATACTGTTTATTTATACAGTATAATTCAGGTTTGGAAGCTTACCAAGAAATTTTAAATAATAATGCCCTGCCTTAGTTAACTATTTAGCTCCTCTGGACTTGTCATATTTTGTTAAATAAGTTATGAACTGAAGCTGTGCCAAATTACATCTGCACTATAAATTTATGGTAAATCATATTGAGCTTATATGCTCAATTCACAAATTTGTATTTCCATCTGGAAGGCATTAGAGCGAGAAGCAGGCAGTCGGGTAAATTAGTTTTTAGACAGAAGCGTTTTAGAGACTTCACTAAAAATGTAAGTAAACAAAATAAGGACATTTTCACGCTACAATGGGGAAAGCGTCCTCTGGTAAAATTGTTATGTATTATTATTTGAGGTAAGTCAGTGAGTTCAGTTATTAAAGACATTATGCACTCATTAAATGAGGGTGTTCTAACCGAATTAAAATTGTCGAAATCGATAGCGCATTCAGGAGAAAGTGGAAGAGCAAGAGAAAAAATTATAATTAACTTCCTCAAAAGGATACTTCCAAGTAAATATAAAGTTGATACTGGATTTGTTATAGATGTAGTTGGTGGAATTAGTAAACAAATTGATGTGGTTATATATAGGGATAGCTATCATTCTGTTTTAGAAATAGGTGAAGTGAAATATTTCATGGTCGAATCAGTAGTAGCTGTTATTGAAGTGAAAGCATCGATTAAAGATAAGGATACATTACATCAAGCGCTACAGAATATTAAGTCAGTAAAGACATTAGATCGATCCAATAAAGGAAAGAATGATGTTGTATATCCAAACCCTAAGCCAATGCAGAACTTAGTGAAAATATTAGGTGATGGTTTGCATGGCCTGTTAAAGGCTATTAAAGGCGAAAAAAGTGGCTTTCAAAGCCTTGATATTAATATGATTGAACACAAAAACCCTTTAGATAGAAATGAGTTTAGAAATCAGGTTTTTGGGGCAATTGTCACTGAAAAATCAATGAGTTCAACTGTTCTTAGGGAGGAGTTTAAAAAATTCATTGAAAACGAAAGTAACCTTAATTATTGGCCAAATATGTATGTTGACGTGCGTGGGGGATCTTTAAGATACGCTACCAAAGATCAAAAGGTGACGGTAATCGCAAAAGATGCATATGCTTTCCTTATCTCAGACCCAGATGCAGAAAACTATACACCTCCATTATTAGAGTTAGCATATGAGTTAATATCTTACTTAAGGGTCGCTCCACTCGTAGATTTTCAGCCAGATGAATATTTTTATGGTAGTTGTGGTAAACCTAAAGAGTACGTCAGAATTGAATCACAATAATGAATAACAAAGCGTTTAAGACAGATTCCCAACGCATGGCATTTTTTCATTCCATCGTTGGTTTCGTGTTTACGGTGGTATGGTTAGGTTCTGTGGTGGCGATGCTAACTACTTAACGGGCCGTTACTAATGCTCGCACAATTGGCACTTATGCGACTATCAGTTTTGATGAAGCGCTAGCAATCAAACCTGATAGATAAAGTTAAGACTTGTCCATCTGATTGACGAATAATCTATTTCTAATAAATTAGTGTTTATTTGTCAAAACTAATCTTTGTCGAATTTGCTGGAGGGAAAATATCACTGGACTCACAATCTAGTATGTAAATAATTTCATAAATTCTTTCGCATGAGGCAGCTACTAAACCTGATTCAATCCTACTTATGTAGCTTTGCTCTACATCAAGCTTATGAGCAAGGTCAGCCTGACTCCATTCCTTCTTTATACGAGCTAATTTGATATTCTTGCCGATTAATTTGTTTATGTGACCCACTAAGAACCAATCCAATTTTTTAATAGGATGATCCCATATTGCCTTTATAGCTCATATGCACTATATTACATAAAAAATGACTTATAAGTCATAATCGTATTGGGTATGGTGATCGTATGATGGATATCAACTCTGTTATTTATGGAATTATTTTTTCTAAAAGCACTATGTATATCTATCCAAAGAAAATATGTAATGATTTTAATAAACTAGAAATTGCTAAGTACTTTAGCCCTGAACAAATCGCAAAGTTGGTTTCACTATATTTGGAAAAGCTTACCAAGAAAGGGGCACTAACTATGCTGAACTACCACAAGGGTGTTAGATATAGAAAAACAGATTTGTTTTATAAGCCACCTCAAATAATTAAAATTGAAAAAGAAATGCATTTTAGCTTCCTTTCAGCTCTTAATATCCAAAAAGCAATATGTGATTTAGAACTGCTACAGTGTAGAACATCTTTAATACCCTATGACCAAAGCATTGTTTCGGGAAGAACTCTGGAAAGAGAGATGCAAATAGATTATCTAATAAAAAAAGAAAGGGTTTATTTCCTACAAAATAAGGCCTCAGCAATTAATAATCTATTAGGCTTATATAAACTAAATAGCTATTCCTTATCTCAAAACAACTGAGTAAATAGTGTTTATGTTTTCATTAAAGCACGAAATCTTAAATAAAAACCCAAAAAAGACCTCTGAGATTGCGTTACGTGCTTTTTTTGTAATTATGGACAAGTGGAAAGTTAATAAGAGTAAACAATTAGACTTACTCGGGAAACCTTCCGAACTTTCTCTTAATGACTGGGAGCAAGGGCATTGCGTGATCTTGTCAAATGAAACTTTAGTTCATATTTCATATATATTAGGAATATATAAAGCTCTTGATACGATTTTTATAGATAAAACTATTGCCGCCGCATGGGTATCAAAAAAAAATAAAGTGTTTGGGGGTAAATCCGCATTAGAATATATAATGCAAGATAGTTTAAATCATTTATCACAAGTAAGAATTTACCTAGATAGCCAGATATAAATATGATTTGCTATGGTTGTAGCATTTTAAGCTTCATTCTGTCCCGTTTATTGTTCAATATAGAGATATCATAGTAGTATAAATAAACTTTAATCAATTTTTCGTAAAAATATGGCAGAAGCAATTAATAAAAGTACTTATAGAGTTATTTTTTTTGTAAGCTTTTTTACATCCTTAATATTTTGTATAGTACTAATAGCGCTACTAATATGCTTACCCTCTCCCTCATTATTGTCCTACCTTGGGTATGCAGATTCTGTTGCACTTGCAAATGCTGATAACCTCAACGATCCATTCACATCCCACATTGTTGGGGAGTTAGTAAAAAGCGGAACTTTGATAAGCCTGAAAGATGTTTGGTCATTCCAAACCTCATTTTATCAAACTATAATCACTTTCCTTATAGCTATAAACGGTCTCATTGCAGCAATATCTGTTATCTATATTAAAAGTACATCAGAAGAGAAAGCTGAAGAAATCACAAAAAAATACATGCACAGTGATACATTTGATCATGCTTTAAATGTTAAAGTTGAAAAAGAAGCTTCATTACGACTTAAAATTGTACAAAGTGATCTTACCTCTACAGTTAGCGACTTTGAAGGGTCAGTAGTCACGATAGAAGAAGCACTTGATCGATTGGCACTCTTAGAAACTGAAAATAAGAACTTACGCCAACAAATAAAAGTTATTTCGGAGCGTGTTGCAAAGTTAGACGAATCCGAATCAGAAGGTAAAGAAACCCGCCTTGTCAAAAAAGGAACTAAAGATGGCATTCGTTAGAAACTCCTCAAGAAAAACTCAAGCGACAGCAGAATTCGAAGATCTATCTACACCTGAGCACTTAGTAGCACTAGCTGAAGATAAAGGAATTGAAACAGATCCTGTTAACGTTACTGAATTAGCCAAATTGCTTGGAATCATCGTCAGATACGAGCCTATGCAAGATGAGGAATCAGGTTCACTAAAAAAAGAAAAAAAGACTGGGGTCTGGATCATGACAGTCAATTCCTTACATCACCCGCATAGACAAAGGTTTACCATAGCACATGAAATTGCGCACCGTATCCGTCATGCAGCAAATAGTGATTGCTTTGAGGATAAGACTTTCTTTAGAAATAGTGAAACGAACTGGATGGAAGCTGAAGCGAATAACTTCGCAGCAGCATTACTAATGCCTAATAAGGCTTTCAATAATTTCGTCGAAAATGAGTCTTCAAAAGTTGAAGATATAGCCATGTACTTCAAAGTATCTTCTCATGCGGTACGTATTAGAGCCAAAGTTTTAGGATATGATGGACATAATTTATGAATGAATTTCTTTATTTTCCAATAATTAAAACTAGAGATGGAGAGCTGCGCTGTTTTGAGCACATTGCCGATGAAGATTTTTCAAAAATTTTGCCTATTTATGAATTAACAAAATCCAGAAAAACAAAAAAAGCTCCTGATGGAGACATCTATCGTCGCATGAAAAAAATTGCTGAAATTCAGAAGGGAAGACCATTCATACTCGATTTAAGTACTAATGAAAAGTATAGTAACCCCCAAATAGAGCAGCTTTTATCTGAACATGACGGTTTCAAAGAGTGGCAATACTTTTTATTTGATCTACATTGCGATTTGAATATCATTCCTATGGTTCATTTATATGAAGACGATAATGGAGAATTCAAAGAGGTTGGTGAATTTGTAAAAAACGCATCCGCCCAAACTAGGTTTCTTGCTGTTAGGTTACCATATGATTTAAGTGAGGATGATATAGTATATTATCTAAGCCCTATCATGAGTAATCTAAGCGACGGCTGTAAGCTTTACGTTATTCTCGATGCTGAATTTGTAAGAAATATAATAGTAAGTGACGTTGTAGATACTTTTTTGGAGGCATGTTCCGGCACAGCTCAATTTACTAATAAAATTGAAGCTGTTGTAATGCTTTGCTCAAGTTTTCCATCAAATGTTGCTCAGACGGGCGGTGAAGATATTGCTGGTGAGTTTAGAATTAGTGAAGAGGATATATACCAAGGTATTAGTGAAGAATTTCCAATTAAGTATGGTGATTATGTTTCAATCAATACCGAGCAAATTGAAATGAAAGGCGGCACATTTGTTCCAAGGATAGATATTGCCTCATTGGATGGTAAGTCATTTACTTACAAGAGATACCGTAGGAACAATGGAGGTTATATTAAAGCAGCTAAACACACAGTTAATGATACAGAGTCCTATAAACCTTTAGGTGTATGGGCTGATGAAGAGATTGCTGCTGCGGCAAGAGATAACCCCTCAGGCATTAGCCCTGCATTTTGGATATCTGTAAGAATGAATTACTATATTAAGAGCAGAATTCTATTAAGGGAGTCAAATGACTCTGCGCTTTAAAGATGTTGGAGCTTTCTTCGTAATTGTATATATATCATCAGAAGTCACATTTTGAGTAGTCTCCTGTTTCATTAGCCTCGATGCTACTCTATACCTTTCATCAAAGTCGGCTCTCGATAACTTTCTTAATGATTCTAATGTGAAGTTCTTTGATAAGTACTGACACAGTTCTTGCTTTGACTTTAAGTTCGAACCTTTTGCCAAAGTAATTAGCTTTTGAACATTTAAAGCACTAGCTAAGACCATTTTATCATGTCTCTTGAATCTTTTAGATTGACGTATATGAGAAATTTCACCATTACCAGCTAAGAGAATACCTATGCTTTTGGGAATGCTAGCTCGTATTTCATCCAAATTACTTCGTTCGCAAACAACATAGCAAAAATCAAAAAAACTTTTGTAGCTTTCTATCTGATAACTCAACCTAGAGACATTGTCACGAGACCCTTTAATTTCAAAGGCAGTTAAATCACCAGCGTTTAATAACGCAAGATCCACTCGCCTCTCTCCAAATTGAAATGAAAACTCAGAACCAACAATAAAACGTTCATATTTGCGTAAAAAGTAGCTTACTAATAATTTTTTAATCTCTAACTCAGTCATTTACTCAATCAGCTCTGTATGTATAAACAGTATTATCATATACAAAGTACTTATCAGCAAGAAGATCAATGCATCTCAATGTCTATAACTTAGGGCTTAGCACTTCATTTATACAATGGTTTTCGAATAACACAAATGGAAATGCATCTAGTAATGCTATAGAAAATAGAAAACTTAGCTATAGTATTATCTTAGGTAATTTGTTAAAACTGGAAGAGAGATAAATAAACACAACTCAGACAGAAAATATAACCGACTAACGTAATGTAAGACTTTAGGTATATTGTTCAAATGATTAAGGAGTAAATCATTGGCAGGATTTAGTAATAATGCAAGGCCTATAAGCAATGCAGTCGGGGCGATTGAAGATCATTTTTTTGTTATATTGAACGCAATTGGTCCACTAGGCGTTGCTGTTTTTCTCACCTTCATTGTTGGTTGGTGGGAAGGTAATTCGCTCAATGATGTGTCATCAGGAGAAGAATTTTTATCTGCTGTAAAGTTTATGCTTTGGAACCCTATCAATGGTGCAATACTCTTTTTAAGCTTAACAGTATGGGGGGCATTAGGTCAGTCTAAAGATCTAAAAAACCTAAAGCTTACTAATGAGTCATTACAAACAGAGATTGAATCCTTTGACACAAACTGTTCGAAATTAGACAAGAAAAATTCGGAGCTAGAAAGTAGGCTAAGAACAGAAGTGGAAAACAATTATCTCTTGGCTGAGGAATTAATTGCTGCTTTCAAAAAAACTGCACACTTATGGACATGCCAGATATTCAATGAAATAACGCTTACCGTCAAACATAGGATTTCTATCTATTACTTGGATAGTGATAAGAAAAACCTCGTATTACTCGACAGGTTTGCTAAGAACCATGAGTTTAATCAACCGGGTAGACCTTTCTTTTCAAGGGATCAAGGGGTGATTGGTAAAGCATGGGCAGAAGGCGAATTTTTTGAAAAAAAGATTCCAATATTCAATAGAAAAAATACCAACTACTATCAATACTTAGAGAATACCTACGGTTTCTCAAGAGATATTAGCTCACGATTAAGAATGAAAAGTTGCACTATCGGTGGGTTCGCAATTGAAGACGCTCATGGGCATCACATTGGAGTTATTATATTTGAGAGTCAGGATCAGAATGATTTTGAAGATGCGAAGCTACGGAAAGTTGTAAAAAGAGAAAACTCTAGATTAGTTGAATTTATAACAGACGCATCGTCCCGAGATATCAGGCCTTTGCCCTCTGTCGCTATAGACAGTAAAAATAGGGGGAAAAACGATGAACATAAAGCTGCATGATCTTATGGCTCTTCTGTATCTAAAGATTTCTCATAAAGCTGATTTATCTAAGGCTAGGTTTACTAAACTAGTATATTTAGTTGATTGGAAAATGAGTCAAAAGTATGGGAGAACAATTTCGAATATTGAATGGCTTTTTAATCATTATGGTCCTTATGTCGATGATATTGTAGACCTTGCTAGACATAGCACAGATTTTAATGTGGTTACTACTAAAAATGCATATGGAAGTATCAAGGAATTGGTTCAGTTTTCAGGTGATATCCGCAGTTGCAACTCTCTTGATAGTGACGAAACCCTTGTTATTGAGGAAGTTGTTAAAGCAACAGACCACCTATATTTTAACGAGTTTCTTGACCTTGTTTACTCTACTTATCCAGTAAGGGAAAGCAATAGGTATTCTGTGTTCGACCTTCCTAAAATGGCTATGAAAGAAGCTCTAGCTAATAAGGTATCACAATAGATAAACCGCTGAATTCGATATTATTAGTTACCGCTAATAAATACTGTAAATTCGTGACTCTTATTTTAATGAAACGCAGGTTAGCTTCACTTAGTTAAAACTGTAGAGACGTATACATCCTAAATAAACTAGCCTTTTAAAGACTACATTGAAGCTACCGTGGTGCTTTATGATATCTGTATAGAGCATATAAACTTTGAGGAGTCTATGGCTTCAATTCAGTTACATTATTAGTGCCTTTAAGGTTAGCGACTTCCCTAGCAAGCTCCCAAACTTGGTATTCAAGGGATGCAATTTTCCCTAACGCTTCGTGGTACTTTTCCTTATACTCATCTCTCTCCATTCGATATTGTGTTTTGAGTCTGGCTTCTTTTTTGGTAGTAGAGGTTTTATTAGTATCTGATTGTAACCTTTTTGCTTCCTCTATAAGTGAAATCGTTTCATTATGTCTATCTGGTCTGATAGCCGTAGATGTAAGGCCTAGTTTTTTTGCTACAGATGCTACAGATATACGCTCGTTACCCCCTTTCATCTGTTCGATTGCAATAACAACCTCATTGTGACGCTTATGTTTTGGCATGCGAACTTCCTCTCTACTTTTTCAGTTTATCAATATATTTTCGTACAGCTATTATTTCGTTATTCATCTGGTCGTAAAAAGGAGAGTTGATCGGAAAAGTTTCCCGGGACATCTCTAATCTAGTAATTGCTTTCTCTGCCTTTTTAATAACAGTACTTTTTACCCCTATTGAATTCGTGCATGAGGGGCATTCAGGCAGAAGCTGTAATCCTGCCTTATCGCATGGTCCAACCTTAGTACAATACATAATAGGTCCAGCTTTCATTGCCAATCGGCCTTCTCTGATAGCTTTTTCTACAGTGGCTCTATCCGTTGCAATAAGAATAGGTTTCCCATTCTCTTTGTGAACTTGTATACGATGCCCCTCTCCTCCAATCAGAGGTTCTTCTGCATCAATAACTATCTCTTCCCATAGTGAGGCTTGCGCTAAAACTCTTTCTTCACTAATTTCAGCTACAAGTGCTAATAGAGATTTGGTTTCAGCACCATCTCCCTTAAGCATGGATTTAGCAAATAAACTACCGCTTTGATAGTACAAGGCCATTTCTTTAGTCAGGTGTTGAAACTGATATTTAAGTGTACCTAAGGAGACTCGCCCACTAGCAGCAGCATAAACCGCAATACTTCGCCTAAACTGATGTGCTGTGAAATTCCAAGGCTTGTGAATTTCTATTCTATGTCGCTCGAGGTTGCTGTATCTGTTTATATCTTTTAATTCTCGAATATCTTCTTCATTAACGACTGCTTCTGGAATTTTTTTGAGCCACGCAAACTCAGTATCATAGTCTGATTTGATTAAACTTGCTGTTGCATAGTCATGTTTAACATCATCTTCAGCTGCAAAATTGTTCCACGATGGGAATAATGGAAAATTAGCAGTGCCTACAAGGTACTCTGGTAAACCGTGCTCAATACAAGCAATACGGCTCATCTCTTGGGCTGCATCTACTGCTTTTTTTGTAATTTCACTAGTTATCCAGTTAGTAGGATCAATAGCAGAACCACCAAGTGTTTTATTTGTATAACCTTTAAGAACACAAGCATTTCCGCCATTCACTTTTATAGTTTGAAAGGTGTTTGAAGGAAGCCTAGATACTTCACTTTTTCGCATACCTGAAAAGATTAAAATCCATAGCCTCATGAGTCTTATGTGGTGCATAATATAACTTCTTAATTGGTCCCAATTTTCGACACCGCCGTCCTGACAAAACTCAGTAAGTCCGAACCGTTCGATTACCTGCTCCCATGATTGAATTCTTTTTTGATTAGTTGGGCTATTTGAAGCATGCTTAATTTTGCTGGGTGTAGCCCCAAAATAAAGCCACTCGCTATGAGTAAGTTTACTTTTTCTTTCCCTGTATAGCTCAACTAAGCTTCCTGCTATAGGATAAAACGCATCCAGTTTTTGTTCTATTCCATGAATACTGGCTGCGTAAATCTTTGTTGGGATTACAAGGTGTTGATTGGCACGAAGTCTTACTTCGTTATTATCTTTCTCCCGATAGCTTTCAAGAGTACCCTTAATCGAAAGAATTTTTTCATGATCTATTGTTAGTGCTAATAGAGGCCCAACATCACTCGTTAAGGCGATCTCCCATAAAAGATTAATAATTTGTGTTTGAGAGAGGTATTTATAATTTGTGTACCACTTAATAAGCGATTTCTCATATTTTGTGTGGCTTAGTAATTCAAAAATGCCAACCCCCTTGCTATATGCCAGTCTAGCAAGGTTTTTAGCTGTCGTAGGTCGGCACGATGCAGGCTCTCTAACTTTTGGGTAGATCATCCAACGGGAAAACTGTATAGCCCTTATTTCCTCGACAATTATGTCAAATAGTTTTGGGTTTAGAGATCGATTCCCCCAGTTTCTAAAATTCCAGTGTGCATTCTGACCAGAATAAGAATATGGCCCTAACTGCCAAGTATCCTTACTCGGATCTTCATTCCGATAGACAGAGATTGTGTCGCCTTTGATATTTTTAGACATAACCATGTCATCTTTAGGTGCCTCAAGACTATACTCGTCCCATGTATCAGGTAAGGAAATACTATCCGTTCCAAAGCGGTTTTCTGCAACTGTGTAGCCACTCATATCGCTTCCCCTGTGGAGATAAGAAAATCGAGATGATTTTCCCAAAAACTATCAAGCTTTTCCATTTCGAACACCTCTTCTCTAATTCTTTCTACAACAGGTTCTATTTCAGGTTCTTTAAGAACCATATGTCCTATAATCTCGTTTATTCTATCTAGTATTATTCCCCAATAGCTGCTGTATTCTTCTATGTTCCCGCTCGTAACAGACTTAACTTGGTGACACAGATAAGCGATACTGAACAGTTTACGTAAATCAACCTCATCTATATGCACAGCGAAGTGTTTGCAAAAGAAGCAGTTTTCAAAAGTCTTACAGTTAGGTTTTACCCCTGAGTTTTTAAGTTCATCAATAACTTCTGGGTTTAGCGGGTCATCACAATGTCCAGAAGGGCTATCAAGGTGTGACTTCTCATCTACATCAAGAATTTTGACAGGAATAACTGATGCTGAACGTGATAAACTTATTGCGTCAGCTCTTAAATTATTTAAAAAATCTCCAAATTCATCAGCGACATCATCTAGGGCTTTAAATAGATAGTTTTTAGCTGCAACTGCTTTTGAGTGTCCTAGTATTGCCGAACTTTCTGTTATGTCGCCATCAGCAAGGTCATTGACAATTCCAGATATTGTGTTTCTTGCTGGTCTTGCAGTAACCCACTCTGCATTTGGATATATTCTTGAAAAAAGACCTCTCATACCTCCTTGACGCTTGTCCCCGCGAGCTTTGATAGAAAAGTCGTTCTCTTTCACTTTGTATGGTTTTTTAGCCCTACCTCCAGAAGGTTTTTTATACCATAACCATTCAGATTGCTCTCCGTCGAGGAGGAATTTTCTGATATCCAGTATTTTTTTCATGACCGGCAAAAAGCGTACGCCAACCTCTGGCTTTACCCACGTACCTCCTTTACCTGATCTAGCTTTCAGCCCTATTGCTCGATAACCTTGTAAAGTAGATTCATATTTTAAAGTGTCTATTTCTAGGTTTAGAATTACCGATAGGTTAAAAGCTGAGTTAAGCATAAATAACTGGCATCCAGCGACCATCGCTAGATTAGCAAGCCTATTTTTATGCTCGGCGTTATCACGAGTTGACTTGAAATAGGTTGCTTTAACCTTATTTGAGCATTCTTTTAGATCATCATTATTCAGGAAACTAAGACTTATCAAAGCCAAGTCTTTTACATGATCTGGATAACTAACAAACTCTATTCCGTGAGAGTACCTTTTAACTCCGTCGTATTCGAATAACAGTGGTAGCTCTGCTTTTCCTGTAATATATTGATGAACAACATTTATGTAGTTTTCGAGAGCCTTTGCGTTAGATTTAACTGAGTATTTTGTCTTGGCTTTCTTCTTTGACCTACCCACCTTATCTTTTAGGCTAGTCTTAAACTTAACCTTACAGTCCCTTATTACCTTGTCTTTACGTACGCTTAGACCCGAAGCTACAGATTTTATGAGCGCTTCTTTTGCAATCAGAGCATATTCGTTAGTAATTGGAGAGTTATTTTCTGTATATTGTGCACCTTTTACAGCCTTTATTGTTCGACCCTTGAGGTATTTTAAGAAGCTGTTTAATGTACTAATTGTTGAGTCATAATCAGACAAGTCTACTTCAATGTTGTTACTTTCAATCCATTTGATAAAGGTAGAGAAAATACCGACTAAATTCTTAGCGCTAGCAACTGATTGCCTTCCATTCAATAACCCTACCCAGTTTCTCAAAAATGAGAGTCTAGATTTATCCAAACTATCAAGGTTTACTCTAAAAGCACCTTTAAAAGTTGAGCCGTTGCCCTGAATTCTATCTCTATAAGCGAAGCGTCCGATATCTATATATTGCTCTCCACTAGCCTTAGTTGTGTATTTCAATACAACATTTTGAATATCCATCGGAGTAGCCGCATACGCATCTTTTAAATTTATATAGCGTATTTTTCTTATTGGTATATCTGGGGGAATATCATCCAAACTTTCTTCATAGGGGATATTTTCAGCATAACTTTGATTAATTCTTGCATTTTTTGTTGCTATAATCTGAGCATCATTAAATCGAGACTGAACTATTTCTAAAGCCCTATTTCTAAGTAACTTAAGGTTTTTATTGTGAGCGATTTGTGTCATGGATAAACCGCTTATTTTAACTATTTCAGTGAGAAGCAGATCATTAGGATTACAGCCTTCGACCTCGCACTTTTCTATGTGTTTAAAAGCTATATCCCAACGCTCTTTGCTTTGCGCCCTTCTCGAAGCGTCAGTATTCATACGCCATTGAATATCTTCATCAGTCAATACTTCGCCATTTAACATCGCCTCACGGCGTACCAAAATCTCTTTAACCCTTAAATAAGCAGGTTTGAAATCTTTATTTTTTTGAAGCGTTGATGAATTGAATTTCGTTTCGGTAATTATTTCTTTCCAAGTGAGATCACTAGCCTTATTACCATTAATTTCAATTTTCTTTAGTAATGCATAAGCAATTTCCCATCTAGCTTCGCGCTCTTTTTTACTAGGCTTTCTATGTTTCAAATTTTCCGCCCCTGCTTATTTAAGTAGCTCTTCATTCTGTGCTCATACTGCAATATATTACGGTCTTTCTTTTCTCTTTTTTTCGGTAACATTTGCTCGATTTTCAGCGCACTTTCTCTTGCCTCAAGATCGAGGTCCCCCCCCTCATAATTTCCTAATAGCTCATTTTCAAAAGCGTTCCTAAGTGCTTTTTTCCTGAGAGGGTTGAGATCATATTTGATATATCTACGAGTAATTGACTCATCTTCGTGATTCATCAATTTTCTAACTTCATTCAAGGCCCAGTCGTAATTTACAAGCTTCTTATCTGAGTTGTGCTTTTCGTTAAATATTTCTACCGCTTTATAATGATTTCTAAGTGCATTCATACAAAAAGTGGCTCTGAGATCATGAAAGCTAAATTCAGGTAAGTTTTCTAGTTCCCTTATCAGGTCTTGGTTCTTACATTCCGCCATATACCGTGCCCATAGAACGACCAGTTTTTTCCTTAATTCACGGATAAACTGCTCGACATCTCGACCTTTCTTATTTTTTACTGCCGACGCACTTACACGGTCTGTACGTCTATCTACGAACTCATTCCTTTGATCGTTATCATCTGCAACGCTTAAGTAATAAGGGCTCCCACTTCTGTCTAAAAAGAGGTAGTTATTTGTTATGATTTCTCCGTCTTCATCCACGTATCCAGCCCTACTTTTTTTACGCCTATTTATCATTAAATCTGAATTAGCATAAGTAAGAAGATTATTAACTAAGTTTTTAGTCATAAAAAGAGTGCCAGATTTACCGTATTTACCATCTGCTATATAACCTTTCCCACCATAACCTATATGAGCATAGCCTTGCCTATCATAGGTAAGATTATAAAGTTGATGTATTCGAAGAGTGCAAACAGTTTGAAGCCGGGCCCCGGTGTCTAATGCGATTCTGCACATTAGTTCATAGCCACGATTTGGTTGCTCGCTAAGAGCCTTTCTTAGCAAGTATTCTTGTTGAGGGATAAGCGGAAATAACCGGGTTCCTCCGTCAAGTATACCCTCCTCTAAATCGATACCTTTCTGATTCTTGGGAACATTTAAAGTGAGGTCAGCCACAGATATGGTCTTCTTGAAAGCTCTTCCGGAAGCCCCAACTTTTGTAATCGTCTTAGTTTCTTTACTAAATAGAACACCACTATCTGAAGGCTCTCCTGTTAAAGAGGTAAATTTAGATTGTTTAAACTTTGGTGACTGCACTATCTGTATAGACCCTGCTGGTATTACCCCTAATCTCTCCAAGCCCTCGAAGAAGGTTCTTACAGCGTTAAAGCGTGACTTAAGAGTTGATGATTTTGGCCTGTCAGCTATTAAAACTCTAGGATCAACAGCTAGAAACTCTAGGTGCTCTGCGAATCTACGGAGTGGCTGACGCCTTACTTGTTTTGGTATCCATAAAGGGTCTACCCCCTCTTCCTCGCACCAACGCAAAAATGCAAGAATACCAAGGGCTTTTGTTTTGAATGTTTCGTCATTGTATGAGCCAGAGGAGCAACGAAGTGCTTCATCTACAATATATAGGTTAGCCTCTTTCCATGGCTCTCCATTACCTTTAATAATTACAGGTAAATTTGGAAGATAACCGTCTGTATTTTCTCTAATACTATAAAAGGGTTCATCAGGACTACCTTCAGAGAGCTCTTTGGTACTAAACAGGAGTTCAGATGGGTAAAACTTCGAAATTATTTCGTATCTTGCAGTTGAGTAACTCTTTAAGCTCATAGGATAGTGACTGAAGAATATTTGTAATAAGTGTCAGCACTTTACGAACTTGAGTGTGTTTCGTCAACACTTTAAACTTAGGTGTAGCCTGTATACAGCCTAACGCAAACATATGACCACGCGCAGAAACAACAAAATCAGCACCCAAAGCAAGCGCCCATGCCACCTTAGAGGGCACAATTAACTTACCCGATACAATGACTTTAACCCGCCCTGTTAAGCCATGTTTTTCAAGCATATTAACAACCAGCGGTAAGCTTTCGCGCAGCGGTAACCTACCGAGTCTAATAAGGGTTGTGGCGCTGCGCCC
>PJEL010002539.1_pt1 | contig 16570 bp, 15 predicted proteins | sample 1853271 | NCBI WGS metagenome assembly PJEL01 (sample SAMN08108733, study PRJNA415343) | Invertebrate metagenome, whole genome shotgun sequencing project. | host: Globobulimina | place: Sweden: Gullmar Fjord | collected 2015-08
AAATGAAGCGATCAGATTGACTATTGAAGATGACGGACCGGGAATATCTGAAACAGAGAGAAAAACCGCTCGGATACGAGGTGTAAAACTGGATCAGAAAATATCTGGTAGCGGCTTGGGTCTTGCCATTGTCAGTGATTTACTGGACGTGTATGGGCAAAAATTGATACTGGAAACCTCCTCGCTTGGTGGGTTGAGAGCGCAACTAGATATGCCAATTTCTCCCAATCGAATGGAGGAGAATTGTTAAGGGCAAACTTTCATGTTCCTATACAACAATCTCAGTTGATTTTGACACCATGTTCACGAAAAAACTCTGCTCTTATCCTCACTATTTCTCCTTGCTTTGTCATACTCTTCAAGATTTGATCAATTTTTTCGACAAGATACGATTTATTTTGGTGAATATAATGATAGATCGGAGTTTCAGTGAGTGGAGGATCGAGCGCAACAATACCTGCGTCAGGAAATTGATCAGCTATCAGAACTTTGGACTCGATTTCATTCGTAATAATTACATCGACACGATCACGGATCAATAATTGCAATAGCTGGGTGGGAGAATTGGCAAAAACTACATTCAACCCCTCAGTCAGTTTATCCGAGAATACAGCCCCCCGCAAAGAGCCGATCCGGTATTTTTTTAGGTCGGCTTGCTGTTTGACTTGGACATTCTTTTTAATAACAAAAACCGTACCCTTAAGTGTCATATATGGCATGCTTACTCGTATCAGACTTGGATACAATTTTCCGATTTCATATATTCGGCTTACTTCACCGTCGACCTCCCCCTTTGACGATGCAAGGAGAGCTCGCTTACCGGGTAGATAGACAATTTTAGCATCATATCCAGCCCGGCGGTAGGCCTCGGTCATGATACGGGCCGCCATTTGACTAAATGGATTACCTTCGAATGTTGATAGACGAACTGTTTCTGCTGATGCAGTCCCAATTGTGCTCATCATTAGAAATATCAAAATTAAAAGGTGCTTTATAGCCAAGACCTCTCTCCACAGTTCTAAATTCTACCATAAGCAGATTTAAAACAGAATATCAATATTACATAATATTCTGATCAGATAAAGGTTAAGCCATCGCAATGCCTACAGTGGAAGGGCAACCTGACAGCCTAATAAGGCCGTGATGCAGTTGGCACGACTGTCAGGTCAGATCTGAATTGAGTACACTATATTTTAGATTCAGCGCACATTTATCTCTCTTATGCTTCTTTTATTTTATGCAGATAATCCTTCACTGTTGATCTCAGGGATTCCGCCTTTTCATTAACATTTTCAGTAACTTGTAAAACGCTCAGTGAAGCCTTCCCCGTATCTACTGCCGCTTGGTTCACACCGGCGATATTTTCGCTCACTTGTCGTGTCCCCGATGATGCCAATTCGACATTGCGGGCAATTTCATTTGTGGCTGCACTTTGCTCTTCAACTGCGGCTGATATCCCGGATGTATAGCCATTGATTTCTTCGATTACTCTTGTAATTGATTGGATCACTGTAACCGCGCCCTTGGTGGAAGTCTGGACTTCAGACACCTGACTGCTAATCTCCTCAGTTGCTTTGGCCGTCTGGTTCGCCAGATTTTTAACCTCAGATGCTACAACGGCAAATCCCTTCCCCGCATCTCCAGCTCTGGCTGCTTCAATCGTCGCATTCAGGGCCAACAGGTTAGTTTGCTCCGCAATATCAGTAATTAAACCAACAACTTCACTAATTTTCTGTGCTGAACTCGCAAGTTCCTGCATCATTGTATCCGCACGAGCCGCTTCATCCACTGCACGTGTTGAGATACTGGAGGATTCTGCAATTTGACGGCTGATCTCTCCAATGGCTGATGACAACTCTTCAGAAGCTGAGGCGACTGTCTGAACATTGGTAGACGCTTCATCAGAGGCTTCGGCGACCACAGCAGATTGTCTGCTCGTCTCCTCTGCTGTAGCGGACATGGAACTTGATGTTTCTTTCAACTGCTCCAGTGCGCCGGCGACAGTATCCAGAACTCCCTCTACATTCTTATCGAAATCAGAATTGAGTTTCTCAATACGGTTGGCGCGTTCCTCTCTTCCCCGGATGGCTTCCTGCTCCTTATTACGCTCATCCTCTTCGCGCGCACGCACGCGTTCTTCCCGTTCTTTTTCTAGCCTTTCTTTTTCTTCATCCGCCGCTTTTTGTTCTACGCGCAATCGCTCTCGTTCGATCATCCCTTCTTTAAAGACAAGAACAGCCGCAGCGATATCTCCAATTTCATCGCTTCGATCAGTTGACGGAATATCGACATCCTTGTCTCCACCGGAAAGCTGGGACATAACTTCTGTCATCCGGGAGATGGGTCCGGTAATACTTCGCGCAAAGAAGATACCAATAAGCATCACGACGACAAAAAGAACACCACTGGCGATTAACATAACATTGCGCAATTGATCCACTGGTATCAGGACTTCAGCTTCGTCAATTTCAGCCAACACAGCCCAGGTCGTTCCATAAAACTCAATGGGGACATATGCTGAATAAACTGGAATACCGCGATAGTCGGGAACGACATCTACACCGGATTTTCCCTTAATCGCTTCTTTTACCGTTTCTGTTTCAACCTTCACGTCCAGGATTGTGCTCTCTTCACTGAATCTGGAATCGCTTCGCATCAGAAAATCAGAACCAACGATGTAAGTCTCCCCACTCTCCCCCATACCTGCCTTTTGCTGCATAACAGAGTTAATCCGGGCAATGGGCATCTGAAACGCCAGAACCCCTAACATCGTGCCATCGGGATGAACAACCGGCGTTGCGATAAAACTCGCCGGTGCACCATAACTGGGCGCATAAGGTTTAAAGTCATCGAATGTAATGAAATTCTTTGCCTTGTTATTCAATGCGTTTTTGAAAACTGTTCCAAGGCCAGATGCCGCCCATTTTCCGTTAGAAAGGTTGGTGGCGTAGTCGAGTTCTTTAAAAACTGAATAAACAAGGTTTCCTTTCAAATCGAATAGAAAAATATCGTAATAATCTCTTTCGCGAAGGAATTGTCTTACAGACGGATGATATTGCCCATGAACAGCACTATAGGAAGACCCATCTGAGGCCATATCCAGATTTTCTTTTGATCCGGTTGGATTTGGATTATCTGTTATATAGAGTTTTTGCAGCTTTGGTTCTGCACCATCCCCAATTTCCTGCCATCCCTTCGTAAACTCTTGGAGCATGTTAACAGTGCCGATATTTCCGGCCATTGATCGTAAATCTTGCTCAATTGATGACAGATAATCACCAAGTGCATTTTTTCGGGCTACCGAAAGCGCCTGAAGTTTGCTTTGAGCGGCTTCGTCCAATGATGATTTGGAAATTGTATATCCAGCAATCCCCATCGAAATGGCCGAAATAAGCGACAAGGCAACAAGAATTATTGGAAGTTTATTAGAGATTTTTAGCTTTAGAACATTTGGCACGAATACTCTCCAATCAGTTCGTTGGGAGTCCGTATGATACATTTTACAACATAATACGGCACAATTTGGAGCCGATAAAAAGAGTCCCCTAAGCTCCGCCAAATATTATATTTTTATATTATTAATATTAGGTATACAAAATCGAAGTTCAACTTTTTGAATACTATAATTAGTTAAGTTGTAGTTCGATAAATCCCCTATATGGATAATACTAGTTTTTATATACTACTTGAAACTCAGTAAAAACCGGTTTAATTCAACAGCATCAATTATAGAAAGTAAATCAATTGAACCAATCGACCAAAGCTATCAAGGATGCAATGGAGAATGTCGCAATATCTGGTTTATGCCGGGAAGGACAATTGGAAATTGGTGTACAGGAAGCCCGGAAGTATCATTCAGATAAAAATGATCAGGAATTATACGCCATAGTCCGTGATATCTACGAAATTTCCATGGAAAAATTTTAAGTCCGCTCTGATAGGTGTACCTTGCGTGTAAAATTGGATTATACTGTCACATCAAGGTTATACTTGCCGCAAATGCAGGGGGATAATGACCAAAACCACAATTTCGAGGATTAAGTTATTCATTATTCTCGTCGCCCTTTCCACTCTGGTGGGTGTGGCTGACGGCTACCGGTATTCGTTGGAAGGTGACGCAACCCGAGCTGGCAACATGTTTGTGAGTGGTGTCAATTGGCTGATCGGCAGCTCAATCACTTGGTTCTTCGAAATATTCTTTATCAATAGCCGTTACGGTGCTGCAATCCGTCGCCTGCATTTCATTGCGGCCATTGGTGTCAAATCAGCAATTTTGATTTTCATTGTAGCCATAGCCGCCTTAATCGGCCGTATCCTTTTTATGGGTAGTGTTGATATAACAGCGATCACCGAACCCTGGTTCTTCTATATTCTAGGGCTCGTTTTCTTTCTTGTAATTATTCTTCAAACAGTCACGCAGGTCATTCGCATTATTGGTGGACGAACCCTGTTTAATTTTCTGCTGGGCAAATATCATCAACCCGTTCATGAAAACAAGATCTTCATGTTTCTTGATCTGGAAGGTTCAACGGCCTTGGCCGTTCAATTGGGCGACATTGGTGTTCAGAAAATGATCACCAAGTTCTTTTTTGATATTACGGAACCCATTATCGAAAATGGGGGAGAGATCCACCGGTACATCGGCGATGAAGTAATCGTAACCTGGCCGCTAAAAGAAAATGGTCCGAACGCAAATGTAATTGATTGCTGTTTTGATATCTCCGATCTCATCCGGGATAAAGCGGAAGACTATGAAAAGCAGTTTGGTACCATCCCTACTTTTCGAATAGGACTGCATGGTGGTCCCGTTGTTATGAGCGAATGCGGTGATCAAAAACAGGAAATTTCGTATTTTGGAGATACGATAAATACCGCCTCTCGTATAGAACAACAGTGTAAAAACCTTGATAGTTCCCTGTTGATCTCAGGAGAACTTCTTGGGCATATTACTCTGAGTGACACCTATAAATCGCGACTTATCGGTACCATTGAACTTCGAGGGCGCCCCTTCGATACAGAGCTTCATACTATTGACCGGATAAAGTAGATCTCAATCGCCAAACTAAAGCCCCTCCGTCTACAACCAAAAAATCTGTTTTTTATTGACGCTCCTCTAACCGTTAAACATAGTGGACTGAATAACAAGAATAACAACCATTGTGAGCTAATTATGTATATCGCCGCCAGCGCCAAAATCATTGATGGAAAAGGTAATTTGGGCCCTGTTTTATCCCTGGAGGATCAATTGCGCGGCGCGGGATTACGTGTTCAGACTTATGACATTGCCCCTCTTAATCTCCGATGGCAGGCCCCTCTTCCCGAAAACTGTTTACGAAGTGCCTGTTCGCCAATGCAAGCGGTAGATATTGCGAAAGATCTTTTTGAAAATGATCAGGCTGACGCCTTGGTGCTGCGAGGCTATGATCAGCTGAAATCAGGTTATTCCAAGGAGGAACGTCAAAAACTGATGCAGTGCTTTCCAGATGGTCGAACACATTTTGACGGATATGTTGCGCTAGCGGAGGCTTTTGTAAAAGAAAAAGAAATAACAATTGAACAGTTTCACAGCTATTCTGACGCATTGTTTAACAACTATCTGCGGACTTTTAAAGACCGTTACCCTGACCGCCCCGACCCCAATGAGACATGGTTTAATTTTCTAAATGATTATTTTCGCGGCGTCGATTGCGCCAATCCCTATGTCGATTTTTCAGGGGCAATGGTTATCGTATCGGAGAAGGCTGCTGATATCTGCCAAATCCCCGACAGCTCCCGGATCCGTATTGTAAGCAGTCAGCTTAAGGAAGCAGGCTCAGACAGCATTGAGCAAGTCTCCTGTGTTGTTAAATATGATCATTTGCAGTCGGTTTATCGGGATGCCTGCAACGAAGCGGATGTGGATTTCACATCGCTCTTCCTGAGCGGTGATGCACTACTCGAGGTTTATACCTGCTATTCAGCAGTGCCAATGGCCTTCCTGTTGGCTACCGGTATGGTCAAGGATTTGAGCGAATTACCAACCTTTTTGGAAACAAACGAAATCACGGTTACTGCCGGTCTCAACCTTAACCGCGCTTCATGGAACAATACGACCATGAACAACATTATCACTATGTGTGAACTGCTGCGGGAGGATCGCTCTATTCAATATGGCGGCATTCACGGCAATGGATCACTTGGATATCAACAAGGTTTCATGATCCTTAAACGAGGCTAATTAGTGGCCCAGAATTCACCATTTTTCAGTTGCTCACGGTAACCGGCCATAAAGGATTCAAGTTGACCGATTTTGGCAATTGCGGTTGAGCGTTTGCGAAATTCGGTAGCGGATTCATCCGAAGTCTCAGTTATGAGATCAAAAGCATCCAAATCTGGCGTATCGACCATTTTCTTGCGATAGATTTTTCGCATGCTCGCAATACCCCCTTGATCATTCGACAGGCTACGGGCTACAGCCAGCTGCATGAGACGTTGCCTATCAACATCCGTGAGTTTTTTCTTCTTTGCGGCACCGCTATTTTTTAACAGCCCTTCCAGAGATCCGATGACCTTAGGCCAGTTTTTGGACTTCCAGTAAATTTCGGTTCTCAGCAAGTCACCTTTTTCGCTTCTGTCTGCATCCAACAGGGAGAGTGCTTCTTCAAACTCCCCCAGATCGGAATTGGCGCGAGCCTGAATGTGCAGGCGTTCCTGTTTGACAGGTTCAGACAAAGCACGCCATCTTGTTTTATAAAGCGTATTCAAACTTTCCTGAGGCTTTCTATTCCATAAATGAACCACTGCAAGTTTGGTTCCTGTATGGGCTTTAAGCTCCCCTTTTAATCGGAAATTCACCTGATGATCCAGAAGTTGAGCAGCCTGATCCAGTAAATCGACTTTAATCAGTCGGTCTGCCAGCAAGCGGATCATCCGGTCACCTTTTTTTCCAAGAGGCGTCAGTTCTCGATATTCGTAATAGAGAGCTAGAGCTTTAACAGGTGGCAACTTTTCCGCTTCACCTTCAAGGAAAAGCTGATTGAAAATATCGTTCATTTCCCGTGCTATGTCACGGGCCATAGGCGTTTTTGGGAAGGTTTTTATGATACTTCTAAAGGTATTGAGGCCATCACGCATCTGCCCTGTAGCGATATAAAGATCGCCAATCCGTTTTAATATTGTGAGTTCCAGATCATCGCCGCGCCAGGTGAATTCCATCTTTCTGAAATTCTCAATGGCCTCTTCAGTGGTCTGTTCTTTCTGGGCCAGTTCCGCATTGATTTTTGCATATTGCGCTTGAACTGTTATGGGCCGGTAGTCAATCGCCATGGCCTGTTCAAATTTAATCACTGCCTGTTCCACATCGCCGGAACGAAGTGCCGCAAGACCTTCAAGATATTCCCGTTCTGCGGAGACTGCTGGATTTTGTCCGTCTTCCAGCGAACTCCGAATACTCTCAAGAGATTTGTTCGCCAGTTCGACATCGTAGTCTTCCAGCGCAATGCGGGCTCTCAAGAGTTTAAACTCATTTTGGTCAGTTTCATCATAAACACCAAAAGCATCTGCACCCATTTCAATCTCGCGAGATGCAGTTTTCCAGTCTTCTTTTTTTGCGGCGAGTTTAGCGCGCCATGGTGCCACTTCAGTAATACCGGCAAAGGCAGGATGAAAGAGATCTATCTCTGACTCTTCAAGATGATTTAACCCAAGGTTCGCAAGTCCCCGCAGCAGCCTATAAACTTCATCTTCATCAGCCCGTGGATCATCAACACGTATTCGCTCCAACACGCCGAATGCATCCGCGTAGTATTTATGGGCAACAAAGAATTTGGCCAGCTCCATTCGGGTTGCGTTGCGTCCCGCTTTTGGTGCACGCGCGACTTTACGTTGCAGTTTCTGCTTTTGCTTGATGAATTCTTTTGGTTGCACCTGCCCCCATTCATCCATTTTTACAAGTTGCGCTTTATCTTTTCTGCCAGTGAAACGATCTGTCTGGTCGCCACTTGCAAACAGATCTTCTTTAGAAATTGTTCTGGAAAGCTGCAACCCGCCAGCTGCAGTGATCGACACCCCATTTCGTTCAACCGCGACTTCCACCGCACTCTCGCGGGGGGTCATGGCAATTCCCTGCGTAGAGGGAAGGATTGTGAACTGAGCATAGGTACGCTGAGTTCCAATCCCCCAACTTGGGGAATACAAAGGGACAGCAACGAGTTCATCACCCACTTGGGGATCTGTGAATGTTACCTTGTTACCGTTATTGACCGCAGGAATAAACACACGAGCGCCCTCTGATGAGGACGGCTGAGGCTGAATATCAATCGTATTTTCGATCACCGGCGCTTCACCTAATCGAAAATCAATCTGCCATTCGTTTTCAACGCGGGATACCGACGGAGCATAACCATCACGAATGGATAAACGAGCAATGGTGGCCGTTGTATGAGGAATTTGTTTTTTGCGAACAACCAAAAATTTATAGGGCCCGCTAATATTTCGAAAATCGAGCCCAATTCGTTGATCAAAGACAATCCAATAGACCCCGCCCCGGTCAAAGAAAGCCATTCCTGTGGACTTCTTCCATGGAAAAATTAGCCTGAAACCATCTTTTAGTTTGCCGGTCTCCACAACAAGTTTTTCAGTGGGTGCCTTGATTTCTTGCGGCGCTGCAATGGGGGTTTTTATCGGACTTTCTGGGATTAGAGACAGTGGTTTGGGCGCTACAGTTTGAACGGCCTTTGCTGTCTCTTTTATCGCAATCGGTTTTTCTTCCGCGATTGTCTCGGGTTCTACGGGTTCGGGTTTTTGCGGTTTACTTACCTTTCGAACTGGTGTCGTCGGTTTCTTCACCTTTTTTGCCGGAGAGGCTTTTGCTATTGCCGTTTTCTTATCAGCCTGCTTGAAATCAATGGCGACGCTATTTCCGCTGCGAAACACATTTACGGAAACGGGTCCATTTGTCTCGATTGTGAGTTTTGTTCCATTTTTTTCGGTGTTTGAACGGGCAGTCTTGATTAACCGTGGCGGATCATTTTGTACGCCCCTTAACTGTAAGTCAGCGGCCTTATCAAAATGTACGGTGACTGTTTCATCCGCTTCTTGAATACTAAAACCCGTTTTTGAAGGCCAATCGATGACAAGACGGCTAAAATCGGGATGATCACCTGTTCGCACCTTAACGGATTGTGTTTTCTGGCTAGGCACAGATTTAACGAGATCAAACGCTATTGCTGAGCCATAATGCGCTGTTTTTAATGTATAATTACCCTTGAGGGAAAACCGAACAGTCTTGTTACCCTCAAGAAACGTTCCCTCATTCAGATAATCATCCAACACCCGTGTCGCTTTGCCTAAATCAGCTTCGAACGGCTCATTAAATCGAATGAAAAGGAATCCATCCTTAATTTCAGCAGTAAACTTCTGGGGTTTCCCCCAATCCATAACAAGGCGTCCATAGGTAGGATGTTCACCAACCCGTATCGCGACTTTTTCGGCGGCAAAAACAGGGGATAGCGTTGTGCACAGCATGCTCAAAAAGCCTGCCGCAAAAATCAATCCAGTAAATTTACGGACCATCGTCATTCCTTGTTCCCTCGGCCATCTGCCTCGCGAATGACAATATCAACTCGCCGTGCTAACGAAAATCTTTTTTCTAAATTGGGGATATCGGCTAGTTCATGAAAACGGGTATCCGCCATACCAAATGTTCGAATAGGGAAACTATATCCCGCTTTAACAAGAGTATCTGCGACGGATAAAGCCCGTGTTAAAGACAAACCCCAATTATTTTTAAACGGAGCATCATTCTTTTTCATTTGTGAAGGGTCCGTGTGACCATAGACTTCCAGACGGTTTTTGACATACCGCAAACTATCCCCGAGTTCCCGCACATCATCAATTAATGTATTTGATACCGCGTCTGCTCCAAGATTAAAATAGGTATCCCCAACAAAGGAAATTATCAGCCTATTTTCGGCCTTAAAGACTTCGACATTTTTCAACTCGTCCGATGCTGCAATTTTTTCGCCAAGAATATTTTTAAGATAATTCAGATCAAACGCTTTTTGTTCGGTGATAATCTCAACATTTTTCTCTGCGGTCAGTCCCTCTTCAGCATCAATGGTTTGAAAATTGAGACGATATCCAAGTGATTTGAGGACATCTTGCCAGCTGTCGTCCTTGACCTCGTTCATCGCAAAGAGCAGTACAAAAAAGGCGAGCAAAAGCGCAAGCAAATCTGCCAGTGACGTGAGCCACATGGTATTCTGCCTTCTATTGCCTTTTTCTGTACGATATTCGAGCCGCATCAGCCTTTCTCTACCTTTCTGAATTGTTTTTCAAATGATGTCCGGATATAGAATTTGAAATATACATTACCGGTTCCTTCGGACATCATTCCAACAAAGACATTTCGGCCGGGGACACCGTTGGAAAGGAATGAATTTACAAGGGCGTTTACCTGAAGCGCTGAGACATTGGTTGAGGCATCACTCGCGGACGGTAATTCATCGCCTGCATCGATCAGAATTTCCATATCCGTCGGTGTCACACCGCTTCTTTTAATCAGTATTCTGGAAGCATCAACAAACAGCTCGTCTCGTGTGGATCGTAGCTCCGCACTTCCATTCTTAAAAAGTTGAGATATCGGGACAACAAACTGTAACTCATCCCCCTTTTTATTGACGTTACTTTCAATAAGAGGAATGGCTGTTTCATAAACTTTTTTGATTTCAGCATGAAAAACACCTAGACCAAACTCATCTCCCGACAGAGTTGATCTATCCGATGCCTTATTCTTTTGCTTTACTCCTTTGAACGCAAAATCAATGCTGCCAATAACTTGCTGCACTTTTTCTTCCACGGGTTCAGATATAGAATGCAGATAAATGAAAAAAGCGAGAAGAAGAAAGTAAAGGGAGACATAGATAATAGGCGTATTGCTATTAGGTTTCCTTTTCGGCAATCCTTGCTTGGGTAAATCACGCATCATACTGGAATTACTCCGGTCTAATCGAAACTAGCGAGTAGATCGTCTATGTCATCCTGTGAGTTTCCGCCGCCTTCCAGTTGCGGACCATTGAGCAGATCCGCATCGGGTCTCTCATCTGCCTCTTTTGCGGCTGCATAAGCATCACCGCGCGGTTGATCCTTATTTACCGGATTCCCAAGTGAAGCCGCCATTTTATTGACCACACCCTCTATATGTTGAAGGGTGGAAACCACTTTATTGATCCGTTGACCGGTAATGTCCTGAAAATTGGACGCTTCATAAATTTGAGTAATAATGTCATTGATCTCATTTTCATGGTCGCCGCCGAGCTTACTTCCAATATCACCGAGCTTTTCAGCGGCATCCAAAAAGGTATTGGTGGCTTCTTCTGTAGCCTCAACAATTGCCGACAATTCATCCGAGGCGGCAGGTATATGCTGTTCGTTAATTTCGGCAGGCTGCAAAGAAGCAATTTCTTCGCGGGCTTTCTTTATATAGTCAACAAGTTCCATAATCTTGTTTTGAACATGGATTTCCGGAGCCGTAATGTCTCCTTCAATACTCGCCATCAAGTTTTCAATAAGGCCAGCCACCTCACCGATTTCAACAGTATCCCCTTGAGCCTGCCTGATATCACTCACCCGTTCAGTAAGGTGTTTTTCAAATGCTGCTGAATCCATGATGTTACCCGCTAATTCTATACGTAAGGCACTCTATTTCAGTCACAATCTACCGCTTAATGGTTAATCACCGGTAAAATTCGTCGCCAGCTTCACACCCTCAGGCAATCCGTGTGTAAAATCAGCTTTCTTTTTTACCAACGTCCGGCAGTTGTTTTCGCGTAGCAAGCTCAATTGTCAATTCCTTCGCGCGGTTCTCTTCCATATTACCGAGGATAACAGCCAGCTTGGATTCTTTCATCAGCCCCGTAACATCAATCAAGACTTTCATATCCAGTGTATTGAAAATACGGGCCGCGTCTTTTGGTTTCATCTTTTCGTAAATTGAAACAATGCTTTTGAGTTTTTTCAACTCCTGCTTGTCATATTGTTTCAAAAGATCCTGAATTGTGGCTTCAATTTCCTTGAGCTGAACAATCTTTTCGTCAATTCGGGTTTCTGTTGCACGTAAGAGGTTGTCGCGCATGTCCTGCTCTTTTGCCAAGCGATCAAGTGCATCACGCCGTTCAACCAAACGCTGGAGAACTTCAATTTCACTTTCGCTTAGCTCTGTAACATTAGTTGAGGAAGAAGTTTGTTCGTCATCCCCCTCTTCGTCTGTTGCTTGTTTTTCAACAGCAGGTGTTTCTTCCCCTGATTTATTGTCTTTTTCTTCTTCTTTGCCCGCAGCAACCACCTCAGATACATTCAGCTCAATCAGAAGCCCTTGCGTATCTGTCCATACAGACCCCAGTTTCAGGCCAAAGACCAAAACCATGGCAATAACAGTAACAGGTAAAAGACGAAGGTTTTTCATGGTTACTTTTCCACTTAACTACTTTGACTTGGTCAACGCTTGCAAAAGCTCAATTTCAGCTTCTGTGCGTGGCCGTAAATCTGCTGGGTCAACGCTGCTTTCCTCTGAAGATGCAACCGGATCAGGACTACTTTTTGAAGCGGCTCTTTTCTTGCCGTTTGAAACGATGTCCTCTTGCAACCGATCCGCTATTCGGGAGCTGGAGGCATTTATAAGTTTCATTTCTTCCAAAAGAGTCTGTGCAACTTCAACTTCTTTCTGCAGCTCTGCACCGGTTTTCTTGCCAGCATTTTTCAGCTCTTCTATACCGAGCTTTGAACGGACAATCGCCTGGTCAAATTCTGCAGCAACCTTATGCAACTCACCTTGCGCATCGCGCATAATTGATAATTTTCGGCTAAGCCGAACGCAGAATGTTATTGTTGCTACCAGCAAACCAACCAGTAAAAAATCCAGCAACAATGGAACAGAAATCATATCCAGCATTCATATCACCCGAGATATCTTAGTGTCTTATCGACTTTAACTGCTATATTTTGGCCAGAACGCCCCATCTTTCCCTGTACCATCCCAATGCCGCCGCACCGCAACACTACTGGGCTATTGGGTGAAGCGTTGAGCATAACAGTATCTCCAACTTCCATCCCTAGCACTTGATTGAGGGGGAGTAATTGTTCATCCAAAACAGCCTGAATATCCACTTCCGTAGCCCAGAGTTCCGTCGCCAAATGGTTTTCCCAGATGCTGTCACGGCCGAATTTTTCACCCATAAACATCTGCAACAGCAGTTCACGAACGGGTTCCAGTGTTGCGTATGGAAGCAACATTTCCAGACGTCCGCCGCGGTCTTCCATGTCAATTCGCAACTTGATCAGAATGGCCGCATTTGCGGGCCTAGCAATTGTTGCAAAACGGGGATTGGTTTCCACCCGTTCCTGATGAAAATTCACAGGGCTAAGAGGTTCAAATGCCGCCGACATATCAGCAAGAATAACGGTGACCATTCGTTCAACCAGATTTCTTTCGATCGTCGTATAAGGACGACCTTCAATCCGCATGGCAGCTGTACCGCGGCGACCGCCCAGAAGCACATCCACAATGGAATAGATCAGCGAACTATCGACCATGATCAATCCATAGTTATCCCATTCTTCAGCGCGAAAAACACTCAAAATTGCTGGCAGTGGAATGGAATTCAGATAATCACCAAATCGAATAGATGTAATATTATCAAGGCTGACCTCAACATTATCAGAGGTAAAATTACGTAATGACGTGGTCATCATCCGGACAAGTCGGTCAAAGACAACTTCCAGCATGGGAAGGCGCTCATAGTTGACCAATGCTGAATTGATAATGGCTTTAATGCCGGATCTTTCTCCCGATCCGTCGCCATCCATATCAAAACCAAGCAGGCTATCGATTTCATCCTGATTGAGAACACGAGCCGCTTGACCGCTTGAGGCTTCGTTGATGCTGGCACCCGACGGTGCTTCTTCTTCGCCGCCGCCCATGGCTGCGGACATATCATCGTCCCCGCCCATGGCAGCAGCCATATCATCATCGCCACCCATAGCGGCAGCCATATCATCATCACCGCCCATCGCAGCGGCCATGTCCATATCGTCATCGCCCGAAGCCATGGCCGCAGCCATGTCCATCTCTCCATCTTCATCGGCTGCCATGGCGGCAGCCATATCCATCTCTTCGTCGTCTTCAGCCATAAATAATCCTACTGCACCAGCATTTCTTTAAACAAAACGTCTTTCACCTGGATAGGTTTTATCGAACTATTAATTCTGTATAGGAGTTCCTCTTTCAAACGATAGATACCAGCGGACCCTCTTAAATCTTCGCGGCGAAGTTCCCGGAGGTACACCTGAAAATTATCCATGACACGCGGCATGAGTTTTTCAAGTTCCGGCAGAACACTCTCATCATCGAGCTCAAGAGAAATACCGATTTTCAAAAAACTGGATTCTGTACCTGTCGAACTTAAATTCACCAGCATTTCCGGAAGGTCATAGAAAACAACGACTTCTTCCTTATCAACTTCTTCTTCGGAAGCATCAGCAGCGACTTCTTCTTCATCGAACACGCCGGCGAAATATGCGCCGCCGGTACCACCGCCAATTAAAAGGACTGGCAATAGAATGAATAGAACCAGGACTTTTCCGCTTAAGCCCTTTTTCTTTACCTTTTCTGCGCCGTCTTCACCAAGGTCAACTTCTGGTGCTGCGTCACTTCCATCTGCCATTTAGCTACAGGCCTTTTGCATAAACTCACGAAAATAATGAACCTAAGATAAACGGGCTTGGTTAACAAGAGGTTGCGATCGACATATTTCCATAAAATTCTTTGTTTTTTTGAAATGCTTCATTTTCAAAGTCTCCTTTTCGCCTTTAATAATCCTCTCTCACGTGAAAGGTGGAAAAAATTTCCCACTCCGTTGGATGAAAATGCCTGAAACCATCTGCATTGAGCAGTCCAAATACTTCTACCCATTTGATTTATAACAATATTTTAAACTGGCACACATTCTGCATTTAATTTGGCATGTAAGTTTTGCCAGAAAGGCGGAGTAAAAAATGGAAAATGCAGTCTACATAGGATTGTCCCAGCAGATGGCCCTAAAACGGCAGATGGATATCACTGCGAATAACATCGCGAACATGAATACCACTGCGTATAAAGGTGTCCATCCAATGTTCGAAGAGTTCCTTGTTGATGAACCGGCAGCGTCCAAAATGTCCTATGTTCAGGATTATGGCGTTTATCATGACAATCAGGAAGGCGTTCTTGAACATACAGGACGTCCTTTGGACATGGCCATTACCGGGACTGGCTATTTTTCCGTCGAAACTGATCAAGGCATTCAATACACACGAAACGGTAGTTTTAAACTGGATCCAGACGGAAATATCGTTACCAGTCGCGGTGATATGCTGCTTGATGAGAACGGTAACTCAATCCAACTGGATGTAACGGCAACGGACGTCTCTATCGCACCGGATGGAACCATTGATCTTGGGGATGGAGAAACAGCAAAACTTGAATTGATGTCATTTGATAACGAACAACTTCTGAAGCAGGTTGGTAACGGATATCATGACGCCAGTGCTGCCGAAGCAAATCCATCTGTCGACTCCCGTGTCATTCAAGGGAGCCTTGAAAAATCAAACGTACAACCCATTCTGGAAATGACTTCCATGATTGAAATTCTACGCTCATATCAGTCCGCTCAGAAACTTCTGGATGCGCAACACGATATGCAGATGAAAACAATCGAAGAACTCCCAGCAATCCAGTAAAAGAGGAATAGTATAATGCGCGCACTCGGAACAGCCTCCACAGGAATGATGGCACAACAGCTTAACGTCGACGTCATTTCCAATAACATTGCAAATATGACCACGACTGGTTTCAAGCGCCAACGCGCTGAATTCCAGGACCTTCTTTACCAGGATCTCCGCCGTGCTGGTGCTGCTTCTTCGGATGCAGGAACAATTGTTCCTTCCGGTATTCAGATCGGTGTTGGTGTTAAAACTGCATCTGTCTACAGGATTACTGATCAGGGCGGGATGGAAGCCACAGAGAATACATATGACCTTGCTATTCAGGGAGATGGATATTTCCGAGTTCTACTTCCAAGCGGCGAAGAAGCCTACTCTCGCGCCGGATCTTTTCAGGTAAGTGCCGACGGCGAAATCGTCACACAAGATGGCTTTACCGTTGTTCCCAGTATTACTGTTCCGCAAGACGCCGTCAGTGTAACGATCAACCCAAGTGGTGAAGTGCAGGTAAAACTGGATGGCCAGGTTGATCTGCAAACCGTTGGTCAGCTTGACCTTGCGATCTTCTTCAATGAAGCGGGCCTGCAGCCAATGGGCGACAATTTGTATCTTGAAAGTCCAGCTTCTGGCAATCCGACTATCGGTGTTCCGGGGTCAACTGGTTTTGGCTCAATTCGCCAGGGATACCTTGAAACCTCAAACGTTAATTCCGTGCAGGAAATTACCGCATTGATCACGGCTCAGCGGGCATATGAAATGAATTCAAAGGTCATCACAACATCAGATGAAATGATGTCTGTAACGAACCAGCTTAAGTAAGAAGTGAAACTCTAGA
>PJEL010002540.1_pt1 | contig 16570 bp, 13 predicted proteins | sample 1853271 | NCBI WGS metagenome assembly PJEL01 (sample SAMN08108733, study PRJNA415343) | Invertebrate metagenome, whole genome shotgun sequencing project. | host: Globobulimina | place: Sweden: Gullmar Fjord | collected 2015-08
GGGCATCATGATATCCAATAAAATGAGGTCCGGTGCTTGATCTTTTACAAACTCCAAGGCTTGAGACCCGTTCTGAGCGACTCCAAGTTCATATCCTCTTTCTGTGAGTAAACTGCCCAGGAATTGAATATTCTGAGGATTGTCATCAACAATTAAAATCAGGTATTTACTTTCAAGCATCCGATTTCTCCAATATATTAATCAGTTCATTTATCATGTCTGGAAAAACCAGAATCTGTTTTTCAATATTTTCAATATCGAACGTTTTAATGAAATCATTCAGCTCTTTGGCGTAATTGGCCAAGGGCATAATCTTGTGCTCTGTTGCAAGACGTTGAAGCCTTCCCCCAAAATTCTTGATATCACCCATGACGATGGCTTTTTTTTGAAAATTGAAAGAGGGTAATATCTCATTTCTCAATGTTTTAATCAACTCTGCGGGCCGGTCAATATCTGCGGGGCTCCAATTGTACGATAATTTATTTCCGTTTTGCGCTTTGTGTTCCGATATGGTGATTTTTAAAAAGTTTGACAGTTCCGCAAGCAATTCTGTAATTTTAAATGGCTTAGCGATAAATCCAGCAAAACCCTGATTTAGAAATGAGGTTTGACTTTCAGAGGACACTGAAGCTGATAGAGCAATGACTGGAATCTGTCTTGTTTCAGGATTTGATTTCAGTTTTTTTGCTGCCTCCACACCATCCATGACCGGCATTTTAATATCCATAATGATCAGTTTGGGATTATTCTCGTTAGCCATTAACAGGCACTCCTGTCCATTTTGTGCTGTGATGGGATCGAGGTTTACTTTCTTAACGATTTCACTCAGCAGCAGCCTATTTGACTCTATGTCATCCACTATCAGGATTTTTTCCTTTTCAAACTGAAGCGTGTTAATTTGTAACTTCGCATCCACCATCTGATTCATACCGATTGCAGAAATCTCAACATCTCTTAACAAAACCGTAAAAATCGTGCTCACATCTTTGGTGCTAATTACATCAATTTGACCATTCATTAACTCTGTCAGTCTTTTGGTGATGGTCAGACCTAACCCTGTCCCACCGTATTTCTCACTCTGCTGTCTAGATTGCTGATGAAATGAATCAAAAATCTTTCTCTGCTCGCCCTTAGGGATACCAATTCCGGTATCCTCTACAGAAATCACAATGTCTGCCGTTTTCTGTTGTTTGTTGCTTCTGCTGGCTGACAGTTTGATACGACCCTGATCAGTGAACTTTACCGCATTGCCAACAAGATTCAGTATTATCTGCCTAACTTTGGCTTCATCCAGCACCAGAGTTTCTGGTATGTTTTCATCAAGATCTATGATCAATTCAAGGTTTTTCTCGGACACTTTCATCAGAAAGATTTGTTCAATCTCACTAAAAATGGTTCTTAGATTGGTAGCCGACTGCTGAAGTTCCGATTTTCCTGCCTCAATCTTAGACAGATCCAGAATATCATTGATCAAGGTGAGTAGACTTCTGCCTGATGTAATGATTGTGTTCAGGTATGTTTTTTGGACATGGTCCTTAATCATAGAAACCAGGAGTTCACTAAAACCGATCACCGAATTCAGTGGTGTTCGAATTTCATGGCTCATATTGGCCAGAAACATGCTTTTTGTCCGGTTTGCTTCTTCAGCAATTTCCTTTGCCCGGGTTAGTTGAAGATTAGTAGACCTCAGTTCTGTAGTCCGTTTTTCCACAATCGATTCCAGTTCGGTTTGATTTCGCAGCAATTGGATCTCAGCGATACTGCGTTTGCGAATCTGTAAAATCGCCATCAAAATCGTCACCACAGTCACAAATAAAAAAACGAAACCGACCACCAAATTCTTTCTTGTCTTCTCAAGCCATTTTTGCTGCAGTCTGTTTTTATCGAACGCAACTGCAATTTGGAAGGGAAGGTTTGTTAATTGATAGGCGGAAACGATGGCCTGGTTATCTTCAATAGTACGTAAGCCCCCCCCTGGCAATAATTTACCATGTAGTTGAGAGAAGATAGGTATGGAGCTTACGTCAGATCCAAACGGCGCAGCCTTTGGGTTGATTTCCCGATCCCAGCTGGCCAAAATTCTATTATCATAATCTATTATTACTAAAGAATCTATATTGAGATACAGATAATCATTATATCTGTTTATAAATAGTGACGGCCTGATAATCCCTGCAATCACCCCCCCAAACTCAAATTGACGATTTTCGATTCGTCTACTCAATAAAATGCCTGGATCCCCATCCTGCAAAAAAACAACGTCTGTGGAAAAATCCAACCAGGCATCCCGGTGGGCCTCAAATGTGGGGAGTTTTTCGCTGTACTGCTCATTCAATTGATAAGTTATTCGCCCTGACGTATCATAAATAAGGTTCATCCGGTTAAAACATACTTTGACCTATGAAGGGCCTTTATTTTTAGCTTGAAATATTCCTTGTCACGGAATCCATATGCTTGCTTACTGAGAGTCTTGATTTTATTGTTGGTACCTTCAAGTATGCCTGTTGAGATTGGGTACAGATAGTGCGCCAGAATACTCTTGAAGTGCTTTCTGATGGTTTTAGCGAATCTTTCAAGCATTCTGATACCGGATTGTTCGGCTCTGGTTATCCAACTCATGATGAATACATCGGCTGCTTTCATTGATTTCTGAGACCACATCTGCCTGAGTTCCTCTTTCAGGTAATACGCAGTTGCCAGTGGCCGATTCAGAATCAAAGCAAGGTCTAAACGGTTTTTTTCGTCGCGGGTGCTTTTCAGGTTTTCAGGGTTTTTCAGCAGCAACCACCTTGAGCCCTTCAGGACCTTTTTTTTAATTCATGATCTGCTTCGTTATAAGTATCTCTGCGCAGTTCAGAGAGTTGATCATTGAACAGTTTCACCACATGAAACGGATCCGCCACATGCGCGGCATCCGGGAGATTACCTTTGACAGCGCTGATATAGGCCGGTGACAAATCAGTCGCGACAGCTTCAACTTGTGAGCCTGAGCGTTTGAGCTTCTTCCAAAAAGGGTCAAGACTGTCTGATCCTTTACCTTCACCGATAAAGACAATGGCTCCGGAATCTATGTCTAGCACAACCGTGATATAGTTATGGCCTTTACCGAAGGCGATTTCATCAATGGCAATTTGTTTGAGATCCTTCAAAGGAGGATTTTCAAACTTTTTTACATCAGCTTTATCGATCTCTTTGATCAGGTCCCATCCAACACCAAGATGGACAGCCACATCTTTTATTGTACAATATCTCAACAGGGATAATGCATATTGCTTAAAAGCCCTGGTAAATCGTTTTTTTCGTTCTGCGAATTGTATCTGGACACTGCCGATAGATGTGCATTCATCGCAGAATACACGTTGAACCGGCAACACAATAAACGATTTATGATGGCCGATAGGCACCGATTTGAATGTTCGTATTTTCTTACCACGGCAGATCACTTTGGAACTCTTGCAAACAGGGCAGCGAAGATTATTTCTATCCTGGGTTATATGAAAATAGACATTGCCCTCTAAAAACTCGGTTTTTTGAAGCTGATAGCCTCGAATTCCGAATGCATGAAATAATAAGCTGGTTGACATATGACCTCCAAAAAATGTTCAAAGATTATATTGTCATCCTTGCATAAAAAAATCACTGATAAGTACTAATTGTCCGGAAGAACCATAAATAATAATATTGCTGATCTGGGGCAGATAGATGGTCTCAGATTCGATAAAATCAACAGTACGCTTTGAAATCTGCCTAGACGCTGTTTCAAAGCTCAACATCCAGCGGGTTGATAAAAGCATCAGGTCTACCGGCAAAAATATATTCGATGCATTTTCACCTAATAGTTGGACTTGGGCTTTGGATGCGTCCAGATACCCCTGGAAGAAAAGCGACCGATCCCGGTAAATGATATAAGCACTAAATCCTATTACAAGGAGAACCAATGACGCCAAAGCAATTATCATAAAATATGCTTTATCTTTAAACCAGTGCTTCTGCATTGTATCTAATCAGTCAGTATTTCAGAAATACGATCAACCAAATCGTGGTCAATCTTCAATTTTTCTATAATTTTAGGCTGATGGCTTATGATGTGACGGCGCCAAAAAACCAAACGTTCCGATGTGGGGACAACAATCTTTACCCCTTTTTCTATCAGAATTCTTTTTGCTGAAATCTGAGCCTCAGCCGCTTGTTTTCTGGCAAGATCAACATATTTCTCCCAGGTATTGAAAATAGTCTGTTGGGTATCCGGCGACAGTTTTCGCCAGAATGCAAGGCGGATCAATGGAATATACTGCGGAAAATACTCACGATCTTCAAACACAAACCGAATACCCTTTTCCCATAAACGGGCACTTTTAATGGATTCGTAGCTGGTCAGGACTGCATCCACTTTGCCTTGCTGAAGATACACTGGAAGATCCGGCCAGGCAATCGAAACCGGAAGTCCGCCCAAGGCTGCGATACGGAGCTCGTTGGCAATCCCTCCGGCAACCCGCACCTTCATCCCTTGAATATCCTCATGACGGGTAATTTTCTGATTCACTCCAAAAAGATGTGCGTGTCCTAAATCAATCCAGCGTCCCAGTACTTTCAGTTGTAGTTTGTCTTCAATCCCTCGGTTTAACACCTCTCCAACATCACTATCCAGTAATTTATAGGTATCCTGCGCCGACCGGCCGTAGAAAGCCGGCAAAAGAAACACGCTGATATTAGGGACGAATCGGGAAACGTGCCAGGTTCCGGGAACTGCCATTTCCAATTTCCCCTGATGAACCGCCTGAATCACATCTTTGTCTCTGAACAAACGGGCATTCTGGAAAAACTTGACATCGATCCGCCCTTTCAGTTTTTGCCTGATCTCATTGGCAAACCGTTTGACTGATTTTGCCTGAACATGGGTGGCACTATTTTCAACAGATATCCGCATCTGAGGGAGACGTGCAGCCACCCCGACATGATTCCAGGCACACAGTCCAATTAGTCCTGCAAATAAGATAAGTTGTTTCACCCTATCATCCTCTTTTAGTTAAACCCCCGTATTTAGATCAATTATGGCACATTTGACCCTTGTTTGGAAGTTTTAATCAATCAGTCGGACATATAAGATATTACTGAGCAAAACAGGTTTTGAGCAGGAAAAACCTTTGCCGCGACGACAGTCATTTGATAATATTGTTAGATAATTTGGGAAACAACATCTATGAACTCTGTCAGAGCTGGTCGCAAAGTTATTAATAATTGCATCCCTTGAGAATAAAACACTTAACATGCTTCAATAAAGGAACTCCAATATGAATTTTGTCGTCGGAAACTTAACAGAACCTGTATTCAGGCCCCCCTCTGAGTGGGACGCTTTACTGATTGCCGTTACAAACGGATGCACCCATCGCTGCACCTTTTGCTCCATGTATCGCACCAAAAAATTTGAGACCCGCAAAGAGATCGACGCAATCAAAGGGGATATTGACCAGGCACTCGCTCTATATGGAAACCGGGTACGAAAAATATTCTTCGAGGACGGAAACGCATTTACGGTCAAACCTGAGGTACTGATCGAAGTGACAAAACACTGTTACAAAGTCCATCCAAATCTTGAGAAAGTCAGCGCCTATGCTCATGCTAAGGATATTGTTAAAAAATCAGATGAGGAGCTCAAAAAATTAGCCGACGCTGGATTCACTATGGTCTATGTAGGGGTTGAAAGTGGAGATGATGAGGTACTGAAGGCATGCCGCAAAGGAACAAACCAGGACGAACTGGCTCTTGCTGCCCAGAAGTGTCACCAGGCGGGAATTGCCTGGTCCGGTATTTTCCTTCTTGGGCTGGCGGGCGACGACCCGGAGAAAAGTAAGAAGCATGCCCTTGAATCAGCAAAACTGATCAACCGCATGGCTCCCCCGACACCAATTCCATGGTATATTTCGCCACTAACCCTGGAAATTGCTCCCGGATCTGAACTGTGGACGCAACAACAGAGTGGAGATTTTAAAACGGGATCGTTTATTCAAATACTGGAAGAATTATACTCGATGATTGATCACACCGATGACAATCTTAAAAACTGCGTTTTCAATACCAATCATGCGTCCAACTATCTCAGCCTTAAGGGACAGTTAGGGGAAAATAAACAGGAATTTCTGGGATCCATTGAAAAAGCCATCCAATATACCCGGGAGAATCAGCATAAATGGTAATCTGATAATAAACCAGTCAAACCATGCTTCAGAATGTTACGTTTTGACACGACCTTAGGGATCGTACAAAAATAACTTGGCATAAGCTGACTGCAAAAGTCCCAAAAAGATCGGACATTTTGCAGACAGAATGCCAAGTAATTTTTGAGCCGACCCTTATGTATTTGCCAGTGAACCACCATCCACATATATCGTTTCACCAGTGATATAGTGGGCGTTTTCGGTGCATAAAAACAGAACTGCACCAACAATTTCTTCCGGTTCAGCCAGACGACCCTGTGGTATTCTGGAGGCAATTGCAGCTTCTATTTCAGGGTTCGTCCAAATCGGTTCACTGAAAGGCGTCTTCGTCAATCCGGGACCAACGGCATTGACGTTTATATTCAACCCGGCCCATTCCACGGCCATACACTTGGTCAACATGGTCAGGGCTGCCTTGCTGGCATGATAGATACCCATTCCAGCACCCCCTCTGACTGCACCAACGGTTGTGATATTGACAATTTTGCCGCCTCCCTGTTTCATCATCTCCTTTGCGACTTCACGACTCAACATAAACGCAGCTTTGACATTGACATCAAAAATCTTGTCATAGCCGTCTTCGCGCAGATCTATCAAGGGCCTCATAAAACTCCTGGCCGCGTTGTTGATCAGGATATCCACTTTTTGAAAAGCCTTGATTGTCTCTTCTACAATTTTAGAGGTCGCTTCAGTGTTCATCAGGTCCGCTTCTATCGCCAGAGCCGCCTGGCCCTTCGCTTTGATTTCTGCTACGACTGAGTCCAGCTGATCCTTAGATCTAGCTGTAATGGCCACTGTTGCGCCGCTGTCGGCTAACGCCAGAGCGATTGAGCGTCCAATGCCTCGACCGCCTCCGGTCACAATGGCGACCTTGCCTGTTAAATCAAATGTTGCTGACATATTTTCTACTCCTTTTTCAATGTGCTATTTAATATACCCTCAGATCCAATCTACTCCAAGATATCCCGAAAGTTAAGATTAGGATAATATGAAGTTGATTTTCCTGTGTCAAGGCATATTATGCTCATGTCCTTAATTCAGGGTCAAGGACATGAATTTTGCAGACTTGAAGCCACATCTCAATAATATGGGTCGGCTCAAAAATTAGTCAAGTGTTTCCCATAGGTGAAAAGGAAACACGTTGCTCGCACATTCTGTTTGCAAAATGTCCAGCTCTTAGGACCATTGTAAATAGAAGGTGATTTATTTTTTAACGAGCCCCATGTCAGTATTTGTTAACAACTGTCGGCCTTTCCTCTATTGGACAGTACCTCGATAGGTTGCCGCATTTTTAAGGCTCTGCTCCATCTTTTTGATAGAGATAGCAGAACGATCATAGGTGACCGTGTTGATCTCTCTGGAACCTTTAAATCCTTTGGTGACGTTTTTAACACCGTGCAACCCATCCAGGGCTGCTTTGCCATCATCATATCAGGCCACATAAAAAACAGCCGTTGATTGATTTGCAGGCGTTTTGGACAACACCATGCCGGGCGTCAACATGATAAAGATGGCCAGGAGCGCCATGAGGGTTTTGCGAATCGCGTAGGATTTCATTCTCATTCTCGGTAAAAGGGTTAAAAAGAATTGCTGTAAATCGAAAACTGATTCACATAATAACCACAGGCCTTTCAAAATATAACTATTCAGTTATGATGCCCTCGGTGGGGCACCTACCGAATAGTTACTTCAAAATAGATATTACCAGGGAATTATCACAGGATTATCACAGGAAGATAACATAAGATTGGCAAGGATCAAAATTGCGCCGGAAGCTGGAAACTAAAACTTGTTCCAGAACCCGCATCACTGGAAACCTCAATAGAGCTGCCATGAAGATCGATGATCTTTTTAGTGATGGCCAACCCGAGACCGGTGTGCCCGGGGTTGACTTTACGGCTTTTGTCCAGCTGATGAAAACGCTCAAACAGCAGGGGTAGAAACTCTTCCGGAATACCAGGCCCACTATCACTGATCTGCATCTTGATGGATTTTGTCAGGGGTGTCATCAGCAACCGGATCCGGCCCGCTTCAGGGGTATGACGAATCGCATTTTCAATCAGGTTCTCCAGAGCTCGCTCGATCAGGCCAATATCAGCATTCACAAATGGAATGCGCTCGTCCGCGTTGGTAATGACCTCGATACTTTTTTCCTTGGTCTTTAACTGGAATTTTTGAATCACATCCTGCACCAGCTCTCCCAGATTAAACGGTTCGCTGACAACCTGCATGCCCGGAGACTCCAGGGTGGCCAACTCCAGAAGTCTATCAACCAGATTGCTGAGATGGTCACAATGTTTGATCGCAATTTCCAGATAGTTGGTACGTTCCGCCGCGGAGATGCTTTGATCCTTCAATAACAGTGTTTCAATATAACCCTGCAACGTCGCCAACGGCGTACGCAGATCATGGGAGACATTTGCAATCAGGTCACGACGGGATGTATCGGATTGAACCAGCCTTTCCATTTGCTGTTCAATATCAACCGCCATCTTTTGGAAGGTGGCTCCCAGGCGCTCGATCTCATCCGTCGATCTGTTGGCTGTCAAAGTCGGTAAATCCAATCGGTCAAGCTTCTCCCCGGTTTTAAACGCATCCATCACATTGGCAAGTTTTTTTAATCTGCCCGTCAATGAGGCAAACAGCAGCAGGCCGGTGATTAAAGCAAAAAGGACACTGGCCCCGATCATCCAGGTACTGAGTTTAAGGATATGGCTCCGTTTCAGTTTTTGCGCCACACTATCATATGTCTCACCCCCCAGAATCACATAGAGATATCCCTGTAACTGACCATCGGCTGGAATGCGAGCGGCAGAAAAGACCTTTTTGCCACCCTCGCTACGGGGATCGTCACCTAACACCGGAATCGTAATTTCTTCTTGAAGCCATTGCCTGATAGGAGTAAGATCCACACGGTGCCGCTTAACAGCCCCTGGTGGAGCAGAATAGCCAAGAATATTGCCCCGCACATCCAGAAGATAGATTTCAATACTGGGATTAATTACCATCAGCATATGAAAAATATCTTTCAACGCGTCCTGGTTCACCTCCTGATTATGCAGCAACAACCTTTCCTTGACGATTTGCTCGGCCAGGTTGCGATTCAATTTTTGATTAACCTCCTGCTGGTACATGTCTGTGGAAAAAAGCGTCACAATCAGGAAGGACAAACCAACCAGAGTGAAGAGTACTGTCAGCACAGCAGCCAGTTTTGAATATAGTGAGGTAAACATGGGGTTATTCCTTATTTTCAAATTCTGCAAACTGATATCCAACACCCCATACTGTTAGGATATAGACGGGATGGCTCGGATCTTCCTCCACCTTTGACCTCAGTCGGTTGATATGGGAATTGACGGTGTGCTCATATCCCTCGTGGCCGTATCCCCAAACACTGTCGAGAAGTTGGGAGCGAGTGAAAACTCTACCGGCATGTCTGGAAAAATAGTAGAGCAGATCAAACTCTTTCGCAGTCAAATCAATGGGCCTTCCTTTCAAGATGACTTTCCGTCTTTCAGGATCGATAGTCATATCCGCCACGTTAACCACAGGGGACTCATTCATCTCCTGCTCAGGTCGTAACTCGTCCAACCGACGGAACATGGCTTTGACCCGGGCCATTAATTCTCTGATGCTAAACGGCTTTGTGACATAATCATCGGCTCCCATCTCCAACCCCAGCACTCGATCTAATTCTGATGATTTGGAGGTTAGCATAATAATGGGCACGTAAGCGGGTTTGCCGCGAATTTTCCTACAGACTTCCAAGCCGTCCATTTCAGGAAGCATTAAGTCAAGGATCACCAGGTCATAAACAGCGGATTCTGATTTTGCCAATCCCTCTGCTCCATCAAAGGCCAGATCAACTTCGAAAGACAGATCGCGCAGGTGAATCTCCAGAAGCTGTGCCAAATCCTTATTATCTTCAATGACCAATATCTTGCGTGACATAGTGGTGTTCAGTGGTTGCTGGATTGAGAAATCAAAACTGGTGACTCATTGTAGTCATATCACTGTCAGGTTATTTTCACAAGAACTGCCCGTGGAATATCTCATTTTTCGATGGACTCTCCTCAAACATAAAATTTTTTATGATTGTGATTGAAATGTTAATGTTCCGTGATAATTTCCATCTGAAGATGGGTTATGATAGAACCATATTGATTAACCCGGTTCCTGGAATGATAAACCGGTTTCAAATTATTCCCATTGACATGAGGAGGAGCTCAGATGAAAACAGTCACTTTTATTATCGCATTGGTCGTAGCAAGCCTGCTGACCGTAGGTATCAATTTCGCGAAGGACAAACCGGTTAAAGCGACCACCATGAAAAAATCCATGAATATGGCCGCCGGCCTGGCAACCTTTGCCGGTGGATGTTTCTGGTGTACGGAATCAGATTTTGAGAAGGTGGATGGTGTGATTGAGGCAGTCTCCGGATATACTGGCGGGCATGTCGCAAACCCCACCTATGAGAGGGTCTCCTCCGGTAGAACCGGTCACACCGAAGCAATACAAGTGCAGTATGATCCCGAAAAAGTGACCTATGAAGAGTTACTGGATGTGTTCTGGAGAACGATGGATCCAACCGACCCGAAAGGGCAGTTTGTCGATCGGGGGTCCCAGTACCGGCCTGAGATTTTTTATCACAATGAGAAACAGAAGCGCCTGGCAGAAGCATCCAGAGCAAAACTGGAAAAATCCGGTCGTTTCAGCAAACCCATCCGCACCAACATCACTCCGTTAAAACAGTTTTATAAAGCGGAGAAATACCATCAAGACTATTACAAAACCCATGCACTCCGATACAAGTACTACCGCTCCAATTCGGGTCGTGACCAGTTTTTAAAAAGGGTCTGGGGAAATGAGAAAACGGTGAAAAAAGGCAAAATGAAAAGTGGGAAATATAAGAAACCTTCCGATAACGTTTTGCGTAAAAAGCTGACAGAACTGCAATACCAGGTCACACAAGAAGAAGGTACCGAGAGGCCTTACAGCAACGAATACTGGGATAATAAAAAAGAAGGTATCTATGTTGATATTGTTTCCGGGGAACCGCTTTTCAGCTCGAAAGACAAGTATCGATCCGGAACCGGCTGGCCCAGTTTCAGTCGACCCCTTGTCTCAAAAAACATTATGGAGAAAACGGATCGTCGTCTATTCATGGAACGGACAGAAGTTCGCAGCAAATACGGAGATTCCCATCTCGGCCATCTTTTTCCTGACGGGCCAAAGCCGACAGGATTGAGATATTGCATCAATTCAGCATCATTGAAATTTATCCCCAAAGAAAAACTGAAGCAGGAGGGTTATCCTGAATTTGCCAAGTTGTTCAAATAGGGATTTTGTTATCAGGTCCCTGAGCAGAATCAAAGGGGACCTGTTGACACTTCTGTTCCGAAGCAGAGTGCCACAGTAGGATCATTTTTCTTTATTCATATTTTTGTACCATGTGGAATCACCATACAGCTTTTCCGCACACTCCTGGCAGATCCCATGGCTGAACTGAGCGTCTGAATGCTTTTCTATATATGTTTCAATTTGATTCCAATAGCCCTTATCATCCCTGATTTTTTTACAACTGGCACATATTGGCAGCAAACCGCTGAGGCTTTTAACCTGGTCCAGCGCATCCGTTAATTCCAAGATCATTTTTTCCCGTTCTGCATCAGCCTTTTTCCTCTCAGTAATGTCCCTGGCGACTCCCTGGGTTCCCATAAAACTAACTGATTCTTCCGTTTCAGGTTCATACAGCCCCGTTGCTGAAATGCTGAAAATTTCAAAGGGAACTGTGGTTCTGTCTTTCTTCAGTAATCTGACTTCAAATGAGTCTGCACTTCGTTCACCTGTTCGTCTTTCGTTGATCCGATGGGTCACATTATCAATATCTTCCGGATGCACAATGTCAAAAATGGATTTTCCTAAAAGATCGGTGGGCTCATAACCATAGTTCTTTACCGATTCACTGATAAAAGTGATCATTGAATCGTCATCCAGCCGGTATATAATTTCAGGAACTGTTTTTATGATAGAGTCGAGTAGACTCTGTGACGCTTCAAGTTCTATTTGGGATTTCAGAAGCTCATTCTCAATACGCTTCCGGGCCAACATATTCTCGATGGTCTGAGGCAAGATCTTTAAATAATTTCTCTCTGAATCCTTAATCAGATAATCATAGGCACCTGCCTGTAGCGCCGCAACAGCAATTTCTTCTGATCCCCTACCGGTAATGAAAATCACAGGCGTACCATCAATCTGCGTTAGGATCTCAAGACCTGTGGTTGTGCCCAGATCATAGTCCAGCAAAACAAGATCAAAAACCTCATCTTGCATCAATCTGATAACCTCCTGTTCTGTTTTTGCAGTTTGCAGGTTGTAGGGCAGATCTTCTTTCTTAATCCAGCGCTTCACTGCTTCCCGGTCAATATCGTCATCATCAACCAGCAGAATCGAAGTGTTCTTTTCAACCATTTGTTTTATCCCATCCGATGTTCAGTTCAATTCACTCAGGGTCCAATATAGATTTATTGTTTTGATCGCCTCCACAAATTTCTCGAAATCAACCGGTTTGATAATGTATCCAGCCACACAATGCTGAAAGCTTTCCAACCTGTCATTTTCCTCCTCAGATGTCGTCAGGACAACAACCGGAATGCTTTTCAAATCTTTATCGTCTTTAACAATCTTCAGAAACTCAAGACCACTCATAATCGGCATATTCAGATCGAGAAGAATAATACCGGGACGAGGCGCTTGCGTGGGATCAATGAAGGGACTCTCGCGGCGCAGAAAGGCCAGAGCTTCTTCTCCGTTTTTTGTGGTAAAAAGCGGGTTGGATATTTTGTTTTTTTTAAACGCTCGAAGCACCGTTTCCGTATCCACTTCATCATCTTCAACCAGAAGTACAGGAACATCACTGTTCATTTTTCCCCTCATTTTAACTTTGTCATGTATAACTTACCTGATCAGCCAACCAAACAGTTCTCACTTGGGAATCGTAAAATAAAATGCACTGCCCTCCCCAAAGGTTGACTCCACTCGAACTGTTCCACCATTTCGTTCCACAATTTTTTTCACCAGAGAGAGCCCGATACCAGTCGATTTTGCTTCCGAATCCACATTCAGGGTCTGGAAAATCTTGAATACCCGTTCAAAATGTTTTTCTTCGATGCCAACACCATTATCCGAAACGCAAAATTCCCATACATCACTTAGTTCTCGGTTTGAGATATTGATCACTCCTTCAGGTTTTCCGAGATGCTTAATAGCGTTACTAAGCAAATTTTGGAGGATCTGCACCAAAAGTGTTTTGTCATAAACAATCAGCGGAAGCTTGCCATCGATTCCGATCTGGATATTATTCAAGGGTGAAAGCATATCGATAATTTCCCGCGCAACACTTTCACTTTCCAGACTTTGCAGTTCGGTCTCAACTCTGCCAACTCTGGAGTATTGCAGGATGCCGTCAATCAGACGGCTCAGCCGTTTGGTCCTGGTAATCATCTTATCGATGTATTCGCTTCCCTCATCATCCAGCCGATCAGCATAATCTTCATGAAGCCAGGTCGCCAGCGAAGAGATGCCTCGCAAAGGGGCCTTCAGATCATGTGATACAATATAGGCAAAATCCTGAAGTTCCCTATTCGCGATTTCGAGACGGCCTGACAGTTTTTTCTGCTGATCCGCGATGGTACGGTATCGCTCTTCACTGGTTTTTAAAGCCTCTGTCCGCTCTTCAACCAGTTCCTCAAGATGATCTTGATGCTTTAATAGTTCGGCCTCTGCCAATTTACGCTGCGTAATATCATGGGCTATGACAGCGATCCTACTGACGTTTCCATGTTCATCCGGAATGGGATTGATGAGGTTATCAAGCCATTTTCCAACTCTTCGATCTTCAAATCGTAGCAGTTTTCCAGATTGAATCACCTGCTTTACATTTTTTATTCTTTTTACTGCCAATTCCCGCGGCATAAAATCCCAGATGCAGGAACCAACAAATTTTTCCCTCGAAGAAGAGAATAGGCGGACTGCGACATCATTGGCATCAAGCACAATCCCTTCTGTATCCAACAGCATAATCGTTTCTGTAGGCGTTTCCAGGAGAGCCCGGGCAGTCGATTCACTCGCCATAAGCTTTTTTTCTGTAAGACGACGGCGCCTGAGAGTTGTGACCAACGCAAAAATCAGCAGCATTTGAAGAACGATGATGCCAGTCACAAAGATGATTTCGATTTTATACGCTTCCAAGAACGATTCGGTTTTATAGCGAATCTGGCTTCCCGGGGGTAAGCGGTCTTCTGAAATGTCCCAACGTTTGAGCTGGCGCCAGTCATAGATATTATCAGCGCCACTGCCAGCTTCTGAAATCACTGGAGGCTGCTCTCCCCGTAGAATTTTTATGCCGATTTCAGCACTGGTTTTTGCGTAGGAATTGGCACTTGAGAGCGTTCCTCCCACAATGCCTTTTCCCATCAGCGTGTCAAAAAAACTAAACACAGGTGCATTTGCTTTTTCTGAAAGCTCTGGAAAAAAATCGACCGAAAGATACTTCTTTTTATCGATGTCTTCATCATAGGTTAAGAACAGAATCACCGAATGTTCAGGTAGTGTCGAAACACGCTCAAGAAGATCCTCACGAGGGATTCCAACAAGATAACGTGTCAATTCTGTTTTATTTGAAGATACAATGGCAGCTTTTGCGATTGAAAGGAAATATTGATCATTCAAGCCGTTTCCACAAATCACAACCAGATTCTGAGTATCGGGTAAAATAGAGAAAATCTCTTTGACATTGTCGCGTAGAGCAATCGTTGATGCACTGGGAATGGCGAAAGTATCTGAAGAATCTTTGATTCCTGCCATATTGCTAGAACCGGGGATCAATAGAACTTTGGGAACACCTGGAAAAAGTTCTTGCCCAAAAGAGAGTAGAAATTTATTGGCTCTGGGCAGAACGCCGATTACCAGATCAACCGAGATTTTTTCTGTTTTATTCCGCAGATGAGAGATAACAGCTTGTGGTCGAGCATCAACTTGGACATATTCAAGTCCTAAATATTCATATGTAATCCCCACATTGAAATCCGGTTTTTTTACCATCTCATCATAAAAACTTGAGTTGAACTGTTTATTCCACCTGCCTTCTCCCCAAAGCCCGTGCAGTATTATAACCTTTTTTTTCTCTGAGGCAGACCCCAGAGCATATGCACTTGTCGGTATCAAACAAATCAAGAGCAAAAACAGAAATATCTGTGAGATGGTTTTAAACTTAATCATCATATTTACATTTCCTGGAATGATATCCAGTAGGACTATTCAGATCTGACGTTTATTTCATTCGCCTGGAATCGTCAGCCAATTCCTTTTATCGACTAGGTCCATCATGCCTTTTTTGAAATCAAGTTAACGCAAGTAAACTCTGTTGTCCAGCGTATTCAGTCTGAATATGATATATGATAAAACGAGAATATTCCATATGGTCGATATGATACAGTAAAATTCCGTTTTTTGAAAACTAATCCATATCAATCCTGCATATATTTAAATCTCTGCATGAGGGAATCGCATCATACCAGCCCTTAGGTTCTAAATGACAAAATTGAAGAATTTGTTTATCTTCTCAAATAGATAATTCGATCCAATTAGATATCACTTTTTGAATTGATAAGATCTAGCCTAGATATTCCCAAGAAGTTTGACACTATATAGATACAGCAACCAGCAATCCTTGAAAGCGTCAAAATGCCTGGACCTCGTAAACCATTCTTTCTCAGAAGAACACCCAATTTTCCATTTGCGCCACGCGGTTTTCCATTTTTTTATGGTTGGGTGATTCTGGCAGCCTCAGTGGTAGGGGTCGTGATGAGCATCCCCGGGCAGACTATGGGAGTTGGTGTTTTCACCGATTTTCTAATAAACGTCACGGGGCTTAATCGTTTAAGCTTAAGCACCGCCTATATGTTCGGTACCATCGGCAGCAGTCTGATATTACCCTTTTCAGGAAAACTGTTGGACACAAGAGGGGCTCGATTTTTGATGATCATCGCGGCACTAGGTATGGGGGTATCGTTGGTGATGCTTGGGCATGTTGAGACACTTCTGCAAAGTGCCAGCACTCTCATTGCCTTGACAAATCGACCATTTGTCTCCTTTGTCTTGATGATGACAATATTTCTGCTGATGAGACAGTTTGGGCAAGGCCTCATGGCCCTTTCCAGCCGCACGATGCTCTCAAAATGGTTTGATCGAAAGCGAGGCCTGACCTTTGGAATCAGTGGCGTTTTTACCTCTTTTGGATTTTCAGGCTCACCACTGTTTTTGAACTGGATGATCGATTTATCAAACTGGCAAAC
>PJEL010002541.1_pt1 | contig 16569 bp, 13 predicted proteins | sample 1853271 | NCBI WGS metagenome assembly PJEL01 (sample SAMN08108733, study PRJNA415343) | Invertebrate metagenome, whole genome shotgun sequencing project. | host: Globobulimina | place: Sweden: Gullmar Fjord | collected 2015-08
CTACTAAGCAGTGTAAGGGCAGAAAGTTTAAGCTGTTGTGTGGCTGTCTGAAAGAAGCCCCGTAGAAGCTTGTTGCTTTTCGAATGCAGAGACAGCTTCACAAACAAGTAGGTGGCAACGCCCGTCACAATATAATAGACAAAGCTAAAAAAATTAGCGAGGAACAAAAATGTCAGTATCTAGTGAGACCAGTAGCAGAAATAGTGACCCAACTGTCGCAGTAATTATCCCATGTCACAATCATGCTGATTATGTCGGACATGCTATTCAAAGTGTTTTGGACCAGGACTATCCTGCTAAAATGCTGTCTATAATTGATGATGGTTCTACTGATAATTCGTATGAACGCATCATGGAATTCATGGATGAAAAAACTGAGGAGTATGGAGAACCAGACACGGGAGATATTATAACTAGGGGTTTCTGTCAAGGAATCCTTATGATTGTAACAAAGAGTGGCGAGGCTAGAAAACAAGCAGCCGCTAGAAATACAGCCATTGGTTTGGCATGGCAAGTAGCTGAATTGTTCTGCCCCTTAGATGCTGACGATTTATTCCTACCTGGAAAACTAGAAAAATGCGTAGCGGCATATCAAGATAATCCAAATTTTATTGGATTAGTATACAATGATGTAATTATATATAATGAAACAGATAATACACGTATTAGAGAATTTAGAGAGCCATACACACGAGAATTATTAGAATTAGACTCTATTATTTCAAATACTCCTTTGATTAGCAAACAAGCACTTGGATATAGTGGTTTGTATGACGAAGACCTACCGCCCTGTGAAGACTGGGATTTGTATCTTCGTATTACCGAAAACTTTGTAGCAATTCATGTTCCAGAAGCTCTACAACAATACACAAATACTGGGAAAAACTGCACGTTTACTGTTCCTGGTGAAGTGTGGAATGAACAACGTATGAAAATTCACGCCAAGCTATTGCAAAGAAAGAAATTAAGATATGGCTCAAGCCAATAGACATATTGCTCCTGCTCGATTACCTAACGGAAGCGGAAGGTTAAATGTCGTAATTCCTGCTGCTGGAATTGGTAAGCGCATGAAATCAAGAGGTCCAAAAGGATTACTCCCAATTCAACACGGAATGTCTATACTTGAAGTGCAAATAAGAACCATACTTAAAACTTATTCACATGCTGATATAGTTGTGATTGGCGGATTTGAATATCAAAAAATGTGTAATGCTTTATGGGGAAAATTTCCCGTGCGCATGGTATGTAATCCAGATTATGAAACAACCAATGTAATACATAGCGTAAAAATAGGAATAAACGCAATGCTGCCTGGGCCACTATTAATCGTACACGGAGACCTTGTGTTTAATACTTCTGCTATTAGTGGATTAGCAGGGAAGGAGTCATCGCTATTGGTTGCTGGAGACCAATTGGAGTCAGAGGAAGTTGGTATTGGATATCAAGATGGTTTTGTTACAACACTATCATATGCCCTGCCATCTAAGTGGGGACAAATGGCATATTTGAGAGATAATGAACTTGACCTATTTATAAAGTCTATAAAGAGTTGCAGACTGTCTAATCAATGGTTCTTATATGAAGCCCTTAATCAGGTTATGAAAGAGGGTGGGAGGTTTGTTGCTCACCAACCAACAAACTCAAGGATTGTTGAAATTGACCGTTACTCAGATTTAATGAAAGCAAAAAAGATATGAAAATTTTAGCACAAGGTGTTCCTGGTAATACATACTCTGGTTTTCAGAGAGCCGCTGAGGCCGCTGGACATACGTGGCATTGGTGGGAAGAACAACATACTGCAACATTTGATGTGTTCGATGAAGTGAAGCCAGACCTAGTATTTCACATGAAGCCAACAAGGTCTCTTGTTAAATGCCTCCACTTAACTGATGTTCCAACAGTACAAGGAACAGAAGTGAAACAATTTAATTTTCGTATTAATGATTGTATAGTGAAAAAGTTTGAAAGACTTGTCGACAAACATATATTTAACCCAGGCAACCCCCACCCTGCTTATACATGCGATATAGGAATTGTAACCCCACCAACACCACTTGGTTTACAATTATGTGAAAATATTGGAGAGTTTAATGTTAAAATTATGCACGAACAGCCATGGAATATAACTACACAATATCTCGGTGTTGGTTCCCTACAAGATAAACGAGACCTATACAGGTCATCAAAACTTGTTTTAGTAGACAGCGTTTTAGAAGCGATGCGAGTTGCTTCATGTTGTTCTTATCCAATTAATTTCTATGAGTTTTACGATGATATAAAAATAGCATTGGCTTGTGATTTAGTTACATGCAAAAGAGATGTTGAGGCAATAATTCAATTTCACTGTACTGCAAGTTATCAATTTCAGAAAAGAGAAGAATTAGACGAATGTCTCAAAGGAAATTCTTATGACGATGCGCTTAATCAAATAATGGAGAAGTTATAATGACAATGATTCCAACAATAAATTTTTTAGTAGACCATGTTGGTGCTAGTCATATGGCTTTTCATCTTGTGGGACAAACAAATTCTATGAGTAAAAATGGAGAGGCCAACATAACGGTATTTTATGACCAATTACAACGCCCTTGTAGGAGACTTCTTGTTCCTTCAATGTTAATGATTGAAGCATGGGCTCAAAAAGGAGTTGCTATATCTACATCATTGTCTACAGCGGCTAGAATGTTAAGCTTTCCAGGTCCAACACAAAAAATATTTTATGTATGGGACATGTCATGGATTCGTAACCCAAAGCGCGTTGGATATGCAACTGAAATATTTCGTAATCCAAATTTAACTTTAATGACACGTTGTGTAGAACATGCACAGGCAATATCAAACAATTTTAATGTAGAAGTACCATACATTGTAGAAAACTTCGACAAAGAAATTCTTCTAAAGGCGATTGAAGATGATAGAAAAACTAAACTGTAAAAAATGGATGTATGAACAATATCATACTAATGACCGTTCTATGCAAAATATAGCTGATGAGCTTAACACTAATAGGCAGCGAATACGACGTGCTATCATTAAACTTGATATACATATCAAAGATAAATCAACTGCACAGAAAGCAGCTTTACAATCTGGTCGTGCATCTCACCCAACAAAAGGTAAAGAGCGCTCAGAAGAAGTTAGGATGCGAATCGCCGAAAGCGTATCTGATGACTGGGCTAATGCAGATGAAGCAACTCTAAAATCTAGGTCTGATAAGGCCAAACTACAATGGAAAAATATGTTACCACACGAACGTAAAGAACTATTAAAATTGGCTCACGATGCAGTAAGGGTGGCAGCAAAAGAAGGTTCCCAACTTGAAAAATATTTGCGAGAAGGGTTGACAAAAGCTGGTTATGATGTAAAATATCATGTGGTCGGACTTGTTCCTAACTCCAAACTTGAAATAGACCTTTTGGTTACCAATCTATCTGTTGCTATTGAGGTAGATGGGCCTTCTCACTTTTTGCCAATTTGGGGAGCAGAAAGCTTACAACGAAATATAAAATCAGACCTAGAAAAAACAGGTCTCCTACTAGCTCAAGGATTGGTTGTTATTAGAGTGAAACAAATGTCTAGTAATATTTCTAATTTACTAAAACGCAACACGCTCAATATTGTACTAGAAGCCGTAAAAAAAATTGAAAATAAATTCCCACTCCGCAATAAACGCTTAATTGAATTGGAGGTATAAATGAGTAAAACAGGCTATGAACAAACTCCCATTGAGGAAGTCCGTCGTATTCTTCGTGAAGACCATGAAATAGTGGATGAAAAAATCTTAGGATGTACCAAAAAGGCATTGGTAGATTATTTACTCAGCATTCAAAAAGAAGCCGTGGAAACAAATGACAATATTGAAGAAGTATTTGATGAAGCAAAAGAAGACTCTGATGATATTATGCAGCCATACACAGAAGAAGAGGTTGGTCTTACAATGCCAGCCTATGGTTCTGAGGGATGGAGCGATTACGTGATGCTACAATTCAGAAATGATGAACTAGATGGAGACGCCCCAAAATGCGATGGCTGCCGACGTGTCGTGGAAGAAATGATTGGGCCAATTATTAGCACAACATTACCAGTAACATACCCCCCAACAACATCTAATAATGGGACAGCAACAGTATCAGTTAGTATTCAAATACAAGTCACAAATGAACTACACCCTTTAAAAGGCCATGTTATTTCATGTGAAGACATTGCTGATGTAAACAAGGATAACTGTGACCCTCCATATTACAAGCACGCATCTGCGACAGCAGCGACAAGGGCAGAAGGCCGAGCGCTTCGTAAAATATTGCGTCTTCGCAATGTAATCACAGCAGAGGAAGCAAGTGAACGAGCCGAAACAACCGATAACGATTGTGATTGGCAAGTGGACGAGCCTATTAGTGGCTCACAAGTAAGTGCAATTACTGTTATGTGTAAACGCCTTGATATTGGGGTTCACGAATTTATCAATTCTGGTAAGAATTCCTATGATGACATTCACTCAATTAACAAAAGCACAGGACAGCGTATGATTCGGGAACTAAATAAGTTCCAAAGAAAAACTAAAGAGTTGCCAGACCTACCAGCTTTTAAGCAAGGAAGGCAACAGACACAAAACGAGAAAGAGAGTGATTGATTATGAAGGTACAAGTCAAAGTTACGCCTAAGATTTTTATTGAAGCCGTTGGAGAGAAACACACAGACGTGTTTGAACAAGCCGCAACCATGCAAGAAGTGTTTGGGGCGGCAAACAAATGCGGCAAGTGTGGGTGTGATGACCTTAGATTTATTGTCAGAGACGACAAAGAAGACAATAAATACTATGAGCTACACTGTCAAAACCATAAGTGTAGAGCAAGATTGTCATTTGGTCAGAACAAGGGAGCGAAAGAAGGGACGTTATACCCACGACGCACGGAGAACAAAAAGAAAAGTATCATGGGAGGCAAACTTGAAACGGGAGACTATCTTCCTGACGGTGGTTGGCTTCGCTGGAATAAAGATAAGCAGGTAAGTGAATAGCCCCTATCCTGCTCATTTAATTGTAAAGAGAAAGCCTCGTCTCTAAGTGGAGTACGGGGCTTTCTTTTTAATACTATTCTTTGTCATCTTTTCTTAACCAACTTTTAATGTATTGATACCAAATATAAGGAAATAATACGCCCTGAAAAATACCTGATACACAACCACAAGATGCACACACAATATTTTCTTTTACGCCGCCGCTTACTTTATAGTGACCGTCTTCATAACGAAAATAAAGATAGGCACGAACACCAGTAACCATTGTGGTAATTACACCGCACGTCAAATAAACGACTAGTAAAAAAAACATTATAAATACTCCCAACATATTAAAAGTTATACACAAATCTCTTTTTGCCACAATCCCAAATCTGAGCATATCCGTTATTAATGCACCATTGTTTTTCCGTTATGTGTTCAGGACATCCTGTTTTTGATTTTCTCATAGACTGCTTTGATATTCTTTTTCTTGGATAAGAAAGCTTTACATAAGAATAGTCTGGCTTTAATTCTTTGTCAAACTCAAAACCAAGCACATCGTAAATATTTCCTTGGGACCATCTATTATCTGACCATGTAATCAGTTGTTTTATATTATTATCAACACACCATTGACGGGCAAGTTTAAATAATTTTGAAGCACCTCCAACTACGGATACTCCCTGTTTAAATACCAATCTATCTAACACACATACATTTTTATTTCTGTGATGAACATTAATAGACATCGCTCCAACTAAAGTATTGTCTGTGTCATATAATCCGAATGCAGCTTTTGGAAAGCGATTACACCCTTGAATGTGATATTCTTCTATGAATTTTTTGGCAACCCTATTTGTTATTTGAACAACACTACACTTGCGACCATAAATTTTTTCATTAACCCCCAAAACAGAAAGTAAAAATCCTTTAACTTGCTGTTGTCTAAATAACCATTCATCAGAAAAAATAGTAATTAAACGGACACCTTTTATTAAACATTTATTATACTTATTCCAATGATACAAACAGCCTCGTGGAGTAGGAGATAATTCATTATGCCAATATAAACCATTATACTCAATTCCCAAACCAAGTTCTTTATCATAAAAATCTATTTCTTTGCCCTCTAATATTGTTCTATTCGTAGTAAATTGACCATATTGACTTATCCATTTTAGAAGAACGTTTTGTTCTTTATTAGATGGGGAATGATAAGATTCTTGACCGTATTTTTTAAGGCATGTTTGTTTAGATTTTTCTTGCACCATTATATTGGATAGAGAACATGGTTTTCCATATTTATCTATACATGTTTGACGAATTTTAGCTTTTACTATATCGTTTTGAGACGCGCATTCAAAACCATATTTCTCTAAGTTAGTAGTTTTAATTTTGTCTTTCACTATATCAGATTTACTAGCGTGGTCTACTCCATATTTTTCTAAGCATGTCTGTGTATATTTTTCTCTATATTCCTTAGTTTGAGTATAATGTTCAACTCCGTATTTTTTTAAATTAGTTGATTTGCATTTCTCAGAATTTTGAGGAGAAGAAGTTCTTTTAGACCAATAACAATTAGCAGGAAAGCATGGTTGTGATGAATCGTGTTGTTTTAATACAAGACCGTCTTTCCATCCGTTTTTCATTGACCAATTATAAAATTCTTCATAATCATCAATCCATTCAGAGCATACCTCCTTACTTCTCTTTATTACTTTCCAACTATTATATGTTTTGTGTGTAATATCAACGTCATATTTTTTATTACTACTAGACATTCTTTTGCTGGCAGCGGAGCGACTATAACAACCACAACTTTTGGTCTTATTACTTGTTACACTATATGTACGCATAGACTTAATTGTGCCACAGTCACATTGACACAAAACCCGTCCTTTTAATGGTAATTTTAGAATGGTCAAAAAATTAAACTTTTGACCAATAGAGATAGATTTTTTAGACATTTTTGTCCTCCTTAATGTATTATACACCATATGGGAGGAATGTCAACCTATTAAAGGTATTCGAGCGAAACATACATTCCGTACTGGGTTTTACTACCAATTGTGTCGGGGCGAGCGCTTAAACAAACATACCAATCGTGTTGTATTGCTGGGGCAACAGAGGTATTCCCATCCAATGCTGTTAAACCCGATATGCCAGGGGATTGAGCAAGGGCGAGGGTTATTCCAGAGCCCCCTGGCGTAGTCCAAGAATTGTCTCCTGAGCCACCCGGAATACTCGCCGGATTAACATGTATCGTTTCATATGCCTTTGTTGTTACTCCAACAGCGCCACTATCAATATTAGAACGGTCATAAATACGCATTTCAACATTTTGTACTTGAACAGCGGTACTATGAGTAAATTTAACATTAACAGTGGCTTTGCCATTAGGAATGCTTTTAACGTCATAGCTTGCGCCACCCTGAATTTCACCGCTATTAGCGTGAGTCCACTTAATATTACTGGCCATAGGTCCTTCTAATGCTCCGTTGCCATCTGTAATAAATGTTGAGTCTTGCCAAGCAGCAACAGCAACAGAATCTCCAAAAGCGCTTCCATAAAACCCAAGACCAGAACCAAACATGGCTGTGTTATAATCGGGTGTGTCAGCATAAAATGTAATCGCAGCCATATCTATTATCTCCTATAAATCTTTTTTATTTTGGTTGAGAGCTTAGACTCTACACAGTATTATACACCGTTCCACTTATCTAGTGGGCATTCTTCACTGGCCCACCATGCTTTCTTATCTAATAAACACCCACATGATTCGTGTGTGCAACGGTTTTTCATTCTTAATTCACAATCATTACATATATTCAATCTATCTTGGTATTGTTGTAAGTCAACTTTCTTCAAGCCGTCACCCACATGTTTTACAACAGCTTTAGCTAAATTGCCAGCCATTTGCATTTTAGATGGCAGCTTCTTCTCTTTTTGTCCATCTCCATGCTCTTGTCTCGCCCTCTCGATTAAAATATCGCGTTCAGCCGGGCTAATTTCCTGTCCTTCTCTCATTTTAATGACATCCTTCCTGGGGTTGTTATGATTGATATAAATAAAAACTTAATCTTCATTTGGCCTATTTTCTCCCAAATTATAGGGATTGACAAAAGCCGGAACTCCTGGGGGTATGGCTTCTCCAGGTTCTAAAAGAATCTCATCAAATACTCCCGAATCCAAATCTCTCCAGAAAAGGTCCTCATCAAATTTATCAGCAGGGTCACCATCTTCTACAAGTAAGTCAAAACAATAATCATCTAATCCAGTTATGTCGTCAGCCCACAGCTCTGCCTCATCGGTTCCTAGTCCAGTTATACTTATGGAGCATGTTGGGTCTCCATCACCATAACTCAAACAGTGAGAAAGGGTTGGTAGAACAACAGTTGAACATGTGGCGTTAGCAATACAGTATGAGTTCACTATTTCATCACAAGTAGTCTGAGTGTTTAATAGACCTTGGTCAATAGCAAATCCAAACCAGCTCACATCCTCACCATCACCTAAACCAAATTTATTTCTAGCGGGTATAGGACAAATATATTCTGGGTCTTCGCATGTAATATCTTCACACTCAGCAGGACAATCTGGAGTGTCGTTTATTTCACAAATAGCTGGACCAAACTCTGCTTCATGCCAAATAGCTCTTGTGCAAATACAAAGTGCGTACCAATAGTATTCCCAGAAATTCTTATTTAAAATAGCAATACGAATAGTACATGGGCTGGGCACAAATCTAGAATCAATATCTAAGTCAAAATCACCAACTAAACACAAATCAACTTCATGAGCAGGGACAGTGAAGGCATGACTGTGAGTATCTTCATCTGTCTGAACAGTGGCTCCAGATATTGTTCCTGAGAAATTTATGTTAACAACATGACTATGGGTATCGTTATTTACCGTTATTGTGCTACCACCATGGGTATGGGCGCCAGTAGTATTAGTTACAGTATTAACTATATGGCTATGGTTACCATCAAAATAAGTGTTGAAAAAATGATAATGATTTCCAGCAGAAACACTCGAACCATGAACATGTGCCCCACTAGTATATGTATTTCCAGAATGATAATGATTTCCAGCAGTGCTAGTAACCCTACCTGTATCCGTATGGCTATGATTTCCATCAGAAGATATGGTAACCGTACCGGTATGATTATGAGTATCATTATTTGTATTACCAGTAAGGGTTCCACTTATATCCGCTGAAATATCTACGCTATGTGAATGAGTATGTTCATCAGTCTGAGCAGTATAAGAAGGAACACAACCAATGCCATCAACATCTAAACACCAATCCCAACAAGTTTCTACATCTCCAGGAGCGTATATTGTAATGTCTTCTTCGTCGCAAGACACATCATATCCCCAGGCATAAAATTCCATTAACTCTAAGTGTGTAACTATACATTCGGGCTTAAACTCAGCTTGTAAAATAACGCCCTTTGCTTTAACAGCTTTTGTGCATGTTGCACCACAGTTACTAAGTGTTGGTCCTGGGTCACTAGCTGGTTCACATTTAAACCCACAAATCCAAGCAAAAACTTTGCGAGGATAACATATGGGTTGATTAAGGGTGTTTTCTAAATCAATTTGCATACCCTTGAGTGCGTTACATGGGTCAAGAATTGCATCACATTTTCCTGCTGGTCCAACAATTGTTCCTGTTCCATCAACACATATCATATCTTCATTGAGGTCTACTTCCACAATAGGCAGCGGGTCATGACTAAGCATTTGATAACGATTATGAGTAGTGTCAAAATACGCCATTACGCGCCAACCTTTTGGGACTGGATACATGGCGTTGCTATAAACCTTAATCTTGTACCCCACCTTATCGGCGCACCCCTCTTCACAGGTGACGCCATTTCCATCATAATCATATTGTTGATGGTCTCCATATAAAATAGCATTACAACACGATTCAATACATAGGTTTTCAAGAAGCTCTAGCTTGACAATTTTCATTGGACTTGGAGCAGTCCACACATGACGCTTATAATCCCAACGTAAATCAACAGGACCCGTCATCCATTTTTGTGGTTTACGAAGCCAATCTTGTTCAAATTTCATCTTAGGATTAATTGGATAAGTATCTGACTCATTTGGAACTGGTTTATTATCAATATCAAATCCCCAACCAGCCAACACAAGAGGGCCACGTAAAGCAATGGCTCTATACCAATGTTCTTTACTATAGTTATCTTGAGGATGGCGAACACTCATATTTGTTGGATAAACACCATCACGAGCAATGTATTCAATATCATGCCCTTTAGAAATGTCTGGGTCTTTTGTTAAACAAATGCCTCCAGCACCCCAACCATTACCACCAGGAACCAATGCCCTTCCCTTGCTTAAAAAAGGAGACAAGGTAGTAATGTTAATGGGTAAATGTTGTTCTTTACAAAAGATTGGCGGAACTTGTTCATGAGAGAAAAAGTCGACATTATTAGTCATAAACTCATTTGGGTTTTTGGGACACCCCTGTACATCATGGAGTTTCTTTGTTCCCTCTATTGTTGAACAACTATCTTCTTTTAAAATCAATTCTTTATGAGCTTCATTTCGGAAATGAGACATAAAATAGGAATCATCTTTAAGAGCTTTTTGATTATGTGGCAATGTGGAAAATGGTCGAAACATACCAATATTTTCCATGTAGGCACGACGACGCCATTTGTGGCCAAGGTCGGCTCTTGCTGTGCGAATATCTTTGCGCATCTCAGATTGAGTTGTTACACTACGAGCATGAGGTTCGTCATCCTGGTCTACTTCTTCATATGTAACCGGAGTTTGAACAACGCGAGGCCTATCTTGTTGTATATGATAGTGTTGTATTTCTGTTAAATCGACCGTTGTTAAATCTGGCCCAGCAACATCTAATCCAGCTTGTCCACCCATAATATCATGGGAAGAATTTCCACTAAGACCAGGAGATGTTTTCCACTCTTGTAGTTGTTGTCCAAGTCGAGTCTCAAATTGATTACGCAAACGGTCTAAGGCATGTTTCTTAAACATTCGCTCTGCTTTTTGGGCCACAGTAGCAGCGTGTCTAATTTGGTCAATTCTTTGTTTTGCCATCTTACCAGTATCGGGAGTATGTGTGCGCATACGGTAAGTAGTAGTTATTGCACCATTACCACGACCTGCTTGAACATCAATTTGAGAAACAGAAGGCCCGCTACCAGCAAGTAACGACCCTAGAGAACCAATAGGAGAACCGGGTAATGTGATATCGCCCATTTCTAATACATATTGTTCACCTAATGAGGCACTGGCTGTCTGATAAGCAACATTGTCCATCAGCTCCCAGCCCCCAAAATGCCATGGGGCAAAACCAGACTCTCTATTATATATTGTTTTACCTTTATCACTACCACCAAATAGTGAACCACCACCAGAAAAATCAAACCCAGGTAAATCAGTCTGTTTAGCAAACCAAGGACCATACACAATTCTAGTGCTTTGCAAAGGAACAGCAGCAGCAATAGGCATAAGAAATGACTCGGGCATTCCTAAAGATAACTTGTCTGTGCTAATACCTCTGATAACTTCCATAAAGTCTTCTTTTGTAAGACCATGTAAGTGTCCTGTAATAGCAAACGCCAATAACCACTCTGGTAAAACCCTATCCTTATTATATGATGAAACAGGACCACTAAGTGTTACTACGGCTCTAGCATCATTTGGAGTTACCCACACAATTTCATTACAAGTACCAGTTACAAATACATTATACATATCCACAGCAAAATAATCCGACTTGCTAAGATTATCTAAAACCATAGGTTCCGAACTAGTAAATTTAACAAAACACTTAATCTTACCATCGTCTGTTCTGAAATTTTCTAAAATCCAACCAGGGTTTGGTAATCCAAGAACGGGCCATTCTGTCCATCCACTATCAGTAGCTTCCCAATTGGTTTCAAAAGTCCATGGTTGGTCAGGTCTAGCTGGATTATCCCCAATGTCAGGATTTGAACGCACACACATAAATGGAAGTCTAACCATAAATTGACGACCAAAATACTCTTGGGCATACTTACGAACAAAATCATATAACTTACCATTTTTTAATACTTGTAAATCATCAGCAGCGGCCAAATCTTTTACTGGTTTATTGGTAGTTTGAACAAGATTTATTGCCTTAATGAAATCTTTGTCTCCAGCATTAGGATTACCAAATGCCTGAGCTAATTGAAGACCTATATCACCAAGTTGTTTTTGTTTATTCCACACATCTTGTTCTGCAAGCCCAAAAATCTTTTTGTACTTTGCTGGTTCGCGTTCCCATAGCCATGTCTCCCAGTGTCCCTTGCTAACCAAAGCGGCTCTCAATTCAAACATGGTGACATCCCATTCGTCGACACCAATACCGAGATGCTGTGTGTCCACAACAAAGTGATGGCCATGGTCTAGCTTGTCTTGTTCTTGTGAAAATGAACCGTCTCCACATTCTTCTCCAATAATAATTGTTCCGTCAGCTTCTTTTCCCCAGTATGGCCAAATCGTAGCGTCACCCATACACTTAAAATTGGTCCCACCAGAATCTCCAATCTTATCATCAAATTGAGTTTGCCAAACTTCTTGACGAAATTCACCAGTAATAAAAGCATTTGTTACATCTATTTTTAATTCAAGACCACGACCATAACGGTTAACACACGTTGAAGAAGCAATGGTTTGACCGATTGACCCTAAGCTTAAACGAGAATCAATATTAGTATCACAAGCTGCATCTACAACCTCAGCAGACTCATCAACGAAACCACCACTAGTTCTAACCTTAATAATATTTACAGTAGATTCATTACACCCTGCTCCAGGTGTTAGTAGTTCATAGAAATAATCCATGCCAGCCAACCCACATACATGTGAGACTATACCATCTACGGATATATTTTCACCACCAATACGTATATCGTCATTAAGCACGGGAAGCTCTGACATGTCAAAATAGTGTAAGTGTCCTCGAAATGTCATAACCCCACCATAAGAACCGCCGCTGCCATTAAGTATAGCATTCATTGCTTCTTTTATTTGTATCCATGGGATTCCTACTTCATTATTTTTTGCTCCTCCAAATCCTGGTGCTGGTTGATATGTCAAATCAGAAGAAAGTGTTGGGAAGTTTCCCTGGCCTTGAAACCCAGACTCAGAACAGGGATTTCCATAGGTGGCTTCTAACCAACCATAAACATTGGCTAGATTAGGAACACCCATGGTAGGACCATTGTAGCTACTCAGGATAATATTGGTTCCCTCTAAAATATCACGAGGAGAGACAATGTTAATCGTATAGCTTTTAGTGCCAGTGGCAGAATCATTTTGTTTCCAGTTTTGTAAAATACCACCGTTGGTAAAACCGCCCATGGAAAAATATACAGGTTCTCCCACGCCTGGAGGATTAAACGCATCTCCATTACATAGGTCTTCGGCAAGTTCTACCTGTAAACCTCCAGCGCCGCCATTCCAACCTGCTTGAGCAGAGAAGCGAACAACACTAGCTCCTAAGAATCTAGTTTGTACATATGCCGTACCACTATTACCACAACAAAGTGCCATTATTAAAAACTCCCTAACAACATTCACAGATAAATGTCACATTACGTGTGTACTTACCTGTTCTAGGATTCCAAGATTCAGTATCTTTTTCAGTATATGTTCCATATGCGGTAGAACAACATCCCGCACTACTTATTATACCGGCGACAATGCCATCAAGTCCACTCGGTAAACCATATCCACAGTCACAATCTTTAGAAAACAATAAATCAATAGAAACGGTACATTTTGCAACCGTTTTTGTTCCCTTGTTTTGTATAATAGGACCACATGTTCTACCTAAAATTGGCACTATGGCCACAACATCTGCTGCAAAATCACGTGTGATATTAACAGACTCTTTTAACACTCCACTAGAACAAGTATCACAACAGCTATAATTATATGTATAACTAATTTGTCCGTTGTTTTGATTTCTACTAACAGAAGTAGACCGTAAAACAGTCGTGTCTGCGCAATAACCACTAGCGACACCAGATAAAGTTGATTGAATTGTGCCCCAAGCGGCTTCTCCAACAGCTACCATGCCAGCTTCACCTGTATCTGCATCACAATAAGGCGTAATATTACCACTAACAGATACTTCACCACAACAATCTTGTTCATCGGTTTTTGTTGAAATAGTTTGTGTATGTTCATACCCATCTTCGCAGGTCTTAAATTCATAATTAAAACGGATTGAATTAGTATTATCATTACGAGCAATACGTGATGATATTAAACAACTACCATTGGCATAATCATCTGGTTGGTGACTCAAAAATAACGTTTCTGCCGCAGCCATTTGCCCGCTCCAACAATGACCTTTAATTTCACCCTCAACAGAATGAGAAGAATCATCACAAGTTGTGGCGTCAAATGTATCTGTGGTAGTAACATTTAATGATGCGTCACACTGAGTAGTATATATATAAGAACGTTGAATACTGCCTCGTGTTGTGTTTTTATTTTCCTTATAGGACATTTGACATGAACCAGAGACAGCATAATCCGATGGGTCTCCAGCGGCAGTTAAGGCTGACTGTGCATTGGCCAACATTGTAGCACTATCACAACCAATGCCTTGCGAACTAAAGTTAACAGTGGTTTGTGTGTGCGCACAATCCCCTGGCCCTTGATTTTTTTCAACGGTAATCTCAACCAAACCAGGGCCGCAATCATCGTCCCACTCATAATTCCAATTAACAACTTTAGCAGTTTCATCTCGTGTTACACTAGTGCGTTTTAAAACACAGCAACCAGCACCATCACAATTATATGCAGATGTAGCTTTAGCTGTTGGCATAGACCCACTACAAATAGCTTTGCGTGAACCCTCAACAGAATGAGTTGTCTTGGAAGTACCATCGCTTCCCAGGTCTCCGCATGTCCAACCAACAGTAATTCTTTCATCTTCTATGTAATCACCAGTAAATCTATCACTAAATTCACACGAAAATTCAACCGTTCCATCTTTTTCGTTTTCAGAATACGTTGAACTTACTTGTTGGAGCGTTCCAACTCCACTATAGATGGCCGCAGCTTCGGTAGCACAATCAACAGCGGCATAAGCCGTTTGAGCATTCTCTAATTTAGTAGTACCACAATCACACGTATGGCCTTGAATGCTACCGTTAATGGTTACGCGAGTTTCACAGGTTTCAAAATTTGCAGTCTGAGTCGCACGAGTAATAGATACTTCTGCATCTGGGTCAGAATCAGAAAATTCATATGAAAATTGAACTGTTCGAGTTGCTTCACCATAAGTGGCAGTAGCATCACCACGACTTTCTTCTGTTATGGTTACACTCTTATTAACTGCACAACTACCTAAAGTGCCACAGCCTGAATAAGCGGCATTAGCTTCACTGTATGCACCAGCGTCACCCCATGCGTTAAAAGCATCTAAAGCAGCACTTGCATTTGTCGGAGCTGTTTCTGTTGATTCAGTGCGATTTAAGAATGACCTAAATTCACCCTCAATACTAACTGTAGAATAATCATCTCTTGGGTCACTAAAATTTGTAGTCCATGTCCGGAATACTGGGTCTTTAGCAAGGGTCCAAGTTTCAGTTATGGAATATGTTCCGCCGAACTCATCAATAGACTTCTGAATAGTATAATCATATGATGTGTATCCAACAAGATTAAAACCAGTAGAAGTAAAAATTAAGTCATTGTTGATAGTATCAGGACTGCCGCCAGTATAATCTGAACCAGCAATCCTAGTGTCAAGCCATGATTTAGCTTGTATCCAACCATCACTAATGACACCTGGGTTTGATGCAAACTCTTCTGATTGACATGATAAAGTATGGCTTAATGAATAAATACCGCCCTGTTCTTCTTCAAACTGAACATCCCATGATTCTGAATGGTCAATGTGTAAATCATCATCCGAACTATTATCAGTTTGTAAACCAAGAGTAATAGTATAGGGAGCAATATCTGTCCATTGGCCCTCTGGAAAATCTAAACTAATAACACGAGCGCGCCATTTACGAATAAGACCATCACAACCAATAACTTCAAACCAACCATACTCGCCAGCCTCATTAACAGAAAAAAGTTCTCTAAGTTTATCTTGCATCTCTACAATATTAGCAAACTTATTACATGTGCTAATGGTATCATCAGCAGGGTAGTCATTGCCCGTGTAGAATTCTGGAGAACCACTGGTAAAATCCCAGCCCTTACAGCCAGCTAAAGTACCAGATAAAGTTACTTGATGCTCTGTTCCAATTATGGACTGGTCACCTGAACGCCTGTGATTGCGTGAAAATTGCAACTGAGGCGCTGGAATAAGTCGTTTACCATCATAAAGTATTGCTGTGGGAGCGGCCATTTTTTACCATCCAATGAAGTCTCAACTGTATACTGATAATATCTTGCTGATCCATAATAAGGCACAATTACCAGCTCACAGATATCAGTGGGTTTTTCCAGATCTACCTGCCACCAGTCGATTCCTTTCGATTTATTCGTTGCCCAGTGTTTCTGCGTATTACC
>PJEL010002542.1_pt1 | contig 16568 bp, 10 predicted proteins | sample 1853271 | NCBI WGS metagenome assembly PJEL01 (sample SAMN08108733, study PRJNA415343) | Invertebrate metagenome, whole genome shotgun sequencing project. | host: Globobulimina | place: Sweden: Gullmar Fjord | collected 2015-08
GGAAGATTTAATTTATTTCGTGCTTGGTTGAGATTGTATTGAAGATCGGAAAATCCAGGTAGAAGTTTTTCCGCCTGACGATAGCTTAATATTGCTTTACCAATTTCTCCAGCTTCATAATATGCGTTTCCCATATTAAAATAGAGATTCCCGTTATCAATTCGGTGATCCTGTATCAGTGCTCTAAATTGTCCAGCAGATTTTATCATCAATGCCCTCTTCCGCTCTCCTTCCTGTTTCAATCCGAGTTCGAAATTTGCCTGGGCAACTGAAAAAAGGGATTTAGTGTCCTGTGTCGATTCCGCACACAGACCTGTCCTGGAGAAGCCGGCCAAAACCAAAACAAGGGCTAGCAATATTAAACAACCAACACTTTTTTCTGTTTTTTTTATTTGCTTTAATATCATTTTCAAAAATATCGTTATGACATTTGCGTGACTTCGTCTTAAGATATGGAAACCATCACTGTCTTTTTCAAAAACTATCACTCCTTTCAGATCCAAACAAGGTGTTTACCGCGAGGATGGAAACAAAAATCACAAAAAGAGACCGCAACAATTATGCGGCTGATCGAGATGTGATTAAATCAACTTAGACGCGGAACCGGAGCCAGCATGCCTTCTCAATTTACACATCTTCATTTCCATACGCACTATTCACTGCTGGATGGTGCAATCAAAGTCAAAGGATTAGGAAGTTATCTAGCAGAGATTGGCTACGACGCCTGTGCCATTACCGACCATGGAAATCTTCATGGCGCTGTCGAATTCCACGATGACTTGAAAAAAGCCGGGGTCAAACCAATTATTGGCATGGAAGCATATATCGCCAAGATTGACCGTTTTCAGCGTTCCTATCCCAAACAAGGTCCAAACGCCTATCACACCGTATTGCTTTGCGAAAATCTGGACGGATACAAGAATCTGATCAAAATGTCGAGCATTGGTTTCAGTGAGGGGAAATACTACGGTAAACCCCGCATTGACCATGAAATCCTCGAAAAATACAGCTCAGGACTGATCGTATTGTCCGCCTGTCTACAAGGAGAAGTGGCCAACCGGATTCTCAACGATGAAATTGAAGGGGCGTACAATACAGCCCGGTGGTATGCAGATGTTTTTCCGGACCGCTACTATATTGAACTACAGCAAAACGGCCTTGAAAAACAGGATAGAGTCAATCCCCAATTGATAAAAATCGCGGAGGAACTTCATTTACCTTTAGTCGGCACCTGTGATTGCCACTATAAATCAAAAGAAGATGCCGAGAACCAATATATTCTACAACTGATGGGGTGGCAGAAGAAAGTGACCGATCCAGATGTAAAGACCCTGGATACACAGGAACTTTACATCAGAAATGAAACTGAAATCGCAGAAGCTTTCAAGAATTTCCCAGAATCGTGCCTTACTAATACTCAGCAGATTGCTGACCGCTGTGACCTGAACCTATCCACCAAAAAAATATATCTGCCAGAATACCCGGTCGAACAAAGCAAATCACTTGAACAAGAGCTTATTGATCAAGCAAGGACCGGTCTGGATAAACGTCTGGAATTTCTAAATAAGTTATATGGTTGGTCAGAAGCAGAATTTCAGCAGCAACAGGAGCTTTCTCGAAATCGACTGGAGTTTGAACTCTCAATCATCAACAAGATGGAGTATCCAGGGTACTTTCTGATTGTCTCGGATTTTATCAAATGGTCAAAAAAGAACGCCATACCAGTTGGCCCCGGCCGAGGTTCGGGAGCTGGATCACTGGTTGCGTACGCGATGGAAATAACCGATATCGATCCGATCAAATATGATTTACTTTTTGAGCGGTTTTTAAATCCAGAACGCGTCAGTATGCCGGATTTTGATATCGACTTTGAAGTAGAAGGAAGAGAAAAAGTCATTGACTATGTGAAACAGAAATACGGCGAGGCCAATGTTTGCCAGATTTCCGCGATTGGTTCTCTCAAGGCGAAAGGCGCAATCCGTGGTGTCGCCAGGGTGCTGGACATTCCTTATGCCGAAGCAGACAAGATTGCCAAACTCGTTCCAGACGATTTGGGTATTACCCTGCCAAAGGTTCTCGAACAAGAACCGAAACTGAAAGAGATGTTGGATGGCGGATCTGAGATAGAGCAAAAGCTCATCAAAACAGCATTATCGCTAGAGGGAATGAACAACAACCTCTCTACCCATGCAGCTGGTGTCATCATTATGGATTCGCCGATATCAGATATTATGCCAACCTGTACTCCGACAAAAGGCGATGGGATACAATCCCAGTTCACGATGAAGTACGCCGAAGCGCAGGGAGCAGTCAAATTCGATTTTCTGGGATTACGGAACCTCTCGATCATCGACAAGTCCGTTTCCCTGATTAATAAGAAAAGGGCTGATGATGATATACTGGACATTTCACTCATACCGATGGATAACACCAACACTTATCAACTACTCTGCCGCGGCGATACGACCGGCGTCTTCCAGTTGGAATCCGAGGGAATGAAGACCCTGATTCGGAAGTTAAAACCGGATTGCTTCGAGGATATAATTGCTCTGGTTGCTCTATATCGGCCTGGACCACTTGGCTCTGGAATGGTTGATGATTATGTGGAAAGAAAGCATGGACGACAACAGACCACCTATCCACACACCTTGATGGAACCAGTCTTGAGGGAAACCTATGGTGTAATGGTTTATCAAGAGCAAGTGATGCGGACTGTTCAAGTATTGGCAGACTTCACACTGGGTGGTGCAGACATCCTTCGGCGGGCAATTGGGAAAAAAATACCAGAAGTCCTAATGGAACAACGCCAGTTTTTCATCGACGGCTGTCGGAAAAATGACATCGGTGAAAAACTAGCTAACTCTATTTTCGATCTGATCGATAAATTTGCCGGATATGGATTTAATAAGTCCCACTCAGCGGCCTATGCGCTCATCAGCTATCAAACCGCCTGGTTGAAAGCTAATTATCCTGTAGATTTTATGGCGGCTTTGCTTACAACAGAGAGAAACAAGCCAGACAGTGTCGTTAAACTGATCAGCGAATGCCAGGAAATGAACATTCAAGTTCTGCCACCAGATATCAACGACAGTGACCTGATATTTACAGCTCACGATGGCAAAATCCGTTTTGGACTCAATGCCATCAAAAATGTTGGGGCAGCAGCACTGGAAAGTATTTTACATGAAAGAGCTCAATGCGACCGTTTCGAAAATCTAGTCGATGTTTTAAAACGCATAGACACATCCAAAGTGAATTCGAGGGTTTTGGAAGCCTTAATAAAAAGTGGTGTATTCGACTCCTTGGAACCCAACCGCCGCAAAATACTTGAAGGCCTGGACGATATTCTGAACCTGGCCAGTGCCGAAAAAGCGATGGCCAAAACGAATCAGACCTCATTTTTTGATTTGCTGGCAGAAGAAGAGGTTGAAAAAACAAAAACAAAAATGGTCCTGCCTGATATCCCGGACTGGAAACCAAAAATCCGCTTGAAATATGAAAAAGAGTCGCTGGGATTCTACATTTCCGGCCACCCTCTGAACCCGTATTTCAATGAGATCAATTCTTACGCGAAAATAACCCGCACCATAGACTTGAAAGAGGAGGGTAAAAAGTTCAATTACAGGGAGGTGATTAACTTTGCGGGCGTTGTGGTCTCAAGCATTGTTCGCCTGACAAAAAAGAATAACGAAAAGTGGGCTATCCTCACTATCGAAGATATGTGGGGCTCCATCGAAGTGATGGTTTTTTCAAAAGTATTCGCAACCGTCAGCACATTTCTGGAAGCCGAAAACTTTGATGATCCAGTTTTTATCACCGGTTTTGTTAACAGTAATGATGATTCATTGAAGATTGTTGGGCAGACTATTACACCCCTGCCTGAGATCAGAGCCCAACGTGCTGCCAGAATGCAAATCGATCTACCTGAGGAATTCCCGCTAGACCAGTTGGAAGGAGTAAAAAATATCATTCAAAACAATCCGGGCAGATGCGCTGTTTCCCTTTCGGTCCACTCGAAAAACAACTGCCGTGTTAATCTGAAACTTAATCAAAACATCGATGCGAATGTAGATTTTATCAGTGAGATTGAAGAGATCGTGCCTCCCGAAAAACTTCGATTTTACTATAAATCCGAATCTGCAGCCTATCAATCAGTAGCATCCCCCTAATCCCCGGTGATCTGAACCAGGATCAAGGATCAGACAACCGGCGTGCCCCAGAAGATCTGCTTCAATTGAACAAGAAGACTCTCCAGAGCCAGACTTTTTGAAGCGTTAGATTGAATAGCCAACTCCGTTTCCACTACCAGACCAAAAATCCATTGCAGTTTCTCATCTGAGAACTTATTAGCTGCAGTTTCAGCCTCATCCTGCATATCATGGTTTATCAAATCATTGAGCACACGTTTTCGAACAGCAATAAAATCTCTGATCCAGGCCATGCAAAATTCAAGGAAATAACCATGTAGATTCTGTTTGACCCATTGGTCGATTAACAAGCTGTAATCAAACAATTTTTCTGTTGCGAGGTTTTGCAGAATATGAAAGACCTGGATTCTCATATTTGCCAGAACAACGGCTTTTTCAATAAATTGGCTACGAACTCTACCTTGAGCATAACACAGCACAAAATCCAGTATATCTGGGTCCAATTGATAGTTCCGATCCAACACCAATTGGATTTCTTTTGTTGTCAAAGGAGCAAAATAGACCTTATGACAACGAGAATTGATCGTCTCCAACAACCGGCTCTCATCAGGTGTCAATAAAACGATCAATGTATCCAGAGGGGGTTCTTCCAGAATCTTCAAAAAACTGTTGGATGATTCCAGGTTCATTTTGTGAGCCTCTTTCACCAACACAACACGTTTTTCCGCATAGGTCGGTTTCAAGTCAAGATGTCTGATTAAATCATGAATCTGCTTGATCCGAATACCCTGACCATCTGGCTGGATCACATGAAAATCAGGATGTGAGCCAGAATCAAACATCCTGCAACTATCGCAACGATGACAGATATCATGAGTCTGACAATTTATCATCTGTGCAAATGCTTTTACCAGCGTACTTTTCCCGATCCCTTCCGTACCAATGAAAAGATAGCTGGACGGGATTCGATCCTGTTGAAAAGCAGTTTTCAGCTGTTGCACATTGGAACGATGTCCAATGACATTAGAAAAAGTCATAACTTAGCTAATTCGATCAAGAACAATTTTAAGAACATGACTTTGGATAGATAGAATAGAATCACTGGCTTTAATCTGAATAAAATGGTCATTTTTTATGCGGCACAACCGAGTATATTCACTTCTGACACGATTGTAAAACAAGCTGTCTTCACTTTCCAGGCGACAGTTTTCAGTATCTAGTGATAGGTTGCGCTGTTTTAGTCTTTCTTGAGACTGTTCAACCGAAATATCAAACCAAAGTGTCAGGTCAGGTTCGATGATATGCTGATCCTGCAGTTGTTTTAACCAGGAGAGGTCTAACTGGCGCCCCCCACCCTGATAGGCCAATGTGGCATCATGGTATCGATCACAAAGAACAATCAGGTTATCGGCCAAAGCCGGCAAAATAACTTCTTTAATATGCTGTATCCGGTCAGCCATATAAAGCAGTACTTCGGCTTCTGGAACCAATTGTATGTTATCTGGGTCCAGCAGTATTTGACGGATCAATTGACCAATTTGAGTTCCCCCTGGTTGTCGGGTTACTAAAACATTTAATCCATTTTTCTTCAATTCTGCTTCCAGCAATTCCAACTGTGTCGTCTTACCACTGGCATCAATCCCTTCGAATGTTATAAACATATTAATTTTGCCTTCTGAGCATGCTGTTTTGGATCTGCACAACTATATAAAAATTCAGGCTCATTGTTACTCTCAGCTGCAAGAGAGAAGTCGATACAACGTCAAATTACACTATTTCGTGGCTATACTCTTTGAATATCTGCTCCTAACGCATTTAGCCGCTCATCGATGCTGACATAACCGCGATCGATCTGATGAATATTTTGAATTTCACTGGTTCCCTCTGCACAAAGAGCAGCTATCAAAAGCGCCATTCCGGCACGGATATCCGGGCTCGCCAGTTCTGTTCCTTTCAATTTTGCAGGCCCAACAATAACTGCCCTATGGGGATCACATAAAACAATTTTCGCTCCCATGCGAATTAATCCATCAACCCAGAACAAACGACTTTCAAACATCTTTTCAAAAATCAGGATGGTTCCCGTACATTGGGTTGCGACAACGGTCATGATACTGGTTAAATCAGCTGGAAAGCCAGGCCAGGGTGCATCATCTATTTTGGGAATCGATTGATCGATATCATTTTGAATCGTGAGGTCCTGATCTCCCGGGACAATTATATCCTCTCCCTTCACTTCAAGCTTGACACCCAACCGACTAAAATATTGCATGATTAAGCCCAGATTTTTCACTCCGGGTCTTAGAATTTTCAGTTCACTTTTTGTGACAGCCGCCAGTCCAATGAGAGATCCAACCTCTGTATGATCTGCCTGGATTGTATGTTCACCGCCCTGCAGTGATTGCACCCCTTCAATGGTCAGCAGATTACTGCCAATTCCGCTTATTTTCGCCCCCATCATATTTAGCATTTGACAGAGTCCTTGGACATGGGGCTCACACGCAGCATTGTAAATAGTCGTTAAGCCTTCAGCAAGCACTGCGGCCATCAGTGTATTTTCGGTCGCCATTACACTAGCTTCATCCAGAAGTATGTTTGTCCCTTTTAATGTCTCACTTTCGATAATAAAACAGTTATCCTCATAGGTGATTTTTGCTCCCAATGCCTGCAACGCAGTAATATGCGTATCAAGTCTGCGCCGCCCAATGGAGTCCCCGCCTGGTGTGAATACCTTAGCTTTTTTAAAGCGATGCAATAGTGGGGAAATTAACAGAAAAGAGCCTCTTATTGCCTCTGATAAATCACGATCCGGATCTGATTTAATTAATTGAGAGGTATCAAATTGGTATGAATTCTCGCCTTTGTAACTAATAGAGGTTCCCAAACCTTCCAATATCGCTTTCATGCTATTTATATCCCCGATATTTGGCAGATTATGCAGAGTCAGCGGCTGATCACAAAGCAGGACAGCTGCTAAGGCTGGCAATGCTTCATTTTTATTTCCAGAGGGTAGAATTTCTCCATTCAGTTTGTTACCGCCTTTAACAATAAAATGATCCATATTTTTTCCGTATTCCAGGATGAGTTTTTCGTCTTATAGTCCAAAAGCCTGTCAAAATATATCTTGATACGTCTGTGTGTTTAAAGCCTATCCACCTATAAACGGACAGGTCTTCTCTTTGATCCCCAATCACCAGGATTAGAGCCAAATCTTCCTGCTAACTGAGTACCACAGCTTCTGCAATACCCCAATTCTGTCAATTGATACCTTGTAATCTCGTACCACTTTCTCTCGATTAACGTTGCGCCACAGTTATGACAAAATGTCGTATCTCCGGGTGCATACATCACGTTGCCAGTATAAACGTGTACCAATCCACTTTCTCTTGCCATATCCCGTGCTCTTACCAGAGACGATAGCGATGTGGCTGATTTTCCCTTCATTTTATAGTCCGGGTGAAAAGCCGAAAAATGAAGCGGTGTTTCAGGACCAAGTTCATTAAGCACCCATTCACACAGCTTCTTAATTTCACTGTCACTATCATTTTCACCAGGAATTATCAATGTGGTAATCTCCAGCCAGACACTCGTTTTATTTCGAATATAAGATAGCGTATCCAGTACTGTTTTCAAATCACCACCTGTTAACGAGGTGTAAAATGACTCAGAAAAAGCTTTCAAATCGACATTGGCCGCATCTATAAAGGAAAAAAATGCTTCCCGGGCTTTTTTGTGCACATAGCCGTTAGTAACCGCAACAACTTGTACGTCAATCTCATGACAGGCATCCGCGACATCTCTCCCATACTCCAGAAAAATAACGGGTTCATTGTATGTCAGTGCCACACTTTTACAACTATGAGACGAGGCTGCAGCTGCAATTTTTGAGGGACTTGCATTTTCAGACAATCTGTCAAACTCTTTTGATCGACTGATATCCCAATTCTGACAAAATTTGCAGGTCAGGTTACACCCGGCCGTTCCAAAAGATAGAACCGGTGTCCCAGGGAAATAATGATTCAGCGGCTTTTTTTCAATAGGATCGATACAGAATCCACTACTTTTGCCGTAAGTTGTCAGAACAATCTGATCCCCACTATTCTGTCTCACAAAACACAAACCGCGCTGTCCCTCTTTTAGCTTGCACGCCTTAGGGCAGACATCACACTGAATTCTGCCCTTTGGTGTCCGATGCCAATAACTGGTGGGGTAACTGTTCATTCAATGTCTCCCAAAGTGTGGACGACCCAGATAGTATCTTTTTAACTTTCAGCAATTCTAGAGCAACCACATCTATCATGCAACCCTGAGAAACCTGTTGAACACCACCACAACACGTTGACCGATCTTTGTCAGAAGGGTTACTGTGGTTCAAATTTTTCAGTTTTATCGCATTCCATCCAGATGATATTCACGCATAAAAACATTTTCGGACTGTTCACCATGAGCTCATACAACTTACTGAAAGACAACATATATCAGTTGGCACTTGTCCCCAATCACCTTCAGAACAGAGCTGCTGGTTATCTGATCCGGGGACCAAAAAACATTCTAATCGAAACAGGGGCATCACCTTCCAACGACGTTATTCTGTCAAGCCTCAAAGCTTTGGATATTTCCCCAACAGAAATCGATGCGATCATGGTAACTCATATTCATCTGGATCATGCAGGTGGTGCTGGACTCCTGATGCAGCAATGTTCTGAAGCCACACTAATGGTTCACCCAAAAGGAAAAAGGCATTTATCCGATCCAGCCAGATTGATCGATGGCGCAAAACAGGTATACCAGGATGAGTTCAACCGGCTCTTTGATCCGATTCTACCGATTCCGGAAGAAAGAATTCAGACGATTTCAAATGGTGATACCCTCGATCTGGGAGGCGGAAGAAAGCTACATTTTCATGAAGCCTTCGGGCATGCAAGACATCATATCATTGCGTTTGACTCTGAAAGTCAAGGGATATTCGCCGGAGATATTGCCGGTGTTTTTCATGATCGGATTCATGATCGTAGCGGTCATCCGATCTGTTTTCCAAACACAGCCCCTACACAATTCGATCCCGAAGAGATGAATGCTTCTTTTGATCTGATGATGTCACTGCAACCGAAGTGTATCTACTATACCCATTTTGGCATGATGGATCAGGCAGTTGATGTCCTTAAGACAACTAAAGATTGGATCCCATTTTTCAGTGAAACCTGCGTTTCATTTTATCGGAATAATCCATCTCTTGATAGTCTGACAACTTTCATACAGGAAAAGACAGTGACATATCTTGAGAATCAAAAAATTCCATTTGATGCAGTAGATATTAAAAATCTTGAATTTGATAACCGCTTGAATGCCCAGGGGATCATCGCTTATGAGCAGCGATTGCAGAAAAAGTGAGTAGAACACCAAAACGAATCAACTATCTGTGTGTCACTTTTTTCCAAGTTCTAGAGAACGTCGATAAGAAACTTCAAATCCTTTGATCAATTCCTCTTTCACTTCTTTTTCGGCAAAGTAATTCAACGCAGCTTCGGTAGTGCCACCTGGCGATGTAACCTTACGACGCAACTGCTCTGGTGAGTCCGAGCTCTTATTCAGCAACATAGCTGCACCGAACAATGTCTGTGTCGCCAATAAATCTGATTGTTCGTTTGTAAAACCCAGCTTAGTAGCCCCTTCTTTTAGCGCTTCCGCCAGATAAAATACATATGCAGGCCCACTACCGGAGATAGCAGTTGCGGCATCGATCATAATTTCTTCAGATACTTGAAATGCCTTACCCATCGCACTCAAAATCTGTTGTGCCAGCTGAAATGATGAGCCAGAAACCCGACTATTTCCACAATAAACAGTCATTCCCTGATGAACGGAGCAAGGAGTATTAGGCATACAACGAATTATCTGGGCTTGAGACAGCTGGGACTCCATCGCCTCGATTGAAATTCCAGCCATTATAGAGATAACCAGTGTCGCCTGATTTGTTTTTGATGAGATTTTTTTTAAAACAGTTTCAGAGTCTTGTGGTTTAACAGCTAAGATTACCAGCTCCAGACTATCAGGTAGATCATCCAGTCTATCCAGAATAACGGCTTTTTCCTCCGCAAGTTGCTGAACGTACGAATTCTCTTGTTTTTCTACAATCGTGAATGCATCTGCAGAGTAGGTGTTCTGCTGAAGCAATGCTTTGATGATCGCCGAGCCCATATTACCGCAACCAATAACAACCGGCTTCTTCATATTCACCTCTGAGATAACGTTATTCTTTGCTGTATAAAAAAATGATATGCTTTTTAAGTATTAACCATTGCAACGTTCAAATTCTACCATGAAGTCAATTAATGCCGCGATACCTTCCATTGGCATGGCATTGTATATTGAAGCCCTCACACCACCGATGGAACGGTGCCCTTTTAAAGCTGTCAATCCCTCATCCGTTGATTGCTTCAAAAACAATTCCAGTAGCTCAGCAGACGGTACATTGAAGGTCACATTCATAATGGAACGATGGGCCGTTTGTGCATGTCCCTTATAAAACTCGGATTCATCAAGCATCGCATACATACGTGCTGCTTTAGCTTCGTTAATCTTTTCAATGGCAGAGACTCCGCCTTCCTTTTTCAGCCATTTCAGTACTAAATTGATGACGTAAATCGCAAACGTATTATTTGTGTTCGCCAGAGAATGCTTCTGATTATAGATGTCATAATTGAGGAGCTTGGGTGTATGTTCCATGGCATGGCCGAGCAAATCCTCTCGAATCACCACCATTGCAAGTCCAGCAGGCCCGAGATTTTTTTGTGCCCCGGCAAATATTATTCCAAACTTGGAAAAATCCATCTTCCTTGACAGAAGCTCGGAAGTCGCATCTATCACCAGAGGAATATCCCCTGTATCTGGGAATTGCTGCCACCGAGTACCAAAAATCGTATTGTTACTCGTTATATAAGCATAAGACGCTTCTTGATCAAGGTCTGCTTTATTAAACTCTGGGATCCGATCATAGTTTGTATCTGCACTGCTGGCGACAGTTACAATTTCACCATATTTCTTGGCTTCTTCTTTAGACAATCTGGCAAAATTACCGGTTTCAAAATAGAGGGCTTTCCGCGCAGGTTTGAGCTGCATTAAATTCATTGGAATAGCTGAAAACTGCATTGACGCACCACCGTGGACATATAACACCTTATAATTGTCTGGAAGTTCAACCAGTTCAGTGAACAGTTCATCCGTTTCATTCAGCAGGTCGTCAAATTGCTTGGATCGATGGCTGACCTCAATGATCGATGACCCCATATTTTTGAATTCCAGAAACTCAGCCTGGATTTGCTCAATTACAGGAGAAGGCAGTTTTGCCGGACCAGCACCAAAATTATAAACAGGTTGTTTCATAGCAATTCCCTTTTGTTTTATTTCGAAAAGCGTTCCCCAGATTCCCAGGTAAATGGAAAAATGGATGTATATCTATAAGCGAGATCTTCCGGTTGTGCCACTGGAATGATAAAATAGCACCGCGACCCCTAAAACATTGTATATTCTACTTAGTACTATCAATGAACACGAACTGCGTATATTCCATCAATCGCTTTAATTTTATTTATGATCTCTTCTGAAACTTCAGTATCAACATCAAGCAGCGTATAGGCAACACTTCCGCGACTCCGGTTCAGCATATCCAGCACGTTGATCTCATGAGTTGCCAGGATCGGTAATACCTGGCCTAACATATTGGGAACGTTTTCGTTTGAGAACGCAAGACGAGCAACTCCGGTCCGCTCCATGCTCATACTCGGAAAATTTACAGAGTTCTTAATATTCCCGTTTTCCAGGAAATCCATCAGCTGATCTGCGGCCATAGTCGCACAATTTTCTTCAGCCTCTTTCGTGCTAGCACCAATATGGGGCATCAGAATGATATCCTCCCGGCCCATTAATACTGGATGTGGGAAATCGGTAATAAATTTGGATAATTTTCCATCATCGAGCGCTTCGACCACAGCGTGTGGATCAACAATCTTTTCTCTGGAAAAATTAAGCAGCCGCGCACCAGTTTTAACAGACTGAAGAGAATCTTTGTTAATCATATATTTCGTCGATTCCAGCATAGGAAGATGCAGAGTGATGAAGTCTGATTTCGCCATTAGGACAGAAAGATCTTCAATACGTTTCACCCTATTGGAAAGACGCCAGGCTTGATCAACCGACAAACCCGGATCGTATCCCAGTACTTCCATGCCCATCCCCATAGCCATTTCAGCAACAATAGATCCAATTGCTCCCAAACCAACAATACCCAATGTTCTCCCAATAATCTCACTACCAGCAAAATTCTTTTTCTCTTTCTCGACAGTCTTTATCACAACATCCGGATCATCTGTTGTTTTAGCCAGCTCATCCAGGAATCGAATCCCACGAATAACCCCACGAGATGATAACAACAAAGATAGTGTGATCAACTCTTTGACTGAATTCGCATTCGCACCGGGTGTATTGAAAACAGGAATTCCTTTGATTGTGCATTCATCAACACAAATTTTATCAACACCAGCACCAGCCCTTGCTATCCCTCGCACAGTTGAAGGCAAATTCTCAGATTGAATCGGTGTGCTTCTCACCAGAATGGCATCAGGTGAAGAAAATTCGCTTGCTATTTCATATTTTTCAGAAGAAAAGCGCTCTAATCCTTTGGTGGAAATTTGATTTAGTTTTAAGACTTTTAGCATTATGCTCCTTAGAAAAAATCGTATAGTCCGTCATGATTCCAGATCACAACAGAAAGATGAAAAAGTACAAATCAAAAGTATGATGATATGATGACTAATTACACCGGAATGTGGTCGGAATTTTGGAAGAATGCGATTCCCTCAAATTTTTTCAACGCATAATCCAGATCCCAGGTTGAGCTACAGAGGAAGATTTTCTTATTTTCAACATCCGTAGCGATCTGCCCGAGATAACGTGCTTCAAACCGTTTCAATATTTCTTCGTCAGAACTGTGATACCACCTCGCGCAGGTATAGGGAACACCTTCAAATACACCATTGACATTGTATTCATGCAGCAGGCGGAACTTGATCACTTCAAACTGCAGAGAACCGACGACTCCGAGGATATGATTATTACTCGCAACAGATTTGAAAACTTGCGTTGCTCCTTCTTCGGTAAGCTGAATCAACCCTTTTTCCAGCTGTTTTCCTTTAAGAGGATCAGCCAGCCGTACTTGCATAAAGTTTTCAGGAGAAAAGTGTGGAATCCCTAAAAAGCTCAACTGCTCACCCATGCTGAAACTATCTCCAATCTTGAAAATACCAGGATCGTACAGCCCCAAAATATCACCCGCATAGCCCTCCTCCATCATTTCCCGCTCCTTGGCCATGAAGGTGACTGTATTGTTCAGTTTGATCATGCGCTGTAAACGGGTGTGATATATTTTCATACCTCGAGTGAATTTACCAGAGCAGATACGCATAAAAGCAATTCGATCTCTGTGTGCTGGGTCCATATTAGCCTGAATTTTAAATATAAACCCTGTCAAATTTTTTTCAGTCGGCTCTACAACTCTTTCAGTGGCCTGCCTGGATTTTGGGAGAGGGGAGAAATCCAGAAAACCATCAAGAAATTCGTGAACACCAAAACTGTTCAATGCCGACCCGAAAAAGACAGGCGTAATCTCCCCAGCCAGAAACGCCTCTCTTGAAAAGGGTGTACCGGCTCCTTCCAAGAGTTCCATGTCTTCTCTTAATTGATCCGCCAGCATTTCACCAGCAATTTCATTCAGTAATGGGTCTTCTAGACTTACGAGCTTGATAATTTCAAATGTCCTCTGTTTCACATCCGGCTGGAAAACCCGAATGGTTTTTGCTGCAATGTCATAAACGCCTCTAAATTCTTTACCCATGCCAATTGGCCAAGTCAAGGGACTACATTGAATCTTTAATATACTCTCAATTTCGTCCAGTAGTTCAAAAGGGTTGCGACACTCCCTGTCAAATTTGTTCATAAAGGTCATGACCGGCGTATTTCTCATGCGGCAGACTTCCAACAACTTCTTTGTCTGGGCCTCAACTCCTTTAGCGCCATCGATTAACATCAGTGCACTGTCGACAGCAGTCAGGACGCGGTAGGTATCTTCTGAAAAGTCCTGATGCCCTGGCGTATCGAGCAGGTTAATCTCAAATTGCTGATATGTGAATTTCATCACAGAGGACGTTACACTAATGCCTCTCTGCTTTTCAATCTCCATCCAGTCTGAAGTTGCGAATTTTTTTGATTTTCTGGCCTTAACGGTTCCAGCCATGTTGATAGCGCCGCCAAATAGTAAGATTTTTTCAGTGATCGTCGTTTTCCCAGCATCGGGATGGCTGATGATAGCAAATGTTCTGCGCCTGGTGACTTCCCGTTCTATTTGAGATTCTGTTGACATCAATGTTTTATGGCCTTAAGGACCTTTATTTCCGGATAACCGGATTCTCTTTAATGGATCAGAAGACATAATCGGGTGCACTGGATTCTATTGATCCGTTTCGCTCCCTCATATCGATATTATCAATGTTTTGTCGTACACGTCTGTTGTTTTTGATAGGACTGCATTCAAAACCTCCGAAATCCACGGATTTTTGGAAGTCAGCTCAAGTAACCTTCCATTGTATGTAGAATAAAGAGACAGATTATATGAGCCAGCTCAAAAGTCTTGGTGAATAAAGCAAATCAAGTAATGTATCAGGAAGTCAAAAGTACAGTTTTGCCTAGCATATTTGACATTTTGAGGCTTGAAAAATGTTGACAACATTCCTTGCTTGATCACGAGAATTATCTTAGATTAACGGACTGGATTTACAATTAATTTACATGTTTTACATAAATAGTTTACAAATCCATGATGTAATATTTTCTACTTATTGTTAAACCTCCTTTCCATCGCCGGATTCACGTCGGTAATGTTGCCCTTAGAAATCACTCATTGAGTAATGCGACAGATCGCTGACAATCCGATGTTTGAAAAAATAATATGTCGATATTTTTAACAAATTCCTGCTTAGTCAGATCTGATCAGCCATTTTTTCGGTTTTTCTTTCTATTGTCTTTTTTGCTTTTATCAGCGTTTCCACTCATTGCTGTCGATATCGATCCTGGACTACTGGAAAAAGTGAACCTAGTTGAGAAAGATGGAGAAACAATTGTTCAAGTGAGTATGGAAGCGCTGCTTTCACTGGCTTTAGAAAGGAGTACCACAGCGGATGTCCTGGAACTAAACAGGCAGATAGCTGAAGAGGCCTTAACAGCGGCCAGAGGAATTTACAATCCTGTCTTTACAACAAAGCTGGGAGTGTCACATCAGATATCTCCATACGGTACAAATCTTTCGGGAGATGTTTATGGAATTGGAATTACAACTACAAGCCCATACATCGGTTATACGTCGTCAGACTACCTCAGTTTGAGCGCCTCAGACGTAACAACCCTTTCAGCGACCTGGAGTAAAAAACATAAGAATGGCATTACCTATCAACTGAGTTATCAAAAAATTACCAGTAAAACCAGTTACGGCAGTTTTGAAAATGAAGGCGATTCCTTCGAGAACTGGGTCGCTGCTGATGATCCACTTTATATCGACAATCTTTTAGCAGCAATAAATGTCCCAATCTTCCAGGACTGGGGAGAGATCAATCGGTTTCCCGAATTGAAAAGTGAAATTGCCTTGTCTCGAACTGAAATGGAGTCCAAAAAGGCAATCTTGGAATTGTTGGAAGCTATCGCCCATATTTACTGGGATCTGGTGGGTGTTCAACAGAATATCCAAACACTGGACTCATCAATTCAGCTGGCAGAGCAGTTTCTTAAAGACACAAGAACCCGGCAGCAAATGGGCGTCCTGGACATCATCGAAGTCAAACAAAGTGAAAGCCGCTTGGCAGCGGTTCGTCAAAATAAGCTGCAGGAGGTATTCAAAAAAAGTCAAATCGAAGACCAAATCAGGGCCGCACTTAACTTGAGTGATCTGCCATATGGATATGAGGCAACGGAAAAAATGGTTATCCGGACCAATATCCCTGATTTTAAGGCTCTTTTAGCTAAGGTCTATCAGAAAAACCGGGATATTCAACTCCTTAAAACTGCTGAGCAAATGAATGCTCTGGTGATGAAAGAAGCAGAAAATAAAGCAGCCACCAATTTGGATCTAAGTTTTCAATACCAGTTCAACGGATATGGAAAAGACTACGTTAAGGCTTTAGGGGGAATGTCAGAAACAAAGTTGCATGATTATCAGATCGGACTGGTGTGGCAGATCCCATTATTTGACAAAATTACGCCACAAAAAATTAACCAGGCGGCTCTTGATCGAGCCCGTATCAATTTACAGGTCGAGAGTCAAAAATCGCTATTAAAAGTTGAGTTGCAGGCAATTTTAAGAAATTTGAAACTGGCCAT
>PJEL010002543.1_pt1 | contig 16566 bp, 12 predicted proteins | sample 1853271 | NCBI WGS metagenome assembly PJEL01 (sample SAMN08108733, study PRJNA415343) | Invertebrate metagenome, whole genome shotgun sequencing project. | host: Globobulimina | place: Sweden: Gullmar Fjord | collected 2015-08
TCCAACTCACGGTACGTCAGCTCTGCCCCTTCAAACACCAAAGCGATGTTATCGGGTGTGGCCTTAGCCTGCTCTTCAAACAGCTGATGCAACGTTTTGTCACTCGGGTAGGCTGCCTCGGTCTGGTTCCATGTGTGCAATAGTATTTGTTTCTCTTGAGCTGAGATAACATTCACATCTTGTACCAAAGTGTCAGGTACTTCACACAACTGCTGTAACACTAGCAGATACATTGTAACTATCCGCTCTACAGTTTCCGGATCAAACAAGTCTTCCGAATAATGCAACTGGCCGACTATTGAGTTTGCTCTTTCGAATAAGTTTAAAGATAAGTCGATCTTCGCTGATATAACCAACTCTTCAGTAAGGGGGGGGGCAGAAGGCAGGATACCCTCAGAACCACTTTGTGTATAAGATTCAAATGTAAAGGCGGAATGAAATGGAAGGAAAACTGAATCCCCACTCGCCGAATGCACTCTTTCAATTGGGCATGTTAAAATAGAGTCCTGTTGAGTTTGAGCATCAACAACTGCATGATGAATCTGACTGACTAGCCTGCGCAAACTTTGACATTTGGCTACTCCACTATGCAATGCTAATATATCAATTTGATTCTGATGGTCAGGTTGAGTTACTACCCCTACTGAGATATCACTTTGACCAGCCAACTTTGACAACGTGACGAACCATGCACTCAATAGAGCTGAAAATAGGTTGACTCCTCCTGACTCCGCTAAGAAAGATATATTTTCTATCAGGTTATAAGGCAATTCAAAGTTTGAAAAACGTTTTTCACCAGCTAGATTGTTTATCCGTTTTTTTTGAGCAGGCGAAGCAAGCGTTCCATAGCCTGAATATAGACTTTTCCATGGGCTTTCAGTATGTGTAGCCTCTCTGAAATTCACTATCTTGGAACTTCGAATGTTCTCAATTTCTTTGATGTAACCTAGAAAATCTTTGCTTAGTTTTTTAACATCCGATTCTTTATATATGTGTGAATCTGCGGACACTGTAAATACTACTGTTCCATCCCTCTGTAGCACAAATGAAAATGAAATATCCTCGACAGGCCCAGCACTTAGTGTATGTGGTATTACTTCACAACTATCTAACTCTGTACTTCTATCAAAATACATAATATTAACGACCGGTCCATATAAGCGCTCCCGCCCCGGAAGGAATCTTAAGTCATTTTGCAAGTCTTCGTAGCGATAACGCCAGTGCCTTCGTCCAGTTCTGATTTGCTCAGTAAACCTATTGCTTAAACTCAATAGTGTATCAGATGATTCAATCTGGACTTTAAGTGGCACCATATTCATATGGTTGCATGGAATATTTGCAACACTAGAACCCATACGGTTAGCAACAGGCATTGCAAAAACAGTTTCTGTTACCCCCGTATGTTTATAGAATAATGCACTAACTATTGAAATTAAGAGTGTTTTCCAATCCGTTTGAGAATCCTTTGATAGCTTTTTAACTCTACCAAAGTCTGATCGTGATAAAATCTGCGTAAATGATATGTGCTTACCACAAGGCTTTTCACGTCCTATCGAAAAACTGCGAGGCTCTTTGGTACCAACAAGAAAATCCTTCCAATAATTTGCATCTCTATCAAAATATTGTGATTTCTTATAGTTAACATCCTGATCTCGCAAACATATATAATCATTAAACAACAGAGGAGTTGTCACTCCTTGCGAAATAATGTTTTTGTATTGTTTTACGACCTCGTTAACAATTAATGAAAAACTATAACCATCACTAGCGATATGATGAATACAAAGATACCAAATATAGTGTTCTTTACCTAACTTTATTAGTGAATGACGATAAACCTCACCTTGTTCTATGGCTAATTTCAGATTCGTTTCTGACCACATATACTCCAGCAATGAGTCTTCTTTAAATTTATCGTCAGATAAATCCAAATATGAAATACATTTGCTTTCGATGTCTGATAGGTTTGCTACTCCATGTACTAAAGACTCTCCCACTAAATTGAAAGAAACATTTAATCCTACTATGTTTCGCATGACGTATTGACTAGCCAATTTAAAGGACTCCGCGCAAAAAGAACCCTTAAACTCAATGTACTCGGCTGCATTATACTTCGAACTACTGGGATCAAATGCCTGACCCAACCAAATTCCAGACTGAGCTGATGTTAGTGGCATTCCTTTAATCACCGCAAGAACTTCGGACATATTATTCATTCACCTTAACTTGTACTTGACTTGCCATATCAACTTTATTTACTTTCTTATGTCAATTAGCCATCAAGTGTTGTAAATTTGGCATGGTAGTTATATCAACTACTCATTCGTAAAGAACTAGGGCCAAGTATATTGACAATACTAAACTCGATATTATTAATTGTAATTCCATTTGAATTTAATAGCGTCAATGGTAAACCAGCAACGCTTATAGGTAATCAGTTGGTAGCTGAGACAACTCTGCTGTACTCGCAAAAAATGTTCAGTACAGTACTCAATAATCACTTTCTCCAAAGTTCTTTTCCCAAACATTAGATCCGACAGCACCCCACCAACCAATTCGATTACTTTCAAGAAGATGCTAACTTCAGACTGATACACCAGAATGAGCTGCGAAGCCGTGCTAATCACAGCAGTCCGATCCGTCGCAGCGGTTTCGCTCATTGATTGAAGGCGGTATGGCTAGTGATTTAACGCCAAGGGAATTGACTCTCTCCAATTATTCAAATAGCGGGCAAAACGTAACTAGTAACTTAACTGGTTAACGAACAATCCCACCACATCTAAAGCGCTGTGTCGTTCCTGGTAATCCAAGGAGTACCATCAACGGACAACAGCCACATACAGCTGGTTAGAATGAGATGTCCTGTGCTATTGGCCATAACGTTTTCGTTTCGCCAATAATTCAATTCCAATAATCGAAAATGTCATATCGCCCTTAGTTTTTTGCGTAGTAGCGCTTTGCTTAGCCAACAGCAAGCTGTGAACTTCAGGAATGCCTCCGAGTATTCCAACTAGAACGCTGCATCGTAATTCTATAATGCTGGTGAACTGAACCAATTGGCATAGTCGCTGTACAGGCGGTTTACTTCGTCAATAACTCAAAGAAACAAAACACCTTTGCGTTCATCGTCTAATAAGTACAACCAGCCTCTGTGCTTCATCTTAAACAGTGTATGCAGCTTAAGGTGTTGATCGCCTGTATCTTACACCTTACTCCATAATTGCGAATCGCGAACACAGGCAGAAGTGTTTTTTCGCCCCCACATCTAAGGCACACTTCAGAGTCACGAATAAGATAATCGTATCTATCATACGTCTTGCGACTTACGCGTTTAAGGTGGCACCTCCGTCCACCACAATATCTTGCAGCGTAATATGACCAGCCAAATCAGAAGCAAGAAACGTGACCACATTAGCAATGTCGTTGGGCTTTGCGATTTTACCAAGCGGAATACCGAGCTTGTATTGTTCAGGAAAACCAGCGATGGTACGTTGTTTTGCATCTGGTGACTGCCACAACATCCGTTGCATCGGAGTATCGGTCGAGCCTGGCGATACCACATTACACCGCACCCCGTACGGTGCAAGCTCCAAGCCGACACAATGCGACAGACTGGTTAACGCTGCTTTGGACGCACAATACGCGGTCATATGTTGACGCGGTACGTGCGCTGCGTTTGAGCTAACGGTAACTACAGCACCAGCAGCCTGCCTTTTAAACACTGGGATCAATTGCTGCAGCAGATAAAACGGCCCCGACGCATTTACGTTGATACAAGCATGCCAATCATCAACCGATAGCTCCTCCACCGCCCCGACGCGCAAAACACCGGCGACATTGATCAGAACATCAATAGTAGGATAATGCTGCAAAATCATTTCTGTGACGACTTTGACTGCCTTCGGGTCACAGATGTCTATCGTTATAGTCTCAAACGGGTAGTCAGCGTCATCCGTAAAGGCCACGTCGAGCCCAACTACTGTAGCACCCAAATCAACAAATTGCTTGGCCACTTCGTAGCCAATACCTTGTGCGGCACCGGTGACCCAAACGTACTTGTTATAAAACTGCATCATGCTTACTACTAAATTATGTCTCATCACCACACCATCTCTACTCTGCGCTTATATTTCATCCAGATACTGGCACTTTGGATTGCTAAGGTTGTATATCTGGCACCTGATCGTCGCCTCGAACGAAAACGAAGTGGCTGTACAAGCACTGGCTTTCTTTGACGACTTGATTAATCGCCAGTGCCAAGAACTCTCAGTCGACCTTGCTTTCACAAGCAATGCTCTCTGATCTATTGAACAGCTCTTTATTGTCACTAGGTGTATACCCTAACCATAACCCTTGTTACGCAGTATCGAACCGCATAGCGTTAGCCGTTCATGGTGGAGCTATTCTCACGAGCTTACGCTCCCAATTTCGCTTCTATCAGCGACCACCAGTGGTTTAGAGTCGGCTCAACCGCCAAGTCAATAAAGGTCAATTCAATACCATGCTTACGCCATTCAGTGAGCAGAGACATGATGTGGACAGAATCCAAACCGTAGTCGATTAGATTCTCATCTGGATCGAACTCATCATCTTCTTCATCTATAATTGCTAACAGCTGTTTTTTTAGGTTTGCCTTGGTAAGGATGGGCAGCGTTTCCCTTGTCGCTAGAATGTCAGCACAGCTGACAACCATACCACTGCGGGTCGCAACATATTTCAAAGCCATTTCATGCTCCTCCAAAGAGAAATCGGCAATTGCATCGCCTACCATGAATGGCTTGATATCGCGCATGAACGCATCAACTGCAGTCATCAAACACCCAATATGACCATAGATACCACAGATAATAAGTTGATCTTTTCCAAGCTCCTTGAGCATATGCTCCAGTGGGGTACGTTGAAACGCAGAGTAGCGCCACTTATCCAATACAATATCGTTATCGTTGGGAGTCAGCTCAGCAACTACTTTCTGTAATGTCGGACGACGGGATAGTCCAGGGCCCCATATATCATTGAGCAGAGCGCGCTGGGCCATGTTTTGCTCTTTTGGTTGAGCGCTATAAATTACAGGGATCCCTTGTACTTCACAGAATTGTTTCAGAGCCACTATTTGATTGAGCAAGGTTTGAACGAGTTCACTGTCTTCACCATAAAAACTAAGAAAATACTCCTGCATATCATGGATCAAGAGTGCCGACTTTTCTGGATCGAACATCCACGTTACTTTATTGGCTGGGAACTGGTCTACAGAAGGCATTGAATAAGAGGGCAAAGTTGGAATAGCCATGATTAAACGTCCTTTTCATTTTTCATTGTTAATATCTGGTGAATTTTCTGACGTAGTTGTTTCTTATTAACTTTCCCGACATGGGTCGTTGGCAGTTCAGTTACGAACTCAAAGCGGTCGGGCAATTTATATTCTGCCACACCTTGTGCACGCAGGTGTTTACGGAGAGTAATTGCTTTCAATTTAGCGTTCCTAGCGACCACAAAGGCGCAACATTTTTCCCCCATTACGATATCGGGCATCGCCACCAACGCCACATTGATAACATCATCGTGTAGTAGCAACTGATTCTCAATCTCTTCCGCTGCAATTTTTTTTCCACCACGGTTAATCTGATCTTTATCACGCCCAACTACAAGCAAGTAACCTGTGGCTGTGCGTTTAACAATGTCACCAGAGTGATAAAAACCGTCGACATCGAAAGCAACTGCATTGTGTGCCGGACTGTTAAAATAGCCACGGAAGGTATAAGGGCCTCGCGTTAACAATGCTCCCTCTTCTCCGTCTGGTACACAGCAGCCTTTTGAATCAACAATTTTGATTTCATCGTCTTGGCTCAGCGGGCGCCCTTGGGTGTTAAACACATGCCATCTGTCATCATCTAAACGGGTGTAGTTCACCAACCCTTCTGCCATACCAAATACTTGCTGCAATTGGCAACCTAAAGCCGTGGGAATCTGTTTTGCTAGCGATTCGCTAAGACAAGCCCCACCCACTTGCAGCACGTTCAAACTGTCGAGGTGATGCTGAAAATCTCCAGCTGCTTGTAACCATAAAATCACAGCAGGAGGAACCAAGGCTGTAATGGTAACGCGATGTCGGCTGATCAGCGGAAAGCAGGTTATAGCACTCGGATCGGTCGCGAGTACCACTGTACCACCCGCATAAAACACCCCTAACGCACCGGGTGAGCTAAGTGAGAAGTTATGCGGAGCTGGTAGGGCACACAGGTATACCGTATCGGTATCCAACTGACAGAGCTCTGCACTGGCACGGATACTGTAGTAATAGTCATTGTGTGTGCGGGGAATCAGTTTCGGTGTGCCGGTACTGCCTCCAGAAAGCTGGAAGAAAGCAACCTCTGAAGCTGGAGTAGGAGCAAACTCCGTATAGGCGCCATCGTTTTTAGCTGGTAACTCTTTCAACCACTCACTCAATGGAGTACCGAACGTTGCCTTCCCTTCCACCAACCAATGACGAATTGTCGGTGTCCCCCTCGCTAATTCATTGGCAAACTGATCATTTTGAAACAAAAGCTGGCAACCAGAGACGATCATTAGAACGGGTTGTACTTGCTCAACATACGCACGTAACTCTAGCTGCCTGTGATTAAACAGTGCATTCACCGGTACAATGCCTACTTTCAACAAAGCCAAGAACACAATGTAGAATTCGGCCACATTAGGTAACTGCACCACCGCTGTATCACCGGCCCGGAAACCTTGCCTATGAATATGATGTGCCAAAATACCTGACAATCGGTCCAGTTCTGCATAGCTAAAGCGACGTTCCTGACAAATTAATGCTGTTCGGGATGAACACGATAAGCACTTGCTATGGCGTGTGATCAAATCGGTCAGCGGTAAACCGGTCCAATACCCTTTTTCTACATACTTCGCAGCCAAATCTGCAGGCCACGGCGTAAACGCAATGCTCATGCGACCTCCTCAGAGCCCAAACCTAATGCATTTAGCATTGTGCATAGTTTAGCCTCCGTCTCAGCCCACTCCGAATTCGGACAGGACGCACCAACAATCCCTGCTCCAGCAAAAAGCTTCACCTTATTTTTCATTAACTTGCCACAACGTATGGTTACAGCCCATTCTCCATTGCCTTTTGAATCACACCAGCCCACCATACCAGTGAACATTCCGCGCTGGTGTGTCTCCAACTCATTGATTGCAATCTTTGAAAGCTCAAGCGGACTACCGCAAACCGCCGGAGTGGGGTGAAGCAAGCAGGCAAGCTGTAGCACATTGGTCAGGTCTGAATTCAATGTTCCGTGAACCTCTGTCGACAAATGCCACATTGCTGGAGTCGTAATCAACGATGGTTCGAATGGTACATCCATGTAAGAACACTGTGGTGCCAGCAAACGATAGATCTCGTCGATAACCAACTTATGCTCAAAGCGATCCTTGACCGAATCAAAAAGAGCTTCGCTAACCTGCTTTTCCAATTCAGGGGTAGGCTGACGCTTCGCCGAACCGGCTAGTGGATTTGAGGTAATCTCTCTACCATTCTTGCGAATCAGTAGTTCTGGGCTGGCCCCCATTAATACCGAGCCATCTGCTTGTGGTATTGAAAAATGAAACCCACTAGGATTTTGCTTAACCAAGCGCCACAATGCAGTTTCCATGCAAATGCTATTACTAAGCTCAACATTCAGTACCCGAGATAGTACCGTTTTATCAAGCTGGGTCGTTTTAAACTTATCGACAGCCTTAATTACTGCTGATTTAAATCTATATTCATTCGGCTCATTTGTTTTCGAAATAACATTGTTCCCCTCAACCTTAACATTATCATCATAATTAAAAGTCAAACTTTCATCGTTGTTCTCTTTAAAAAAACTGAATGACTCCGGAATATAAAGACAAGATGGCTGAGAGACATCAAAAGGTATAGAACCGATAATAATTGGATTTTCAACCCCTTTTTTCTTTTCTTTCTCAAAGGCGTTGAGTACTACCTCTTGGAATAAACTATTAATTTCCGCTCCATGCTGAGCTGGCTCGTTAATTTTTTGGCTAACACCTGATGCGATAACTCCGCTATATTGAGAAGAAAAAAAATAATCTTTAACTGGTGAGAACAATCTACTGCCTGACAATAACTTCTCACTTTCAGCTTGTTGCATAACACAACTCCCTTTTCATCCAAAATAACAAAACGCTTAGACTTTTTAATAAGCTTTATTTAATTGACAGCCGTTACCATCTACCTATGGTACCTGCGTTAATTATTCCATCGGTATATAAATTACCCAAGAGGCTAATCGAATCGGCTACATCAAGCTATACCATCTTTATCGACTCACGTACGTGTGTCTCATTTACATCGGTATAACTGCCCTAGCCCAAATTTTAACTTTGAAGCTGTCCGCGCTATTGTTACTCAAACTTTAGATCACTGTTACCGAACGACCTATTGATCTTCACAACAACCATCTAAGTTAGTCGCTAGCTCACCAGTATCGAAATCACTCAAAATATAAAGAGCCAAGCACTTATACTCTACAGTCCCATCATTCAGAGTCAGATTATTCTATAATCTCGGTCACAGTGCACTTGGAACCAACTTATGCATCTTCAAACGGTTGACGAAAGATTGGGTTTGTCAGCACCTAGTTCACCACACCAAAAAAGTTGTGGTAATGATATTCATTCTCGTAAATACTGTCAATGTTGCATACTAATTTTAATGAATATAAGTTCGATATATGTCTCATTTGTAAAAATCCACCTGCATAGCAGGTGGCTTTGAAAGGCCCCCTAAAAGGGGGCTCACTGTTAGTTTTCTAACCCCAAACGCATCTGTCGCTCTTCTTCTTCCTTTCCAACACGATCTTGGTGCCGGACATACCTGCGTATAATTTCCTCGTTCATCCCTACCGAATCAACGAAGTAACCTCTTTGCCAAAATTTGTTTCCCCATAATTTTTTCTTTCTTAAATACGGAAATTTGTTAAACAAGCGAATCGCGGTTCGTCCTTTTACAAAGCCCATATAGGTCGAAACACTTAAGCTAGGTGGCAATCTCACGACCAGATGTACGTGGTCTACTTGAACATTCAGCTCTACAACCTTACAGTTCTTCATATTACTGTAGATATAGATACTGCGGTAAAGCTCCTTACCTAAATTGCCTTTCAAGATTTTCAGGCGGTATTTTGGTGTCCAGACTATATGGTACTGACACCTATAATATACGTGTGAGGCGGATTCATATCTGCTCATGTTCTTTATTTCCTTCATTTGCTGGTTACAAACGAGGACATCTTGAACATGAGCGTTCTTCGGGCATAGCCCAAAGGAACGATCACCACCTTCTAAAGAAGGTGGTTTAAGGTTAGAAAATAAAAATACCATTTACTCAAAGACACAATTTGGACGACACCGTGGATCAAGGATGAAACGACATAAAATACCCCAAACCCGTCAACGGCTAAGCCTATAGGATCTCGGTTTTCTTTAACTACTAAACACTGGATACAAGCCTAAGAACGGGATGATAAATGGTTTGGATAAAGCTTTTTTCTGTCGATAGAACTCGCGATGTATTATCTACACTTTTTGGACTACTTCTAACTACCCGAAGCATAGCGAAACTCTTCATACTGAATATCCGATTATTAGGCTACGTGCACTTTGACTTTTTAAAACAGATTGATTCATGAAGGCGCTTTTTACCCTAGTATTTAGTATTCTCTGCTAAAAAGTTACCCCGAAAGGCAGCCATATCCCAACAGAATGAGTAGAACAGCTTATTTAACCCGTGTAGCATCGTGGCTGTTAGTTCTTATAAATAGGGTAGTTTTTGATAACATTCCTGTTAATCCCACAGTCACATAAAGGACTCAAGGTTTGCATACATCGATAGTAAGAGAATGGCTTCCTCGGAATAACTGAAAACACCTAAGCGCCCTAAGTCTATTTTCACGTTAAACTTGCTGAAATCGAGGATCCCATAAACATGTAGCATTGCTCACTTTCCTAGAGGACATTGAGCGGCGTTTCATCCGCCTGAACCACCACTTGCTCTAATAGCTGATTATTTAAGGTCGCGTAAAGCGTGGCCAGCTTCTCACTAACCAGAATACCCCACCTAGCCATGGTGGTTCTTGACATCTCGATACCCGATTAGGTAAAAAGCGACTCTTTCCAATACAGGGGGATTACGTAATGCTTTGCGGCGCTGGCTTTTAAACGACATCAGCGCTTTCACCATCGCTTGTAGCGCGGTAAAAACTTGACTTTTTAGGCTGATATCCGGCGTCTTTTGCATTGTATTTATTGTAAGAAAATCATGCCTTTAACACATGAATTATGACGCTTTATTATCGCTCAAGTCATTGTAAATCGTTTATTCGAACAGGTTTGTGGCCGATCATTGTGAAGCCAGAAAGCAGCCTATCACGTTCGAATTGAGTTAAGCTAAACACCTCACATAGACTGAACCTTAAGCATTAAGTCCTGCATAAATTCCGTCTAACGCAATGTTTTTCTTAGATTTCCTCTGGGCGGATTTTTGTGCATTCTTGAATATATAGCTACAGGCCCATTCAAGCCTGTTGCCGATTTCTGACCAAGCCTTGTGGCTGATACATTCAAATATGGGTAACAGCCACACATCCACATTTTTTGCCGCTTTAAACAGCGAGACCGTCGGCATTATCTGAAGTGCTGTGCTGCGCCTGATGATCAGCGCGAGTAAACTGGCCCAGATAAGGCCATCAACGATGGCCTTTTGTGCGGTGACAAATCGTTGCCAGTTTGTGTGCGACTTTAACTCCTTAAAAAGCAACTCCACCTGCCATCGACAGCGGTATATTGCCATAATGTCGTTCGCAGTGTAGGTCTCTGATGGCAAGTTAGTTAGCCAAATACAGAATCGCTTTTCTTCTGCAAACCAACGTTTTACCACTCTAAACCCTTGCTTACCACGACAAACTTTAAGGTCGAGCACCTGCGAGCGATTCGTACCTCGCGTGATGTCTTTCAGCTTCTTCCCTTCTAGCTTAGGCAGAAGTCGCCCCTTGCCGTTCCTTGCCTCAATAATCATATGGTTCAGAGACTTAGCACCTCGGACAATATAGAACCCGCCATGTTGTTCAAGCTCGCGAAAGAAATGGAAATCAGGATATCCTGCATCAGCTAACAGCAATTTGTTGTTCATCGTTTTGGGCTCAGGTAAAAAATCTCTTTCTGATGCCGTATCAGCGCTGATGCTCATCGCGACTGGAGAAAAGCTTTTCAACGACATTGTCATATGACATTCAACCGCTGCAGGGTTACGTTTAAATCGACTCGGATAAACATCCGCCAGGTCACGATGGATGTGGAAAGAACTGCCATCTTGAAGCAGTACATCATCAAAGGTGTCGAGCTTATTTGGTAGGCCGACATTCTGCTGGCGAGCAAATTGAGCTATTGCTCGCATAACAAGTTGCCGCATGAAATTAGGAAACTCATTTTTCCTCAACTGGTTATGGTAGGGCTTGTATGCCACGGTATCTTCAGGGCTCAAGCACATCCCATTGAATTGTCGCAGTAAATCCGCGATGGAAGTGCAGTTTCCTTTGCTCAACACGGCCACTAAACTAATGACTAGCTGCTCGGGTAATATCGCCCGATACCGTTGCATCAGGCCTGTACTTTTCGCCATTTTTTGGAGGGTGTCAGCATTAAAGAATTGCTTAAATTGCTTCTGTAAGGAGATAATCGTCATCGGCTTCACTGTTGATCTAGGTAGTTTGTTTGGCGACGATTATCTGATCATAAATGAAGCCTTTTTCTATCTAAATAAACAAGTTAGCTCTTGAGATCCTGTCTATGAAACACCTCATATCTCTCTTTTGATGGCCACTTGTACTTGGCTTTTTCGAAGCGGTTGTACCAAAAAACAAAGCCTCTTTACCCCAGTACAACACTTTGATTTTATCGCACTATCTGCTGGTGAAAAGGAACAGTCGTAAGCTGGCGGTAAACATCCCATTGCAATAAAAACGGAAGGTGGTTAGCTTTCCGTTTCTTCGCTACTTAGCGGATTTTAAGCCTTGATGTTCCATGGCATCAGCGCTTCTAAGTTATCTGGGTCGACCGCCAGTCGCTTAAAACAATGGGTCAGATACTCTGCCGGTACTAAGCCATTCGCGTTGGCTGTCTCAACTAAGCTATGTATGATGCAACTGCTACGGGCACCACGCTCAGTTTTAGTAAATAACCACGCCTTCCGTCCAACCACAAACGGACGAATAGCTCGCTCACCTCTGTTGTTATCCATGCTAATTCGGCCATCGTCAATATAGCGCATCAGTTTATCCCACTGACCCAGTGTGTAATGGACCGCCTTCCCTAAAGCACTTTTTTTTGGAATACGAAGTACTGTCTTATCCAACCATTTTTAAACTTCTTCAGTTCCGCTTTTGAGCGAGTTTGACGTTCATTGTATCGCTCTGTCACTGAGCTATTACGCCCTTTGAGTAGAGCTTCTGTGCGATAGAGTTTTTTGATGTGAGTTAACGCAATACGAACGCCACCTTCGTCATTACCTTGCACTTTCTGGGCATCAATAAATTTACGGCGCGCGTGAGCCCAGCAACCTACGAGAGTCGCATCGGTCTCATGATAACCTTTGTAACCATCAACATGCAGATACCCCTTATATCCATCAAGGAAGTTGGATGCATGATGACCAAAGCGGCACATTTGATGGTCATACAGCATAATATTGTGAGTGTTTTCATTATAGAGTGAAGACTCAGAACCATCAGTGCCTGAACAACACACCCACATGTAGGTTTTGCTCCTGTCACTACCCACCACTTTGACGGGCGTTTCGTCTGCATTGAGAGCGCTTTCTTTAAGCAGATAGCCTCGAAGGTGTGTCCAAACACACTCTAAAACCTCCGCTCCTTGAATGCCCCAATCAGCCAGTGTTCGACGGCTGGTATCAATCCCCCAATCGCCGAATAACGATGCAATACGAGTTAACGGCAAACCATATTGGAATTTCATGGTAATGACTTGGGCAACAAGACTTGGTGTTGCAAAGCTTTTAGGGAAGACCGTTGCAGGCATAGAGGCTTGATAGGCGACGGTTGATTCACCTTGTTGCTCGCAATGACGGCAGACACACTTAGGTCGAACGTGTTGCTCAACTTCAACCTTTGCTAGGATAAAAATCAACTTCTCAGAGGTGTCTTCCCCAATGGTACGGAGCTCATTACCACAGTCCGGACAGTGCGTTTCTTCTGGCTCATGACGAATTACGACTCTAGATAAGTCTGTAGATAAGGGTTGGCGTTTGGGCTTACGACGGGTTTTGCCTGTTTCAGGTGAAGGTTCAATGGTTGACTCAGCTTCAACAGGTTCTTCTTTAATATTAAAAAGCTCACCTTGACCAGTATCGACCTCAGAGCTTGCGCCAAAACGGTGGTGTCGAGCTAAACGTAGCTCTTCAAGCACTTGATAATAACAATGTTTAAATTCATTTCGCTCAGCAGCCACTTCATCTCGCCCTGAGACAAGCGCAGCATTCATCATCTCCAGCTCGTGAAGGGTATGCTGAGATTTCAAGTGAGTAGTAAAAGGATTACTCATCGTTATCATGGGTTCGATTATACCATAAAACCAACTGTTAACTTGTTGTTTATTTTGAGGTCCCCCCCTTATTCCATAAGGCTTTCAACGAACACGGCACGGTGACCAGATAAAGAAAATCCAGCAAGTAATGCGTCCAATTCATGGGAGGCTAACGTCAATGTTTTTGTTCCTTTGGTCGGCAAACGGAATCGGTCACGGTCTAAGCGTTTATACCATAATGCAAAGCCAGTTCTGTCCCAGTACAGCACTTTCACTTTATCCTTCGACTTATTGCAGAAGACGAAAAGCGCAGACTGGAATGGGTCAAGCGTCATGGTTTGCTCGACCAGGTAAGCTAAGCCATCGATGGATTTACGGAAATCGACAGGTACTGGGTGAAGGTAAAGTTGGTCAAATTCAGAGAAGGTCTTCACGCATTCACGTCTCGAATAAGCTACGCAACCCACAGAGATGAAGTTTGCTCACAAAAACGGATGTTGATGTGGCCAATCGTCAAAGAAATGGATGACGCTCTATCGGTAGGGGGAGATGGGACATCATGTGACGCTTCATGGCTTGCATTGACCTTAACAAATTCTTCGACGCCTTCTTGTAAGGTTTTAAGTTCAATGCGATTACGATGGCTATAGAATGCTTGTTGGCTAACGTTGTTCTGGCGACAAAACTTAGCGACGGACAAGCCGCTTTAACGCTGAGTTCGAATCATCGTTGCCGACTCTTAATCAGTTCTGGTACGGATAGGTCTTGGCATTACTGATCCCTTTTAAGACATTGAAGATCATGACCATATCGAATTTGGAGTGGGATTATTAGATGGGGTTTACCGCCAGCTTACGAACAGTCTGCTACTTCATATAGGTAAATAGATGCCACATTCAATAATCGCTACAAGGCCGTTGATGAACTTTCTAAAATCGACGCTTTAACGATACCAATAAATAACGAGAGCGCTATGCGTTTCATGATTGCGTACCAATGAGGACTGCGAGATAGACCGCAGGTGTGCCTTGTGGGATGCTCAGCTCAACATCATTGACGATCATGTTAGACGTTGCTATATGATCTTGTTACGTGGCTGTCTTTTCGACGACTTCAGCTTTAACTAAGCCTTGAGCACCCTCACTTTGTTGAGTTATGGGTGCTTGGCATAAAGTGTCGAAAGATTGATACCCTAGAGGTTACAACGTAAAAAGTTGACAACGAACTCGATTCGGATTGCTCGACTCGATAAGCGTTCGCCATCGTTTTCTCATGTCACATCTCCTCATAGTTGGAGACTGTATCTGTAATTCGTTGTAGTTGATTAAAATACGGGGTTTATAATGTGCTTAAGATGCTACCGATTTAAGTAGCGTTTGTTCATACGCCGGATTCGGTAACAAGGCCTAGTAGACGCTCCGTACTTTCAACATAATTGTGGCGCTCTGATGCCGAGGACAGAGCATCTATTACTCCACAATACTTACCTTTCCACCTTCAGAGGATTGATACATTGGTCATTTCCTGATGAGCAAACTTAATCAATAATAAACCACTTTCCATGAGCTTCTGAACCATGGTTATATTACGGTCTCTTAAATATTATTCCTCTACAGTAACTTACCAATCCCAGCTCTTAAAACAGAAGATGATAATAAGATTAACCATTTAAAAGAACTCTTTTTTGTGATAGACCTAAAGTAATTTCTTACCGACTTTAAACCACTCTGATCTCGAATTAATAATGTCTTGTACTGACATCGCTTTTTTGCCCGGTATTTGAAGCCGCGTCATTACCAATACCCCACAGCCAGTGGAAATATGAATTCCATTCTTGTCGGCTTGTAAAATAGTGCCTGGCGCCTGTGTTGATGATTTGCTATCAACGTGAGCCTCACAGATTTTGATTCTTGCATCCATAGCGAAGAAGTGACTGTTAGGTTTGGGGTGATTGAACGCTCGCACGCATCGTTCGATATATTCTGCACTATCTGACCAATCAACTCTTGCTTCTTCTTTACTCAACTTCTTGGCATAATTTGATTTTGTGTCATCTTGCTTCGTAGCTATTACTTTATTGTTCGCGATATCCGAAATACATTCTATGAGAGCACCTGGACCAACAGTTGCTAGCTTATTATACAACGAGCTACTAGTTTCAGACGATTCCAAAGAAACTCTTTCAATTCGAAGTATATCTCCTGTATCCAAGCCACTATCCATTTGCATTATCGTCACGCCTGTTTCTGAATCTCCTGCCCATATTGAACGCTCAACAGGTGCAGCTCCTCGCCAGCGAGGTAAAATAGAACCATGTACATTAATACAACCAAATTTTGGTATATCAAGAACTTCTTGAGGTAGCAGTAGGCTGTATGCTACCACGACCATAATATCGGCTTCAAGGTTGGCTAGTGTTTGTATCGCTTTATCTGATTTGAAGCTCTTAGGTTGATGGACGGGAATGTTGTATTCGAGAGCCAGTCGCTTGACAGGACTCGCGGTCAGTTTCTTGCCACGCCCTGCTGGGCTGTCTGGTTTAGTATATACTGCAACAATATCGTGCCCCGAAGATAGCAACTTAGCCAAATGATGGGCAGCGAAATCTGGGGTGCCTGAAAATACAATTCGTAATGGCTCGCTCATAGGGGCCTCCTTTGTAAATATGGTGTAGAAAAAAATTTGCCTTAATCAGCTAGTGTATGTTGACGAGTTAAAGAATGTTTAAATCAAATTTTCAAATCAAAACTACCGGTGGAACCGGTAGTATGATGAAAGCCCCTAGAAGGGGCTATGCATTATAAGTCTGAGAGCCTTAGCTGCTCTTGGCGTTTTTCTTCTGACTCTTGATTACGTATATATTCACGAATCATTTGTTCGTCGAGTTCGACTGTACTAACGCAATAACCTCTTGCCCAAAACTTTCTACCAGTAAAGTTACGCTTTACCTGCATATAGTCTCGAAAAATCCTT
>PJEL010002545.1_pt1 | contig 16562 bp, 10 predicted proteins | sample 1853271 | NCBI WGS metagenome assembly PJEL01 (sample SAMN08108733, study PRJNA415343) | Invertebrate metagenome, whole genome shotgun sequencing project. | host: Globobulimina | place: Sweden: Gullmar Fjord | collected 2015-08
CTGGATTTTTTCCCCTTAACCTGTGTTTACCAGGTTAAAACCTACTCTCAGGGTAGAATTCTAGGTGGATTTATCAAACGGGAACGGATGCCTTCTGAAATGGAGATCCTGGCGTCCCGGATGATCGATCGCCCGCTGCGCCCTCTTTTCAAAGAAGGCTTCTCTTCAGAGACCCAGGTTGTCGCCACGGTGATGAGTTGGGACGACGAAGCCAACACCATTTCAGCGGCCATGCTGGGTGCATCAGCTGCATTGCTGATATCAGACATCCCCTACGAAACACCAATAGCCGGTGTTAACATAGGACATATCGATGGCGAATTCCTGATCAACCCCTCTCCCAAACAGCTGGAAGAGAGCGATCTGGATCTGTTCATGGTGGCAAAAGAAGGAGCCATTGTCATGGTGGAAGCTGGCGCTAAAGTGGTTAGTGAAGATGTGATTGTTGCCGCCCTCGACTTTGGTTATGATGCTGTACAGCCTCTGATCAAACTTCAGAAGGATCTTCAGAAAGCGATTGGCAAATTTAAAAGAACTGTGGAACCGCCTGCTGATAAAAGCAGCCTGATGAAGGTTGTCTCGAAGTTCGCCCGCAAAAAAGTTCAGAGTGTTCTGGACATCTCGGACAAGATGAAAAGACAAGACGCTTTCCGGGACCTGAAAGAAGAGGCCTGTGAAAAACTGGTGGATGAGGATAACGAGATTACGGAAGCAGATGTCAAAGGGCTGATTTACGACCTGGAAAAAGAGGTGATTCGCGAGAATATCCTCAAACACGGGAAGCGGATCGGTGGCAGAGCCCCGAACGAGGTCAGACCCATTGAGTGCGAAATTGGCATCCTGCCCAAGGCTCACGGATCAGCAATGTTCACCCGGGGTGAAACCCAGGCGATTGTGGTCACCACTCTGGGCACCAAGAACGACGAGCAGATGGTGGATGACCCCAACGGGCTTTCATACAAACATTTCTATCTCCATTATAACTTCCCGGGATACTCAGTCGGTGAAGTCTGGAGAGCGGCCGCTCCCAAACGACGAGAGATCGGTCATGGTCACCTGGCAGAAAGAGCACTACGCAGTGGACTGCCCACCAAAGAGTCTTTCCCCTATACCATTCGCGTGGTTTCAGAAATTACTGAATCCAACGGATCATCCTCAATGGCCAGTGTCTGTGGCGGGTCCCTCTCGATGATGGATGCCGGTGTTCCAATCGCAGCGCCTGTAGCAGGGGTCGCTATGGGAATGGTCACAGACGGGAAAAAGAACGTGATCCTGACGGATATTTTAGGCGACGAGGACCATGTCGGAGATATGGACTTCAAGGTAGTGGGAACAGCCGAAGGAATCACAGCAATGCAGATGGATATCAAGATTGATGGACTCTCCACCGATTTGATCAAAGAAGCGTTGCAACAAGCCAATGAAGGGCGACTGCATATCCTGGGCGAGATGGCAAAAGCCATCGAAGGTTCCAGAAGCTCTATCGCCAGTAATGCACCCCGGTTCATTCAATACAGAGTCCCCACAACGAAAATTCGGGATATCATTGGCCCGGGTGGCAAGATCATCAAGGGCATTCAAGCAGAATCAGGCGCCAAGGTTGATATTGACGATACCGGTATCATCAATATCTCCTCTGCCGATCAGAAAAGTGCAGAACATGCACTGGCATTGATTCGAGAACTGACACAGGAAGTTGAGATCGGAACTATTTACGAAGGTACCGTCGTCAGCATCGTTGACTTCGGGGCTTTTGTTGAGATCCTGCCCAACGTTCAGGGCCTGGTGCATATTTCTGAAATCTCCAGTGAGCGGGTCAACAAAGTCAAGGACGTGCTTAGCGAAGGGCAGGCGATAAAGGTCAAGGCCATCGGTCAGGACAAACGCGGCAAGCTCAAGCTTTCGATCAAGGCATTAGATCAATAGTAACGTACCAAACAAGAAGCCAGTCTCCAGACTGGCTTCTTCCGCCAGGAAGGTGTCCCCATAGTTTAGCTGGATAAAACAGTGGATTCCTAATCCTCAGCTGCAGGTTCGAGTCCTGCTGGGGACGCCATTATTTCAGATAGTTACCATCCACATGCACACCCATATTCAATCCCCAACAATCCACAAAACGTCAATAATTCCGTTGAAGCTTTTCTTCAATAGACAATATAACAACAATTAAGGTTGCCAGAATTTGTTTGAGGCATTGTGAATAAAGGCTTAGCTGCCGGTGTGAAATTTTGGGTTCTGCCTGTTGGATTAGATAGAACTGAGGATTATTAGTCCGCAACATTTTTTACGATGGGGGAAAAATCCCGACCACCCACACCATTTTACCCCCAATACCTTCCATATCTGATGCTGTGCTTGCAGTAATCCCATCAAATCATAGTTATTTCTTTGTTTGTTAAGAATATTGTCTGAAGATTCGTTTGTCCCGGAAGTTACATTAAGTTACTTTAATGTCACTACAAATTGGGCTGGAATTTGGGCTGAAACCTGAATGTATTTTAGAAAAAATGCTTGTCTAATTACCTAAAACAACAATCGGAACTAGTCTATTCATAAAACTTCAATGACTCAACGATATCGTCCAAGCTACCTAGTTTAATAGACGGATGCGTCCAGGTACCCAGGCTCACTAACTTATCACCTTTGATGGCATAAACATATTTAACGATCAGCTCGGAAGAGCCGCTTGCTTTGGCTTCCAGATAGACAACATGCGTTCCATCATCAAGCTGACGATAATCTGAGCTGTCCAGTTTTAGTCTGTATCCCGCATTTCCCCAACCTGAATAGGCTAAGTTGAATACAGCATCTGCGTCCAACCGTCCCCCTGCAGAACTCGAATCAGAAACATATACACAAATCGCAGGAATACCGTACTGTCCAGTCTTTATACCGAAAACAGCTCCCGACCCGCAATCATTCGCATTTTTCCAGTTTTCAGGGTATTCAATAGAAAAGGTGGGAAATGAACTGTGGACATATCGCCCCGGTCTTGATCTTGGTGCAGTTAGCGTTTTGCGTGTCTGTCGAATTTCTGGTTGTCTGGGCTGGGTATCTTGTTTAGAAAGCATTTTTTTCTTGCATTCCAGTTCCAGGATTCTTTCATATTTGTTACAAATTGAGCCATGTTTTTGTGCGTCATCAGTGCCTTTAAAAATAGCTCTCAGTAGTGCCTGTTCAAGACCAGCCTCTCCTCGCAAACCGGAGTCCCCATAATCACTTATTTTTTCACCAAAGATAAAAGCTTTAACGCCATCCGCCTTCTCTGAAATATTCACTCGATAAAAACATGCTTTTTCGGAAAACCCACTCGTTGGCGCCGCCTGAACGGTCGGATCAATAAATTGCCGGATCATCGTCAGAGCAATAGAAGAAACAACCAGTTTTTCATATCCTCCATAACTTTCAATATCGACATAACAAGGGTCATTTGCAGCTTGGACATTGAAAGGGATCCAACTCATCGCTAATAACAATAAAAATAGCTTCATTGGCGTAATGCCTCCAATTTTAAAAATTTAGATTGTCAGACTGAACAGGTTTCTAAATATTTCCAAGTAGATGATAGAAACTTGGTTTTTTGAAGTCAAGGATTGTTTTTCAATTTTTATATCTGAGTTTAAAAAACGAAGAAATCCATTGAAATATATGCATTCTAATTAACAAGGAATAAAAAATAAAAGCAAAATGTCAGTAAGAGTGTATTTCTTACTACTCTGTAGATATTAATCCGAATTATCATGCGTACACATCAAAATCAAACTTATCCCAATGCGGTTTTCATAATTGGGAATTGGATTCGATTCCCATATTTATCGTAGAATCCAAAATGTCATCCCGAATTTTTCAGATTGATAAAGTAGGGGGTCCACTTATGATAATCTTTGAATAATTCTTCGAATTCTTCTGTTATCAATTTCATATTCCTCCAAATAACCCTATAACGATACATATAAAATAAATACCTGGCAGATCGAGACTTAGCAGTAGATAATTCCGTCAACCAACCCATGATCCTAAAACATCAGAAGAAGGACGGAATATGCTACCAGAAATCAGAACAAGCAGTTGCATTTATTCAATTCCAGAATTCGATCTGGATCGAAACGACGTTGAAGGTTTCCTCGGTACTCTGGAGGGATTTCACACAGAATTCAGGGATTGTTTCGCCAGAGAAGAGGGTCGAAATAATTTTCTCTACTACAGCATTGGGCAATTCAGCCAGATGGAACGGAAATCGATAGAGCCGATGGCTCTGAACGTCGAAGGCGCGAAGGTTCGTGCAATACAACACTTCATCAGTAAGGCTACTTGGGATGATGAAAATATGATGCGCGTATATCGTTGTATGGTTAATAACGATATCAGAAGAAACATATCTTCTTATGACTATGGTAACTCAATTTTGGAAATCACTAAGAAAATCTCTTTTGGTTCCTTTGCACCCGTCGGTACAACAGCAATCGGGGGCAAGGCTTTTTTTTCAATACAAAACGGTTCACACCTCAAACAAAGGATCCTTATGTTAAATAAAAATCGATTGGAACATTTATCCAAGCTAAAAACAGGTATCATCAAAACATTGCTGACCTTCACGATTCTTCTATTTACCAGCGGAATTCACTTTGTTGGCGCTGCTAATGACTTTCACAAAAACATCACTTTCGTTTCTTCACCATCAACAATTCAAGGAACACAGGAGGATAAAACCCAATTGGTCGAGATGTTGAAACAAATACAGAAATCTTGGGAGCAAAGAGATGCCGAAAGACTCGCAGGTCTTTATACGCTGGATACTGAAAGTATAATGAGTAGGGCTATTGTAACCGAAGAGAGGTTAGCTATACAGCGGCATTATCAAAAAGTCTTCAAAAAGCTACCTGCAGGATATCATATAACCATCTTAAATACCGAAATAAGCTTCTTTAATCAGAATGCGGCACGAATTGAAGTTTATTCTAAACAAGGAACTTCGCAATTCGATTCTCTAGGTTATTTATCATTTATAACTGCCACGAAAGAAAATAATCAATGGTTGATTAGCACCCTGAAGGTCCTCTAAGTGCGTCAATATCTACATGTCAGGGATATATGAGGCTGGATTAGGCTTTCAGCTAATTAAGGGATTAAGGGTTAAGGGGTCTTAAGGATTCTCGATTATGGCTGGCGGCTGTTCCTCTGGCAAGGAGCAGTGGGGTACTGGTGGTTTGATTTCCTGGCGGAAAGAGAGTGAGACTTGGAAGAGACGTTGACAATTTTCATTGTCGCGGGAGACTGTCAGGATCGTTGTCTCTGTATCGATGGGATCGGTCCGGATAATTTTCGCTTTTAATAAAAATTACAGAATTTCATATATTTAAAAAAGTTAATCCATTCTTCCCACATTCGCTACATTTAAAAAACTTTTGGCAACACGAATTACTTTACATGTAAAATATCCCTTCCTTGATAGCCGTGCGTTTCAGATTTTTAGTTCATACATTCGCGATAGGTCCTTAATTATTAGCAACATAACCCATTATTTTTACTTGACACTAGGTGAATTCAAGAATAGGCTCGCCTTGAAAATCAAATGACCATTGTATCCTATAAGATACGATGTTTATTTTAGAAATTATTTGGTCATTTCTTCAAGATCTTTACTATGAAGGCAACACGCGGATTGACAGTGGTCGGTCTGCTATGTCTGTTAATAGCCCCGCCACGACGAACTATCGTTTACTCTCATCATATCCATTTTTTTGACATCGATAGCTTTGCCAAAGAATCCTGATCCATTATTTGGACAAGATGCACCATTATTTAGTGGAAAAAAAGCTTTGGGTTCAGAGTTAATTAGGCTGGCCAATTTAATAACCAAAATAGGATTTAAAAAGGATGAGACGGGAAAGGATAATTTGTGAATATCACTATTTTGCGACAGAACCGAAATTTGACAGATGTTTTTTTAGTGGTTTTTTTTAACAAAGAGCACTAGAACTCTTACTTCAAGATTTCTAAATGCTCTTTTTAATTTATAAGAGGGAGGAATCATGAAAAATCGTCATAAAAGAAATGTTGTGCTGGCACTTGGTATATTATCGGGTTTGCTGTTGATCATGAATTGTTCACTATCCTCAGAGAAAGCACGTTGGTCAAAGGTTGGCCGTTATGAGAATAAGAGGATTGGTTTCTCCGTTGAATATGATGCTGAAAAATTGACACGGGAGTTACCACCCATTGGTCCCTTTATCTTCAGAAAACAGTCGAGTGAGGAATACCCTAGTTTGGCTATTAGTGCTGGTAACCCTCCGCAGGGAATTGCCTTGAAAAATACTCCCGGGTTAATAACAGGATCATTTCCAAGGTTGATACCAGGTAGCCGAGTACATGGCGTTTTTAATCAAAAGATATATAAGCTAGCGGATAAAACCGAGGTTAATTATTTTGAAGTAAAATGGAATAGTGGAAGTAAAGAATTGAGTACCGCTTTTATGGCTACTCTCAAGAATAGTCTGCTTATCACTGTCAGTGCAACAGATAAGGTAGAGAACCCTGTGGAAGATCTGGCAGCGATAGTAAAAACGTTAAAGTTCGATATAAAAGTAGATGAGATGGCTTTGAGAGCAGAAGGTTTTGGGAAAGATGGTCGATTCATACGCACCAATTCGCCTGCATTTAATCTTCGATATCCTAAGAATTTTCAGGATAGGCCACTTCAGAGTGGTCAGATTTTTAATGCAGGGATACCGCAAGGTTCTCCATCAATAATAATAGCTATTATACCTCTAAACCCGGATGAAGATATCAAAGGGCAATTGAATTCACAGGCGGCTGGCTATGCCAACATTTTGAAATCGGTCGGTAGCGACATAAAAATCATCTCAAATGAAGTGATAGACAATTATAAGGAGTTTCCCGCCAATCAGTTTGAGATTGTTTGGAAGTTCAGAGGTCAAATCCCCATAACGACAATGGTTCACGCGATTGCTAAAGAAAACAATGCCATATTACTTGCAGGGCACACTGTGTACGATTCTAGTGAATTATTGGATATTTTCAAAACCATTAACCTTAATCCCTAAATTTTTGCTAGGTTCCAGTTATTAAAAAAGAATGGAAAAAAAAATTATAGATATTTGAAACACGAATTCTTGAACTGAATTGACCAAAAAACCTGAATAATAGGAATGCACTATGAACGGGTATACTGGAAAAATATTGAGAATTAATCTGACCAGCCGAAAGATTCTGACCATACCCACTAGTAAGTATGAACAATGGATTGGTGGGCATGGTATGGGATCGGCCATTTTTTTTGACTTGGTCAAAGACAAGAAGATCGACGGCTTTGATCCTGCCAACGTAGTGACATTGATGAGCTCGCCTCTGTGTGGGACCTTGACGCCGGCTGGGGGCGGAAGGACAGAAGTGCAGGGAATCGGCGTTCAGTCAGTTCCCATCGGTTGGTTTACCAGAAGCAATTTTGGCGGTCGGTTTTCAACCCTAATGAAATCTGCTGGTTGGGATGGAATTGTCATTGAGGGAAAAGCTGACCAACCAGTCTGGTTGGATATCAGAAATAGCGAAGTAAAAATCCAGAATTGCGATTCGTTGTCATTATGGGGAACCGATACTTGGGAATGCCAAGATAGGATCTGGAAATATGTAATAGGAGACAAGGTTTATGGCGATTGGATGGAACCAACGGGGAAAGAGGGGGAGCAAACCACCCAAAGACCTGCTGTTCTGACCATAGGGCCTGCAGGAGAAAACCTGAGCAGGATGGCCTGCCTGATCCATGATGCTGGTAATGGCTCTGGTCAAGGAGGCTTTGGGGCGGTATGGGGATCAAAACTATTAAAGGCCATCAGTGTTATTGGAACCGGTAGCATCAGAGTCAATAATCCAAAAGCCTTAATGAGCACTCGCTTATGGCAACAAAAGAATTATGGCTGTGACTTGGATAATATTAGAAAAACGTCTATAGGACTTGGATTTGATGCTCCTCCTAAACCAGGAGCGTTATACAGACGGGGAAGTCCGCGTGTAGATCAAAGACCACAGGCATGCGTTGGTTGTCATTCTGGTTGTCGAGGAAGATATGAAGATGGTCTGGGAAATGAGTCCACTTGTTTCAATACTATTGTTTACCGTTCAGCCAAAACTTTAAATATCCAACGTCAAACTGGTGATTTGCTTAATAGATATGGTATCAATGCAGCCGAGATGTATTGGGGAGAGCAATACCTCAGAGATCTTAACAGGTATGGCATTTTGGGGTCTGGGAAGGAGATTGATTGTCCTCTTAATTTCAAACATTATGGTCGTATCGAGTATATCGAGCAGTTGGTGAAGGCGATTGCTTACCGAAACGACGGTTTAGGAAATCCCCATCCATTTGGTGACGTTTTGGCCGAAGGATTTGTGAGGGCTGCTGAAAAATGGGGTCGCCTAAAAGGTGCAGATGGAGATTTTAAAACTGGTCGATTAATGTTTCCCTATTGGGGGTTACCCATGCATAAAGAACCCAGATCACAGCTTGATTGGGCCTATGGTACCATTCTGAGTGACAGGGACATCAACGAACATGACTTCGATGAATTAAGGTCCAATCCCACATATTCTAAACTGTTTGGCTTTGATCCTTACGCACCAGCAGAAGAGGTTGTCAAGATCTATACGGATAAGATGGAACCGTTTCAGGGAGACATGAAGATGCTGGATTTCAGCACCGATAACATGTATTCCGAACATATCGCCAAACTTGTAACTTGGCATCGGCATTATACCCGGTTCTGGAAACAATCAGCCCTTTTCTGTGACTGGCGGTGGCCTGATTTCCTGAACCTGTACGGTCCCAACAAGGTTGGATCAACGGGTCAAGCGGAACCTAAATTCCTCAATGCAGTTACTGGAAAAAATCTCACTTTCCTTGACGGTATCGAATTAGGTAGGAAGATATGGAATCTCGATCATGCTATCTGGACTCTACAGGGGAGACATAGAGATATGGTGCGTTTTGCAGATTTTTTGTACACCAAGCCAAGTAGATCCACATTCGGGCAAGATGAACATATGCCCGGGTTGAAAAACGGAAAATGGAAATATGTAAATACCATGTCCCGACATTTTGACAGAGATAAATTTGAAGAATTCAAGACTCGCTTTTATAAGCTTCAAGGTTGGGAGATCAGCACTGGTTATCCTTTGGAGAGTACTCTAAAATCTCAAGGGTTGGACTCTGTCGTTGATGAACTAAAAGAAAACGGTACCCTAGGTATCGGTTAGAAAGTTTTTGGTACAACAATTCCAGAATGGAGTAAAAAATCATGAGTGATCAAAACGATGTCAAAACGACCAACGATGCGCCAAAAGATGTGGAGCGTCGATATTTTTTAAGAATTGCCGGAACTATCGCTATTGGAGTAGGTGTATCTACTAGTATTGGTGCAAACACGACACTTCCTCAAATTATCAAACTAGCGGACGGTAGAGCAGGTATACCTGTTTCCGGAGGTTATCTGCTGGTCGATGTAAAAAAATGTCAGGGCTGTGTGTCTTGTATGCTGGCTTGTTCCTTAGTGAATGAAGGTGTGGAAAATCTATCCCTGTCCAGGATACAAGTCATTCAGAATTCGTTTGAGAAATGGCCGGATGATCTTACTATTGAACAATGTCGGCAATGTGTCGATCCGGATTGTGTAAAAGTCTGTCCGGAAGAAGCATTAATAGCCGACCCTCGTTTTGACAATGTCAGGAGAGTTGTAGATTTAAAAAAATGTATCGGTTGCGGGCAGTGTGTAGATGCATGTCCTTACACCCCAAGTAGACCGATGGTTGTCCAGGACGAGAAATATCACGGAGAATTCAAATCCCGAAAATGTGGCCTCTGTGCAGATGCACCATATCATTGGGACCCCATTGGAGGAGGTCCCAAAGGAAAACAAGCATGTGTTGAAGTTTGTCCTGTCAAAGCAATTCAATTTACGAATGAAATCCCTGAACAAAAAGGAGAATCGGGATATAAAGTCAATCTAAGAGACTACACCTGGAGCAGCTTGGGATATCCAATGTCATAATTTTGCTTTAACTTCATTATATAAGGGTAGTATACCTGCATGGTCATCCATTAAAGTGTAAGTCAACAATAAACACACTCCTCCCTGCAAAAAAATGGCTGTTTTTTCGCTTGGCTTTTTTCTGCACCTTGACTAACGTTGTTTTTACGACCCAATCCACACCTGTTATTTCTTTCTCTTTGCTCAATCGAAGTATCTGTTTCTGAAATTTCCTTTCACAGATACTGATCCGCACCAGTCATCCATCGGGTTTAAGGCGTTTGTGTTTTATGTGAATTGAACAACATACCTAAAACACTGCCCTTGAATCATAATGATTCCCAGAAAACCTTCAGTTCCATGCCATGTCCAATAGGAATGTCACAAAATATACGGTTATTAACCAACCCTTTTTCGGTTCATGACATGGGCGAATCGAATTTCGTAAAAACAATCCAGTTATTGATTAACTGATATTATATTGGATATCTCCTGTCTTATTGTCTGGTTGTTGAATGAAACTTAACATCCGCATCCTTGCTGCCTAATTTGATCGATGTGCAACGGTTTCCAATCAAAATAAGACGGCTTAATACCAACCAGACGATCCGGTTCCCCGCCGCACAAGATCTGTTCAAAGGAATGTGCGGCGGTTTCCAATCAAAATAATCGGCTTAACACCAACCCTACAATCCGGTTTCCCGCCGCACACGAAGTGTTTTCAAGAAAAAAGTTTTTTAACATCAAAAGGAATCTGATCGCGCATCATGTAATAGGTGGCCCTGGCGATCTTGTTGCTCAATGCTTTAGTTGCAACAAAGCCATTTGTTTTGGCCTTTTTCCGTTGATGATACTTTTGCGCTGCCGGACAAAATCTGATGGCAAAGGTAGCTGCCTCGGCGTAGGCCCAACTCAGGTATCGATTTCCGTTTTTCCGATTACCCACTCCTTTCTTCTTGTTGTTGGACATTCTCTTAGTGCCAACACAGCGGCAATAAGGGGAATAGTTGCCAACTTTGGGAAACCTGGTAATGTCTCCCACTTCCAGCATGATGGTCAGTCCAAGCACATCACCAATACCAGGCATGGTAAGCAGCATCTTGAACTCTTCCTTAAGTTCCACCTTGGATTTTACCTCCTTCTCTATCTCTTTAATGATCTTACCAAGGCTACTAATCGCTGAAATATGGTGTTTAGCGGTTAGGTAAAGATCTGGTGATGTGAACATGTCTGCAACATCAGTATCTTTTAGTCTCTGTACCACTTTGCCACCGAGCGTTATTCCGAGATTTCTGGTGATCATACTTTTAAAGCTCAACGTATGGGCAGTCCGATGTTTAACAAACAAGATCCGACGTCGCAGCAAATCCCGAGTTGGGCGTTGTTCCTTTGGGTAAATGTATCCTTCTGGCAGGATTTTCAAACGTTTCATATCAGCCAACCAAAACGAATCTGACTGATCATCAGTGTATTTCAGCCCCTCATACTGTTTCATCGCACTGGGATTCGCTAAATGAACCTTGTAACCTTGAGCTTCCAATGCATCCACCAGCCAATACCAGTTATAGGTAGATTCGATGATAATCCCCGCCAGATCTTTTTTGAACGGCTTCAGCGCTTCTATTACACGATCAGGCTCGTTGGCCAGACGTTTGCTGAAAAGCCTATGGCCCTGTTCGTCCATGATTCCGACAAAATTGTTGGTTGAATGCAAATCAATTCCAGCGTATGCTTTCATTTGACACCTCCTGTTTATATGTAACTCTTAAGTTTGGTCGCTTAAAAAGTTTAAAAAACTGGAGGTGTCTTTGCAATCTCCTTTCCTAGTTGAGATCTGAGAACAAGAACATTGTGAATGCCTCTTGATCGAAAACCGATCCTCTCCTGGATCTCAATAAATAAGAACACTTTTAATGATAATCAAAATATTATTTCCTCTGCAAACTTAAGAATAGCACAGCTTAACAAGATATTTTGGCCTAATTCCCACCTGTCCTTCTCAAGCTGCTGTTCTAAAATAGTATTTTAACAATCCATGTAATCGGTCACGCCGTTTTATTTTCCCTTTGTTGGAAATCAGTTTTGGATCTGGGAATAGCAACAAATTATCCTTTCCCTGATGATTTCTTTCATGGTGATAATGGCTTAAATACTCAGAAAGAGCCTTACTCAAGCTCTCTTCCCTAAAGAAGATCATCTTTTGTAAGCATTCTCCTTTTACCGATCTGACGAATCTTTCAGCGTAAGAATTCATCTTTGGCGACCGGGGTGGCAATCGTATTGGCTTGATGCCCATCGACGCTATTATTGAACGGAAGGATTTACAGAATTTCGTATCCCGATCATGGATCAAATACCTACAATCTTCTAAAAAACCCCAGTCAGTCATTGTGACATTTCGAGCGATTTGTTTCATCCAATTTTCATTTGGGTGTGGAGTTATTCCGGCAATGTGAACCTTTCTCGAACCGATGTGGATGAAGAACAAGGCATAATACGTGATCAAACCCGCAGGAGTGATAACTGCAGTTGTGAAAAAATCGCAGGCAGCTATGACATCTTGATGATTCTTGATAAATTTTGACCACGTTGTCTCTTGTGTCCGGTTTGGAGCTGGTGGTATTCCATTTTTCTTCAGGATATTTCCCACGGTTTGATCACTCACTTCATGTCCGAGATTTGATTTTAGAATTTCGTTTTCGGCTCGTGGGGTGAAGAAAGTAAATTCTTTTCTAAGCTCATGGCCAACAATAGTTACAGAGGAGAAACAGAGCGCTGGCTTTGAGTTTTCATTCACAAAGAGGGGGACTTTTTCTTGAACGAAAGTGAATCAAAAAACATGACGAAATAGGATGTCAGACTTTCCAGATAAACACTATTCGGGCATTCCTTCCATATCCGGCAGTGCATAATAACGTTTATCACCCAGCGCATAAACCCTCTGCCAGAATTCAGGACCGGCGGCGAGTCCGGAGTCCATGGGTTTTGCCCATTGCCGCCACATCGTCCAAGAATCCGGATGCAGACGCGAAGCCTCCTGCAGAACCAGATCAGCTTCCTGTGATTTGCCTGTCTTCAGCAAATATTGACCCAACCTGAATGTGGCATGTGCCAGGGCCATCTCATCCGTCATCGTCGGCACGTGGTTCAGCGCCTCATCGGCCTTAAAGGCAAAGCGACTCTCATCGCCATTAACGATCCAGTCACGTAACGCAGCATAATAAATATCTCGCGTTTGTTTTGCCCTTTGAACTTCATCTTCTGGCATTGAGCCGGTTGCCAGATCCATGGTTCGAAACGCTTCATATGCTCCGGCGGTTTCGGTGGGCCGCACAATTTTGCCCGTTTCATTGATCCAAACGGCTTGCGGGACATTCACCATGTGATAGAGGTCGGCCAGACGATGTTCCCTGTCGATCAATGAAAGATAGGTAGGTGAAACATCATTAATCCACTTGTCGGGAGCGCCTTTTCGACTGTCCATGGCCACCGCGATGACGATGAAATTATTATCCTTGAATTCTTCAGTGAGTTTTTGCCACCCGGGCAATTCAGCTCGACAGCCTCACCAACTGGCCCAACTGCAGAGAAAAATTTTCTTGCCGCGATGTTCAGAAAGAGAGTGGCGGTTTCCCTGTAGATCCGGCAGTGTAAAGTCTGGTGCTTCGAGACTTTGCATCTGAGCCGTCCGGTCAGCTGCACTTTCCCCTAAAACCCAGACATCTCCGCTTTCATCATGAAGGATCGGTCTTTTCAGGTGGCGCCAGAAACCAGCAATATTGATTTTATCGTCAACAACAACTTCCGCTTTCAGTGATGGTGAAATCGGAACGCAGAGCGGACCTCTGCAAAACCCTTCGTCTTTCAGCACCCATCCGGTTGCGGTTTCAGAATCAGACGACGATAACCACAGGTCGTCGGCACTCACTTCGGCGTCGACCGTGAAAACACCGGTTTCGGTCAATAGTGTCGGCATAGAATTTGTTCCCCACAAAAAAGGTTAAATCATAGCAGAACCCCGGATGGGTACGCTCATTATTTAGTTTGGCGGCACCGCTCGCTGTTACTTATTGATTCAACAACTTGAGTATCTCATCAGCTACTGCTTTTGATGAGGCAGGATTCTGACCCGTGACAAGGTTCCCGTCAACTTCAATATAACTGGTCCAGTCGGCTCCTTTGTTGTACACCCCTTGGTTAGACTTGAGCATGTCTTCAAGTAAAAAAGGGACCGCATCGGTCAGCTGCACCGCATCTTCTTCGCTGTTGCTGAAGCCGGTGACTCTTTTGCCCTTCACCAGGGGCGCATCATCCGTCCCCTTAACATGGCGCAAAACACCAGGAGCATGACAGACAAGCCCCAGCGGCTTTCCTGCGCGATTAAAATTTTCTATCAAAGAAATTGAATACTTATCTTCGGACAGGTCCCAAAGAGGTCCGTGGCCACCAGGGTAGAAAATGGCATCGAAATCCGCTGGATTGATCGAATCCAACCGGTGGGTATGGGTGAGATCGTTTTGTGATTCAACATCACTGAGAAATCGTTCTGTAGCGGCTGTCTGGGCACCGGGAGCTTCGCTTCTGGGATCTACTGGCGGCTGTCCCCCTTTGGGAGAAGCTAGGGTGACTTCAATGCCTTGATCTTTAAATATATAATAGGGTGTTGCAAACTCTTCCAGCCAGAACCCGGTTGTATCCCCTGTGTCTCCCATCTTTCCGTTGGATGTCAGTACGATCAAAATTTTCATCAGAATCTCGATTAAAGGTTTTTATCTCTATTGCGGGTCCGTCATCCCGACCACTCTTTTACTAAATTTTTAAACTGCAAACTGCCCGTGATGTGAGCACATCAGTGCAGATCGCTTCAATACTCCCCGCGATTATTCCTCTGGATTTGAATTACGATGACTCAAAAAATAAAACACGCGGCCTACTCTCATATTGTATTAGGAACGGTGTGGATATACAAGTATCACTCATTACTATTTCAACCGGGACCGGTGGCGTGTTGCTCTGCAAGCCAAAAACGCTTGCGACTCTTATTCAAAACGGGTGGGATTCTGTTTGAAAGTTCCAAATCTACCACAATTTTTAATATATGACTAAATACGTAAAGTATTGCTTGACTTTAAAAAAATGATTTTCTACTCTCTACGAGCCGAGCGTTAGGACAGCATGAACGACAACGGTTAGAACATTAGCTGGTATTCATGTTAGCTCGAAAATCTGCACGAAAAAACTATACCTAATGCATTGATTATAAGGCCGTCTTCTCGATAGATGGTCTATAATGACGTAATTGTTATAGAACCTCTAACCTTTGATAAAATGGGAAATATTCGAAACAGCCGAAACGGACAAGTAAGTGCAGCAACAGCCGGGATATTTTTTACCTGCAGCTTGGTGACATTTCTCAGTCATTGGCAAATCCACTTGGGCGTGGTATTGACAATTGGGTTTATTCTCAGCGTGACCATTGCCTTGTTGATGCAATCGCTTGTATCTGCCTCAACCGTAAAGAAACTGGCAGCGAGTTTGACTTATGCTTATGAGAATCCTGACAAAGCAGTCTTGGATGAATTCCAGGAAAACGATGATGAATTGACACATATTGTGAAAGCGCATCAGAGGGGATTCAATCAATTTTTATTGGCTTTGGTGGACGAAGTTGACAAACAAGCTATTGGAACTGCGGAAGTATCACATTTTATTGATGGCATGCACAGTTCCATTCAGGAACAAAATTCGAGAGCTGAACGCATTATTGCGGTTGCCGAAAAGATGAGCACAACAGCGAGCACCATAGCGCAGAGCGCACAGGCCGCAGGCAATTCAGCCACTCAAACTGCAGAGGCCAGTCGCACTGGTTTAAAGGCTGTGGAAAATCTGGAAAATAATTTTTCTGAGGTGGGAACAAGAGTGGGCAGTGTGGCTTCAGCTATATCAGTACTGAAAAGCCAGTCTGAGGACATTCAGGGCATAGCAGTGGTTATCAAAAATATTGCGTTTCAAACAAATTTGCTGGCATTGAATGCTGCAATTGAAGCCGCGAGAGCGGGTAAATACGGAAGAGGGTTTTCAGTGGTTGCCGATGAGGTAAGGCGGTTGGCAAACCAAACCACAGCATCCACTACAGAAATTGCAGACAAGTTGAATCAAAACCATGAGCAATCGGATGAAGCAGTGAATATTATGCTTGGTCTTGAAAAGCATATGGAGGAAATACAGAGCGTTGTGGGTGAAACCGGAAGCTCTCTTGCACAAATAGCAGAACATGCTGATGGTTCCAACAAGCAAGTGCAAAATATTGTTCGTGCAATGGACGAGCATGTAAATGCGAGTAAAGAAGTAACAGCGGCAATCGATCAAATTGGTGGAGAATTGTCCCGTTCGGAAAATGACGCTATAACGGCTTCAGAAAATGCCTTCAAACTTTCTGAAATGGCGGAGACTATTCTTGGTAAATTGGGCGAATATAACCTTAGTGCACTTCATGAAGAAATTCGTGTGACAGCTGTGAAT
>PJEL010002546.1_pt1 | contig 16540 bp, 12 predicted proteins | sample 1853271 | NCBI WGS metagenome assembly PJEL01 (sample SAMN08108733, study PRJNA415343) | Invertebrate metagenome, whole genome shotgun sequencing project. | host: Globobulimina | place: Sweden: Gullmar Fjord | collected 2015-08
AGAACTATAAGCTCAAAAGAAATATAAAAAGCAGCCTTAGCTGCTTTTTATATTTTATTGATTAACGACGCCCTTTCTTTCGCATCGATTTAGGCGCTTGATACTCTTCAAGACCCAAAACCTGACGCTTAAAAGTAGAACCTACAGGATTTTCTCCAACCCAAATATTTAAGATGGCATCATTAAGGTCTTTCCCAGGGATAATCCCTTTCACTTCACCTTTAATAACAATACGAGAACCGACACCCGGCACCCATTCAATATAACCTTCTTGGCCTTTCTTAAGACTACCCTCAAACATATCAACCATCAGCTGGAGGCGCTCTTCCAAATTCAAGGCCTCCTCAGTACTGAGGTTCAATTGCAGAGCATCATACATCGCTTTCGCCATGCGGCGTCCACTAATGCGCTTCATCACTACCTGAAAAACCATGCGCTTATATTCATCGGCTTCGACCAAAGCCAGTTCATCAGAAATTGGATTCTCCACATACAGCTTGCCGATATAGGTATCGACAACGCCATAATAAATCCGCATGGCTGCACCATTTAACTTTAATTCAGCATGCTGACTAGTCGCCGGTATCACTTGAGGAATTTCATAGCCATCAATCGTCAAGGCTGATGAAGAAAAAGGCAGCAGCAATAGAAACAGCAATGGGACAATACGAGTAAATAGTTGCGAACGCTTCATAGCATCACCTTGACTGATTTATTATTATTTTGTGAACTTGCCCACACTATAAGGGGAACCAGTAATCACTGACAAGGGTTTAGCTTATGAATTAGAGTAAAGACACTAGTGCTTTCGACATACTAAGCCAGCTAGACATAATACGCCTCACTAATTAGTACGAACGTACAGCAAACATTAAACCATGATAAAAAACTAACTATTTTTGATCATTAAGGCTTTTAGCTCATGCAGCTCATCACGCAATTGAGCGGCTTGCTCGAATTTCAGCTCTTTCGCAGCCATATACATCTCGTCTTCAATCTCAGACATTCGCTTGGCAATTTGAGGCGGAGTTAATTTCTCAAAAGAAACAGCATAATCCGCAGCATCTTCAGCGACTTGACGCTGCAAAGAGCGCTTATCCTTACCTGCCTTTTTATCACGGTTAGCTCGGCCACCAGGAGCAACTGCCGCTTGTAGAATATCTTCTACCGACTTAGTAACACCCTTAGGTACAATTCCCTGAGCTTCATTATGCTCTTGCTGCTTCTTGCGACGACGGACAGTTTCATCAATCGCCTTTTTCATCGAATCCGTTTCTTTATCGGCATAAAGAATGGCAATACCATTGAGGTTTCGCGCCGCACGACCAATGGTCTGAATTAAAGAGCGATGTGAACGTAAAAACCCTTCTTTATCCGCATCAAAGATTGCAACTAAAGAAACCTCCGGAATATCCAAGCCTTCCCGAAGTAAGTTAATACCCACTAACACATCAAACTCACCTAGACGTAAATCACGGATAATCTCTACCCGCTCAACTGTATCGATATCGGAGTGTAAATAGCGCACGCGTACATCATGCTCTAGCAAATAATCCGTCAAATCTTCAGCCATACGCTTAGTTAAAACGGTAATTAAAACGCGCTCACCCTTAGCCGTACGCTGATGTATTTCACCCAGAACATCATCAACCTGGCCCACTTGCCCAGTTTCAAGGTTTGCAGTCACTGGCCTAATTTCAATAATTGGGTCTAATAACCCCGTCGGTCGCACAACCTGCTCAACCACATTATCCGCATGCTCTTCTTCATAAGGACCCGGAGTTGCCGAAACAAAAATGGTTTGCGGTGCAATGGACTCCCACTCCTCAAACTTCATTGGCCTATTATCAAGAGCCGAAGGTAAGCGGAAGCCAAACTGCACTAAGTTTTCTTTACGCGAACGGTCACCACGATACATCGCGCCTATTTGAGGAACCGTCACATGGGACTCATCAACAAAAACTAAGGCATCTTTAGGTAAATAATCAAATAACGTTGGTGGCGCATTGCCGGACGGACGCCCAGACAAATAACGAGAATAGTTTTCAATACCTGAGCAATAACCCAATTCACGCATCATCTCTAGATCATAACGAGTACGCTGCTCAATGCGCTGCGCTTCCACAAGCAAGTTGTTATCTTTAAATTGCTTAATACGCTCTTCTAATTCAACCTCAACAAGATCAACCGCATCAAGAATCGTCTGGCGCGGAGTAACATAGTGAGTTTTCGGATAAATCGTCGCTCGCGCTAAACGCTGAACCAAGTGCCCCGTTAATGGATCGAATTGACTAATTTGTTCAACTTCATCATCAAACAACTCGATTCGGATGCCTTCATCATCGGATTCAGCCGGGAAGATATCGATCACATCCCCACGAACACGATAATTACCTCGGTGGAAGTCCATATCATTACGGGTGTACTGCAGTTCTGCTAAACGATGCAAGACAGTACGCTGATCAATCTGATCACCCACTTCGATATGCAGCATCATTTTTAAATACGATTCAGGATCACCCAAACCATAGATTGACGAGACACTGGAAATAATTACCACGTCTCGACGCTCTAATAATGACTTAGTCGCCGATAAACGCATCTGTTCGATATGCTCGTTAACCGAGGCATCTTTATCGATAAAGGTATCAGACGCGGCAACATAAGCTTCAGGCTGGTAATAATCGTAGTAAGAAACAAAATAACCCACCGCATTATTAGGGAAGAATTCTTTGAATTCTCCGTATAACTGTGCGGCCAGGGTCTTATTATGAGCCATAATCAAGGCTGGGCGTTGCTGCTCAGCAATGATATTGGCCATAGTAAAGGTCTTACCAGAGCCGGTAACACCTAATAAGGTTTGACGTAAAAGCCCGTCCTCTAAGCCTTCGATCAGCCCCTTGATCGCAGTGGGCTGATCCCCTGCTGGCTGATACTTGGAGTTGAGTTCGAACTTTTTGTCTTTCATAGTCTTAATTTACTTCTATTATCTCAATAAGCTTATTTACTATTAATCAATGCGGAGCGAATCAGCGCAACAAAGATACCCAAGAATAAACCTAGAATACCACCCAGAGCTACAAACAAGGTAAAGCGAGGAGCTAGCTGCATAAAACCACCACGAACTTGAGGCGCTGAATTAGCCACATATACTTGAGCATGACTTTCGATGGTTAATTCACGAATCGCTTCAACAAACTGGCCGACATTTTGTTGAATTTCGTTAAGGTCTTTTTCAATATTGATTAAAGCGTCTTTTAAAATCACTTCTGGGCTGATTTTCATCTGCTTATCTGATGAGGTGCCTAATAAGATTGAAATTTCTTTTTCTAGAGACAACAGCTCTTCAACCGCGGTAATACGACGATCGAATAACTGTTTACGAGTATCTACAGCACCCAACTTAGTACCTAGCTGTAAAAGAGAATCCAAGAAAGATTGATCAAACTGCCCCGCATTACCTTGTAAATTTTGATCAGAACGATTTGAGCCTTGCTGATTTTTATCACTACCCAGCTGCTCTAGGGCCAAATCATAAGAATTAATTAACTTGGTTAAACGGGCATGCTCTAAATCCAATAAACGCTGACGAGCAAATAAACGGACTTGAATGGCTGAGTCAGCTTTGGCTAATGCCGCAGAGTTAGAGTAGGCAAACTCACGTAGAGGACCAATATCACGATCACCTAAAGCGGTTAAACGACGCTGTACATCTTCGATACTCATATCATTGACAACTAAACTACTAGTTCCGCTTAAATCAGAAAGCTGCAATACCGCTAGGCTTAGCGAGTTAAGATAATTAGAAGCTTGATCATAATTATCAATTAAGTTACTACCTTCCGAAATACTGAAAGAAACAAGTGGTCGTGTAATATCAGCATTCATCAAACCACGCTCTATTGATAATTTAGCCCACTCATCCACCAACACTTGCAGAAAAGAAGAAGCTTGTTGAGCACTGAGTGGAAGTTCCGATAAATCAAGGCTAACAGTTGCATAGCCAAGTCCAGATTCCTGTAAATCTTTTAAAACCCGTTCACCAGCAACTCGTACTTCTTCAGGTGTCTTTGCATTTGCTAAGATGCCAGATAACTTAATTTCACTTGCCTTTAGAATACTATTGGAGGTTTCTACTCGAATAGACTTCTCTAATGCTCCTAGGGAAATATCTACTCCAGAAGTCGTTATTGCTTTTTGCAACACATTGCCCGCGATTAAATCCCTCGGAGAAAAAGCAATCCCATTAGGGTACTTGGATTTATCTTCAGACAAAAAAGATAAAGATATAGGATAATCAATGCTTGAAGCCGTAGAAAAAGAGGCTTTAGAAATGTGAAATCCTAAAACAGCAACAATCGACAATATCATCATTCCGATGACCAACCCACGCTGACGCCATATATTTTTAATCAAATCAACCAAATCAATTTCATCATTTGCCGCTGTATTAACTCGTTCCGCGTTCGTAGAAGCTGTATTCATATTATTAACCTTGACACCATCCTGACTCATTAATTACTCCAATTTCGCATAGCTAAAACTGAAAGCCTTAAGAAAGACTCTTCATTTATATCCAGCAGAATACCTGATTTTTCTTTGATATTAATACGATTTTATCTAAATACTTAAAATCACTGGTTTTTTTTAGTATAATGCGGCGGTTTTTATCTAAAACTGCCTTTATCGAATATTTATTAGTCAATTAATCAGGCTGATTTTATATTAAAGGTCACTACTTAATTGCTGTTTTTAGAGGATAAGATCTTGGATCTTCAATTGTCTGATCGCGTACAAAATATTAAACCGTCCCCAACTCTGGCCGTGACGAACCGTGCTGCTGAACTTCGTGCCGCAGGTAAAGATATTATTGGCTTAGGAGCCGGTGAACCTGATTTTGACACCCCTAATCACATTAAAGACGCAGCGATTGAAGCTTTAAATAGCGGCTTCACCAAGTATACCGCCGTTGATGGTACGCCTTCTTTAAAGAAAGCCATTATTAACAAGTTTCAGCGTGATAACGGCTTAGACTATCAAGCAAACCAAATTCTAGTTTCGTGCGGTGGTAAACAAAGCTTCTTCAACATGGCGCTTGCACTTTTAAATGCAGGTGACGAAGTCGTCATTCCAGCACCTTATTGGGTTTCTTACCCAGACATGGTTCGCATCGCGGAAGGCACTCCCGTAATCGTAGAAACGGAACAGTCCAACCGTTTTAAAATGACAGCTGCTCAATTAGAAGCGGCTATTACACCAAACACCAAACTCGTTGTACTCAACAGCCCGAGCAACCCTTCTGGCGTAGCTTATACTGAGACTGAATTAAAAGAATTAGCCGCCGTATTATTGAAATTCCCTAATGTATTAGTCGCGACAGATGACATGTATGAGCACATTCTTTGGGCTGAAGGTGGCTTCCATAACATTTTAACGGTTTGCCCTGAGCTATATGACCGAACTATCGTTATGAACGGCGTATCTAAAGCGTATAGCATGACGGGCTGGCGCATTGGTTACATTGCTGGCCCTGAAGCCTTAGTAAAAGCGATGAAAAAGATCCAATCGCAGAGCACTTCAAACCCTACGTCGATTTCTCAATACGCTGCAGAAGCTGCATTAAATGGCAGTCAAGATTGCGTACAAGAGATGCTAAGCGCATTCAAAGTTCGACACGACTACGTAGTTAAAGCTCTAAACGACCTACCAGGTGTCGAATGCATTGAAAGTGATGGTACCTTCTATGCCTTCCCTAGCTTCAAAGGTGCAATGAAAGCAACCGGCTGCGCAACTGATGTAGAGTTTGCAGAGAAGATGCTGATCGAAGCTGAAGTAGCTTTAGTACCCGGTTCAGCATTTGGTACTCCAGGTCACATGCGCTTATCTTACGCGACCAGCATGGAAAATCTAGAGACAGCAATTAGCCGTTTGGCAAAGGCCTTAAAATAGACTCATTTTAAAAGCAAAGAAGAAACTCTTTATAAATCAAAGAGTTCGCAACAGTATTTTTTCTCAAAAATTTCAATAAAGTTAAAAAATACTGTTGACACAAACGAAGGGCATCAGCATAATGCACGCACTTCAACGGAGTTCCCCGATAGCTCAGTTGGTAGAGCAGTAGACTGTTAATCTATTGGTCGCTGGTTCAAGTCCAGCTCGGGGAGCCAATCTTACATCATTCCGATGAAATTTAGATTTTCCTACCTCTTTCGTTGAATCTACTCTAAAATATACAAGACTATCTAAACATATCCTTACTGCTAGCTTGCAGAGAGCCAAAGGAAAAGGCATGATCCGCTATTTACTCAATGCGCCAAGACCAACCAAACGCCTCATCTCCATCAGTTACGACATTTTAGCAGTTCCCCTTTCCATCTATATAGCCCTATCTTTAAGGCACGGCACTTTAACACCAGAAATTCATAGCAGCGTATGGACGAGCATTGGACTAACTACAATTGCCTCTATCATAATTTTCATTCGCCTAGGCCTATACCGCGCAGTAGTACGCTTCATGGCCGAAAGAGCTTTTGGCAGCCTAATGATTGGCAGCAGCTTATCTGCACTGACGTTAGCGACTAGCTCTTTCCTATTGCAGGCACAAATGCCACGCTCTGCCGTTATCATTTATTTATTTTGTGTGTTAATTTTTATCGGCGCGCCACGATTATTCATCCGCGCAATCGTCAGCCAGATGAACAAAAATGGAACCGAACAAGTCCTCATTTATGGTGCAGGCCAGCAAGGCATAGCCCTAGCTAACTCATTAATGACCAGCGATAAATTTCGCCCACTTGCCTTTATTGACGACAATAAAAAGAAACAAAAATCGATAATTCATGGCTTAAGAGTTTATTCATCCAATGAACTGGATGACTTATTAGATGAACAAGTTAGCAAAGGGCAAAGTAAAAAGGTATTACTAGCCCTGGGTTCTGCCTCAAGCTCGAAGCGCAAACGCCTATTAGAACAGCTAGCCAGCAAAAAGGTGGAAGTATTAACGACCCCTTCAGTTAACGACATCATCAGCGGCAAGGCCAAAATCGAAGAAGTTAAAAAAGTCGATATCGAAGACTTATTAGGACGTGATCCTGTACCGCCACGCAGTGAATTAATTCAGCAGTGCATCACCGATCAAGTGGTTGCAGTCACAGGCGCAGGCGGCTCTATTGGCTCAGAAATTTGTCGCCAAGTAGTCATACAAAAACCGAAAAAACTGGTTTTAATTGAACTGAATGAGTACAGCTTATATGCCATTGAACAAGAGCTAAATCAACTTAAAGAAGCTAAAGGTTTAGAGCTGGATATCATATCAATTTTAGGTTCAGTACAAAGAGAGCACAGGCTCAGCACCATATTTTCAACCTTCAAAGTCAATACGGTTTATCATGCCGCGGCATACAAGCACGTCCCCATGGTAGAACACAACGTGGTCGAAGGTGTGCGTAATAACGTCTTTGGAACCTGGTATTCCGCCGAAGCGGCCATTAAAGCCCAAGTTAAAAACTTCGTATTAATCAGCACAGACAAGGCCGTTCGCCCAACTAATGTCATGGGCACTTCAAAACGCGTCGCTGAACTGGTATTACAAGCATTAGCCGAACGTCAAAAAGATACCCGCTTTACCATGGTGCGCTTCGGTAATGTATTAGGCAGCTCCGGTTCCGTTGTACCGTTATTTCACAAACAAATTCAACAAGGTGGTCCAATTACTGTTACTCACCCAGACATAATTCGTTACTTCATGACCATACCCGAAGCGGCTCAGCTAGTGATTCAAGCAGGCTCCATGGGCAAAGGCGGAGACGTATTTGTTTTAGACATGGGCGAACCGGTAAAGATCACCGCCCTAGCTCGAAAAATGATTCACCTATCCGGCTTAAGCGAAAAACACGAGCAGAACCCTAATGGTGATATTGACATTAAATACTCAGGCTTACGCCCTGGAGAAAAACTCTATGAGGAACTGTTAGTGGGCGATAACGTAGAAGGCACAGGTCATCCACGAATTATGACAGCCAACGAAATCCACCTAAGCTGGCCTGAAACTCATAACTTACTTAATCGATTAGATAAAGCATGCCATGAGTTCCATGTAGATGATGTAATTGATTTATTACTAGAAGCACCTGCCGCTTTTAATAAGCAAGGAGATTGCCCTGACTGGGTGAGGAACGCTTAGCTCCATAAAGTTATAAATGGAGATAGCGTTATTTAACTCTATCTCCAGCTCCAGCTCCAGTAACCGTCTGTAAAATAAATTTGAAATAATTTACTAAAGACATCTCTCGAATCATTTTCGCATCCGTCTTAGCTAATAATTCAGGGGTCGACATATCAATATCACTCACCTGGGCTAAACCTGTGATTCCTGGGCGTACTAAAAATACCCCCTCTTCCTCACGCACCTTTGTCAGCTCTTCTTGGTTAGATAACCCCGGGCGTGGACCGACCAAACTCATTTCGCCTTTTAGAACATTCCAAAGCTGAGGCAATTCGTCCAGCTTAGTTTTACGTAAAAACCCCCCCATCTTAGTAATAGAAGCTGCACTAGATAAATGACTAGCAACAGATGCAGTATCTACCGACATAGTTCTAAATTTGACTAAAACAAAAGGTTTTTTATTTCGCCCTACTCGCTCTTGTCGAAATACTGGGGAGCCCGTATCAAATAAGCCAATAACATATATGGCTAATAAGACAGGTAAGCCAAAGATCAAACCCAATAAAGAAAAAATGAAATCTAAAATACGCATCAAGCTAGTTACCTCATTACTCTAAACTAATAATTAATTATTTTTCATAAAGTCATCAACGGTTGCTTTAATACCCTGCTCCACCGAATAAGGAGCTGTCCAGCCTAAATGCTTATTGGCATCACTACTATCAACCTGCAAGCTACCAATTAAACGCCCTACCAATTCAGATTTACCCGATAGTTTACCTAAAAAACGAAATAAAAAAGAAGGTATTGGTAAAAGCCAAGAAGATTTATTCATAGCTTTTCTTATCAAGGTTAATAACCTTGATAGAGACAAATTATCACCATCAGAAGCTAAGAAAATCCTATTAGCTGCTTTCGGATGATCAATACAAGTAATAATTAAATCGACTAGATTATCGAGATAAACCATGCTGCGCTTATTATTAATCAGACCAAAAGGCAACGGAATAGGAAGCTTAGATAACTTTAGTAAATTAAGAAAATTCCCCTTCACACCTGGGCCATAAACAAGAGGAGGTCGAATAATCACAACCTCCATTCCAGTTTCTGTGGCAATTTCCACCAAGCCTTCTTCTGCCTCTGCTTTAGAAATACCATAAGGGTCTTCAGGTGCAGCTTTATCATTAGAGGTAAATTTGGAGCCTCTTGATGTCGATTCACCATTTACCTTTATAGAACTTATAAAAATAAAACGTTTCACACCTGCGTCAGCAGCCTGAAGAGCAAGGTTTAAAGTTCCCGCAGTATTTACTTCTCTGAAGTCAGCTAATGGGTCACCAGAACTGTCACTCATAACATGAACACGAGCGGCGCAATGAATAACGACGTCTTGCTTTGATAAGCAATCCGAATAATCAATACCTTCACCTATGGATTTAAGATAAAGGGCACCATTAAAATCATTAATGGCTTTTCTTCCGATGGCAGATATTTTACCAGGGACCTTTTTGACAAGGGATGAGCCAAGAAAACCACTTATACCTGAAATGATAATATTCATATTATGTAAAAATCAGCTGTTTAATCTTGCTAAATACTCTTAAAAGAACAAAAGCAGAATTTGAATAAATGTTATTTTCTTTCAACGACTGCAGTAGCTCTCTACTGATCACCTGAAAGGAAGCCATACCTTCTGTACTTACTCCGCCAAGTCTCATTCTTACACAAACTTGGTTAAGCTTTGTAAAAGGCAATTGGTTTACCGTTAGCATTCTGAGTAACAAGTCAAAATCAGCAGCAATTTTATAACCTAATTTATAATCGCCAGCTTTTAAATAGGCCGATTTTTTAATAAATGCTGCGGGATGAGGTGGCATAATTCCAAACCTCATCAATTTAGGCGTAAAGTACTTAGTGGTGTACTTCCGAACAGATTGTTTAATATCAGAAGTCTTAACAAAATCAATAGCACCTAATACAAGCTCGGATTTTGGTTTTTGGGTAAACTTCTCGACAACAGTAGAAATTATTTCTTGATTTGGATAAAAATCATCAGAATTGATGACTCCGATAATATCGCCTGTGCTAAATCTTACACCTTTATTCATGGCATCATAGATACCTTGATCAGGCTCACTAACAACAAGCTGAATTTTATCTTTATAGCCATTGATAATTTCAAGCGTCGAGTCTGTGGAGCCACCGTCTATGATAATATATTCAATTGCCTCATAGTTCTGCAGAAGAACTGATTCAATAGTATCTCGTATAGTCTTCTCACTGTTATAACTAACAGTAATCAAGGACACCTTTGGATTATTCATAATTTAACAACGACCATACTTATCTTCGAACCTCACAATATCGTCTTCACCCAAATAAGAGCCCGACTGCACCTCGATCATTTCTAGAGGTAATACTCCAGGATTCTCAAGGGCGTGCACCTGGCCAATAGGAATGTAGGTCGACTCGTTTTCAGTGACCAAGAAGGTATTTTCACCATTAGTTACTTTCGCGGTGCCCGATACCACAATCCAGTGTTCAGCGCGGTGATGATGCATCTGCACAGACAGCTTAGCCCCAGGTTTAACCGTAATGCGTTTAACCTGATAGCGCTTACCATTATCAATGGAATCGTAAATTCCCCAAGGTCTATAAACCTTACGATGCTGGTGATGCTGAGTACGGCCGGATTCTTTAATCTGAGCCACAATCTTCTTAATATCTTGCACCTTATCCTTGTTTGCGACCAACAAGGCATCCGGAGTATCAACAATCACTAGATTATCGACCCCTAAGGTCGTAATCAGCTTACTGCTGCCTTCATGGCTTGAACCATAGACATAACAGTTAGAAGAGCCTTGTAGAATGAAGTTTTCTTCATTTTGACCTGCAACTACATTGCCCTGCTCGTCTTTCTCTGCAATTTCCCACAAGGCTGACCAGCTGCCCACGTCATTCCAGCCCGCATCCAAAGGCGCAACAACCACTTCGCCTTTGGAGGCCAAAGGTTCCATGACCGCATAATCGATGGATTCATCAGGGCAAGCTTCGAACGTGGCTTTGTCGATACGGACAAAATCTAAATCATGCTGAGTTGATGCCATAGACTTCATGCAGGCATCATAAATATCGCAACGGAAGTTCTTTAATTCTTCTAGGTAGCGATCGGCGCGAACCAAAAACATGCCGCTATTCCATAAATAGCCATCCGCTACGTATTTAGCCGCAGTTTCTGCATCTGGCTTTTCGACAAACTCACTGACGACACTAGTCACACTATCAGGATTAGCAGAGGCTTTGATATAACCATAGCCCGTCGCCGCTTCTGTCGGCACTATACCTAGGGTGCCGAATTTACCCGCCTGAACTTCTGGTAATAAGGTATTAACGCACCGCTGAAAAGCCGCTACATCTTCAATCACATGGTCCGCCGCTAATACCAATAAGATAGGCGCCTCACTTCCAGTCTCTTTTGCATCCGCGACCGCTTTCAACGCAGCCAAGGCAATTGCTGGGGCGGTATTACGCCCAGTAGGCTCTAATAAGATAGAAGGATGTAGGTTCTGTTGGCGCATCTGCTCGGCAACCAAAAATCTGTGCTCTTCGTTGCAGATAACCATAGGAGCATTGCTTTGACTGCTCGCACTATAAAGTCCACCTAGACGCGAAGCAGTCTCTTGCAGCATGGTTAAGTTAGCTCCCACCCTTTTAGACGAGAAGGCAATGAATTGTTTTGGGAAAGCCGTACGAGATAGAGGCCATAAGCGCGTGCCGGAACCGCCGGCCATAATTACAGGGGTGATCATAAAAACCCTTTATCCTTGTTAAAATACCACTTTGTATGAACATTAACCTTTTCAGAAGCCATAAGCTCACATTCCGAAAACCACAGATATTCACCATGCTGCTCATCTAGTAATTTATGATGAGTATCAGGTACTAAACTTCAAATCCTTTCACATCAAAATGCGTACTAAAAGCACACCGCGCATCTTCGTCAATAAAAAACTGCCAGGATAAAAATGTTCAAACTAACTTAAATAGCTGGCATCTTTAAGATCAAACGCTACACCCAGTTCATTTAACGTCAAACGATAAATGCCTTTGAAATAGACTCATACGACCACTAGATACAAACCAGCACCATAAGAAGGTCTAACCAAACACTTCCCAAGTAAAACTTGGCCCGAAGAATTTCGTACATCAAAATCAATAGAGATCAAAGGCGTTCTATCTACAATTGTTTTTAAAAGTATCGTGTTCCAGGATAAATTCACATTTTATCCGCGAAATGACGTTTGATTAGCCAAAAACCACTCATAAGTTGAAGTAAGCCCATCTTTTAGCGTAATAGAATACTCCCAACCCAGCGCCTTTAGAGTATCTACATTCATTAACTTACGTGGGGCGCCGTCAGGATTATCAGCATCAAAACTAATTTTCCCTTGATAACCAACTACATCTGCCATAGTCAGAGCTAATTCTGCAATAGTGCAATCAACTCCAGTACCAACATTAATGTGAGAAAGCATTTCATTTGTACAGCTGTCATAAGCTTCTTTAGAGGCATTCATCACAAATATACTAGCAGCAGCCATATCATCAACATGCAAGAATTCACGCATAGGCTTACCAGAGCCCCAAACAACAACTTCTGGAGCACTACTCAACTTAGCTTCATGGAAACGCCGCATTAAAGCAGGTATTACATGAGAGTTTTCAGGATGAAAGTTATCATTCTCGCCATATAAATTAGTCGGCATAACACTGCGGTAATTTCGACCATACTGACGATTGTATGATTCACAAAGTTTAATACCAGCGACCTTGGCAATCGCATAAGGCTCATTAGTAGGCTCTAAGGGGCCTGATAACAAAGCTGATTCTTTCATTGGCTGTTCAGCCAACTTAGGATAAATACAAGAAGATCCTAGAAACAGCAAATCACTAATGCCAGCTAAATGCGCAGAATGAACAATATTGCATTCGATCATTAAATTTTCATAAATAAAATCGGCAGGATACGTATTATTTGCAACTATGCCTCCAACCTTCGCGGCTGCTAAATAGACAGCATCAAAATTTTCTGAAGCGAAAAAAGTCTGTACCTCCATTTGATTCAACAAATTAAGCTGAGAACGATCTCGAACAACTATTTCAACCTCCTTATCAACCTGCCGCTCGAGCTGACGAACAATAGCAGAGCCAACCATACCTTTATGGCCGGCTATAAAAATCTTCTTCATTAGGCATCTCTTAAATAATAATAAACATATCGTAAAGGTGCTCCTATTATCAAGAAAAGTGCCCTCACGTTGTGAATAATCCCCTCCTAGTAAGGCTAGCCTTCTAAAGCTACATTCACATCAAAACCATTTGCTTTCAATAAAGCATGCTGCTTTGCTTTAGCCAAGTCGCTCTGCACCATCTCAGCACACATTTCTTCAACTGTAATTTCAGGTACCCATCCTAGTTTCAACTTAGCTTTAGTTGGATCGCCCAATAAAGTTTCTACCTCTGCAGGACGAAAATACTTCGGGTCAACCTGAACAATCAAGTCACCTTCTTTTACACCAGGGCACTTGTCACCAACAACATTTGCAACATAGCCTTTCTCTTCAACACCCACACCTTCGAAGCGTAATGTAATACCAAGTTCTTTAGCTGAAAGTTCAACAAACTGACGTACAGAGATTTGTTTACCTGTAGCAATAACGTAGTCTTCAGGATTATCCTGCTGGAGCATCATCCACTGCATACGAACATAGTCTTTTGCATGCCCCCAGTCACGAAGTGCATCCATATTCCCCAAGAACAAACACTTCTCTAGACCTTGAGAAATATTGGCTAAAGCACGAGTAATTTTCCGAGTTACAAAAGTTTCACCACGACGTGGAGATTCGTGATTAAATAAAATGCCGTTACACGTAAACATACCATAAGATTCACGGTAATTAACGGCTATCCAATAAGCATACATTTTAGCAACAGCATACGGGGAACGAGGATGGAAAGGCGTTGTTTCTTTTTGAGGTATTTCTTGAACTTCACCATAGAGTTCTGATGTAGATGCCTGATAGAAACGAGTTTTCTTCTCTAAACCTAAGAAACGAATTGCCTCTAATATACGGAGCGTACCTAATGCATCTACATCAGCTGTATACTCAGGGGCTTCAAAAGACACAGCCACGTGAGACTGTGCTCCTAAATTATAAACTTCATCAGGTTGAACATCTTTTATAATACGCGTCAAATTTGAAGAGTCAGACAAATCCCCATAATGCAAATAAAAATTCACATTATCTTCGTGGCTATCTTGATAGATATGATCAACACGCTGAGTATTCAATAATGATGCGCGCCTTTTAATTCCGTGTACTTCATAACCTTTTTCTAACAAAAGTTCGGCTAAATAAGAACCATCTTGGCCAGTAACCCCTGTGATTAATGCAACTTTACTCATCCTACTTCTTCTCACTTTTAACTATAAATATTATTTTAAAAATATAAGTAATTTAGTTAGCTCAACAATAAAAGCTCACTCAGTTTTTATTATTAATTTCGTTGGTTTAAGAACCAAAAGCCTATATATCCTTATACTCAATCCAATATAAGTCTAATTTCTGTTAAAGACATATGGAATTATCATCAGTTTTGAAATCTATTATTTATCCATTGAATTGTTTTTGTAATAGATTCTTTAGAATCTGAGACTGGAAACATATTTAAATTAGCAATACATAAATCTGGAATGACATTATCAGTGGTCATATTTTTCAATCTAAAACTAGTTAACGGGAAACTGACGCCTAATTTTTTCAGGACATCTCCAATTAACGCTGCGAATTTTAGCATTGAATAAGGTACTAAGAATGGAGGACGTACACCTGCTATTGAAGATATCTCTATTGACCAATCGTTAACATTAACTGCAGGAGCATCACCGACATAATATAAAGAACCTTTTTCGATGTTTTCAAGTAACAGCAATGAAATAATTTGATTTACCGAATTCTCAACATAACCATACGTTTTACTACATGAGCGCTTATATATCCTTAAAAAACGCCCTGCAAGCACCATATCAAAAAAATCTTTATACGGTTTATCAAACCATGGTCCCCAAATAGATGTAGGCCTAACAATAAAGTAATCAGGCAAAGATGATGAAAATTGAGAGATAATCTCCTCAGTCTTGACCTTACTTTGACCATATATAGTGGTAGGGCAATAATCATCATTTCTAATGGGTATATAACCAGCATGGCAAACTAGCATACTAGACGCAAATATAACTTTTTTGACGCATGATGTAGTGACAATTGCTTTGCATAGATTAGAAACCGCCAGTGTATTATCTTCATAATCGTCTAGATTAGCAGCGTCTAGATCTGTTCTGGCTGCCAGATGAATAATATCGTCAGGCTGAAATGCATTAATAGCATTAGATAGTGCTGAAAAATCCTTCAAATCGATATTATTAAAAACTGCTTTATGCTCATCCTTTCTAGGGGGGAGTATGTCAATGCTAAGAACCTCATCGCCTAACTCAAGTAATCTATCTACCATATTGGTTCCAATGAAACCTGAGCCGCCTGTAACCAATACTCTGTTATTCATAGCATTACAACACATTATTCTTAAAAAAATCTTTATCCATATTAGCCGTGTCAAAATTAGCAGCGACTTTGCTTGCTTTCATTTTCAGCTCATCCAACCCAAGTCTATCAGATAATAAACTTTCAACTTTAGAAGCGATATCAGAGACATCTAATTCACAGATTACTGATTCATTTTCACCTAGGAAAAAGGATGATACACCAACACCACTACTTAGCAATAGCGCACAATTGCAATATGCTGCCTCTATAACAGAAAGTGCAAAATTTTCCGCCTCTGAAGTCAAAACAAAAACGTCAGTCAACCAGTATAATTCTGACAAATCATTGCCTGCTAGCATACCCATATATTCAACTTGAACACCTAAATTGGTTTTTAGCTCTGAGAATTCAGATTCCCACATCCCCTCCAAATCAGGCCCTGCAATTAAAAATGCAATATGAGACTTAGCCTTTTCTGGTAGTTTATCGATAGCATTCAGGAATAAATCTAATCTTTTCTTCTGTGTAATTCTTCCTATAAAAGAAAAAATAATTTTCCCTTCCAGACCATACTTAATCCTTAATCCTTCAACTCCAGCGTCTAAATTGAAACGAGAAAAGTCAATACATAGCGGAAATACGACGGAATTAAGAGCTGTACTCAAATATTTCTCAGCATCCTCTTTTTCCTTTAACACTGTAAAATGAACTTTATGCGCAGCTTTGAAATTTGATCGCATTATAAGAGAAAGAACTATTTTTTTTATCTTTG
>PJEL010002547.1_pt1 | contig 16528 bp, 26 predicted proteins | sample 1853271 | NCBI WGS metagenome assembly PJEL01 (sample SAMN08108733, study PRJNA415343) | Invertebrate metagenome, whole genome shotgun sequencing project. | host: Globobulimina | place: Sweden: Gullmar Fjord | collected 2015-08
GCAGGCATGACTTTTTCTGAAGCTGATAAATTAAGAAAGATTATAGGTAAAAAAAGAGATAAAAAAGAATTTGAACCTTTTAAAAGAAAATTTATTGGCGGTTGTATTAAAAATAAAACTCTATCAAGAGAAGAATCTGAAAAAGTTTGGGATGCTATTTTAGAGCATGCATCCTATTCTTTTAATAGGTGTTTAACTGGTGATACAGTTGTATATAGAGGTTCATCAAATAGTAAAAAAGGTTGTGGAAATGAAATAACAATTCAAGAAATTTGGGATATATGGAATTATAAAGGTAGTAATTCAACAAAAAATAAATATAAATCAGGCAAATTAACTCTTTTAAAATGCGATAGCGATGGTATTATTAGACCTGGATATTTACACAATATTCATGATAATGGTATTCAAACAGTTTATGAAATAATTACAAAAAATGGTAAAAAAATAAAAGCTACTAAAAATCATCGTTTTTTAACTCCAAATGGATATAAAACAGTAGATAATTTAAATATTAATGATAAAGTTATTGTTAATTCTGGTAAATATTCAGAAATAGATATTGTAATATCTATTAAAAAATTAAATAAAAAAGAACAAACATTTGATCTTGAAATGAAAGATGCCCCTCATAATTTTATTGCTAATGGTTTTGTAAGCCACAATTCCCACTCTGTTGCATATGCAAAGATAACCTATTATACTGCATACTTAAGACATTACTACCCTACTGAATTCTTTTGCGCTAATTTAACTTATGGGAAAGAAGATAAGAAAAAAGCAATAATGGAAGAAGTATATAAAAATGGTTTAGAACTCGTATTGCCTAAAATAGGTATATCACATGTAAATAAATGGGTTTCTAAGGATAACAACCTGTTTACCCCATTTACAGAGATAAAAGGGGTAGGTGAGAAAAAAGCTATTCAATTATCAAATTTAAAAAAAAAGGGTTTAAAATATAATAATAGCTTTTTTAAACCAAAAAAAAAAATAAATGCAATAAAAGAGAAAAAATCATCTCTTGAAAAAATTGCTGACGATATAGGAGCATGGGAAATTGATTCTATTTTAACACCATTAGCACAAAGTTATTTTTCCTTTAAAATATCAAATCTCCCAAGTGTAATTTACCCTAATTTATGTGAAATTATTGGAGACCAATTCCCAATTGATGTTGATGATATATTGATTGGGAAAGTGGGATATCCATATTTATTAGAAGAAAAAACTTTTGAAATAAATAATAATTTAAATAATTGTAATAACTGTGAACTTGGTAATGAGTGTGAAGGTCCTGTACTACCAACAATTGGTGAATTGAATATTGCTATAATTTGTGAGAACCCTGGTTTTTACGGAGATTTAAAAGGTGAATTACTTATTGATAAAAATAGTAATGTTTTATGGAGTAAATTGAAAAAGGGAAAATATAAAAAAAAGGAATTTCATATTTCTACAGTTTTAAAATGTTATTCAAAAAGCTTAAAAAAACCAGAGTATGTAAGTAAATGTAGCAAATGGTTAGATGAAGAATTAAAACAAATTAATGCTAAAATAATTTTAGCATTTGGAAATAATTCAGTCCAATATTTTACTGGTGAAAATGGTGGGATTTTAAAATTAAACGCTACCACTACTTGGAATGAAAAGTATGGGTGTTGGGTCTGCTGGTGTATAAGTCCTTCGTCGATCCATATAGATGATGTGAATCAAAGAAGGTTTAATCACGGGATTTCAAATTTCATTAAAACACTTAAACTTTTTGATGTTTAACTTAAAAAAAATAACATAATTTACAACTTATGTTTATAATATAATTAGGGAAGTAAAATTAAATTAACTAAATAAGTGGAAATAAAAAAATGAAAAACTTAATCGTAATTTTAATCATAATTGCTACATTTAATAGTTGTTCTACGGATGCTAAAATTGCATCCCATAATTTATCAAAAGCAGCTGATATGTTTGAAATAAATCGTAGGGTGGTATTTTACAATGGGATAACAGATAGATATATTTTAATTATTGAAGGTCGTTGTTCAGTGGATTTCTATATTGATAAATTCATTGTAACTGTAAAAACAGGTCCAAATGAATTTAGAAAACATTATCTTGGTCGAGCTGATAATGTTTTTCCATTTGTTGAACAGTTAAACTCTTCCTCTATTGATATTTATCATTATAAAGTGATTTTTAAACCTCAATCTATTATACCTGATGTAGATTTGAGTTTAAAATAAACACTAATAATATAATTAGGGAAGTAAAATTAAATTTCTGGGATGCGGAGAAGTTTGGTTATCCAATGTGCTTTGAAAGCATTGGGTTGTAGGTTTAAATCCTATCCCAACCATAATATGCGTCGTTAAACCGTAGTGGAAGCGGGCTGGGCTGTAGACTCAGTGTCATTGCGACTCGGGTGGTTCGACTCCATCACGGCGCACCAAAAAAATTAGTGCGAGTAGTCCAACGGCAGAGACATGAGGTTTAAGCCCTCATCAGTGTGGGTTCGAATCCCTCCTCGCATACCATTTAAAAAATATAGGGGTTTACCCACCTCTTTCAAAAAGGTTATTGAATGTCAGATTTAAAAGATGATTTAAATATTGATAAATTTTCATTAGATATTGAATGGGAAAAACAATCTCAACTTTATTTAAAATATTCTGAAATGTTAGCTGAATATGAAACAAGAAGAGATAAGTTGAAAGATTTAATTGAAGTTGAAAAAGCTGAAATTGAAAAAGAAATACGTGAATTCCCTGAAGAATATGGTCTAAAAGCTAAACCAACAGAGGGGTCTATTAAAGCTGTTGTTTCAACTGATAAAAAAATTAAAAAGATGAAAAAAAAATATTTTCAATTTATCAAGCAATCTAAAATATGGGGAGCATTGGTAAAATCTCTTGACCATAAAAAAAAAGCTTTGGAAAATCTTACTCAACTTCATTTGGCTGGTTATTATTCAACCCCAAACCATAGTTTAAATAATAAATATGTTAAAGAAAATAGTGAAGAAATAAGAAAAAAACAAAATGGAAACTTAAAAAGAAATTGGAGAAAGAAATGAATGGGGATTTAGAACAAATCAATAAATCGATAGAAAGGCGATTAAAAATAAGTAGAGAGTATAATCAAGTTGTAATCAATCTTATATGGGAATGTTTTGAAGCAGGTGGGTATTTAAAAGAAGAATTTTTAAAAAAAATATCAGCACATAACTTGATATGTATTTGTTTAACCAATAGTATTAAGATAAATTTTAAATTGGAAAAATAAAAATATGGTAGATATATTGTTATATTTAATAATTTCTATTCTTATTTTGATATTTTCATATATTTTAGTAAGAGTATTAACAAAAGGTGTTTTTGAATCTTATTATGAGGTTCGAGCAAAATTTAATTTAAAAAAAGAAAACAATAAATTTAAAAGGGGGAAAAATGGATAGAAGTCGTATGAAAGCAGCATTATTAAAACGTTCTAAAAAATCAGCTGAAAATAAAGGTTTTCAAAAGGGGAGTATATTAAAAGACAATGTTGAAAATTTAAAATTATGGAGATGTAAAGATGGGGAACATATCATTGATATTATCCCTTATGAAGCAGGTGGTAATGATTCTATTACAGATGAAGGGGATCCAACATATTGTTATGAATTTTATGTTCATCGCGATTTAGGTCCAACTGAAGATCAAAGGTGTATTTGTCTTGCTGAAACATTTGGTGAAGCCTGTCCAGTTTGTGAGCATAGGAAACAACTAATGAAGGATGGTGCAGATGATGATATATGGAAGCCATTATTAGCCAAACAAAGAAATATGTATAATATTGTTTGTTATGATACAGAGAAATCTGAAGATCAAGGTGTTATGGTTTGGGAAGTTGCCTGGTTCTATATGGAAAAACATTTAACAAAACTTGCAAAAGGTCCAATGCAGCGTGGGGGGAAACGTGGAAGAAAAGAAATTGACCCTAATATTGCATTTGCAGACCCTGATTCAGGGCGTTCAATAAGTTTTGAAGTTGCGATTAAAAAAGGTAAAGATTCCTATCCTGAATATTCAGCACATCAATTTTTAACCAGAGATTATGAAATTGATGATGAGACACTTGATAATGCACACTCTCTTGATGAAATTATTGAAATTCCAACTTATGGTGAAGTATATGAATTATATTGGGGTGAATCTGTTGTAAATAATGAACCAGAACCAGAACCAGAACCAGAACCTGAAAAGAAAACTTCAAGTAGGCGTGGTAAATCAAAAAAAAACAATTTAAAACCTAAAGATGATAAAAAAAATACTAACGAATGCCCTAATGATTTTATATTTGGTGAAGATAATGGTCTAAAACCAGAATGTGAAGATTGTGATCCTGAAATTTGGGAAAAATGTGTTGAATTAAATAGTAGTATTACTTCTAAATCAGAACCGGAACCAGAGCTAGAACCAGAACCGGAAAAGAAAACTTCAAGTAGGCGTGGTGGGAGCAGTAGAAGAAGTGGTAATTCAAAAAGAACAGAACCTGAAAAGAAAACTTCAAGTAGGCGTAGTAAACAGGATGTAAATAAAACAGAAAAGGAACCTGAAAAAGAAAAAAGTAGTTCTAACAGTAGAAGAAGGGGTAGAAGAAGGTAAGATTAATTATTTTATAAGGTTTTAATAAAATACCCTATTTTAAATAATAGGGTATTTATTTTAGGTAGATTATGGCAAGAAAAAAAATAAGTACTAAAGAAATTAAAGAAGTATTAAAAGATGAAAAAGTTAAAAAAATAGAAGTTAAAGAAACAATATCAACAGGTTCTACTCTTCTTGATTTAATTATTTCAGGTGGTAGAAAACGTGATGGTGGAATTCCTGGTGGTATTGTTGTTGAAATTTCAGGGCCACCAGCATCAGGTAAAACTTCTATATTGACAGAAACTGCTGGGAACGCCCAAAGAAAAGGTGGTGAAGTAAGATTTGATGACCCAGAGGGTAGACTTGATGAAGAGTATTCAAAAATATATGGGTTTAATCTTGAAAAAAAAAATTACAATCGCCCTGATACAGTGAATGAAATGTTTAATGGTCTTTGGAATTGGGAACCAAAAAATGATAAAGTTATAAATGTTTCTTGTGAAGATTCTCTCGCTGCACTTTCGACTGAAATGGAAATGGATGATGAAGATAAGATGGGTATGAAACGAGCAAAAGATTTTTCAGCAGGTTTTAGAAAAACCTGTAGATTAATTGCTAATAATAATTGGCTTATATTATGTTCAAATCAAGAACGTGAAGGGAGTAGTGGTATTACTACACCTGGTGGAAAAGGAATTCCATATTATTCATCATTAAGAATTAGAATATCCCCATTATTTCAAAAAGCTAAAATTATTAAAACAAAAACTTTTGGTACTAAAAAGGTTGAAAAGGTTCTTGGAATTAGAAGTAAATGTCAAATAAAAAAGAGTTCAATAGATGATTCATTTAGAGAGTGTTGTATTTCAATAATATTTGGATATGGTATTCATGACATTAGGGAGAATTTAATATTTATTAAGGAACATACTGGTGCAAAGAAATTTTCAGTTAATGGTGAGGAATTCGCTTTTGTTGATAGAGCTATTCAATATGTGGAAGATAATGATCTTGAAGAAGAACTTAAGAATGATACTATTGATTTATGGCATGAAATAGAATCATCTTTTAAAACTAATAAAACAAAAAAGAAAAGAAGATAGTGAAGAAAATTTAACATAATATTGTAAAACATATTATATCAATTAAACTTAAAGAAAGAAAATTAAAAAGGGATAAAAAATGAAAATAAAAAAAGCAAGTTTAACAATTAGTAAAACAATTCAAGTTCAACAATTTGAACCCTTAAAAATAGAAGCAACAGTTGAATGTGAAATTGAAAATGATAAAAATATGGAAGATTCATTTGATAAACTTAGAGATTCTATAGTTGGTGAAATTGATTATACAATTGATAAAATGATTGAAAAAGAGTAATATTATGATGTCATTAATGGTTATAGATTCCAATAACTTAGCTTATCGCAACTTTCACACTATAAAAGATTTATCCCATGGTGAAAAAAAAGTTGCTGTTGTGTTTGGATTTTTAAATCAATTATTAACCTTAAGGGAAAAAGTTAAAAATGCAGATAAACTTTTTGATGAAATTATTTTTTGTTGGGACTCAAAAAAATCATTTAGAAAAATAATTTACCCTGGGTACAAAAGCGGAAGAGAAAAAAACAAAAAGAAAAAAACAAAAGAAGAACTATTTGATTTGCAAGTTGCTCACAATCAATTTATTGAATTGAGAAAAGAAATCCTTCCAAAGTTAGGGTTTAAAAATGTGTTCCATCAAATAGGGTTTGAAGCTGATGATATCGTTAGCCAAATAGTAAAAGATAATATAGAAAAACATATTGTTGTTGTTTCTGCAGATCAAGATTTTTATCAAATTTTACCTGATGGAACAACAGCAATTCAGATTTGGAATTATAAAAAATTTCAAACAGGAACCGGCATCTTCTTAACCTATGGGATTAAACCGAGCCGATGGATTGATGTAAAAATTCTCGCTGGATGCAATTCGGACGATATAGATGGTATTGAACGTGTAGGTGAAAAAACAGCTATAAAATGGATCCTTGGAACTTTAAAAAAAGGAAAAATTTATGATCGTATTGCAAAAGAAGAAAATTCAATACGGGAAAAGAATTTTCCAGTAGTAAAACTACCTTTTGAATTAAGAAAACTTTCTCCTATTGAAGTTAAAAAATCTGTTTTGTATAAAGATGACTTTATTGATGTTTTTGAATCTTTCAATTTTCAAAGTTTTCTTAGAAAAAATAAATGGAAAAAATGGTGTCAAGCTTTTGATTTAAAGGGTTGATGAAAATAAAATATTATGAAAAATAAATTAACACAAATTAAAACAGTTATAAAATTTATCATTGCAGTTTCGGCTATTATTTTATCATTAATTTTTGATAGAATTTCGGAAAAATTATTAAAATCGATAGTTTGTAAAAAATAAGGAACTCCATGGGGAAAAACTTTACTATAAACGTTAAAAATAAAACTGGGGAAGAAAAATTATTATCTTTTCTTGATAAAAATAAAATAAAATTTAAATCTCCTAAAAAACCAGGTATGGGGCAAAAGAAGGGTAAAAAATTTGAAAAAGAAATTTCTAAAAATTTGTCGCAATGGTGGTCAAATAGTGAAAGGGATGATATTTTTTATATTACATCTGGAAGTGGTTCGCGTTTTACTTCAAGAAAAAAATTAGGTAAAAATACAAAAAATTCATCGGGTGATATAGGGTTACTTGACCCTATTGGACAAACTTTTCTTGATACATTTACTATTGAAGTTAAATCAGGATATAATGATCAATTAGATATAATGAATATTATTGATGGTAAAAAAGATCAAAAACATACCCTTTTAAATTGGGTTTTAAAAGCTGAAAATGAAGCCTTTGGTTCCAATAAACAAGCATTTATAATTGTTATAAAGCGTGATTATAAAGAGAAAATAGTTGTAGTAGATTCTTTAATTTTTAGAACAAAACTTTTCCCCAAAGGGTTTAGTGGTAAGGAAATACTTATACTACGTGATTGTCATGAATTATCTATTGTTGGTTATGAAGATTTTTTTAAACAATTAAAACCAGAAAATGTTAAAAAAAATAAATATTTAGTTGAAATAAATGAATAAAAATAATCTTTTAAAACAGTTATTCGAAAAATTTGAAAATGATTTTGGATGTAGATATGAGGCAAAAATAATTGAAGTAACAGAAGAAATTTGTAGAATATTAAAAGAAAAAGATATGAATAATTCTGATTTTGCCATAATATTAGAAACAAATAAAGCAACAGTAAATAGAATGTTAAATGGGAATGTAAAATTTACATTAATGAGATTACTAAAGATAGCTGACGCTTTGGATTGCTATTTGGATATTAAATTTTCAAAATCTAAAAAAGAAAAATAATATGAAGATAGAAAAAAAAATACATGGAGATAAATGCAACTCTTGTTTTTATTTCCATAACCCCCCAAATATTCAATATAATAAAATTCATGATAATGTTAAATTATGTAAATATGGGAATGTAACTACGAAAAAAACAAGTGTTTGTGTTTTTTATAAAAAAAATAAAAGAAGAAAAATTAAAATAAATATAAATAAAGTAAGAATAAAATAAAAATTTAACACAATTTCCCACAAATGTTTATAATATATTTAAGGAAGATAAAAAGGAAGATAAAATGATAAAAATAACTGAATTAACACATCATAAATTTTTTATTACATGTGAATATAAAGAGGTTTTTGAAGCTTTAACTTTTATAATAGATAGTAAAGTAGAATTTTCAATGCAATATTATTATGACAATGAATATATAATTGTTATTAAAAAAGATGATAAAAAATTAAAAGAAAAATTTGTTAAAAAGTGGGGAAAATAAAATGAGTAAAATGGAAAATGCAGTTTTAATTTATAAGTGTCAGCTTTGCAATGATACATTTGAAATTAAATCAACTTTGGAAGAAGCGGAAAAACTTATGTTTTTAGTTATTAATGAAACGATGCTTCCATTTATTATGCACTCTTGTAAAGATATTCGATACCAGGGTGTAAGTAAACTTTTGGGGTATAAAAGGGTTCATTAATGCTTAAAAAATTAACATTAGAAAATTTCCGTTCCCATTTAAATTCTGAAATAGAATTTTCCAAAAATATAACTGCTATTATTGGTGACCCCCAATCAGGGAAAACAAATATTTTAAGAGCTATCGAATTTCTAAGAACAAATAGACCAAGAGGGAATCCTTTTATACCAAGGTTTTTAAGAAATAAAAAAGGTAAAAATCCAACGGTAATAATTGAAACTGATAAAGATACCATATCAATAAAAAAAGAAAAAACCAAATCAATTTATCGAATAAATAACGAAGAACCTCTTTCAGCAGGCCAAAAAGTTCCACAAGAAATTTTTAATATCTTAAATCTTGGTGATATAAATGTGCATAATCAAACACAAAAACCTTTTATAATTACAGATTCACCAGGTGAAGTAATTAAAACAATTAACAAAATTACAAAACTTGAAAAAGTTGATGAATGGCTAAAAACAATAACAAGTAAAGTTAATAAAAAAAATACTGAAATTAGCGTTTATGAAAAAGAAATTGAAGAAAAGGAAATTAAACTTGATAAATTAAAAAATATAGAGAGAATAAAAATATTTGTTAATAAAATAGAAGATGTTAAAGAAAAAAATGAATTATTAAAAAATAAAGAATATTATATTAATAAACATTTAGACCATTACATAATACTTAAAGATAATAATAATAAAATTTCATCAATATTAAATCCTGTAGAAAGTTTATTGTCTGAAATAACTCAAATAGATATTAATTTAAATGGAAAAATAGAAATTGAGAATTTATTAGAAAATTATATAGAATTTGAAAATGAAAATAATAAAATTTCATCAATATTAAATCCAGTTGAAATAATAATTTCTGAAATAACTCAAATAGATATTAATTTAAATGGGAAAATAGAAATTGAGAATTTATTAGAAAATCTTATTGAAAATGAAAATGAAAATAATAAAATAGAAAGGTCATTAAAACCGGTTGAAAATCTTATTTTTAAAATAGACGGCTTAAGAGTCCAAATAGCCAAATTACGCGATTTATACAATTGTGTATACCAATATATCAATTTATTAAAAAAGCAACAGGAAATGTCTAATTCTTTGTCTGAAGCAGAGTATAAATTGAAGGTTGAATTAAAGGGGGTTGATATCTGTGAATTTTGCAATACAGAATTAACAGAAGGGAAAATTAATGAAATTATTGAGTCAATATAAAATAAAGGAAATAAAATGTTAGATAATAAAATAATAAATGCAGTTATTAGATATCAATGTCCTGGTTGCGTAAGTGGTGATGGTGGCTCCGCTGCTTTTTGTTATAAAAAAGGTAATTACCAAGAATGTTTGAATCATCACTATGGAACACTATCTTTAGGGATTGGTGGAATATTTCTTGGTTTACCAAAAGGATTTAGTAGGGTTGGGGAAAATAATTTAAATATTATTATATTAAATGATTTGTCAGAATGGGATAGTGGATACGATAAATTTAACATTCCAGTCTGGAAATACTTGGATATGTATGGAAATACATTAGTTCGTGGTTTATCACCAAGAATAAATAAACCTTTCCTTCACATTATCCTTAATGATTCAATTAAAGAAATTAACTGTCTTGAAATAACTGATAGTGATTTAAAAGAAATGGATTAATATTATGAAATTACTTTTACTCTCTGATTTACACCTTTCCCCTGAAAAAAACCCTGTTGGTAGATTAGATAATTTATATGAAACTCAATTTCAAAAATTAGACTTTATATTAAATTATGCAGGGGAAAACAATTGTATTATATTACAGGCTGGGGACTTATTCCATATTCCAAGAAATTGGTATTTACTTTCTGATACAATTACCATTTTGAATAAATTCCCAGATATTGAAATTTATAGCATTTTTGGTCAACATGATATGTTTCTTTACTCGAAAGAATTACAAAAAACTACAAATTTAGGGATTTTAAACGAAACAGGGTATATTAATATTTTAAACGAATTTCCAATTGGATATGAAGGTATAAATATTTATGGTGCATCATGGGGGGAAGAAGTTCCCAAGATAAAAAATAAAAATATTTTCAATATATTAGTGGTTCATAAAGATATTTCTGATGCACCATTGTTTTATGACCATAAATATACAAAAGCGGAAAAATTTTTAAATGAAAATGAATTTGATTTAATTGTTTGTGGTGATATTCATAAATCTTTCTTTGTAAAAAATAATAATAAGATATTACTTAATACAGGCCCTATTTTAAGGAGAGAATCAACAGAATATAACCTAATCCATAAACCTAATTTTTGGGTTTATAATACCAATACTAAAGATTATTCAAATATTATAATACCACATAAATCGGCTAAGGAAGTTCTTTCAAGAGGACATATTGAGAGCAAAAAAGAAAAAGAAGAAGTTTTAAAAGAATTTATATTAGAAGTAAATAAAGATGGTGTAAAACTTACGGGATTTGATTTTAAAACAAAATTAAATAATTTTATAAAAGTTAATAAAATTTCAAAACCTGTTGTTGAATATCTTGAAAAATTAATAAATGACGAAAAATAATTTCATGGGGGAAATATGGATATTGAAAAATTAAAAGATAAAGTAAAAAGATTAAAATTTAAATATGATTTTAATAAAGAGGAATTACAAAAGATTAAAATTAATCTTGAAGAACTTGGGGTTGTAGATTTAAAGGATGTCGATACTTTTCTTAAATCTATTCAAAATGATATTGAAAATCTTGAAAAAAAAGAAAAAAATTATTTTGAAAAAGCAAAAATTATGCTTGAAAAAATAGAGGGTGGTAATGGAATTTAACGATCTTAAGCAAAAAGTTAGGCGCTTATATTACCAAAAAGAAAATTTAATTAATGAAATTCAAAATAATAAAAAAAAGATTAAAATATTAACTATAGATAGGGATAATTTTATACAAGCAAGGTGGATTTTATCTGAAGTAACAAAAGCCACTCAAGAAGATTTTAAAAATAAAGTTGAGAAGTTGACTACAATTGCGTTGAAATCGGTATTCAATAAAAATTACGAATTTAAATTATTATTTGAAAGTAAAAGAAATAAAATGGAAGCCAGACCGGTTATATTAGAAGATGGAAAAGAATTTACTCCAAAAGACGAATTAGGGGGTTCAATTTTAAATATTATATCATTTATGGTTCAAATTGTTTTTATTATTTTAGAAAAACCAGCAAAAAGAAAAACTATGATTTTAGATGAACCCTTCCATTGGCTTGGAAATTTGAAAGAAAAAGCTGGTAGGATGTTAACAGAAATATCCAAAGAATTAGGTATGCAAATAATTTTTGTTACCCATGATAAAATATTAGCTGAAATTGCCGATGTTATTTATAAAGTTGAAAATATTAATAAAGTCTCAAAAGTAAAAAAGGTGAAATAATGGAAGATAATAATTATAAAAATGATCATTTCATGTTATGGCAAAAGGTTGAAAATTATATTTTTCATAATTATATTTATATACAAAGATCAACATCGAGTATTGATATAAATAAATTAAAAAAAGAGTTAATTGATGAAGAAAAATTAAAAAAGTATAATATTAGTGAATTACAATTTAATATGGTATATGGAAATTGTTTTGCATGCATAAAATCTTCAAAAAATTGTCAAAAAAGTAATAAATGGTCCAATTTTCTTGATTGGAATATTTTTTGCAAAAAAGAATTTTGTCCAGCTAAATTTGAACCTCTTTGTTTGGAAAAAGGCTCTTTGTGGAGAAATCTTATACTTGCTCTTGAAAAAAATAATAATATCAAAACCATGCTAATAATCAATAAAATAAAAAATATTAAATGGGTAAATGAGGAAGATAGATTACAAAGTGTTGTAAATTTTTATTTTAAATAAAATATCAAAAGTAAAAAAGGTGAAAATAATGAAAGATAAACATAAACCTAAATTTGACAATGGTAAAAAAGAGAAAGATTATATTGATTTTACAAATCTAAGTATTATAGACTCTATAAAATACGCCTGTAATCTTTATATAGAACCTTTAAGAAGTATAATTAATTTTTTTAAAAGAAAGGTAAAATAATGAAAAAACTAACTTCAAAAGAATTAAAATTTAAAAGACTTTGAAAGAGATATTGTTAGGTTGGATAAAAAAAATTTTAGAGTTTTTAAAATAAGTAAGTATGTTTGGAAAGTTGGTAGTAAGTATTATAGTTCTAAATTAGGTGCATTATTCATAACCTATAAAAATAACAATGGGCATAGATTTATGCCATGGGTAGAACGGTATATAAATATATCTGAAATAAAATAAGAAAGTGAAGATGAATTGCAAGATATTGTTAATTTGAATTTCTCTTGTGAAAAATGTAAATTTTTATTTAAAATAATATAGTGAAAAATTATGAATAAATATGTAAAAATTGTTTATGAAAATTGTAATAATGATTTAGAGGCTGTAATCAATAATGCATTAGAAATTTTACAGGTAAATAATAAATGTAAAATTATTAGTATTATACCAATAATAAATAATAATGTTGAATATGAACAAGTTATGATTTTATACGAAGGGATAAAAAAAGAGTAAAATAATGGAACTAACACAAAAAGAATTAAAAAGAGTTTTAGATTATAATTCAAAAACTGGAATATTTACATGGAAAGTTTCAAAACAAGGTATGAAAAAAAATAAAATTGCCGGTTGTAAAACTCCAACAAGAGGGGTTTCTATAAGTATTAATTACAAACAATACAAAGCTCATAGATTAGCTTGGTTATATATCAAGGGGTTTTGGCCTAAAGATGATATTAGACATATCAATAGGGATAAAAATGACAATAGATTTATAAATCTACAAAATGTTAGTCGATTATATAATTTACAAAATCAAAAAATGGATTGTCGAAACTCAAGCGGAATTATTGGGGTCTATTGGGTTGAAAAATTTAAAAATTGGAAAGTTCAAATTCAAAAAGATTATGAAACAATTTATCTTGGAACATATAAAAATAAAGATGATGCAGTAAAAACAAGGTGGGCGGCTGAAAAATACCATAGTATTCCAATATGGAATACTACTTCAACAGCATATAAATATTTAAAAGAAAGAAATTTAATATAATGTTACACAACTTCTTCTATTGAAATTGAAATTTCGTTATCTGAAAAAATTGCATAATTAGCATTTGGGATTGATACCATTCTCCCATAAACTACCCATTGATTAGATGATAAGGTGTCAATCAAATAAATAGATAGCGGATTAGATTTATTATTTTTAATAATAGTTTTCATAAAAGTAAGAAAATCAGAAAATCTTTTTGTACTAAATGTTCCATTAAATAATCGAACAATATCTCTTTTATTTACATAGATACCGCCATATTTATATTGATTGATAACTGAATAATCTTTAAAATTTTCAGTTAAACCAAAAGATAAATTATTAAAAGCATTAGCAAGTCCAGACTCTATAACCCCAGCTTTTAAAGTCTCTCCTGTATCTGCTTCCATGTCTAATATAACTGTATAACTACTTGGAAAATAATTATCGAAGTCTACCCATAACTGACTATATTGAACCCCACCATCTACTAATGAATGGGAATTTGTTTCATCTTCTTCAACTAAAGTTACATCGTCAACCCAAACAATATCAGTATCATTTGTAGGGGCGAATCCAATTTTTACCGAAACACAACTTGCAGGGGTTTTGAATGAAACTACTTGTTCATCACTCCAATCCGTTGAATTATCAAGTGTTGTTTCAGTAGTTATATAACCGGCGTTAGTTACATCATATACAAAATAATCCATTGTATCAGAAGCTGTATTTTTATAATAAAAATTAAATCTATACCATTTTTCGGCTGTAACAGTTTCTGTTTGATAAAATTGTTTATCTGAACTTGAAGTAGCTGTCATTTTAACACTTGAACCTGAACCCGATCTTCCAATATCCTCTGTAAGTGTAATATTTGAATCTTTATTCCAATCATCAGGATTTCCACCACTCCAATCATCAAAAGTACCATTTACAACAATATTTGTTGAATCATCAGCATAAGGAATAACAGATACATTTATAGTTAAGGCATTGGTATTGAAAATAGTTACAGCATTACCACCTGAATTAACACTCACAGTTATAACAACGTCTTTTGAAGTTCCACGATAAATATTTTTTGGATATTGGTCCAAAACATTTGAAATAGGGTAATCCACATTACTTTCTGTTGTTGAAATCTCATATATACTGTTAGGGTAAAGCACTTTCATTAGATTAAACCTTTATCTTTTAAATAATTGTATGCTGATGAAGTTGTATTACAATTTGGATAATCATATTTAACCTCTGCATTCCACCTTGCTAATACTGCATCGTCTTTGTTTTTATAATATCCAAGTTTAATTATCTTTTTATTTATCATTATTTGACCATGCCATTTTTTATAATTTTTATACCAACTAACACCTGTAACACCAGATTTATTATTTTTAGAAATTTTACAATTTCTACTATTACATGATTTTGAAACATGTCTTAAATTATCCCAACTATTATTAGATTTATTTCTATCAATATGGTCTGTATCATTTTCTGGGAAATAACCTTCCATATATAACCAAGCTAAACGATGGGAGTAATAATTTTTTTTATTTATTCTTATTATAATATACCCATGTGTTTTTGTTCCTGCAATATCACCAATTTTTATTCTTCTATTATTAGAAATTTTCCATTTAAATAAACCTGCTTCTGGATTATAATGTAAATTTCTTTTTAATTCTTCTTGTGTTATTTTTTCTTTCACAATATCACCTTTCATATTTACCTTGTAAAAAAAATAGGGAAGAAAAGCAAGGTTTTCTTTTCTTATCAGTGTACGGCCTATCCCTATTAATATTTTCATATATTAACCGCCATTATAAAACACATTATCGATATTATAATTATTTAATTCATCCAAAATTTCATCAGCTCTACCAGAATTAATAATACCTTCAGCTTCAAGTAAATTCATATCATTAATAAATCTTGTTTTCTTAATATTAAATATATTTCTTATGGTCAAATCAAAAACAAATCTTTTGATATTTGGATTAGTTGAATTTAGTATTCCAATTTTTTCATTATTACTAAACCCATCCCATATAATTTCATTAGTTAGAAAAAATGGAATATCATCGAATGTATCATATACTTTTATTTTTATTTTTCCTCTAAAAATTTTAATCTGTGATTGAAGTACTTCTATAACACCTCTTGTATTTAATTGTTTATCAAGGGTTAAAAGTGTTTGTAATGGCGATACTTTAGCAAGAATTTTATCATAATGTGCTTTTTGATCACGATACCAATCAGTATTATTTCCTTTTCTATATATAAAGTCATTTTCTCTAAAAAGTATAAATTTCCTCATTTTTTAATCTCCCGTTTTTATAATTATTGTACAATTATCACAATAAATTTTATTAGGTATAGGTGTTTTTAAATAATCACATAAATATATAATATCTTCACTAAAAGCTGACATTTGACCACACTTGTTCAAAGCAGTTATTTGAAAATATTTTGTTTCATCTAAATTTATTTCAAAATTAATTTTAACAATATTATTAATAACAATATCTTTTGCATTAAATTGTTTAAAAAAATTATTTTTTTTATGTTTAAAATTAGGTTTATTTGATTCATAAATTCTATAATAGGCTGCACTTTCCAAATAATCACAAGTTATGGTGATTTTCTTTTCTTCACCATAACTAATCGATATACTAAAAAATAGAATTATTATTGTAAATATTTTTTTCATAACTACACCTTAT
>PJEL010002548.1_pt1 | contig 16527 bp, 12 predicted proteins | sample 1853271 | NCBI WGS metagenome assembly PJEL01 (sample SAMN08108733, study PRJNA415343) | Invertebrate metagenome, whole genome shotgun sequencing project. | host: Globobulimina | place: Sweden: Gullmar Fjord | collected 2015-08
CTTAAATTACTAAATTCTTTTTCTGTATAATTCTTTTTGGGTTTTCTCTTATACAAATTGTGTATTTTCATTGATTAGTGCATATTAAAAAAGGCCAACTATAAAATAGTTGGCCTTTTTTAATTTTAGAGGAAAGAACCTACGTTATAGTTTACTTTTTATTCTAGGAGAATTTGAAGATTGAAATAGTTTCATAGCTGTACTAGTCATTTTAGAGTTTAATACATCATCAATATTTAAATCCTGCTGTGACAATTTTGGATTTGCAACTGCACTCATACTTGCTACACAACTAGAAGGTTGTTCATAAATAGGTTCTTCTACTTTAACTTCGGTATTTGGAGTATTAGTTGTTACTGATGGCTGTACTGTCCTGGCCATTTCCTTGTCTTGTTCTTTTTGGATCTTTTCAAAATCCAATTGTGTATCTAATCCATATACTTCACTAACAAAAACTTTTATGTGAGCAAAGTTTTTATATAATTTAGCTTTACATTCACCTTGAGCTGAACTGTTTATTTTTAATACATTATTTTCATATGAAGAGAAAGTAAAACTTTTTTCAAAACATTCCCCTAACTCATAACTTTTTTCATAAATAACATCAATTAATTTTTTATATTTCACTTGTGATTCATCTTCTATTTTAATCGATTCTACTATTTCAGCTTTAACTTCAGAAATAGGAGTGGATACTTCAATTTGAGGTATCTCCTTGATTACTTCTGGTTTAGCAACAGTATTAGATGAAACTACTGCTTGAGGGTTTTCAACTTTGATATTTTCAACTTGTTGAATAACTTCATCTATAGTTTTTAAATTAACTGCTTCAACCATTTTAGATAATGTCAAAATCAATACAAAACCACTATCACTATTCATATTTAATAGTTGTTTTGAATCTGCAATAATTCTAAAAAATCTATCAAATAAATATAATTCGTATTTAATATCATTTAAAAGCATTTTTTGTTTTAAGTATATACTTATCTCATCTAATACCTGACCAATTTCATAACTTTCAAGAGACTCTACAATAGGACGAATATCGTCTTTTTTTAATATTACCTCAAAAATATTATCCATAAAAGTTGGATCAATCATCCCTAACATCTCTGTTACTGTTGAAGTAGTTATTATCCCTTTTGAATATATAATTGCTTGATCAAGTAAAGTTAATGTATCTCTCAAGCTTCCTTGGCCTGATCTTGTAAGAATTTCTAATGCAGGAGTTTCAAACTGAATCTCTTCCACATTCAAAATATGACTTAAATGATGAATCACATTTTTATCTGAAATCTTTTTAAATCTAAAATGCTGTGTTCTACTTAAAATTGTTGCAGGAAGTTTTAAAGGATCTGTAGTAGCTAAAATAAATTTTACAAAAGAAGGTGGTTCTTCTAATGTTTTTAATAATGCATTAAATGCTTGAGTCGTGAGCATATGAACTTCATCGATAATAAATACTTTATAAATAGCACTTGTTGGTTTATATTTTGTATGTTCTATTAAATCTTTAATATCATCAATACCACGATTTGATGCAGCATCCATCTCAATAATATCTAAATGTCTATTTTCATTTGCACTTACACAACTTTGACAAACTTCACATGGTTTTGAAGTTGGTGCATTTTCACAGACTAAAGCTTTTGCCATAATTCGGGCAGTTGAAGTTTTACCACTTCCTCTTAATCCACTTAATAAATAGGCATGAGATAATCTATTTGTATCTAGAGCTAAGGATAATGTCGTTGAAATAGAATCTTGCCCTATTAAATCCTCAAATCTTTTTGGTCTATATTTTAAGGCTAGAACTTGTCTTGCACTTGATCTTTCATTTTCCATTAGATTAAATCCTTTAACCATTTTTTTGCAGTTTGCTTTAATCCATCAGGATTTTCTGAAGCAAAAAATTTTATTTTTGTATTATCAAATTTAGATGTACAATCATATTCAGTTTTTAAAAACTCCACAATTGCATCTCCACTATGTATTGTTAATGCATTATTTAAATAAGCAGAGATTTTATCTTCGATAAGTGGGAAATGGGTACAACCTAAAATTACAGCATCAATATCAGTTAAGTTTTGGAAATAATGACTAATTGTAGAATCAAGTATTTTACCATCAAAAATATCCTCTTCAACTATGGGAACAAAAAGTCCAGTAGATATTGAGTTGATATTTTTATAGTCAAGATTTAATAATGCTTTTTCATATTTGTTTGAGTTAATTGTAGCTTTTGTTCCAATAACTAGAATATTTGAATTCTTATCAGTAATTTTATTTTCCAGGGCTTTTACACCTGATTCAATTACCCCTACAACAGGTATTGTAGTATTTGTACGCATCTCATTTAAGGCATAAGCACTAACACTATTACAAGCAACAATTATTATATCTAAATCAAAATTTTTAAAAAACTCTAAAGCCTCTAATGAATATCTAATAATTGTATTCTTATCTTTTACACCATAAGGTACACGAGCGGTATCACCAAAGTATATTATTTCTTCAAAAACATTGTTTTCTAATAAGGATTTAACAACAGTTAAACCACCTATTCCACTATCAAAAACTCCTGCTTTCATACTTTGCCTACTTTTTATTTATAGTCTATTATTCTTTTTGTATTATTAAGACTATCAAAAAAGATAATTTGAAATAATGGTGTAGTTTCAACATTTGTTTCACTTATTGTTTTAAATGGTAAAAATTTAAATTCAGCATCATCTTTAGATGTAATCACAAACTCTAATTTACCCATAGTTTTTAAACAATTTCTGATCTCTTTATTTAATTTTTCATTATTAATTGTTAAAATATTATCATCTTGATGTTTTATAAACATATCTTTTAATGCAAAAACTTTTTCTTTGAATATTTGTTTTCCCCAAGCAATTGTTCCATTTGAATAATGTAATTTACCTGTTTTATTTAATAATGGGTGTTGAGCAGACTCTTTAATACTTTCTATCATACCTAAAAAGTGATTTCGTCCTCCAACAGCTTCCATACATTTTAAGACAAGTTTTTGCGTTTCTAATTTCTCTTCATGAGATAAATTATTAAATTTCATATTTTAACCATTCATCGAAATCAAAAATTCTGCATTTGATTTCGTCTCTTTCATTTTTTTGTATAAGAACTTAAGTGATTCTACTTCATCCATTTCAGACATAGCATTTCTAAGTATCCATATTTTTTGTAACTCTTCTGGATGTAAAAGAAGTTCTTCTTTTCTAGTACCAGATTTAACAACATCTACTGCGGGATAAACTCTTCTTTCAGCTGCTTTTCTACTTAACACAACTTCTGAGTTTCCAGTTCCTTTGAATTCTTCAAAAATTACTTCATCCATTTTTGAACCAGTTTCTACTAGAGTAGTCGCAATAATTGTTAAACTACCACCCTCTTCAATATTTCTAGCTGCTCCAAAGAATCTTTTTGGTTTATGTAATGCGTTAGCATCAACACCACCACTTAATACTTTTCCTGATGAAGGAGTAACCGTATTATAAGCACGAGCAAGTCTTGTAATAGAATCAAGCAAAATTACAACATCTTTACCCATTTCAACTTCTCTTTTTGCTTTATTAATTACCATCTCCGCAACTTTAATATGGTTTTGAGCAGGTAAGTCAAATGTTGAACTATACACTTCACCATTTACACTTCTTTGCATATCTGTTACTTCTTCTGGTCTCTCATCTATTAAAAGAACCATTAATGTAGCTTCAGGATGGTTTTTACTAATACCATGAGCAATCTCTTTTAATAATTCAGTTTTACCAGATTTTGGTTGAGCAACAATTAAACCTCTTTGCCCTTTACCCATTGGAGCAAACATATCTATTGTTCTACCCGTTAAATGAGTAGCATCATATTCAAACTGGAATTTTTCTGTTGAATAAAGAGGAGTAAGATTATCAAATAAAGGTCTATTTTTTGATTCATTTACTGGAAGATAGTTTATCGCTTCAATTTTTAATAAAGCATAATATTTTTCACTCTCTTTAGATGGAGGTCTAACTTGTCCTGAAACAATATCTCCACTTCTTAACGCAAATCTTTTTATTTGTGTCGCACTTACATAACTATCACTGTAAGAATCACTAAATTTACCATCAAAAGGTCTTAAAAAACCAAACCCTGCATCTTTAATATCTAAGATACCTGTAAATAATATATATCCACCAGCTACTGTTTGAGCTTCTAGAATTGCAAAAATCAAATCTTGTCTTTGCATCTCTTGTGGATTTTCTACATTTACTTCTTTTCCAGCTTCTATTAATTCTAAAGTATTTTTAGATCTTAACTGATCAATAGTAAGCCCTGTAACAGGGACATGAGTTCTTGATTTTTTGTTATTTGGATTAGCTGGTTTTTTTGTGGGTTTTTTTGTAGGTGTTGAAGTTTCAGAAATATTCTTTTCTGTTTGCTGTGTTTCTTCCATATAATTAAGTTGCCTTTTTTGATATATTTTGAATAGTTTATTGATTATTATATCATAATTTTTTTAAATTAACTCAAAGTTGAAATTTATTCATACAATCAGAATAATAGTTATGTTAATATGTGTAATACAGAAAATGAGATTATTTAAATGATAGAACTAAAAAATGTAACGAAAATATACAATGTGTCAAAAACAGAGAATATAACTGCAGTTAAAAATATAAATTTGTCCGTTCAAGAAGGTGAACTCATCATTTTAAAGGGATCAAGTGGTAGTGGAAAAAGTACAATTTTATCTTTAATTGCAGCATTAAGTAAACCTACTACTGGTGAAATTATTGTTGATAATAAAAGAATTTCAAAATTACCTGATAATTTTGCATCGCTTTATAGAAGAGAAAATATAGGTTTTGTTTTTCAAAAATATAATCTTATTCAAAACCTTAGTGTTAAAGAAAATATTTTACTTCCACTAATTCCAGATAATATTGATGAATCAATATTAGAAAAAAAACTACATCTGTCAATGTCAAAATTTAATATTTCACATAAAGAGAATATTTTAGTTAAAAACCTCTCAGGGGGAGAACAACAAAGAGTTGCAATAGCACGATCTTATATTAATGATCCAAAAATTATTATTGCAGATGAACCTACTGCAAATCTCGATAAAGTTTTATCAGAAAATTTTATCGAGATATTAAGAGAATTAAAAAAGTCAAAAAAAACAATTATTGTTGCTACTCATGATCCATTATTTTTTAATTTAGACTTTACAGATAAAATTATCTCTGTTGATAATGGTTCAATACATTAATGTTTTTGTCACCAGAAATTTTAACACTACAAATTTTAAATTTTGTTTTTTTATTTTTTTCAACAATAGCATTTTACCTTAGTTTGAAAATATACCTTCATTGGGATATAAATTCAACTGGTAAAAAACAATATAAACTTGAAAAACAAAGTTATTTAACATCAGTCATAATAAAATACATTTTTATTATAAAACTCCCTATATTTCTTTTTTTTATTTTTACTTTAGATAAATTATCTGATGTTGTAACAGGAGCTATGTGTGCAGCTGGAATTGTAGATGCAACAACTTATGGCAGTTATCTATTAGTTTTGAAAATTATTAATTTATATTTATTTGGTTTCTGGCTAATAATGCATAATAAAGATATAAAAAAAGAAGAACTTCCCTATACAAAGCAAAAATTTGGCTTGTTTTTAATTATATTTATTCTTTTTATCTTTGAGATGATTATTGAGATTTTGATGTTTAATAATTTTGATATCACACAGCTTGTAAGTTGTTGTGGAACATTATATTCAAGTAATAATAGTTCTTATATATCAGTATTATTTCAAATTGATAATTGGATAATTGTTAGTATTTTTTATATCAACTTTTTAGTAATGATGGGATTATATATATTTAAACAAAAAGAATTATTTGCAGTCTCCAACATATTTTATTTATTGAGTTCTATTATTAGTTTAATTATATTTTTTGGTACTTATATTTATGAATTACCAACACATCATTGTCCTTTCTGTTTTTTACAGAAAGAATATTATCACGTAGGTTATTTGATATATATATTATTATTTATTGGTACGTTTAATGGGATTGTATCTGGGTTTATAAAGAAAAATAAAAGAACTATGAATAATTCTTTATTATTTAACTTTTTATATTTACTTTTAATAAGTGCTTATCCAATAATGTTTTATATTAAAAATGGAGTATGGTTATAAATACTTATACTATTTTTTTCTCTTTTTTAGTTTTAGAAGAGAAACCTGCACCCTCTTTTGTTTTAGCTTGTAAATCTAAAGTATCAATCAATGTTCTATAATCAATACCTGTTACATTCATTTGAGCAAAACATTTAGCAACTACTGCTATTGCATTAGGTACTTCTTCTTTCTTTTTATATGATTGAAGATTTTTTTCACTTACTTTAATTAGTTTACTAAACTTTGGCAGACTTATATCTGCATCTAATAATAATTTTTTAAATTCTACAAATGTCATTTTTTCTCTTTTGTAATAAAATATAGTATATATTCGAAATTATACCATATAATATTACCATTATCTATAATTTAGTTTAATTTAAGATTATAAAATGTACAATACCTATAATTTATTACTAATAGTAATATTAAAAACTAAAAAGGGTCTACCATGGCAAAAGAATTAAAAAAGAAAAAAGTAGCTAAAAAAATAGCAAAGAAACTAGAAAAGAAAAAAGCTGCTAAAAAAGTATTAAAAAAGAAAGTAGCTAAAAAAGCTGAAAAGAAAAAAGCTGCTAAAAAAGTGTTAAAAAAGAAAGTAGCTAAAAAAGAAAAAAAGAAAAAGTCTTCTAAGAAAAAATAGTTTTCGTAAAACAATATAAGTGATGGATTTTATTATGCATCACTTTTTATATTTTAATTATTAATTTTTATTTTATATAAATAAAAAAAACAACCAAGGTAATTGACTTCCTACTCCAGAAATAACACCCGTTATTACACTTAATTTAATTATATTATTCATTTACAATTCCTGATTTTAATTTTATCGTAAAGATATATTAGAAATATATACTCAATTTATTACCATCAGATTACATTACATACTATATAAATTAATACTTTATAAATAAAAATAGATATTTATCTCTGTATTATTAAGAATGAACTATATTTAATATATAATAAAAAAAATCAATAAAAGAAAACGAATGAAAACTAAAATAGAAGAATTAAAAAAAGAAATCTCTAAACAAGTTATTGGACAGACAAATATGATTGATGCTTTGCTGATAGGCTTATTTACAAATGGGCATATATTATTAGAAGGTGTTCCTGGACTTGCTAAAACAACTACTATTAATGCCATTTCTAAATCATTAAATTTGGATTTTAAACGAGTTCAATTTACTCCAGATCTCTTACCATCAGATATTATAGGTGCACAAATATATGATATGAAAAGTGGAGATTTTAAAATTAAAAAAGGTCCTATATTTACTAATTTATTACTCGCCGATGAAATCAATAGAGCACCAGCAAAAGTTCAGTCTGCTCTTCTAGAAGTTATGCAAGAAAAACAAGTAACATTAGGGGAAACCACTTATAAAATAGATACTCCTTTTTTAGTACTAGCAACACAAAATCCTGTTGAACAAGAAGGTGCATATAATCTACCTGAAGCACAACTAGATAGATTTATGTTTAAAATCATTGTAGGATATAATACAAAAGAGGAAGAATACGAGATTGCATCAAAAGCTGCATTTTCTACATTTGAATCAATAAATAACGTATTGGACAAAGAGGATATCGACATTATTAAAAAAGAAGTTCAAAATGTACATATAGATATTGAACTTGAAAAATATATAGTTAATCTTATTTTTGCAACAAGAGAACCAAAAAACTATGGTATTGAGGGAATTGAAGACTTTATAGAATTTGGGGCAAGCCCGCGAGCAACGATAGATATGTTTAAGGCTGTTAAAGCAAGAGCATATTTAAGAGGTAATGATTATGTTAGCCCTTTAGATATTGCATTATGTATAAAAGATGTGTTAAGACATAGAATCATATTAAGTTATGAAGCTTTGGTACAAGATATCACTACAGATGATATTATCCAAAAAGTTTTAGAAAAAGTTGTAATTCCTTAGGTTTACAATAATGCCAATATAAATGTACTAGGATATAGTATCACATTAAAATATCGAAGCAAAGATGTGTATTCTATATCCATAGGAACTAAATAAGTTATATCTTCATCTTTATCAATTTTATTCATTAAAAATAATCTAAAACTAATATCTAAAAATTTTAAAACTATTATACTACTCATTAAAAAACCAAAATTATTAAATTTCATTGATAAATATACAGAGAAGAAAAAAGTGGGGTTAAATAAGAAATATATAAATATATTTTTTTCATATATTTTGTAGTTATTTTTAATCACACCATAAAAAGTTTCTGATTTTTGCCATTGAGATTCGAAAATCTCTAGGCAGATAAAAGAAACTAATAATATTATGATTGTAGTCATATATTTGAACAGTATAAAGTAGAGATAAACTCTACTTTATTAGTTATTTACAGAAAAAATAACTTTTTTGTTTCTGTGTAATCCAGTTCCAACAGGAATTGTTCTACCAATAACAACATTTTCTTTAAGATCTGTTAACATATCCATTTTAGCACTAATTGCAGCTTCAGTTAAAACTTTTGTAGTTTCCTGAAAAGATGCAGAAGAGATAATACTATCAGAAGTAACAGCAGCTCTTGTAATACCAAGAAGTACAGGTTCAGCAATAGCAGGCTCTCCACCCATTCCTACAATTTTTTCATTTTCAGCAATAAATCTTCTTTTAGAAATCATATCACCTTGAACAAATTTAGTATTACCTGCATCTACAATGTTAATTTGTCTTAACATTTGAGATAAAATAACCTCAATATGTTTATCCGCAATATTAACACCTTGACCTCGGTAAACACCTTGAACTTCTGCAACAATAAACTCATTAAGAGCTTTTGCTCCTAAAATTTTAAGGATATCATGAGATGCAATTTGACCATCAGTTAATTTCTCACCGGCATGTACAAACTCACCTTCTCTAACTTGAATTGCTCTATCTTTATGAATTAGAAATTCATCTTTATTACCAATATTATCAGTAATAATTAATCTTTGTTTATTTCTAAGTGGCTTACCAAAACTTACAACACCGTCAAAAGTAGCAAGAACTGCAATATTTTTAGGTCGTCTAGCTTCAAATAACTCAGAAACTCTTGGAAGACCTCCAGTAATATCTGATGATTTAGAAACAGCTTTTGGTGTTTTACCAATAATATCAGCAACAGCTATTTTATCACCTTCAGTAACAAATAAAGATGTTTTAGGCTCAAGAACATAACTAGCAACTACTTCACCTTGTCTTTTAATAACAATAGATGGTTTATAATTTGCAGGAATATATTCATTTACAACTAATTTAGAAGTACCTGTTAATTCATCATATGCCTCAGCAACTGTAATACCAGAGATAATATCTTCAAATACTACTTCACCCTCTTCTTGTGCAATAGTTGGATTTGCATATGGATCCCATTCTGCAATTACAACGTGAGCTTCAGTTTGTGGTTTAGCAATTACAGTTGTAATTTCAACTTCACTATCATCATCAGTAACAATTACAGATTCTCTTGAAATATAATGTCTTGAAGCTTCTCTTTCTTCAGTATCAACAATAACTGCAAATAAACCTTTTTGAGTAATTACATCACCAACTTTTACATCAGTAACTCTGTCTAAATAATCACCTTTAAGTTGAAAGTACTTAACATTACCATTTGCTCCAGATATAATTGTTTTTGTAACCGGTGCCCCATCTTCAACTTTTAATGTAGAAGCATAAGGAATTCGTGAAGGTACATTCCATCCATCTTTAATAACTTCAACAATTGAATCAAATTCATCTACTTTATCTCCGTCATTGTAAGGAATATATAATTTCCCTTCAATTTTACCAGAAACTCCAGCAAGTTCATTTGGTTTAGCAATGTCAGATTTTCTAAAGTAATATTTTTTCTCATCATCAGCATTAGAAATAGAAACAATTACTTCTTCATGTGTAGTTTCCATTTTAAATGTACCATTATAAGGTGCATTTATTTTTGGTTCTACAAGTAAAATACCAGCATTTCTTCTGTTAGCGATAATTTGTTCGCCATCTTTATTTTCAAAAGTTTTAATATTGTAATATCGTACAAAACCTTCTTTTGTAGCTTTTAATTCTTTTTCAGCTTGTGTTGCACTAGCTGTTCCACCAACGTGGAATGTTCTTAGTGTAAGCTGAGTTCCTGGCTCACCAATAGATTGTGCAGCAAGTACACCAACAGCTTCACCTGGATTAGCTTTTCTTTGCTCACCAAGGTTAAGACCGTAACATTTAGCACATAAAGTATTTACCGCTTTACAAGTTAATGGTGTTCTAATTACAACCGATTTAACACCAGCTTCAGATACAATTTTTGCATCTTCTTCTGTTATTAAAGTTCCCTCTTGGAATAAAATTTCATTTGAAATTGGATCAACAATATTAGAAGCAATAACTCTACCTGTAATTCTTTCTTCAAGACCTTCAACTAGTTCGTTACCATCAACGATATCAGAAATTTCTATACCTTCATGTGTACCACAATCTTCTAAATCAACTCTTACATTTTGAGATACATCAATAAGTTTTCTTGTTAAGTATCCAGCATTCGCAGTTTTTAAAGCTGAATCCGCAAGACCTTTTCTCGCACCATGAGTAGAAATAAAGTACTCAAGTACATTTAAACCTTCACGGAAGTTAGAAAGAATTGGTGTTTCAATAATAGAACCATCTGGCTTAGCCATAAGACCCCTCATACCAGCAAGCTGTCTAATCTGAGCAGAACTACCTCTAGCTCCTGAATCAGCCATCATATAAATAGAGTTAAATCCATCTTTATCTTCTTTAACTAAATCCATCATTTCAGAACCAAGTTTATTGTTAAGTACAGTCCAAATATCAATAATTTTATTGTATCTTTCTTGCTCAGTTAATAAACCTTGGTTAAATTGCTTTTGAACTTCAATAACTTCTTTTTTAGAAATACCAACTAATCCAGCTTTTGAATCAGGAATTCTAATATCATCAATAGAAATAGAAACACCAGCAGATGTTGCATATTTAAAACCAAGGTTTTTTAAGTTATCTAAGAATTTAGGTGTAACTTTATATCCACCATGTTTATAAATATAATCAACTAAAGTACCAATATCTTTTTTCTTTAAAATTTTGTTCCAGTAACTTACAGGTACAAATGCAGGTAAAATATCATGAATAATTAATCTACCAGCTGTAGTAGTAATTAATTGACCATCAATCACTGTTCTAATTTTAGCATGAATATCAACAGTACCTAGTTCCATTGCAATAGCAACTTCATTTAAATTGGCAAATAATTTATGCTCACCTTTAACACCATTTTTTTCTAAAGAAACATAGTAAATACCAAGAATCATATCTTGAGAAGGCACAGCAATAGCACGTCCTGAAGCTGGTAAAAGAATATTCATTGAACTCATCATAAGAACTTTTGCTTCAGCAATAGCTTCTTGAGATAATGGAACGTGTACTGCCATTTGATCCCCATCAAAATCGGCATTAAATGCTGAACAAACTAATGGATGCAATTGAATAGCTTTACCATCAATTAAAACTGGATTAAATGCTTGAATTGAAAGTTTATGAAGTGTTGGAGCTCTATTTAATAGAACTGGATAATCTTCAACAATTTCTGCTAAACATTCCCAAACTTCATTTGTTTCTGCTTCAATTAATCTCTTAGCTGATTTTAAAGTAGTAGAGTAACCTCTCTCTTCAAGTTTAGCCATTAAATGTGGTTTAAATAGCTCTAAAGCCATTTTCTTTGGAATACCACATTGGTCCATATTTAATTTAGGTCCAACAACAATTACAGATCTACCAGAGAAATCCACACGTTTACCTAGTAAATTTTGTCTAAATCGACCTTGTTTACCTTTAATAATTTCAGATAATGATTTAAGAGGTCTTTTATTTGCACCCTTAACAGCATTAGCTGTTTTAGCATTGTCAAATAAAGCATCAACTGCTTCTTGAAGCATTCTCATCTCATTTCTAATAATAATTTCAGGAGCATCAAGTTCTGTTAATCTTTTAAGTCTGTTATTTCTGTTGATAACTCTTCTATATAAATCATTTACATCCGATACAGCAAATTTACCACCATCAAGTGCAACAAGAGGTCTTAAATCTGGTGGAAGAACAGGAAGTACTGTTAACATCATCCATTCAGGTCTATTTCCAGAGTTAATAAAGTTTTCAACAACTTTTAATCTTTTAACAAGTGTTTTCTTTTTAGCTTCTGATTTTGTAGCACCCATATCATCTTTTAATGAATGTAATAATTCAACTAAATCTAAACCTTTTAATAAGTTAGAAACAATTTGTCCACCCATATTAGCTTCAAAACCAGTATGTTCATAGTTTTCTTCAATATTTCTATATTGTTCTTCATTTAAAATATCAAATTTTTGAACTGCTTTTGTACTTTCTGAATCATAAAAAGCTTCACCAGGATTACTTACAATGTAAGCTTCGTAGTATAAAACTCTTTCTAAATCTTTAAGTTTAACACCTAAAAGTGTACCTACTCTAGAAGGTAAAGAACTTACCATCCAGATATGAGCAACAGGAGCAACTAAATCAATATGACCCATTCTATGTCGTCTAACTTTAGATGATGTAACTTCAACACCACATTTTTCACAAACAACACCTTTGTATCTCATCTTTTTGTATTTACCACAAATACACTCATAATCTTTAATAGGTCCAAAAATTTTAGCACAAAATAAACCATCTCTTTCTGGTTTTAATGTTCTGTAGTTAATAGTCTCTGGTTTTTTAACTTCCCCAGATGACCATGATAAGATTTTTTCAGGACTTGCAATTTTTAATTGAAATGCTGAAAAATCTGTTGGTTTTTCTAATTCTTGTATCTCTATTGGTTTTAATACTGTTTCATTATTGCTCATCTGCATCTACCTCTTCAAAAATTTCTACATCAAGTCCAAGGGCTTGAAGTTCTTTTGTTAATACAAAGAATGTTTCTGGAACACCAGATTTTGGTACATTCTCTCCATTTGCTATCGCTTTATAAGCTCTAGTTCTACCTTCTACATCATCAGATTTAGTTGTTAGCATCTCTTTAAGTACAGCAGTTGCTCCATAAGCTTCAAGAGCCCAAACTTCCATCTCTCCAAATCTTTGTCCACCAAATAGTGCTTTACCACCAACTGGTTGTTGTGTTACTAAAGAATATGGTCCAGTAGATCTAGCATGAACTTTTTCGTCAACAAGGTGATGTAGTTTTAACATATACATAACACCAACATTAACTCTTTCCGCCATTTTCTCACCAGTCATACCATCATGTAATATAACTTTACCATCTAAATCCATTTTAGCTAATGCAAACAACTTATCAAATTCAGCTTGTTTTGCACCATCAAATACTGGAGTTGCAAATCTAACACCTTTAGCCCAGTCTCTACCATAAATTAATAAATCTTCATCACTCATCGCTGTTAATAATTCTTTTGCATTCATAAGTTTAGATACATCAGCAATTTCAATCATTTTAGCTCTTAAGTCTTTTAAGAATGTTTCTTTTTTTGCATCAAACATATCTTGAATTTGTGCACCAAGTTGCTTACCAGCATATCCTAAGTGAACCTCAAGAATCTGCCCAATATTCATTCTTGATGGAACTCCCAGTGGATTTAAAATAATATCTACTGTTGAACCATCTTCTAAATATGGCATATCAACTTGTGGTACGATATTAGAAACAATACCTTTATTACCATGTCGACCAGCCATTTTATCACCAACTTTAATTTTTCTCTTAGTTGCAATATAAACTTTTACTTGTTTAATAACACCATTTGGTAAAATATCATCATGCTCTAAAATAGTTAATTTTTCTTCATGATTTTCTCTTAATACTGCTTTTTCTTTAATGAAGTAATCTTTAACATCATTATAAGCTTTTGCAACATCTTTACCATAAGAAGAGATTACTTTTTTCATAGCAAATCTATTAACATTAGCTAAATCTTCAATTGTTAACTTATCACCTTGTTTAAATAAAGTATCACCAATTTCAACATCTTTTTCTAATTCACTTTTAGAAATAATATCGTTAATTTTAAGATTTTCTTCTCTATCTAACATCATAAGTTTATCGTGATGTTCTACATCTAAAGATGATTTTTCAGCTTCAATAGTTGCAACTGCTCTTTCATCTTTTTCGTATCCTTTTTTAGTGAATACTTTAACATCAACAACAACACCTTCAATAGATGCTGAACAATATAATGATTTATTAATAACATGTCCAGCTTTTTCACCAAAGATCGCTCTTAATAATCTTTCTTCTGGTGTTGGTTTAATTTCTCCTTTTGGAGTAACTTTACCAACCATAATCATACCAGGCTTTAAATGTGTACCAATTTTAACGATACCACTTTCATCAAGATGATCTATATTTTCAGATTTAATACCTGGTAAATCTTTAGTAATTTCTTCATTACCATGTTTTAATTCTCTTGCTTCTACTTCTTTTTCATAAATATGAACTGAAGTAAATGAATCATTTTTAATCAGCTTTTGAGAAAGAACAATAGCATCTTCGTAGTTATAACCATTCCAAGGCATAAATGCAACAGTAGCATTTACACCAATAGCTAATTCACCGTTATCCATTGATGGACCATCAGCAATAACTTGACCTTTAGCAATTATTTGTCCTGTTTTTACACTTGCTCTTTGACCGAATGTAGTATTATTATTAGTTCTTTGATTTTTACTTAATAAATAATGATCAATAAATGCACCATTGTCATCTTCACCTTTAATAAAAATATTTTTAGCATCTGCTTTTTCAACAATTCCAGATCTGTTAGCTTTAATACTAGCCCATGAATCTCTTGCAACAGTTTTTTCTAAACCTGTTCCAACAAAAGGAGCATTTGGTTTCAATAATGGAACGGCTTGTCTCATCATATTTGATCCCATTAAGGCTCTGTTGGCATCATCATGCTCTAAGAAAGGAATTAATGAAGCAGCAACACCCATAACCATCGCAGAAGAAATATCAATTAATTCAACTTTCGCAGATTCGATAAGCATAATTTCGCCATCCATTCTAGCTTCTGTTAGAACTTCTTGAATTTTTCCATCTTTAGTTAATTTAGTTGAACCTGGAGCAATAACTTTTCCCTCTTCTTGAGTTGCAGTATAATATTCAATCTCATCTGTAACAACACAATCAACAACTTTTTTATAAGGAGTTTCAATAAATCCTAAAGCATTTACCTTAGAAAATGTTGATAAAGTATTGATAAGACCAATATTTTGACCCTCTGGAGTTTCAACGGGACAAATTCTACCATAGTGAGTTGGATGAACATCTCTTACTTCGAATCCGGCTCTTTCTTTAACAAGACCACCTTCACCAAGTGCAGAAAGTCTTCTTTTATGAGTAACTTCTGATAATGGATTTGTTTGATCCATAAATTGAGAAAGTTGACCAGATGTAAAAAACTCTGTAATAGTTGAAGTAATCATCTTAGAATTAATTAAATCATGAGGCATTAGATCTTCTAATGTACCACTTAATGTAGTCATTTTATCTCTAATTGCTTTTTGCATTTTAATTAAACCAGCATGAAGTTCATTTGATAATAACTCACCAATTGATCTAATTCTTCTGTTACCTAAGTGATCTCTATCATCCACATGACCATGTCCAGCTTTAACTTTAATAAGATACTTAACAGTTTTAATAATATCTTCATGTGTTAATACAGTTACATATTCAGGAACATTTACATCTAACTTGTGGTTCATTTTCATTCTACCAACTTTAGTTAAATCATATCTTTCTGGATCAAAGAATAATTTTTTAATGAAATCTCGAGCAGCTTCTTTAGTAACTGGTTCACCCGGTCTCATTACTTTATAAATTCTAATTGCACATAAATCATTTTCATCATCAATTTGTTCTGTTTGTTTTAATAATTTGATAGATTCAGCATCAGCTTTAAATGCATTGATAATAGAATCATCAATACCTTCAGCTAAATCATTTGCAATATCAAATGATTCAAAACCAAGATCAAGTAATTTTTTTAATTTTAAATCATCTAAATTAGTTAAAGCATCAAATAATACTTCTCCAGATTCTGGATCAAAAATTGTAGAAGAAGTATGTCTTTCCATTAATAATTCTACTGGATATTCAACGTGTTTTAAACCACCCTCAGCAAGAGCATTAGCTTTTCTTGTTGTAAGTCTTTTTCCAGCTGCAATGATTAAGTTACCTTTATCATCAATTAAATCAAATTCAACTTTACCTGTAAAATCTTCAGCTCTGAATTCTGTTAAAAACTTATTATTT
>PJEL010002549.1_pt1 | contig 16523 bp, 12 predicted proteins | sample 1853271 | NCBI WGS metagenome assembly PJEL01 (sample SAMN08108733, study PRJNA415343) | Invertebrate metagenome, whole genome shotgun sequencing project. | host: Globobulimina | place: Sweden: Gullmar Fjord | collected 2015-08
GCTTTAGCCATTTCACCAATTTCATCTTTGGTGCCGGAAGCTGGAATATCTGCATCCAGTTTACCGTTTGCAAGTTCATTCATGGCCGTTGTCATCTTACGAATTGGATTGGCGATGCCATTACCTATACCGATGGCCAACGCTAGCCCGATTGCGGCAGCACCCAGAACGCAAGCGGCGATAATGATATATGTATTCGTTACATTGGAGGTACTCTCATCCAGGCGAACCTTCATATTGTCTTCTTCAACCTGCCTAAATTCAGCCATTGCAGACTGAAATTCACTGAAATATTTCTGACCACGTGCTTCACCAACCAGATCAGACATATCATCCATAGTTTTGGCGTCGCCAATACTGCGTCTAAGCGCGATGGTCACATCAGAAACTTCCGCTTGCCAGTCACTAATAATCTTGGCCGCGGCTGTTAGGACTTTCAACTGTTCCGCATCATCCTTAACGGTTTCGCTCAGATTTTTAACCGCTTTTCCGAAATTTGCGCTTCCTGCTTTATAGGGGTCCAGGAAAGCTTCCTGTCCAGAGAGAAGATAGCCGCGCATACCGGTTTCCATATCCACTGCAGCCGTTAGAATTCTGTTTGCAGCTTCAATAATCCGATAGCTCTCAGCAACCTTCCGTTCATTCACAATCATGGTTGCAAGACCAGCTTCCACTAATTGTTCAGCTGCAAGGGCATCGGCTTTGCGATAGTAGACGCGTTCCGATTCCTTTTGGGAAACCGCACCAAGGGACTCTTTAAAGCCGTCAAACTGATCATCAGCAACACTACTGCCGATAAACTCATTCAATTGGTCAAATGTGCTCGTTCCTGCTTCAACTGCTTTGCGCATTTCAATAGCGGGCTTCACAGCTTTCTCTACCCAGTTATAGATAAATTCATCAGCGCGCCCAACATTCTCAACATGCTTGGGATCTTCCTCTACCGTCATGCCAAGCACTTCAATTTCAGCAAACATAGTATCTTCGGCCATCTGATATTCTTCATGGAATTTTTCATTCCCTCCAATCAGATACCCACGAAGGGCTGCTTGCATTTCAACTGTATAGCCATGGACGTTGGAGATTGCGGTCAAAATAGACTGCGTGTATTCCACAGCAGCAGCGGTCTTGCGAACAACCTCAAACTGCTCGTTTACAGCCACTTTTGCTTCGGCAAATTCAGTGCTTCGCGTTTCAAGGCGTTCCCGTTCTTTGGCAATAAAACTATCAATCTGTTTTCTGAATTGCTCATAAAAGACTTTACCTTTGGCTTGTCCCACCAGTTTTGCCATATCGTTCATTGTTGGTGCATCACCGATTTGGCGGCGCAACCCAATGGTCGGATCTGTTACATCTTTTTGCCAATCACGAAGAATTTTTTCAGCTTTTTCGAGTTTCGCGACTTGATCAGGGTTATCCGCTTTCGCTTTCTTCAGATCTTCAATCAACTGATAGGTCTCAGTTTCACCATTTCGGTATGGTTCAAGAAAATTTTCCTGACCCGCGAGAAGATATCCGCGCATACCCGTTTCCATATTCACCGCAGAAGCGACAATTGCAGCAGCCTGAGCCGTCAGGGCGCGCGAGGTGTCTAATTTTGCGTTAGTGGAAACCATCGAATTGATATTAACAACCGCAACAATACCCAGCACCAGCAACAAGACCAGAGGGGAACAAATTCCAATAAGAATTTTGTTCTTTGTTTTAAGATTTGAAAACTTCGATAGGATGTTTACAGAAGCTATTTTGCTTCCTGGCTTTTTTGCCGCTCTTTTTTCTCCCATGATCCCTTTAGTCCTTTGTAATCGTCGCTCGAAAACCAATTTTGTTTTCGTATTTACCCGAGGCTCAATGTTCTGCGCGAAACATGACCCAGCCCTTAAAAATTAACCAGTATCCTGCGTCTAATTGATTAACATGAACTTAAATTCTGGTCTCAATATTGGTACGGTTAATTTTCTTCAAATATTTCAAAAAGTTAAATACAGAAATAACTGAATATTTTTTGTACTTTTAGGATGTCAAAATGTAAAAATACGGTAATTTTCAGATACATAGACGATTCCTAATATAAATTTAGTAGTAGTTTACGAGCCTAAAATCAGCCCATAATGCACCTTCATAAAAAAGAATAAGAACGTAGCCAAAACTGGCGAGAAAAACAGGTTGGACAGATTGAAAATCACTTTCAGATTGAGAAAGCAAAAATTTTCGTTTCGCTATCATAACGATATGATTTTTCGTGATTTTCAAGTCAACCGGAATTTTTCTGGAAAAGAGGATTTATGAATAACTTCAAGACACTTCACTATGATGTAACAGATCATATCGCAGAAATTATGATAGACAGGCCACCCGCCAATTTGATTGATTATGACTTTACCTATGAGTTTCTTGACGCACTGAAGTTGGCTGAGGCGGATTCTAGTGTGAGAGTGATCATATTGTCAGGTAAGGGAAAAGGATTATCTGGAGGTGTGGATTTGAAATTTCTGGAATCCTTTGGGCCATCAGAAATGAAGGATTTTTTGAGCCTGTTCTACATAAAGACCGTTGATGCCATAAGATCCTTACCCAAACCCACTATCGCCTCTGTCCATGGCTATGCCCGCGAAGGGGCTTGTACGCTTGCCTTCGCCTGCGACATGATCATTGCATCAGACGATGCAGATTTCGGATATCCGGGTGTCCCTAACCTTGCATCACCACCGGGCATGCATGTGTGGCATTTACAAAAGCTGATTGGCCGCATGAAGGCGGCAGAATTGATTTTCACAGGTGATCCAATCACCGCGATAGAAGCCGATCGATTAGGGCTCATAACGAAAGTCGTTGACCGTGAGAATTTATCCGACGAGACCCATAAGCTTGCCGCCAAAATTGCGACGATGTCACCACTTGCCCTCAAGGTTTCAAAGGAATTGATGTATCGTGTGGAAAGTATGGATTTCAGACAGGTTCCAGCAACCGCCTTAGATGCAATGGCCGTTGCTTTTGGATCCGATGACAGCAAAGAGGCCCGAAAGGCATTTAATGAGAAAAGACCTCCAATTTGGACGGGTAAATAGCCAGGTATCTGGCTTAATCCCTAAGGAGTTATAGTGAGTTCTGGAAACGAGAAACTGAGAACACTCTTTGTTCGGCCAATTGATTGTCACCCCAAGCATATCTCTTTGTTTGCCAAAATCGTATTGGCAGGAGGAGAGGTCCCGATAGAGAATTTGCGCCGCGGCATCCCGTCCGCTGAAATGCTCTTCTTTTCAGGGATCTCTGGCATAACGATGGGCGTAAATGCGGTTCGATTTGCAAATTCTGCATATCACAAACATTTGTTTGAACGGGCCGGTGTTCCGAAAATGTACAATCCCCACAGTGTGGAATCCTGCTGGCTCAGCGTTCTAACTGAGCATCAAGGGAAGGGTGTATGGAAAGATATGATAGAGACACGTCAAAACTATCTCGGCAACAGACCTTCACACGCCGTGAGGAGAGCGGACAATCAAAAGGTAAATGATCCCGATAGACTTGGCGAATATACACAGGTTGGTGAGGAATTTTACACCGACACAAGTGATGACAAACTCATTTTGCTTGTCAATAATCATGATCCTATTCTAGATAAGTCCAAACGCCTTCAATATGTATAATGAAAAGGCGAATACCTTTTGACCACTCTATTTTTTGACAAATTTGGTCAAAATAACAATTTGCTGGCCATTAACGCGTCCTTCAATCTGCTCAGCATTATCCGGAACAAGTGAAATACTGCGGACGGCTGTCCCACGTTTTGCCGTAAAACCGGCACCTTTTACAGTCAAATCCTTAATCAACACGACGGTATCACCTGCTAAGAGTACGGCTCCGTTGCTGTCCAAATGTTTGATATCCGGGACATCTTCTGATTTTTCAGCACCTGACTGCGCCCATGCAAGTACGTCGTCTTCCAGATACAACATATCCAAAAGATCCCGCGCCCAGCTTTCGTCGTTCAACCGATTGAGCATACGCCAAGCGACAACCTGCACTGGTGGTACCTGGCTCCATGCACTGGTCTGAAGGCACTGCCAGTGGTGAACATCCAGACCTTCCGTGCTTTCCAGCTGTGCCCTACACTTTTTGCATGTAAGAACACTATCTTCTTCATTTGCGGTCGGCGCGGGAGGAACTTCATATATATCAAGGTCATCGGTGGCACCGCATAATTCGCATTTACCTTCACCGCGTTCTTGAAGCGTAATTATGACACTCATTTCGACACCTATTCCAACAGAAAACCAAGCAAACTAAATCGTTTCATAGTGCCATATCAGCAGGATATATGCGGATCAACAGATTATTTTTGTACAGCGGTTATTATTGGACAATCGGCCAGAAGTACCGGTACGATGTTTGCGAATTTGAAAGCCGAGAGAAAATAATGAAAATATTTGGCACCTATTCCAGCAAAGCATTTCGCGCATTATGGATGGCCGAAGAGGCCGGAATTGAATATGAACATATACATGTTCATCCCAAAGAGAGTAAAAATCACCCTGAATTACTGACTGTTAATTCAAGCGGAAAAATACCAGCCTTAACAGATGGTGACTTTGCTTTAACAGAATCCCTTGCACTGACGACCTATATCGCACGGGCTTATGCAAAAGAATTTCTTCCAAATACATTGGAGGGGGAAGCCTTTCTTCTTCAATGGACACTTTTTGCCGCAACAGAAATCGAACCACCCCTTATTGCCTATCTTCACGCAAGGGGTATTCCATTTGGAGAGATTGACGAAGAAGAAGCATCCGTACAATTGCAAAAATTGCAGCGGTCATTTGCCTATTTGGAACAGGCGTTGATATCATCCTACCTTTTAGGCGAGGCGTTTACCGTTGCAGATTTAAATGTTGCGTCTGTCTTGGTTTGGGCAAAAATCGGCCATATAAATTTGTCTGATTATCCGGCAATTGAAAATTGGCTGTCACGCTGCTTTAAACGTCCTGCCTACGAAAGGTTACTCGAGAAAACCAAAAGATCACGGATAAGTCCAAAATAGATTCAAATCCTTCCCCGCTTGATACCCTAGAATACAAGTGCCAAGCCTACAATATTCAGCAAATGCTGGTCACTATCAAATAAGCGCCCAATTAATGGCAGCCATTGCCATTACGGCATTTTTTAATTAGTTTTTGTTAATTAAGATATTGTTTATTTTAATTTTTCTATAATACGACCAGACATTTATCAAATACCCAACAGGTCATGCTTCGAATACAGAACCTAAAAATGGCAAATTCTAAAGTTTTCATGGATGGCACGAGAAGTCCTGCGAATTCCCGTGAGCGTGATTGATTTCGGATGGATCAACAGCATCTCACAGCACCTGATCTTGATAAATCCACCAGCAAGGAAGCAACAGGTAAGTTCTATTCGATCAGAAGATCCCTGATAATTTGGTTTATTCTGCTCGCTGTTATTCCCACAACCCTTGTTGCTTTTTTTATCTATCAGAAATCACGGGAAACCCTGATCCAGCTCGCTACTGAAAAACTACAGCAATCCTCTACTCTCACGGTAAAGTTTCTGGATAATTGGTTTGAGTATCGATTATCAGACCTCGCCAATCAGGCAGAATCAAAAAGAAATGCTAATCTTCTCTATGAACTCACTCAAGGTTTTAGAGGGAGCCGTTTGAAGGTTGCTCAGTATGTTGGCAGCGCCGATTGGAAACAACGTATCAATTATGGGCAGAGTGATTTAGCAGCACTTAGGGAGCGGTACGATTATTTGTATGACCTGTTCTTGATCGATATCGACGGAAATATTCTGTTCTCTGCCGCTCAAGAACCAGATCTTGGGACAAATTTGCGATCCGGACCTTATGCAAATACTCTATTTGCAAAGAGTGTTGAAATCGTCTTGAAAAATGAAGAGAGTAATTTTTCCGACCTTGAACGCTACGCCCCCTCTAAAAATGTTATTGCCGGGTTTTTGGCCGCGCCGGTATATGATGATTTCGGCACCCTACTTGGTGCCTTCGCCATGCAATTGCGATTTGATGGCATCTCTAACTTGCTGAAAAATCAGGAAAACACACTGCTGTCCCATTATCTGATTGGTGAAGATGGTATCCTCCGAACCGCCCTTGGGCAGGATCAGAGTGATATACTTGTCAAGAAAACCAATACTTTTAGTGAACCCAAATCACACGGTTTAAATATAAATGAAAATCAGCATGCAGGGCACGATTCTGGTGCTTTAATCATGGAGTCCAAGGCGCATGCTTATACCGGACCCGATGGGCAAGCCGTTATTGGATTACACAATGCAATAAAATTGCCCGGTAAAAACTGGATTCTTGTCAGTGAAATCAACGAATCTGATGCTCTTGGTCTTGCCGACTTGCTTGGCATATCAACCTTAAGCATAGCACTCATTACAGCAATTCTTGCCGCAGGTATCGCTATTTTGCTGGCAAGACGGCTTACAGATCCCCTTCTCAAATTGTCTGAAATAACAAAACAGGTCGCGACAGGGCGGAAGGATGTCTCACTTGATATCAAATCCAATAATGAAATCGGTCAGTTAGCATCTGCGTTCAAGCATATGTTGGACGTTCAAAAACAAAATGCAAAAGAAATAAAAACGAGTCATTTGGCGACAGAAAAAGCGCTGACTGACTTAATTGAACAACGATACGTCCTCGACCAGCATGCGATTGTCGCAATTACTGATGTAAAAGGTCTCATCACCCACACAAATGAAAAATTCTGTGAAATTAGTGGATATTCCGCTGAAGAGTTGATTGGACAGGATCACCGAATAATAAAGTCACACTTTCATGACGACAATTATTGGCGGGACATGTACCGGACTGTTGCGGCAGGAGGTGTGTGGCACGGTAATGTTTGTAACCGAGCAAAAGATGGCAGTTTTTATTGGGTGGATACTACCATTGCCCCATTTTTAGGGGAGGATGGGAAACCTGAAGCTTATATTGCAATTCGCACGGACATCACCCGGATCAAACAAACCGAAGAAGAACTTCTGATTGCCAAGGAAAAAGCAGAACAAGCCAGCCTGGCAAAAAGCAATTTTCTGGCAATGATGAGCCATGAAATTCGAACACCTATGAACGGTGTCATTGGTATGCTCAGTTTGCTTACCCAAACTTCACTAGATAGCAACCAACTCAGAAAAGCCCAAGTGGCCCAATCCAGCGCAGAATCACTCCTCAACCTGCTAAATGACATCCTGGATTTTTCCAAAATCGACGCTCATAAACTGGAGCTAGAGGAAATTGATTTCAGTCTACACGATCTGTTCGAAAAATTTGCTGAAACAATGGCTTTCAAAGCCCAAGAGAAGGATCTGGAATTCGTACTGGATATTACAGATCTTGAGCTGGATTTCGTCAAAGGAGATCCGGGGCGCCTCAGACAAATCCTGACCAACCTTGTTGGCAATGCGATTAAATTTACACAGGAAGGTGAAATCGTTATTAAGGCAGCCCTTGAAAAGAAAAAGGACAAACTGCATTTATACTGCTCCGTTAGAGATACCGGTGTCGGAATTCCTTACAGTAAAGTAGGTGTCCTTTTTGATCCTTTCACACAAGTCGACGCTTCAACGACACGCAATTTTGGAGGTACCGGGCTAGGGCTGGCGATCGTCGATAAACTTTGCAAACTGATGAAAGGCGGAATTGAGGTTAGCAGTCAATTGGGGCGCGGAAGCAATTTTGCTTTCACCATCGAACTTGCACCCGGAATACAAAACAGACTGATAAAACCAACGGCAAACCTCAGTGAGATCCGCGTCCTGATCGTTGATGATAATCTGGTGAACCGTGAGGTATTGCGTGAACAACTTAAATACTGGGGCTGTCAGGTTGAAGAGGCCGAAAGCGGCGCACAAGCCATAGAGCTTTGCAAGCGATGTTCATTGGATCCAAAATCACCAGAGCGGCTTTTTGACATTGCCCTGCTGGACTTTTTAATGCCTGAAATGGACGGTGCAGAACTTGGCAAAATTCTCAGAACCAACCCAAATTTTGACTCCATGAAACTTGCGATGATGACGTCAGCAGGGAGCCGTGGAGATGCACGGTTTTTTGCCGACTTAAAATTTGACGCCTATCTTCCCAAACCCGTTTCAACCTCTTCTCTCATTGATACCTTGATCATCCTGACGGATTCTGGAGAGGTATTAAAACAGGCATCACCGTTGGTAACCGAACATTATCTCAAATCACTTCTTCCAGCCGAAGAGTCCCTGTCATTGACCAACCCACAGATACGTTCCGAATGGCCAAAAAATACTTCTCTTCTCATTGCTGAAGACAACCCCGTTAATCAGGAAGTTGTCGCCGGAATGCTTGAGGGAATGAAGCTCTCGGCCGATATCGCTATCGATGGCAATAATGTTCTGGAAATTCTGCGTCAATCCTCAAAAGCTCACCCCTACACACTTATTCTGATGGATTGTCAAATGCCCGATAAGGATGGATACGAAGCGACCCATCAAATAAGGAATGGTGTGGCCGGAAACGATTATAAGGACATTATTATTATTGCCATGACGGCAAACGCTATGGACGGAGATAGGGAAAAATGCCTGGCAGCAGGAATGAATGACTACCTAACCAAACCACTCCTGCCAGATACCTTAAAGAAAATGCTTTCAAAATGGCTTTGTGAAAAAGACGTTTCCGCGGCTCCAACGATAACCAAGAAGAAGACTGACAAACAATTAGGCACACAACAAGAAGGCGACGTTGTCTGGAATGTATCTCAGGTTATGGTACGCGTTGATAATGACGTTAAACATCTTTTGCGCCTGATTGATCTGTTTATCGAAAACATGCCTCATCGTTTGGAAGATCTGCGAACGGGAGTTGATTCAAAGAATGCAGAAAGTGTTATTAATACGACCCATACTATCAAGGGAATTGCTGCCAATCTTGATGGTCTGCAGGTATGCCGCATCGCTTCAGACATGGAAGCTCTTGCCAAGCAAAATCAATGGAACCGCCAGTTTATATCACTGGTAGAACTAGAAGCAGCTTACATGAGATTATATAACGAATTTTTGGATTTCAAATCTGAGCAGACCCAACCTGTAATCATTACACCTGTTCTGGCGCTGAAAGATATCGACCACAGGCTAAAGGTTATTTCCGCCCAAATTCAGGAAGGTGACTATATTGATCCGGATGAGATTGAGCTTCTAATTCAAGCTGTTCTGAGCGACAAGGCTCGCTCTCTGTTAGAGCAGTTACACCGGGAGATAACTGCTTTTGAAATGGATGAAGCGCAGAAAACAATCCAAAACCTGATATCCGTTATTGAACCTGTCTTGACCGATTAGGGGAAAAGGGAATGACCGACAAAGCAATTGTTCTGATTGTAGATGATACTCCTGAATATCTTCAGACGTTAGCCAATTGCCTGAAAGAAGATTATCACATCAAAATCGCAACCAACGGGGAGCGGTGCATTGAACTGGCACAATCGGATACGCCGCCGGACCTCATTCTGCTTGATGTCGTCATGCAAGGTCAGGACGGATATGAAACTATTAAAAAACTGAAGGAAAATGAACATACCTCGTCCATCCCAGTGATTTTTGTGACGGGAAATGACGAAGAAAAAGATGAAGAAAAAGGTTTTTTGCTCGGCGCTGTTGACTATATTGCGAAACCTATCCAGCCCGCCATCGTAAGGGTCCGTGTTAAAAATCAGGTCTTGCTTAAAAAACAACATGACGACCTCACCTGGATAGCAATGCGTGATCCCCTCACGGGCCTGTTCAATCGTCACTATTTACTGGAAGCCGTGGGGCAAAAAATGTCCCATGCTGCGCGTCATAAAGAAGCTTTGTGTTTACTGGTTATCGACTTGGATTATTTCAAGAATATCAATGATCAGTTTGGTCATCTCGAAGGAGATAATGTCCTTAAAGAAGTCTCCAACCTGCTTAAAGAGAGTTGCAGAAAAGAAGATATATCGGCTCGTCTTGGCGGTGAGGAATTTGCTTTGGTATTGGACAACTGTTCGATCGAAATGGCCGAACAGAAAGCCGAGAAACTTCGAAAGAGCATTGAAGATCGGTTTGAAGGACAACTGCCCGTTACAGCCAGCATAGGCATCACAATCCTGAATGTGATGGACCAAAGTTTTGAAGAACTTTTCAGCCGTGCTGACAAGGCTTTATACCGTGCAAAAGAACAGGGAAGAAATAGGTGCCTAGTTTACTGATTCCTAGTTAAATTCAGCTTTCATTTTGCTGATCATAATTTTCTCAAACATTTGAGGAAATAACTTGTTCAACCAGTAAGAAAGCTTGCCAATTCTACCGACAATAAGAAGCTTTTGATCTTTTTCCAATCCGCGGCATATCTGTTCAGCAACCTCTTGTGGGGTAAGAGGTTTTCCGACGGTTTGACTGGCGGAACCTGGTTTATCAGATGAGACCTTGGTATTTTTATTGCGGGTTTCCTGTTGGGTGGCGATGAAGGACGGACAAACGATCATCACGCAAACACCGTGATCGCGCACTTCTGCGCGAAGGCTCGAAAAAAAACCGAGCATGGCATGTTTACTGGCGCTATATCCCGTTCGGCCATAAAGCGGCGAAAAACCGGCAACACTAGAGACAGCAACGATAGCGCCTTTTGATTTTTTAAGTGCGGGAAGAACGGCTTTGGTCACAGCCACTGCCGCAAAGAAATTAACAGTCATCACTTTTTGAATTGTTTGCACTGTCGTCTCTTCAAACCGGCTGAAATGGGTAATTCCCGCGTTATTGATGAGAATATCAACGGACCGGTTTGACAAAATATCGGAGCAGGCTTTTTCGTCCGTGAGATCACAGCCAAACGTTTCGATATCAAGGTTCAAATTTCTCAAATCGACCAGTGCGTCTTCATCGATATCAAGAGCCAGTATTTTGGCATGGCGCGCGCCCAAATTTTCGCAAAGCGCTCTGCCAAGGCCACCAGCGGCACCTGTTACAACGACTGTTTTTCCCGTTAAATTTGTCACTATGCTCTTCCATACTTACGAACCGCACCAAGCTTGAACAAACCAACAAGGGCGCTCATGATGATAAAGGCACCACACAACACCATCGCTGTAACCACTCCGAAATATTGAGAAAGTGCGCCCGCCGCAAATCCCGAGGCTGCGGGTATGACCTGACTGGATATTGTGTACATGCTCATGATCCGCCCCCGCACATCGGGGCCTGTTTCCGCCTGCAGGCCCGCAACAATAAGGCTTACAACCATGCCGCCAATAATACCTGCAACCAGTAGGACAATTGCCGAAAACGAGGGAGATGAAATCTGGGACAGGAAAATTATGGCAATGCCGGACGCCAGTATTCCTGCCAGGATTGTTGAGCCGTCATGAATTCGTCGCTTTAAAGCCATGCACAAAATACCGCCGACCAAAAGTGCCAGAGCCAAAGTTCCTAGATAAATCCCCCGTTCAATACCATCCAATTGCAATTGACTGCTGGCTAATCTTGGCAACAAGACCTGCATGGGCCCCATCAATGTATAGGCCAGCAGGTTCGCCAGTAAAAATTGCAGGAGAAGAGGTTTGGCCAGAACCGCCCGAAATCCTTCGCGGATTTCTTGGATGGCCGGGCTTTTTGGTTTGTCTGCAGGTCGTGTCCGTGTCCACATGATCAGAATGCAGGCGACTGTGAATGCGATAATAATGCCGGTAAAAACCCCCTCCCATCCGTAGGTTTTGCGAAGCAACGCGATAATAATCGGTGCCAAGCCAAACCCCAGCATGGTGAACAGGTTAAGAAGAACCGTTGCGCCATGCAGCTTTTCCGGAACCACAATCTGCGCCAGTGCTGCAAAACGCGCCGGTGCAATAAAGGACCATCCACATCCTGACAGGAAGGCCGCAACAACCAAGAAAGTCGCTTTTGCAAAATCTGTATCAACCAACGTAGAGAGGAAAAGAAGGCCGCCGGCGGCGATAAAAACCAGTTGGCTGAACATGATAATCTTGCCCGGTGCCAACCGGTCGCACAGAACACCCGCATACCAACCAAACAATAGGGGAGGACCAAAACACAGGCCGAACCCGATGCCGGACAGCAGATCAGAGTGCAGGACATCCTGCGCGAACAGGATCACCGAATAATTCACTGTATGACCCGCGACAAACGCCAACAAACAGGACAAATAAAATAGAACAAGAGATGTTTTCATTGTCGTCTCTAAGCCGTCTCGATGCCAACATTGGTGTCAGGATCATCTTTTGCAACAATCCTGCAGAACACAGCGATCAGAAGGCCCGACACAATATGCCACGTTCCCCAAAAGGCGGCGATGAGCGCCATTCCAGCTTGCGCGTCAAACTGGGAAAAGATGATGGCGATAGCAAGAGATGAGTTTTGGATACCCACTTCGATTGTCACCGCGCGCGTATCAGCCCCGCGCAAACCTGAAAGCTTTGCCGTCGCAAACCCGAGCGCCAGTGCAACACTGTTATGCATCAAGACCGCGAGGAACAGGAGACCAAAATACCGGGAAAACGCGTCCATGTTTTTGACAACGGCAACACCGATGAATACAAACAGGATAATGACCGACAGATGCTTGAGCCCTTTATGCAGTACCGCCGCCAATTTTGGGAATTTGTTGGAAATTATCTGGCCCAAGATGAGCGGAATGGCCAAAACAATGATCAGGGATTTAAAGATATCAAATCCGTCAACATTGATGGATTGCATCAAGTCCAGTGCCACGGGATTAAAGCTGGCCCATAGTGCAAAATTTATCGGCATCATAAAAATAGCAATGATGGAGGAGAAAGCCGTCATGCTGATGGACAGCGCCACATTCCCGCGCGCCATATACGTGATGAAGTTTGAAACCGCGCCGCCGGGGCATGCCGCAACCAGGATCATACCAAGCTCAATTCCAGCCGGTAAATCGACCATCAGGGTGATGCCGCAGGTTGCCGCTGGTAAAAGTAGGAACTGAGCGATTAGTCCAACAATCGGGGCTTTGGGGTTCCTGAAAACCCGTTTGAAATCTTCAATCCTGATATCGAGTGCCAAGCCGAATACCACCAGCGCCAACACCAGATTAAGGGTCAGTTGCTGGGACTGATCATAGCTGATATTTCCAAGTTCAAGCATGATCTACTCCCCCGGCTGAATACGGATAACGGTGGGTTGACCATCTTCGATATGCCAGGCAGGGAAGCTGCCGTTAGATGTATAAATCGACCCATCTGGTGCAATATCCACATCACGGGTAAAAGTACGCCGTTTGGGTAGCGGGAAGATCTTCCAATTTTCTGTGCTGATATCAAAACGGATCATGGAATCTGATGCCGTTCCGTTAATCCAGACGATACCGCGCTCTCTATCCACATTCAGTGAATAAGGGGTTTCGCTGCCCAAAGGTTCTGTTGGAAGATCAAACAGTGTAAATTTCTCTGTTTTGGGATCGAACTTGGCCAGCCGTCCTTCGGCAAAGACGGTAATCCACAAGTTCCCCTCCGCATCCGCGCGTAATCTGCGCGGGCTGACAAATGGTGTTTTATAAAAGGTCACTTCGTCCGTATTGGGATCAATATGTCCCAGCTCATCACTATGCAGACGAGTAAACCACACATGGCCGTTGGGTGTTATTTCAATGCCATAGGGAAGTGGCAAGCCGCCAGATTGTGCATCAATGGGCATCTTGTGAATGGGAACACCCCAATTGGCGAGTTTCAGAATAACCGGCAAGGCAAAGATTGTTGCCTTTTCCTTTAAAGATCGGGCGGGCAAATCATAAAATTTAAAGATCTTATCGGTCCGGTCGAACATGGCGACCTGATTGCTCACCGCCATTGTGAACCAGACCCGGTCTTTTTGGTCAATACGTATGGTGTGCGGATAAAAACCATCGGGTATATCATAGAGAGTAAATTGTTTCGTATCCGGATCAAACTCAACCAGACGGCTACTGTCAGAGCCGGTGAGAAAGAGATGCCCATCAACAGGGGACTCGTCCAGAGAATGAAGGCCCACATATGCACCGACACCGGGGTAATTCTTCAACCGGCCGCCGATATTGCCGCCTAGCTTATCATCGGCTCGCCTCGGGATCTTGTGGGTTACTGCTTTATTGGTCTTCGGGTCCAGCTCCATCAGGTTGTCCTGAAGATTATCCCCCGCATAAACCAGACCTGAACTTGCCACAAATACATCATGTAATTGAGAGGATGTATCCCCCAGCGCCCATTCGGTCACTCGGACATTTGTGAGATGTTCTTCCCAGGGTTTGACGGGAGGGATCAATTCTGGATTAGCGATGAGTTTTTTATGTTCTGCTTTTAAAAGTGCGGGCAGTTCTTTTTGCGCCGAAGATCTCAGCCTTGATCCATAGCGGATCATCCGATCAATGATTTTCTCCCATTCTTCTTCGGTTCGGTCTGCGACAGTGGCGGGGGAGCCTTGTTGATGGCAAAAGGAACATTGAAGACGAAAATGGGTTTTAAGATCGTCATTACCAAAGTCAATGGCAGCAGCCCACGCGTTGGCGGGGGTATTCTCTGCCGCCGCTTCAGGATCTGTCTCTTTTTCAAGGATCGCGGAGAGTTTGGTATCAACCACGATTTGTTCCTCATCCATAAATCCTTGTTTGCGAAGGCGAATTAAGACACCACCCACATCAGGCGCGATCACACGGGCGATCCCGTTTTTTCCCGTAAAAGCGGTCTCTTCAGGCATGGATAAGCCTTCAAATTGATCCGGGTTTTCGGATTTTGTCGTGACCATGACCAACGGCAAAGGATTGCCCGATGCGTCAACCACAGAGACAGTGATATCTTTTGCCTGCGCGGTGGCAAATCCAAATAACGTTACTGCACTTAAAAGAGCAGTAGATCCTGCCCGTATTTTCCCGATCATCTTCATTTTATTCTGAACTCCCATCCCACCGGATTGAGCAATCGATACTGCACACTTGAGCGCGCACTATCGATCACATCTCCCTCTTTATTCTTTAAAATTACCTCAAATTCAGCATCCAGGCTGGTGTTTCCGCAATCCTTGATAAAATCCACACTCACGCGATATCGGCCCAAAAGGGCCTTTTCAATTTTAGCGATTTCACCGTAGCTGGCGTGATTTTTGGACACCTCACTGCAGCCACTTTCAAGCCCCATCCGGACACCACTTTTTGAAATCCTATTGGCAAAATAGACCGTCTCTCCCGTTGGGTCGGTGAGGAAAAGATCAAGATCCACGGGGTTTTCCCAGACTAGCTCGATGATGAGCGGTTTTCCCAAATGGCCGCTAATTTCTATCACATCAGCCTGTACAGGATATGCAGTCATGGCGCCAAGCAGGGCCAGTATTTTTCCCCACTGCTTCATTCGGAATTTCCAAATCGAGAATTGCAATAAAGGTCAAAAGCTTGCCGCGTTGATTTTTGCAAAGTGATGCCAAATTCCGTTTTGAGTTTTTCGTTACTTAAAACCGGGCGAAATTGCAGAAATTTAACATGTTCAGGTCCCAGTTTCCCAAGTCCCAATAGTCGCATGAGCCCCAGCGCCCCGCCGATCAACCATGCAGGAAGCGGCAAATAGGGTTTCCCAAGAATGCTTGCGATTTCTTTCATGGGCAACGCCCCATCACCCGCCAGATTGAAGATCCCTTCTTTTTCCTCGCGCACACCTTTTTCAATGCAGGCCACAACATCTTGATCCCAGATAAAGACAAACGAACAGTCCGATCCGGCGACGCCCAGCACAAAAGGTTTTTCGAACAGATTGGTGATTTGATTGGAGACGGCCTCCCCGATCACGGAACCCGGCCTGAAGATCAATTGCTTCAGCTTCGGATGTTCTTCGCGGTACTGCGCCAACATTTCCTCAACCATTCTTTTATGGCGGGAATAAGCGAAATCCTCGTTACCGCGCAGCGGATCACTTTCAGACAGCCACTTGGGGCTGTCCGCATAATATCCATAGGCTGCTCCGCTGCTGGTCAGAACAATCTGTTTGACGCCCGCCGCCACGCATCCATCGAGAACATTGCGGGTTCCCGTTACATCAACGGAATATTCAAAGTCCGGATCTCCGCCAGCACTGACAATGGATGCCAAGTGAACAACAACATCGGGCTTAACTTTTGCAATAAGATCCTGAAAAGCGGGTTCGCGAATATCACCGATCTCATAGGTAACGCCTGTCACCTGTTTATCCGCAGCAACAGGGCGAATATCGACACCAACAAGAGAAAAACCGCTATCCTTGTTCAGGCACTGGATCAACTCCCCGCCAATATAGCCGCCTGCCCCTGTTATCAGAACTGTCTTCATCAAATTGCTCTTATTCCCAAAATCCTGCGCAGCCCCATATTGTAATTATTTTTGAAGGGGCTTCTTTTCTAGGTTACTATCATGCGTTGCTGTCCCCAAAATGTCATTGACCCGAGGTGACAAACTATTGACCGGATGCGCCATTTTAATGAACGATAACAAACAACGCACAGTCTCTGCCAGTTATATGGAT
>PJEL010002550.1_pt1 | contig 16514 bp, 16 predicted proteins | sample 1853271 | NCBI WGS metagenome assembly PJEL01 (sample SAMN08108733, study PRJNA415343) | Invertebrate metagenome, whole genome shotgun sequencing project. | host: Globobulimina | place: Sweden: Gullmar Fjord | collected 2015-08
CGTCTCCGCTTCGATCGATCTCCTCGATCTCACCCTCCAGCTCTGGATTGGGCCAAGCCCCTGCCTGGGCCGTCCGCGACGTCGCGGCGAGAGCACCTCGGCGCGAGGCTTCGAGGCCTGGATAATTTCGCAATGCAAATGCGAGAGCCTGATCGAGGCTGAGGGGCGCATCGGGTTCAAGTGTGTCGTATAAGGCTTCGGCATCAGTTTGATGCGGAGTCGCGTGGGCCGTCACCGCACCGGCGCCAATAGAAACGGCACAAAGCGCAGTGCAGCAAAAAAGCTGCAACAGCTGGGATTTCATTCAGAACTCCATTTCAAGCAGCCATGCGTTTCATCAGATCGCAGGGCTTCGCCACATGAGATCGATAGACCCGTTCGGGCTATCTCAGGGCAACGGCTCGATTAGTGGAGTTCCTAGGTCCGAAGGACCACGGTTTTCAGGGATAGAGCTGTCTCGCGGGAGGGCGCGAGAGAACCGGGTTCGCCAAAGTCTCGGCAATCCGTTTGGGGAACCGATTCATCGATGCGACAAAGCGTTACGGGGGCGTCGGCGGTTGATCTGACGGATGCGGCTCTCATGATCGAGAGGATATCGGTCGGCAATGCGATATCAACGCAGCTCCCGCAGCATTCGGCCGCGGAGCCGGTGACGATCAGCAAGCCTTCGCAGTCGGCGGCGGTTTCAGGCTGAGGGAGCGGAACGCATTCCCCCTCGTTGGCGAGTTCAAAGGTCCAGTGACCATCTTCGCCAATGCACAATACACAACCCACGGCAGCGGGAAGTGGTAGGATGCCGATCATCCATGCGATCAGGAGATGCTTCATGATTGTGCGCATAATTTTCATTGCCAGTGCAAGATAGCAATCGCCGCACTCGTCCTCAAGACTAATCCTGAATGGCGCGACGATTGGAGGTTTCCCCTCCAACGATGTTACCTCTCAAAAGGTTCCTGTCGATTCGTAGCGGAACTCGTAGCCTGGCAAGCAGCAATCAGGCCGAACTCGGCAGAATCGCCCCTTTCGATGGAGGAGGTTCCCACAAACGGGCTTCTAGCCTTCATCTTTTGCTTTTGCCCCCGAGGTCTGATAAGCCCCGCGGGAGACATTGGCTGCACCTATGGCAATGCCGTCAAGATCGACCGGAGTGGGCTCGGTCGTGTCGCCGTCGCCATCCAGATCCGCAAAGTCCGCCGGCAGAAGCGCGGCATTACCCGATCCGCTGCACTGTGAGCCCCCCGACAGGTGCAGATTGTCGTCCTCGGTTCCGTGCAGCATGTCGGGGCCATCGGGATCCCTGAAGAGAGGATCGACGTCGAAGTTGGTGTCGGCCGGGAAATTCTCGAGGCTATCGACGCAGCAATAGGCGACCGTCAGCGAGGGATAGCCACTGATCTGCGCCGTCTCGGTTGCCCCATCGTGATTGAAGTTTTCATAGAAGATGCAGTTGACGATGCTCGCGACCGAATTGAAGCAGCGCAGGCCGGCCGCGCCGAGGCTCAGCCGCGACTCGTTGCGCATAAATGTGCAGTTGGCGATAGTGCCGTTTCCCGACAGGTCGAATCCCGAACCAAACTCCGCCTTGTTGCCGTCAAAGACGCAGCCAACGACGGTGACTTCGCCCGCCCCATTCGCTATCTCCAAGCCGCCGCCGGAGCCCAAGAATTCGCCTCCGTTGCCGATAAAGATGCAGTTGGCCACGATGCTGTGATCGCCTGCGAAGGAGTTGCTCAAATGCAGGCCCGAGCCGTTGCCCGCCTCGTTGCCGATGAAGACGCAGTTCGCAACGGTCGTCGCTACGTTGCTGTACATGCCGCCGCCGAAGCCCATCGAATCGGCACGATTGTCGAGGAACCGGCAGTTGCGTACCGTCGGGGGCACATCGAAGCTCGCGATGCTGAAGTAGACGCCGCCGCCGTCCCTGGCGTTCCCCGTCGCGTTACCGCCCGTTATCGTGAAACCATCGACCGTGCCGCCAGACGTGAGATCGGCCGAGATCACATGGCTGGCGCCGTTGCCGTCGAGGATTGTTTCGTTGGCCAGCCAATCGCGTTCATCGCGCTCCGTTTCGTTGCCCGCGAAACCGCCGTAGAGGCGGATGTTGTCGACCATGTTAAAGGCCCCCGCGCGGTCGCCCCGCGGTCCAGCGCCTTCGTAGCTGCCCGCGGCAACCCAGATCTCGTTCACGGATGAATTCGCCCCGGCCGCTGCGATGGCTTCGCCGAGATCGGCGAAGGCATTGGCCCAGCTGCTGCCGTCGCCCGGCGAGCCGCTGCCGCCATTGACGCGCAGTACGGTCGAGCCCTGAGGCGGGGTTGTTTCATCGTCGTCGCCGGTTAGGCAGCCGAGGGGCATTAGGGCGATGAACAGAATGAACAGCGCCGAGAGGGGCGGACTCATGGTCTTCATCTCGACCTCCATGTTTGGGCCTTTGGCAGAACGTCTATCCAGGAATTATGCACAGCCTGACAATAGGAAACAGCGTTTTTTGCGCTTTATGGCGACTGCAGTCGTTTGCGCTATAATTGTATTGGAGGTGATTTCCGCAGCTGCTAAGCTTGAGGGTGACAGCGTTCAATCCCAGGAGGAGGGCCATGATGAAAAAGCTATCGCTAGCATGTCTGGTTGCACTTTGCGCAGTTTCGTTTGCAAACGCGAACACCTTCACCGCCGAGGGCGGGCTGCTCGAGCCGACGCATGGCTACAGCGCTCTCACTGATCGTTGGCTTATCAACGACGGCGACTTCGAGGGGGGCACTTGCATCAACGCGCCGATCTGGACCTGCACGACCGACAACGATTGCGACTGGATCGCTGACTTGGTCCCACTGGGTCTCTGGAACTACAGCGGCGCGCACATTGCCTGGTTGGGCGGTTTTTGCGGCGAGGCGACCCAATTCACCTCGATCTGCCAGGACGTTCGGCTCGATGGGAATCGTCTGGAGTGGTATTGGCTGGCCTACATCAACGACGGCGGCGAGTTGATCACGGTTACTATCGATGGAGAGGTCATCTTCTCCTATATCACGGATCTCGATGATCACCTACATGATGAATACCAGTTTCAGCAGGCGTATATCAATGTGAGTTGGGACGACCACACGCTCTGCTTCAACTACGAATTGCAAAACGAGGGCGACAACTACTTCATCGACTACGTAGAGCTCAATTCGTACTCCGGTACTGAGATCATGAGCTTTTCCACGGTCAAAGCGCTGTACTAGATCTCGCTGCTGAGATGCATTAAGGGCTAAATCTATCGGCCGGGTACAGTGGGTCGTTATTTCCCACTGGATCGCAGCCCTATCTAATTGCGGCACTTGCAGTTCAGGGTAACTTGACCGCTGTCTCTGAAATGAGATATGATCGTTTCCGTTGGGAGCGATGGGGAATGCGGCGGAGCAAAGGGCCATCTTCATAAATTTCCGATTACCCGGAAAGGCTCGGTCTCCCCCGCGGTGTTCTCCCGGAGCTACCTGTAATCCCAAGTACAGACCATCCAACTGGAGGACAACCATGAAACAACTGCTCGCGCTTTTTCTCATCGTGCTGATGGCCGCTCCGGCTTTCGCCCGCAAACCCCTGATTCAGGATTTCGACGACTCAATGAGAGTCAGCTGCGATCTGCTCTCTATCTGCTGGACATGGGACGGCAGCTTCACCGGCGAGATGTGTGATACCGGTGGCGCGTCGCTATGGGCCTACGGGCCGAGCATCCTGGATCCCGCAGTGGACTGCGACGGCAATGCGGTTGATGCCGTTCTGGGAACCGTTCTCAACGGCGATTATCCGAACGACGCCGGCGAACGCGCCATCCTCGGGACGATCCACGTCGACGAGACCTGCTCGTTGCTCGAGATCTGCCACTACTTCGACACCGAGAACAGCTACGATGGCGGCAACGTCGAAGTGGGCGTCGCCGGTACCTGGGCGGTCATCGAGCCGATGGGCGGCTATCCCGACGACGAGCTCTCCGACAGCGTCAACTTCTACGCCTGGTGCGTCGATACGCAGCCCGGCTTCACCGACGGTCCGACTGGTTACACCAAGGACTGCTTCGACCTCGTGCAGTACATGGGGCAATCAGTCGAGATCGCCGTGAAGTTCGGGTCCGACAGCAGCGTCACGTACCCCGGCTGGTATATCACTTCCGTCGTCGCGGGCTCCCTGCTCACGCCGGTTGATGACAGCACCTGGTCGACGATCAAGACTCTGTACTAGAGCGACAATTCTCGGATTATCTCTGGATAGAAGCCCGTGGCAATCGCCACGGGCTCTTTTTTTGGGGCGTGTGCAAAACGGCGATCCCCAGGGGCGTGGCCCATACTAGTGCGTCCGGCCGCCATCCATCAGATCCTGCAGCAGATCCAATAGCTCCACCTGCGGATCGTCGAGCAGCGCGCGGAGGGCCTCATCCATCGCCTCGTGGATCTCTCGGACCTGCTCGCGGATCTCCGCGGGCTGCGCGGAATCGCCGAGCTCCTCGAAGATCGCCCTGATCTGCGCTGTCCCGGTATCCGACAGTTCCGTTAAAGCGGCGCTCTGCTCGTCGCTCAACTGCAGGAATGTCGTCAGGAACTCCAAGCGCTGCTGTGCGCGCGAGTTGAGATTCTCCAGCCTATCGGCCATCGAAATATCGGGCCGGGCGCCATGGCCCTCGCCGCCGGGACCTCGCCGCGAATCGCCGCCGCGGCGACCGGAGGCCATCATCGCCTCGCGGTGTTCGCCAAGAGTGACCAGGAGCTCCTTCAACTGATCCCGATCCAGGATCTCCGCGGCGCCCGAAAGGAAGGTCATCATCCGTTCGCCGCGTTTGCCGTGGGTCTCACCGTTTTGCGGTTTGCCGCCGGGCTTCATCCCATCGCGCCAATCCGCGATCAAAGCGGCGAATGCCGTCCTCTGAGAATCGCTGAGACCGAGGCGCGCCGCCAACTCGTCCTCGTCGGGGATCAGGGATAGTTCCGCGCTTTGCAGTGTGTCCTGGACGCCCTCGATGTCGTTGTCGCCCGAGCAGCCGCCGAGCAGCAGCGCCGCAATCATCATCAGCAGTGCAAAGAAACTCGTTTTCATCGTTCACTCTCCTATCCTCGGTTGGGTACGGCTCAGCCCTGCGCCGACGCCGCGCTTTCCACCAGTTCGACCTTGATCCAGGCATTGATCGCTTCGGGACGCGAGCCGCCTCTGCCACCGCCGCCTCCCATGCCGCCGCCACCGCGCCCGCCGCCACCGCCGCGTCCGCCGCCGCCGCCTCTGCCACCGCCGCCGCCCTTGCCGCCGCCTCCACCACCACGCCCGCCGCCACCGCCGCTTTTCTGCATCGCGGGCATCTCGGGCTGAGACACCTCGATACCGATGCCGATCTCATCGCCGGGTTCGCAGTCGAGGGCGAGCGCCGCAATGGCTTCGCCCGCGAGCGAGAGCTTGAGCTCGTAGACCATGGCGGGGGAGTTGTAGTCGATCGCCGCCTCGACACCCGGCAGATCTGCCAGGGGAATGCGCCTTCCGGCAACGGTCTTGGAACGACGCAACTCGATGACGGCAGGCATTGCGGCGAGCTGAGCACTCAGCAGTCGCTCTTGCTCGGTGGCATCGATCGCTCGCTTGTTCTTGCCGGCCTCTCGGCTCGGGGGCGCCTTGTTGCCTCGCGTCGCGCCGAGCGGATATTTGATGCCGAGCTTCTTGTTCTTGCCGCCGGAGGTATCGAGCCAGACGGTCAGGCCCTGCCGCAGGATCTGCTGCTGCACCTCGCGATTCGCCGAGACGAATGTGAGATAGAGATGGTCCGCGTCATTGCTCACGCCGACGGTCAGATTGGCCTCGGGGACGGAGACCAGCTTCCCCCGCCAGTCACCCGCCGCGCCATCGATCTCTATCGCTTCCGTGTCCCCGTGGCTGGCGACACGTGTCGCGCCGGCGCAACCGGCGCATGCAAACATCAATAGAGGGGTGACGATGACAATCAGCTTTGCATTCCACATGGGCATCCTCCTGCCGAGTTGCTTGGGTTGGGCGGGCACCGCGCACGTGGTGATGCCTGCCGGCGTCAGGAAAGATACGGGGGGGATGTTGCACAAATGTGGCAGGTTCTGGGCAATCCGTGATTTTGCCTGCGGGGATTAGTTGGATGCGATCGCGCGGCCGAAGACCAGCTCGATGACCGCGCCGCCGTCCGAGCGATTCGACGCGCTGATCTCCCCGCCATGCTGGAACACGATCTCTTTGACGATGGCGAGTCCGAGACCGCTTCCCTCGCCCGAGCGCGCGCCGTCGGCGCGGTAGAATCGGTCGAAGACATGGGGGAGATCGGGCTCAGCGAAGCCCGGACCGCTGTCCCATATCCGAAGAATCACCTTGTCCGGAAGATCGCCTGTAACGGAGATACCGACGCTCTCCCCTGCGGGAACGTAGCGCAGCGCGTTGGAGAGCAGGTTTTCGACAACCTGCTCCATTCGTCTGCCGTCCGCGTCGATCCACTGTGCCGAGCTCAATCCATCGCCCGTCAACGTCAGCTCGGCCGCAGTGAAGCGCTCCGCGTACCGTTCCAGGATGTTCTTGCACAGAGAAGCCAGGTCGAGCTTCTCCTTCTGCAAGGGAATCGAGCCCGCTTCGAGGCGGCTGAGCTCGAGCAGGTCGTCGATGAGCAGCGCCATCCGTCGCGCCTCCTCGCCGACATGGCCGAGGTAGCGCGCCTGCTCGGTGGCAGAGAGGGACAGGTCGCTATTCTGCAGTGTCTCGGTAAAACCCCGAATCGATGTCAGAGGTGTCGCCAGATCGTGGGAGATGTCGGCCAAGAGCTGTCGTCGCTGTCTGTCGTTGGCGGAGATGATCTCCCTCGCGCGGGCCAGGTTTACCGTCATGGCGTCGAAGCGCTCGCCAAGTCGACCGATCTCATCCCTGCCGAGATCGCCGATTCGCCCCTGCAGGTCGCCGCGGCTGATGCGACTCGCCTGATCTTCAAGCGCCTGCAGCCTGCGGGTGAGAACGCGAAAGACGATCAGCCCGGCGAGTCCCGCAAGCAGGAGCGCCAGCGGCAGAAACAGCAGGAGCAAGCGCGGATTGTGGCGACTCGTCGATTGCAGAGCGAGTCCGGGGGGCAGGATGGAGATGAGCTGTCCGTCGAGATCGTCGTCCTTTAGGATATCGATACGGCCGTGGACTTCGCGCTTGCCCTCCCTGCCCGGCCCGTCGGGAAATGGGGGGCGAAAATGACGCGGCTGCTCCCTGTCGCCCTGTCGGAAATGGCCGAGACCTTCGGCGAGCGCTTGTTCCATGCGCGGGTGAAGTGGGTGGTTGCTGAGCAGATCGCCCCGCTCGCGCACATAGACGACGATCAGGCCTTCGAAGCTTTCGCCATGACGGGTGAGCAGCTCTTCAATGCCTGCATCATCCAATTCGTCGAGGCGCTCCTGGAGCTCCCGCCCCGCTTCCGCCGTTGCGAGCTCGATGCGGTTGCGTTCCCACGAGACGATCAACGGGTCGATCAGATCGGAGAAAAACCACCACTGCAGCAGCGTCGCGATTAGCAGCAGCGCGAAGAAGGCGACGGCGAAAGTGATGAAGAGGCTCGGTGAGCGGCGGATCACGATCCCGACTCCACGAAACGATAGCCGGCGCCCCAGACCGTCTGGATGTAGCGCGTCGCGCTGCCCGTCTCGAGCTTCTTGCGCAGGCGACTGACCAGGCTGTCGATGCTGCGATCGTCCACGATACGGTCGTCCCCCCAGACCTGATCGAGCAGGGCCTGACGCGTGAACACGCGGCCCGGCCTGAGCGCGAGCGTGTGCAGCAGATCGAATTCGAGACTCGTCAGATCGATAAGCGCATCGCCGCGCCTCAGCTCGCGCCTGCCGGGGTCGATCTTCAGGTCGCCGCGGTCCAGCGTCTCGGCCTCTCTGTCGTAGGTCGAGCGACGCAGCAAGGCCCTGATGCGCGCGAGCAATTCCTGTAGGCTGAACGGCTTGGTCAGGTAGTCATCCGCGCCGACCTCGAAACCGAGCACGATATCTCCCTCGCTCGCGCGAGCGGTGAGCATGAGGATGGGGACTTTGCTCCGGCCACGGATGAGTCGCGTGATCTCGATGCCGTCCGTGCCCGGCAGCATGAGATCGAGGACGAGCAGGTCGGGTTTCAGTTCGTCGAATGCAAGCAGCACGCGCGTTCCGTCGCCGCAAATCGCGCAGTCATAGCCCGCCGCCGAGAGATTCTTCTCGACCAGCTCGGCGATGCGCGAGTCGTCTTCGACGATGAGGATTTTTGAGCTCATGTTACCTACGATCCTGGGTCAGAGACCAATATGCGTCAAGCATTCCATCCAAATGTGCTAGAAGTGTGGCAGGGGGGCGAAATTGTGTGACAAATGACGCCCGGGCGAGGGAGCCAGGAACCCCGCAGATCGATGACTGTATAGTTGACCTGAGGGCGCGCCTGCTCGATCTTTCCTTATGCGACCCCGAAACCCCTGCTGAACCTTGACGAAAGACCCGCCGGCGATGCCAAACGCAGGAGACAAGCGCTCGCGATCCGGAATCTGGATCCTCGCAGCGTGCCTGTCCCTGCTCGTTCATGTGGGAGCGATAATCGGCGTGCGATCGCTGGGGCTTGCGACGCCCGCGCCGGCGGCGGCGGTGGCCGAGCGTCCCATCGAGCTGGTGTTCATGCCGGAGCCCGAGACCGCCGATTCGCCGAACACGTTCACTGAATTGCCCGATGATCGCCAGGATGAAGCGCCGGAGCGGGCGGATTTCCTGAGCAATGTGCAAAGCCGGGCCAGGGACCTCATCCCGGGCGCGGGCACGAGTCGCCTGCCGGGCTCTGACGGGCTGTCGGAGGCCCCTCATCTTGCGATGCGTCCCGGAAGCGCCGCGGGGCTGGCGGAGCTCAGGCGCAGCGACGAACTCGCCACGGAACCGCAGCCCGAGCCAGCGACCGAAGAGGAGCGAGAAGCGGATTCGGAGGAGACTTCCCGGAAGCCGGAGGATTCTCCCCAGTCCGGCTATTTGAGCCTGAGCGACGAGATCGCCGCGGTCCTGGAAGCCCAGCGCGCCGAAGAGACGATTGCCGACCCCCTCGTCAATTTTCGCCGCAGAGAGCCCGAGCGTGAATCGCCCCAGCCGGTCGCGTTCGGCCAGGGAGACTATTACCAGGAGGCGCTCGCCAACCCTGGTGGTAACGTTTCCTTGATCGGCGACATCAGCATGAACACGACCGCATGGATCAATGGATTCTGGATGCAGCGCTTCCAGCGGGATGTTTCGGCCATGTGGGTTGCGCCCTACGCCTTCGGGCTCGGCATCATCCACGGCTGGACATCGGTTGAACTCGAAGTCGATCGAAGCGGTGAGTTGCTGCGCCTTGTCGTCTTGGACGAATCGGGGCACTACACGCTGAAGGACGCAAGCGTTCGCGCCATCCGGGACGCCGCCCCGTTCATGGCGTTGCCGGACGAGTTCCCCGAGGAGACCTTCACCGTGCAACTGAAGATGATCTACGCGGATTACAGCCGTCGCCGCTCAGGCGAGCAGCCCTAATCGAAAGGAACCCCGATCCAATGTTCGAGTTTCTCCAGCAGGCAGGCATTCTGATCTATCCCCTGGGTCTCTGCAGCATCCTGGCGGTCACCATCACCTTCGAGCGCATGCTTGCGCTAAGGCGGGGAAGGGTCTTGCCGCGCGAGATCATCGAGGTTGTCGAGGCGGTCGTTCCCAAGCGCGATCTCGGTCTCGCGATCGATGTCTGCAAGCGAAATCCCGGCGTCTTCGCCGACGTCATGCGCACGGGCCTGGAACATGCCGAGGAGCCTTGGGAGATCATGCGCGACTCGCTGCTCGACGCCGGCAGGCAGAAGACGCCCGTTCTCGAGCGCAATCTTGTCTGGCTACAGACCATCGCGCAGGCCGCGCCTCTGCTCGGCCTGCTCGGAACGGTCCTCGGCATGATCAAGATGTTCGCCTCCATCTCGCTCTCCGGCCTCGGCGATCCCAACGCACTCTCCGCCGGGATCAGCGAGGCCATGTTCACGACGGCGATCGGCCTTGCGATCGGCATCCCCACGCTCGTTGCCTATAATCTTCTCGCGGCGAAGGCAGAGGCTTCCGTCGCTGAGATCGAGGCCTACGCAACTCATCTCGTCGCCAACCTGCGCGGTGGATCGCGCGGACGGAAATCGGCATGAGCGAGATGCGATTCAAGGGGGGAGGCGGCAAGCCGCCGATCACGCTGAACATGACGCCGCTCATCGACGTCCTGTTTCTCTTCATCATCTTCTTCATGCTCACGGGAACGTTCAAGCGAGTCGGCGAGCTCGAATTGCAGTTGCCCGATTCCGATACGGCGGCGCCCGCTGAAGCGGGTGAAGAAAGCCGCAGCGTCGAGCTCATCGTAACGGCGGATGGAGGGCTGCTGCTCGGCGGCGAAAGCGTCGAGATGCCGCTTCTGAAGCAAGCGCTCGTTCAGAGACTCGGCCAGGATCCCGGGTCACGGGTCCTCATCAAGGCGGAGGCAAGCGTTTCCCACGGCGAAATCGTGCGACTGCTCGACATCGTGCGCGACGCGGGCTATGCGGGCGTCGGGATTGGCACCCACATCCAGTCCTCGCCCCTCACGGATTAGCTTCGGCCGCCCACGATCACAGGATGCGGATGCCCGGATGGCATAGTCCTTGCGGTTTTTGGGCCAACGGCTTTGTGCCGAAACCCGTGGGTAACCGTATCGATGCTCAAATATCCTTGTCTCAGCGATCCAGCGAATCCGGATGACGAGAAGCCTCGCCAAGGCGCTCGCGCCTCCGCGCCGAAGCATCAACTCACCTTCGATGACATCATAGGGGAGAGCCCGAAGCTTCGAGCCGTTATAGAACTCGGCAAGAAGCTCGCGGAAGCGTCATTCCCTTCCATTCTCATTCAAGGCGAGACGGGGACGGGTAAGGAACTATTCGCCAGAGCACTGCACAGTTGCAGCATCTCAGGCAACGGCAATGTCGAGCCCTTCGTCGAGATCAACTCCAGCGCGATTCCCGAGAATCTGCTCGAAGCAGAGTTGTTTGGCTATGAGCGGGGAGCCTACACGGATGCTAAAAATTCAAAGCGAGGCCTACTCGAGGTTGCCGATGGCGGAACCTTATTCCTCGACGAAATAGGCAATATGAGCCTCAAACTTCAGGCCAAGTTGCTCAATGTCCTCGAAGAGAAGCGTTTCCGCCGCCTGGGAGGCACAACCGAGATCGCCGTCAATGTGAAGATCCTCACCGCGACGAATGCCGACCTGCAGGGCGCTATTCGGGATGGCTATTTCCGGGAGGATCTCTACTACCGGCTCGCCATCATGTCGGTCGAGCTCCCGCCGCTCAGGGAGCGGGGGAATGATATCGTCCTGCTCGCGGAGAACTTTCTCGATCAGTTCTGCGATCAGCACAGCCGACCGCTGAAGCAACTGAGCGAAAGGACGAAGCAACTCCTGCTCGCTCGCAAATGGCCGGGCAACGTTCGAGAGCTTCGCAACGCCATGCAGCGGGCTGTTCTGCTCTCGAAGGATTCCACCATCAGGCCGCAGGACGTATCGCTCGGCGTGCGATCGAGTGTTAGGCTCGACGGTTCAGAGGATGGCGACACTGGCAATTCGACGATCGCACTCGACGTGCAGGGTTCATCTCTCGATGAAATGGAAAAGCAGATCGTTGCCAAGGCATTGGATCTGACGAATTGGAATAAGACGCAGGCCGCAGCGATGCTGAAAATCTCGCGACCCCGCTTGATGCGAAAGATCAAAGCGCTAGGAGTCGCAACCGACAAACAGACACCTGGTGAAGCCCGCAGACAGGGGGATGCTTAAGATGCGAACCTGTGAAACCCAATCGATTGCAGAACTGCTGCTCACCAAGTTGGACTACAAGGCGGAGAAGCCGGAGCGACTGGTACAGCTTGCAGAAATAACCGCCACTCTCGGTACAGTCATCGCCAATCTTTCGGTGGAAAAGGCGTCCGCCGAGAGCGAAGCGGAGCTCAAGGCCATCTGCAATCTCGCGGACTTGCATACTCAGGTGGGTGAACTCGAACAGGCCGCGGAGATTCTCACGGGACTGAAGTCGATGCACGCGGCGGGCTACGCAGGTGAAGCGCTTGCCGAGGCCATGAAGATGCTCGGGCGCTACCAGCGCATGCTGACCAGCTGGGCAAACGCCATAGCCGCCTACAAGCTGGCTCTGTCAGTACAAACGTCCCTAGTCAAACCAATCGGTCAAGCGGATATCCACAACTGTCTCGGCATCACGAATTTCGAAAAGGGCAAGTGGGATCGAGCGGAAGAGCATTACCTCATGGCACTCGAGCTCGTCGAAGAGTTGTCGCCGGGGCTGCGCGCGAAGATCTACAATAATCTGGGCGCGCTCTTCAACGCGCGAGGCGAGTACGATCGGGCAATGAGCAGCTATCTGAGAAGCATCCCCGGCTTCCAGGCATCGGATAATCAACTCGGCCTAGCTCAAGCCTACAACAACCTTGGCATGAGCTTCGCCGAGTTCAAGGAGTGGGAGGATGCGGCGAAATACTACGAGAAGAGCCTCGAGATCTCCCGCGAACTCGACGAGCGCTTTCTCACTGCGCTCACGCTTCTGAACATGGCCGAGCTCTTCGTCCACACGGATTCTCCGGCGCAATCCGAGGAGTACTGCCGCAAGTCGGTTGAGATATTCGATGAATTGGGTGACAAGCTCGGTGTTGCCGAGGCGTCCAAGATTCTCGGCGTCGTTGAGCGGTCGCGCTGCAACTGGGCGGACGCCAGAGCGAATTTTGAACAGAGCATCGCGATCAATGAGGAGTGCTCTTCGCCGCTCGGCCTCGCGGAGGCCTATTACGAGTTCGGCAACATGTGCAAGGACGAGGGGAAGACCGAGGAGGCTCACAGTCTGCTCAGTCGCAGCCTGACCATCTTCGAGCAGCTCAAGTCGAAAGGGGCTGAGACGGCCCGGCTCGAGGTCAAGAAGCTCGATCAACTCTATCTTGATATCATTGAATCACTGGGCAACGCGGTTGAAAAGAAAGATCCCTATACGATGGGTCACTCCAGCAGGGTCGCCTACTATTCGCTCAGAATCGCCGAAGCTCTGGGTCTCGACGAGAACCTGATCCGGGGGATCATCATCGCAGCCTATCTGCACGATGTCGGCAAGATCTATGTCCCGGATGACGTGCTCAACAAGCCGGGCAAACTGACCGAAGAGGAATTCAATCTCATCAAACGCCACCCAGAGCGGGGCGTTGCATCACTGCGAGGCGTCGAGTTCCCCTGGGAAGTGAAGGAATTCATCCTCAGTCACCACGAGCGCTGGGACGGCAGGGGCTATCCGAACAAGCTCAAGGGTGACGAGATCCCGTTTGGCGCGCAGGTGATATCGATCTCCGACTTCTTTGATGCTCTTACGACCGATCGATCCTACCGTTCCGGCTGGAGCCAGGAGAAGACGGTCGATATCATCAAGAAGAACCGCGGCGTGTTGTTCAACGACAAGATCGTCGATTGCTTTCTGGACCTCATCGATCGAGGCTTGCTCAAGGCGGAGCCGCAGTCGCTCTACAAGATCACGACGCTCTGGCAGAAGTACTCGCCCAATGTTCCGGCGGCTTTCGCCAGCTAGCGAATACGCTTGTGCCGTAGATAGAATTCCAGCTTTCAGACTTTGGTGTCCGCTTAGGCGTGTTTGAACGCGTGAGCAAGCGCTTGCAATGGCGTAGTCATCTGCTAAGTTCGCCTCTCGCGTCAGCCACAAGGAGAAGCGATGAGCAGAGAAGAAGTTGCTCGGGCTCTACAGTCGGTGCTCGATCCCGAGCTCGGCATCAACATTGTCGATCTCGGACTGGTCTATGGGATCACGGTTGCCCCCGATTCGATCCGTGTCGAGATGACGACGACAGCGGCCGCCTGTCCGATGCACGGGCACCTGATGCGTGTCGCGAGCGACGCGATCGCAAAAGCTGCCGCGCCAAACCTGCCCGTCACCATCGACATCGTCACCGAGCCCAAGTGGGGGCCGGAAATGATGTCGGCGGAGGCCCGTCGCATGCTGGGGTGGTAGATCATGTCTGATACTCAAGCCCGACCGCCAATCTTCATGTTCATCTTGCCCGGAATTCTGGCGCTGCTCGTCGCGCTCTACGTCGGCCTCGCGCGTCTTCCCTGGGTCATGCCGCTCCCCGGTCAGCTCTACCTGTTGCACGGTCCGCTCATGGTCTGCGGATTTCTCGGTACGGTGATCGGCGCGGAGCGGGCCGCGGCAATCGGCCGCCCATGGGCATGGTTGGCCCCTATTGCCACGGGCGCTGGAGCGCTACTCATGATCGCGGCGGCTCTGCTACCCGCCGGGATAGTTCCGAATGCTGTTCAGGCGGGAGCCATTGCGTTCACGGCAGGTGGAGTCGGGCTTGCCGCTATTTTTGTCGCCATCATCCGGGCGCAGCCTGAGCTCTTCAACTGGATTATGGGTCTCGGCGCCCTCTGCTTTCTTGCCGGCAATATCGTTCTGCTCTCGGGACGGCCCGTACCCTACGCCGTTCTCGCATGGAGCTGCTTCCTTGTCCTGACCATTGCGGGCGAGCGACTCGAACTCAATCGATTCCTCCGGCCGAGGCGCTTGCGCAAAGCTTTATTCGTCGTTGCGATTTCCGCTTTGCCGATTGCGCTGCTCGCCGGGCTCGGGTCTTTGCGTACGGGTGACATCATCTTCGGGGCGGCCTCGCTCGTCCTCGCGGCTTGGTTGATCCAGAGCGACATCGCGCGGCGGACGATCCGCATGACAGGGGTCACCCGTTTCGTCGCCGCTGCATTGCTTTCCGGCTATGTATGGCTTGGCGTCTCGGGATGTCTTCTGCTCATCAGGCCGGGAACGATGGGAGGGCTCGCCTACGATGCCGCGCTGCACTCGCTCTATGTCGGCTTTGTTCTTTCCATGATCTTCGGTCATGCTCCGATCATCGTTCCCGCTTTGCTTGGCAAAGGCGTCGATTTCCAAGGTCACTTCTACTTTCCCCTGTCGCTGCTACACGCCTCTCTCATCCTGCGCGTTGTCGGCGATCTTGGCGGCTGGCTTGCTCTGCGACGAGTGGGTGGGCTCATCAATGTTGTCGCACTGCTGCTCTATCTCGCGGTTCTGATCGCCGCGGTTGCGCGGGAGGAGCGGGGCAGGGCCGGCGCCTGAAAAACCCGCGCCCAAGCAGGTGGACGCGGGTACATTCCCGTCTCTAACCAGGAACAGCTTTACTTCAGCAAAACGGCCTTCCGTGTCGAGGATCCGGCCGCGGACTCCAACTGAACGAAGTAGACTCCGCTCGCAAGCGCTGCGCCGGAATCGTCATGACCGTTCCATTCGAACTCGTGCCGACCGGACCTTAGTTCGCCGCTATGAAGATGCCGAACGACGCGCCCGCCAATATCGCAGACTCTCAGTTTTGCGACTCCAGCAGCATCGAGATCGAAGCTGATCTTAGCCGTAGGATTGAAGGGATTGGGTACGATGGGATGCAACTTGGCCCCGGCCCGCATCGGCAGGTCGCCCACGCCCGTCTCGTCCAGAGGGATGGCGAAGACCTGGACATTGTCGAGCAGAATGCCCAGCGTGTGGTTCTCCCCACTGCCGTTCGTATCGCACCAGTAGCCGCAGTAGTCCAAGATGCTAAGCCGCACTTTGAGGCCGAGAATATCATGCGCTTCACCACCTATGCTTGCGAAGGCTGCATCCGTTACATCGAAGAAGGGGGACATCCAGCCATTAGTGCCGTACATGACGTAATCGCTTACCGGCTCCCATCCCTGATAGTCACCGACCTCTGTCCGCGCCGATACCTCCATATAGTGGAAGAGAAGCGGATCAAGCGGCAGGTCCATGTAGATATCATACCACAGATAGAGGCGTGCTCCTTCGTTGACTACCTCCATCGCCTGCCCATTTTGATCCAGCTCGAGCGGCGGCGATTCGATCCACATGTTCAGATAGGGGGGGCCATAGGGGTAGACCCCCATCGGGTAGTTCTCTTCCGGAATCGCGGGATCGAAAAAAGCCCAAGAACAGGTCTCGTTGATCCCAGGCAGATAGTCGTTCAAGCGAAGCTCGGCGGAGTAGCCGTGGCTGATCCAGCCCGCCGGTGTGCAGTCCTCGCTGCTGTCGAAATCAAAGCCGCGAGAATTGGTGCCGACCGTTCCGTAGGAACCCTGACCGGATGGCGCGAAGTAAAAGCTCGAATCGACGCGAGCGGATACGATCGTCTCGGCAAGGTCAGGTGTCCAGTTGGTGGCTGAATCAAGATCAGGTCGCCCAGCGGTTATCGCGGGAGCGATCAGTAGCAAGATGATAAGTGCGGGGATGAATTGACGAGCGAGCATAAGGGCCTCCCAATCACATAGGGGTTTATTCCAAGGGCCGGGGAAGCCAAGCACACATGCACTATAACATGTTGACTCCTGACTACCAAAAAAAAACCCCGCCGCGAGGCGGGGTTCAAATAAATCCATATCGCCGCAAACTACTGCAG
>PJEL010002551.1_pt1 | contig 16511 bp, 10 predicted proteins | sample 1853271 | NCBI WGS metagenome assembly PJEL01 (sample SAMN08108733, study PRJNA415343) | Invertebrate metagenome, whole genome shotgun sequencing project. | host: Globobulimina | place: Sweden: Gullmar Fjord | collected 2015-08
AGCCTTTGTAATGTGGTTATTCCACATGAAAAGGCGATAACGCTGTAAAAATGCCCAACAAACGCTGTCCGAAGGATTCGGCTAAAAGCATTTTATTCTTTGTTGAGTAGTATTTGCTTAGAGTGACTAGGCTACACACTACTCGCCGCGACTAAAACGCTTTTATCTCGAACAAAATTTAACCCTGAAAGATCAACAGCCCCTACTCTTTCTAGAATATAAACGCTTAAAGTTTGAACTCTTGCACTGATTGTTGCAGCTCTTCAGCTAGGCGAGCAACTTCGCTACTAGAGGTTGCTGTTTGCTGAGAGCCGGCCGTCGTTTGTTCAGCAATGGTAACAATAGATTCAAGGTTTTCACTGATTTCATGGGCAACCACGCTTTGCTCTTCGGCCGCTGTAGCAATTTGTGTACTGCGATCAAATGCTTCATGTACCGCATGAGTGATTACTTCAAGCGCTTGATCTGCTTCTTCACTTTGGTTTACACAGTCGCTGGCTTTAGATTTACCTGCATCCATTACCGTTACAGCTTTACCTGCACCGGTCTGCAGTGCTTCGATCATGGTTTGAATTTCAGAAGTCGATTCTTGTGTTCTACTCGCTAAGGTACGTACCTCATCAGCAACAACTGCAAAGCCACGGCCTTGTTCACCAGCGCGGGCCGCTTCGATAGCTGCGTTTAATGCAAGTAAGTTTGTTTGTTCAGCTATGCCTCGTATAACATCTAAAATTCCGCCTATTGAAGCACTGTCTTGTTGTAATTGGTTGATTACTTGAGATGCGGAATCAACTTCACTAGCAAGTAACTCGATAGTTTGACGGTTTCTTGCAGAGATGCCTTTGACACGTTCTGCTTCTTCATCAGCATGTTTGATTTCGCCTAGTGCATCGTTTGCACTTGAAAGTACACTTTGAGAAGTACTGCTCATCTCTGTAGTAGCAGAAGCGGCTTGTTCTACTTGGTTGCGTTGTTCTTCAATAGCAGTGGTACTTTGTGCGGTAACTGCTGATGTTTCTTCAGCTGCAGCAGCAAGCTGAGCAGAGCGGTTTACAATGCTTTCAATTAAGTTACGTAAGCTATCAATTAACAAGTTACAGTTTCTTGATAACTGAGCAAATTCATCTTTACCACTTTCATCAAGTTTCATCGAAAGGTCCCCTGAAGCAACAATGTTAAGCATTTCATTTACTCGCGCTAATGGACGAGTAATACCTACAAGGGTGATTCTAGCGATAACAAGTGCAACAGCAATGGAAATCAGCATGATGATGGTTGTTTGAGTACTACCGCTACTAACGGAGTCTTCTACCAACTGACTGGCAGTAATCGTGGTTTGGTTTGCTAGTTCAATTTGCTTGTCTAATACCAAGTTAACTTGCTTGGCAACTTTCTCTTCTTCTGCAAGCATTTTAGTGGCTTGCTGGTTTGCACTTAGTTGTTTTGCTTTATGGGCAAGGATGCCGTTTTCGCTTGATAGCAGGCTTTGAATCTCACTAAATGCAGAACTTACTTCTTCCGACACATCATTAATATCATGGGTATTTAGCTCAATCATTATATCTTCAACAGATTTTTTTGCTTCACTGAGACTACGAGAAAGTTCACTTTCTATTAGTTGGGCAGTGCTTGCATCTAAAATATCACGATATTCAAAAGCAGAAGATACAATTGAGTTAAATTGGTTTTCTAAATGCTCACTTAAGCTAATAGCACGTTGCAGTTCAGTATCGGCTAAATCATGATCGGCTAAATCTAACAGTAACATTACTGTGTCATCAGCTTTTTCCTCTAAAACATCAATCTTCTCTATTAATGCTTGTTTTTGCTCGATACTGACTTTATTACTCTTAAATAACCCAATGCCCGCATTGTGAAAATTTGTATAAAGCTGATCAACTTGAGCCAAGTTTGATAATAAATTTTGTTCAGAGGCAACTGTTTGTTTTAAATCGGATAATTCTTGAGTGAATAGCACTTCGATATTCTTATAATCTCTTAACTCTTCAGCTAATATCGTTAGATCTGATTGGTAATAACCTTTCAAGATTAAATTACTCATTTGACTTAGTTCTAGAGCAAGTACATTACTTGCTTTTAAGGTTGGAATCGCCAAAGTATTCTGCTGTTGGGTTGATTCGCTAATAGTGTTTAAGTTTGATAACGAAATAATGCTAATGACTATTAGTAAAATTGAAATAATGGCAAAGCCACCAATAATTTTTACAGCTACAGTTAAATTCATAGAATCCACCCAGTTAGTAGGCTACTTGCCTAGTTAATACGTTAATTTATTATGCTATCTATCAAGCTTAGCTTGTATCGGCGCTTAAAGGGAAATATTTAGTTTTATTTCCAACAGTTATGCTCAATATATTAAACGATAAATATTGGCTGAAATAAATTCGTTAATATTATCTTTAATAAAATACCTGTTTGTCTTAGATGTTCGGTATGGCGGCTTGGATAAAGTATTTTTTATCATGCCAGCGCAGTATGGTCAAATGATTACCCCAAACACAACCCGTATCTAATGGATAAATATTATCGTGTGAACATCTACCCATTAGCGAAGCCCAATGGCCAAAAACCCATGGTGTATTGTTGATCGTTTTGGATAACTCGTACCAAGGGAGGACGTTACTCATCTCATTCTCTTCAGGTGAGTCTTTTTGTTCAAACTCTAGTGAGCCATCTCTAAAGCAATAGCGCATTCTTGTTAATGCATTAATGCTATATCGAAACTTAGCTATTTCTGTCTTTGCTTGTTCCCAGCTATTCGGCTCTTCTCCATACATAAGGCTCAACCAAGTTTTTCGTTCATTACTTGCTAGCTTTGACTGAACAAATGCCGCCTGTGTAATTGTATCGGTCAATGTCCATTGAGGAGAAATTCCTGCATGTGTCATATAAGCAAAGCTTTCTTGAGTAATACTTTCTTCAGTGACAGGATCGTTTGGGATTTTTTGGATAAGAGGTTGTGCAGCCAACCAATGCATTAATTCATCAATATCAGGTGCCGCGAGTAGTGCTGTTAATTTATCAGCCCTTTTAACTTTTTTAATACCAGCATGAACCGCTAATAAATGTAAATCATGATTACCTAATACTATTTTTGCATTTTCACCCAAAGATTTTACAAAGCGCAAGGTATTGAGGGAATCTGGACCACGAGCGACAAGGTCGCCCGCAATATAGAGGATATCCTTTTCACGGTCAAAACTGACCCGTGTTAAAAGTGCTGTTAATTCCTTATAGCAGCCTTGTAAATCACCTACCAGATAGATCGCCATAAATTTATTCTGTCTCTGATGTAGAGTCCTCTGCGGCGTCGTTTAGTTCACTCTGATTTTTTCTATTTTTAGACATACGTCTTTTTTCTTTGACAGGAGCAATCTCAGGGGGGTTGTCAACGATAAAGTTGGCGAGTTTTATATAGTCATCAAGACTTAGGTTTTCAGGGCGTAAATTAGCATCAATATTTAAACTCGCTAGCTGCTCCACACTAATTAACTTTTTAAAGCTGTTACGGATCGTTTTTCTACGCTGATTAAAAGCAGCGAGACAAATTGTATTTAACGCACTAATTTCTTTTACCGGATTAGCAATATGTGCATGAGGAATCAAACGCACTATGGCAGAATCTACTTTAGGTGCAGGTTTAAAGGCTTCTGGACCAATTTCCATCACAGGCATTACTTGGCATTGGTATTGAGTCATAATAGATAAGCGACCATAGGCTTTACAGTCAGGGCCAGCAGCCATGCGCTCAACGACTTCTTTTTGTAGCATAAAGTGCATATCTTGCACTTTATCTTTAAAAGTGAGCAAGTGGAAAATTAGCGGCGTAGAAATGTTATAAGGTAAGTTGCCAAAAATGCGTAATGGCTTCTCTTCACTCGCTAGCTGAGAAAAATCAAACTTTAATGCGTCAGTTTCATAGATAGTTAAATCTTTAGCTAAAAAAGGGTGGTGTCGGAGTCTGTGGGCAAGATCTCTGTCTAATTCAACCACAGATAATTTTCCAGCCCGCTCAATGACAGGCTCGGTTAATGCGCCTAAGCCAGGGCCAATTTCGATAAGGTTTTCACCTGGCTCAGGGTTAATGGCATCAATAATGTCGCTGATTACTGCATCATTATGTAGAAAGTTTTGTCCAAAGCGCTTTTTGGCTTGGTGACCTAAATGTTTTTTATCGTTCATATATGCTTTTCGTTAAACTACTTGTTACTGGCTAAGTTAATGGCGTTGTTTATTGCTTCTATAAAGCTACCTTTGTCTGCTGTACCCGTACCAGCAAGTTCTAGTGCTGTTCCGTGATCAACTGAAGTTCGAATAAAAGGTAAACCTAAGGTAATATTTACCGAAGCACCAAAACCTTTATATTTTAGCACGGGAAGGCCTTGATCGTGATACATAGCTAAAATGGCGTCGGCATCAGCCAAGTATTTCTCTTGAAAAATAGTATCGGCAGGTAAAGGGCCAATAATATCAATGCCATCAGCACGCAGCTCGGCAAAGGCAGGCTCCATGACTTCAATTTCTTCACGGCCAAGATGACCATCTTCACCGGCATGAGGATTAATACCACAGGCATAAATCTTCGGTGACTCGATGGCAAATTTTTCTTTTAAGTCTTGATGTAAAATGCGGGTGACTTTTTGCAAACGTTCGTTAGTGATAGCCTTAGATACGTAGGCAAGTGGAATGTGAGTGGTTACCAAGGCAACTCTTAACCCTTCGGTTGCAAGCATCATTACCACATCGGTACAGTTGGCTTGGTTAGCAAAATATTCGGTATGTCCACTAAAAGCTATGCCGGCTTTGTTGATTAGTCCTTTGTGCACAGGACCAGTAACAACAGCATCAAACTCACCAGAGATGTTTTTTTCACTGGCAACTCTTAATGTTTCAACCACATAAGCGCCATTAGCCACATCTAAGGTGCCAGCTATGCAGGGCTGTGCTAGTTCAATATCAAGAACAGTTAAAGTCCCTGAACCTTGCGGGCTAGCGGCTGCTTGTCCATCATAATCGATAAGTGTTAACGGTAATGACAACGCCTTCGCTCGTTCTGCTAGTAATGATTTAGAAGCAATCACTACCATCTCAACGGGCCAATTTTTCTGGGCGAGAGTAATGATTAAGTCAGGACCTATGCCTGCGGGCTCGCCAGGTGTAATAGCAATGCGTTGTGTCATTACTTAGTATCCTGTTCAAAGATTTCAATGTAGGCTTCATCGCGAGTTTCTTTTAACCAACGTGTGCTCTCCATACCGTATTTACGGTTAAATAGGATTTGATAAGCTCTATTTCTATCCATTTTTGAAGTCGCATCAACCAGACGGCGATCTTCAAGTAGGATTATATGCCACCCAAAAGATGAACGAAATGGCTTGTGATATTCACCTTTTTTCATGCTTGCTAATGCGTTTGTAAATGCAGGATCATAACCTTTAGGATCAGCCCAGCCTAAGTCTCCGCCACGCACTGAAGTAGGTCCTTCAGAGTATTCTTTAGCTAACTCCTCGAATGTCGCTTCACCTGCTTCAATCTGATTTAAGAAACCCTGCAATAAAGATTGTGCTTTAGCATCACTTAAAATAATTGATGGCTTTATTAGGATATGACGAGATTTTACTTCTTCTACTTCAACCACTTTTCTGCCACGAATATCTAATATCTTAACTATGCTATAACCTAAGCCTGTGCGAATAGGGCCGACAATAGTATCTTTAGGTTTATCACTTATTAACTCCGAAAAGAGTGTCGGCATTTCATTTATGTTTTTCCAACCTAAATCACCGCCCTTCAATGCGTTAGCATCACCCGAAGACGTTATCGCTATTTTAGCAAAATCAGAGCCGTCATTAAGTAAGTCAACAACTTTAGTGGCGCGCGTTTTTGCTGCGGCTAAATCATCTTGGCTAGCATCGGCTGGGAATTCAATTAAAATATGACCTAAATGATATTCAACGTTATTTGTCGTTTGCTCTTTCATCACTTTAAGTAAGTTTTCAATTTCTTGTGGAGAAACAAATATGCGACGTTGAACACTATTACGACTGACTTCTCCGGAAATCAATTCCATACGAACATTTTCACGGTATTTTTCGTAGCTACTTCCGTCATTAATAACCTGTTGACGAAGTTGCGCTAAGGTAAGTTTGTCTTCTTTAGCCATATTATTAAGGGTTTGGTCAAGTTGAGCATCACTTATTTGGATACCCATGCGCTGACCCATTTGACTAAGTAGGCTGTCGTTGATTAATTTATCCATCACTTGAATACGCAGTGCCTTGTCAGAGGGAAGGCCTTGGTTATTCTTTTCTGCTTGTCGTTTGATGTTGGCTAGTAAGTCGGAAACTTCCGATTCAAGTACTACGCCACTATTCACAATAGCGGCTACCCTATCTAGCAACTCTTCTTTAGCTTGTGCTGGTGAGATAGCGGTAACGATAAGGCTTGATGCTAACAGTAATGCTTTAATTGTCTTTGTCATTTTTTAATATCTTTTTTTTAATTTAATATTGCGTATTGTGCTAATTCTGTAAGTAATAAGGGCGCTTGTAGCCAAATATACTATCATCGAACATTTCTTGTGTACCAATGGCTGATTGCTTACCATCTAGACCTTTTATGATGAATTTAATCATCAAGCCGGTGTCAAACTCTTCACGTCCATCATTAGCGGAGCTACCAGGATCTAAGTTAGAGTTGATATGACGATGGTAAGCTATACGTACCGCCCAGCAGCAACTTTCGTATTGAAACCCTGCATATGATTCTAAACTTCTATCTTGCTGTAAATCTTGTGTTAAACGACCCACAAAAGCCCAGTTTTCATTAATAGCAAAGCTGGTTAACAGTGAAACCTGTTCTAGGCTATCTCCTGAGACATTGCGAGTGTAGCGATGGTTCAATTGAACTAGATTATATTTGTTAATTTGATAATCAATATTAACTTGTCCTTTATTAGTAAAGTCCTCTAGGGTGTTATATTGAATATCAGCACTTACTTGCCATTGATGATTAATTCGGTAAAACAAGTCAGCAGCAACAGATGATTGTTTATCCTTAATACTGCTATCGCTACTGGCATTATCAATCAACAAGACATCATTGGCAAGATCGCTATTATTACCACCTAAATATTGAATGCGACCTAAGCTCACCCGAATGATTTCTAGATTTTCTTCGTCGAGCAACCGACTGGTAATACCCCAGGTATACTGATTTGCTGCCGCTATTCTATCTAGTCCGCTATAACTAGTATCGCGGAATATACCGTGGAAATCATCTTGTAAAATAGTGGTGTCATATAAACCAATATTTGATTGGTCCTCTTCGGGCACATAAAGGTATTGCAATTGTGGTTCTAGGGTATGACGGTAGCTATTTCCGAAGGCCATTAACTCTCTGTCAAAATTAATACCACCGTGGATACGAACTTTAGGTAAAGTTCGTTCTACAGTCTCTTCTAAAGCACTACCCTGAACAATGTTGTCTTGCTGGTAATAAGTATGCATTAACTTAACTTCGGAGTTTAAGAACCAGGATGGTCTAACCATCGGAAAAATAAAGCCTGCTTCGACGTGATAGCGATTTGCTTCTACTTGATCCTCTTCAGAAGCCTGAAAACTGGTTACTTCAGAGTAGAGCTCAAATTGACCAGATAAAAAATTTAATGGCTGTTGTGCAGAAAACTCTATGTGAGGTAATGTTTTATAGCTGGGTTGATGGTCACCCAAGACTTCGAAATCTTGAAGTTTTATCGTGCTTTGCCATTGCTCACTAAAGTAGGAAAGTTCACCTGTTTGGTAAAGATAAGCATCATTGGAGTTATATTGCTTGCTGCCAATATCGCCTAAATAGTTATCATCACTTATGGTGGTGTAATCAATATATGCACGAAAATCTTCAGAGAAGGTACCAACATGTTGAAACCGAGCTAAATATCGCGGGTCATCATTGGCTTTGATTGCTTTATCATTGTTTAAATATTCTATGTCAATTTTACCTGACTGTTCATCCATTAAATAACGGAATTCAGTTAACAATTGTAGACCACGCTTGGACATATAATGTGGGGTAATTGTGGCATCATAATTTTCAGCAATGTTCCAATAAAAAGGGGCCGTAAATTCTGCACCTGAGTTGGATGAACTACTCAGTTCAGGGTATAAAAAGCCGGTTAATCGCTCTTTAGATATGGGAAAAGAAAAGTAGGGCACATAAAAAACGGGTATGTCGTGTACTCTAAATTGCGCATGGTACGCTTCACCAAAGTCACCACTTGAAGATAAATTTATTTCAGAGGCTTTGATTTGCCAGTCAGGAACTTCTTGTAAACAGGTAGTGAAGGTAGAGTCTACTAAGCTAAGTTGACCATCACCATTTATTGATAGCTTTGCTGCCTTACCGTGGCCAGGGTTGCCATCAAGTTGATAGGCTGCAGCTGTCATTGTCGTAGAGCGTTCAGTTTTACTTGCACTTAGCGTGTTAGCAAAGATATTGATTTGTTTGCCCTGGTAATGAATATTGCCTATCGCTTCTATCTGCATCTTTAAACGATCAAAGGAAAGTTGGTCAGCAATTATTTTTTGGTCCTTATCAACCAATATAACAGAACCATTGAATTGGGCTATTCGATCTTGCTCGATATTCGCTTTTATAGAGGATATGCGAATACTGCTGTCAACTACAGAGGGAATACCCATGGCAATATCATCAAACTCAGGTAGAGGGCAGAGCATTATTTTAGTTTCAGGCGCTTGGCTTTTTATATCAGCGTTCGCTTGGGCAGCTTTTGGTAAGCATGCTAACAGCGCAACTAAAGTAAAGCTCAATGTACGGGAAAAAAGCATTTATTGTCCGGAAAGTGGCGAAAAATTTTATAAATTGATTTTATAGTGTCGAATCAAGTATTTTAACGGCTAATTGCTTTATGATATAGCAATTTTTTCAGTTGGACTAAATTCTTATGCCGAAGTTCACCTGTAACGTATACCAAACGGATTAATTAATCGACCAACTTAGAGCTACAAAAGCGAGCTTATAACGAAAAAAATGGATTAAACATAGTTATTCTATATTTCATTCATTTTGTAAAGTTATCAGTTTGCTAATGAGCTCCCGAAGGGCGAGTTTAAAAGGCTTTCATTCAGCGTTATTGTTTTTGACAAGGGAATAACCATTCTCTTCAATCAATGCCTTGCCTCAAAGCCTTTTAATTCTCGCTAAGTGATCAATAAATTAGTCCGATTGGTATTAGTCATTATTTTAAGGAATGCACAAAAATATGCATATTTGGGGTAAAATTTTAGGTTTTTTATTTGGCTTTATGCTGAGTAAGACTTTATTTGGCGCTTTGCTAGGTCTTTGGCTTGGTCATATTTTTGACCGAGGTCGTGGCTTTAATTTTAATGGTCTATCTGGTGGGAAAGAGGATGAGGTTTCTAGGCAAGCAGCTTTCTTCTACACTACGTTCTCGGTTATGGGACATGTAGCTAAAGCTAAAGGTCAGGTGACGAACCATGAAATTGCTTTTACTAATGCTTATATGGATAAGCTTGGATTAAGCAGCGAATTGCGCCAACAAGCACAAGATGCCTTTCGAGAAGGTAAATCATCTGGTTTCCCTCTTAAGGAGCGCTTGGTTAAATTTAAACGTTTAATGGGAAATCGTCATGATTTATTATTAATGTTTTTAGAGATCCAAATCCAAGTCGCTTTTAGTGACGGAGAGTTGGATGATGCCGAACGTTCAGTTTTGCATACCATAGCAAAACTTTTAGGTTATTCAGCACGCGAGCTTGATAACTTATTGGAAATGATAATTGCAGGGGCTAACTTTCATCAACAACAAGGTGGCGGTGGTTATCGACAGCAAGGCAGTGGTCGTGTTCCTGCGAGTGGGCAACAGGTGGCGAACGCCTATAAAGTGTTAGGCATAGATAAAAAAGCAGAGATGCCAGCAATTAAAAAAGCGTATAAGAAATTGATGTCTCAACATCACCCAGATAAATTAATTGCTAAAGGTTTGCCACCAGAAATGATGGAAAGCGCTAAACAGAAAACCCAAGAAATTCAAGCCGCCTATGATGTAATTGTGAAGCAGAAAAAGTAAATCTAGGCCATATAAGTAGTGATTGATTATTTGCTCACACCGAGTTGTTTCCAAATAGTGTTGATCAACAGGTGATGCTACCAAGAATCAGAGTTACCAGCCTATCGCCTTCAACCAGCCATTAATTTGGCTCAGTAACTCTTTTTCAGGGTAATAACCGGTAATAGCGTTATTTAGCTGGCGTTGGCGGTAATAAACTTTCATCTCTTGTTTGGCAAAGGACTTTCTTTGTGCCGCTTTAGTTAAAACAGTTTGGTTATCGTTTTTAAGGTATAAATCAAGCACGGGCAGTTCTAAAAAGGCGAGTTGTTGAGCGAACTCTTTATTGACGCTGTTGAGCAAGTCGTGGTTACTTAGCCGATAACTACTAAGTAATATCAAAGCGTTAGGTAATTGACTACCTTCTTGGCTATATAAGTCGACTAATAATGCGGCATTATTTCCTTGCGCAATAACGAGCACAATACCAGGATACTCTTGTGCAATGTTCATTACCGCATTTAACATAGCGCTTAGTTTCTCTTTGTAAGCTTTTATTGTTATTTCATTTTCTTTTATTTTCTCGTCAAGTGTTGTTGCTGATGATGGATAGTTTTCTGGCTTATTGTTGGGCTGTACCGCGATGGTAGTCCAACCTTTTTCAGGTAACGTATTGCGCAAGTAATTGATTGCTTTGGGATTGGTGGCGCCTTGCTGCCACTCAGGTAATAAAATAACCACCCCTTTACTGTTAGCGCTAGTGTGTTTTTTTACGAGAGTTAAATAATCATCAGGACCGGCAAGTAATGGCTTTACTTGTTCGCTTGCTAAGTAATGTTTAAGGTCTTCTTTGTGCTGTTTTGTTAGCTCTATAGGTTTTTTTATTATACTAGCGTTGTCGCTGCTTTCTGGCTTCTTTTTTGTATCTTTGCTTTGAATGCTCTCTTTAGTGCTATCTTTGCTTGACTCTTTATTGACTTGCTCGGCAAATGAAGGAGTCACTACAAAGGTAAAAAACAGTGAACAGATGAATAAGCGTAGTAATGCTTGACTGGTGTTTGATTGGTTTATCTTATTCACTATTTTTCCTTTACTCGATTGTTGTACTCACTCTGTATCGACCATAGCACAAAAAAATTAACTAAATGGGCATGGTGCGTTAAAGCTAATAGCTTCTTCTGTACTTGGGTGAAACAAACTTAATTTCAATGCGTGTAGCTGTAATCTATTACTCATTGCCAGTGCTTGGGGGTGAGCATAAAGCCTATCACCTAAAATGGGGTGTCCCAAAGCTAACATATGTACTCTAAGTTGGTGAGAACGTCCGGTGATAGGCGTTAATTCAAGCAAGGTGGTTGCTTCATCATTGTTAGTTTTAATTGTTTCGTTGTGACTAAGTACTCGATAATGCGTTAATGATTGTTTACCGTTTTCATGATCAATTTTTTGTTTGGGTCTATTTGGCCAATCACATATTAATGGTAAATCAACGCTGCCTTCGCTCTTATCAACAGTACCAAAAACACGGGCAAGATAGCTTTTTTGTGTTGCTCTTTGTTCAAATTGGCGACTGATTGCAACATGTGCTGGTTTATTTAACGCCATTATAATTAAACCTGAAGTAGCCATATCTAGTCGATGCACTATGGTTGCTGTAGGCAGCACGCGTTGTACACGGTTTTGTAAACAGTCTTGGTGTTCAGCTAACCGGCCAGGCACACTCAAAATGCCACTCGATTTATTTAATACTACAATATCGTCATCTTGGTAAATAATATCAAGATAGGGCGACATTGGTGGCAGATAGATGAAGTCGGGGTTTGCGCTCATTAGTTTCTCATTCAACTTACTTATTCAGATAAAAAAGGGCTATGCTCTTTCGAACCTAGCCCATTAAAACTGCTAGTGTGTAACTACTATCATGCGAATTGCTTCAAACGTCAATTGCGCTTTATCAATATAGTGACTCAACTCATCTTGCTGCTGGCTAATAAAGTCAATTTCTTCTTGGCGAACACTTGGGTTAATCGCTTTTAATGCCGTTAACCTTTGTTGCTCCAAAGTAAGTTTATTATGCATAGCAGCCAAAGATTTCTCTTGGATAGCAACAATCTGCTTTTCGCCATGGGCTTCAGCTTTAGTAACTAAAGGACCTATTTGTGTTTTAAGCGCTTTAATCAACTGTAATGCCATTTGTTTTTTAACGGGCGACAATTGTTTATCAAGGACTTTTTCGCTTACTTTATCTGCAAGATTGTTACCATTTTTATCCACCAAAATACGAATAGGCGTGGTGGGTAAATATCTACCTAATTGCAAATGTGCGGGCGCGGTTGCTTCAACAGTGAATAAACATTCAAGGAAAAAGGTTCCTACAGGTAAGGCTTCATTTTTCAATAAACCAATACTGGCATTACCTATTTCATCACTAAGTACTAAGTCCAGCACACCAAGAACCATAGGGTGATCCCAGGTTAATAATTGGTAGTTTTCATTTACTAAAGCAGTCTCTCTATCAAACGTCACTGTGGTGCCGTCTTCCGGTAAGCAAGGGAAATTGCTATTAAGCATATGTTCACTTTGATTTAAGGCGATAGCGTTGTCGGCTTTATCATCTTGTTGTACACCAAAGACATCAAGAGCTTGAAACATAAACTGCGGCAAGGCGATATCACTATCAACTTGCTGGATTTTTTCAACCAATTCATGTGCACGACCTTGGCCTGAAGAGTTAAGCTCTAATAATTTATCTCGACCAGACTCTAATTCTGCTTTAATGGTTAAGTGCTTTTGCCAACTATCATTGATAAGTGCTTCAGCTTCATCAGACTGCTGCTGACAGGTTAATGCTAGCGATAATAACTGCTCGCCAAAGGCTTCAAAAACAACTCGTCCGGTAATGCAGGTATGTTCAAAGGCTTGTAATCCTTGATGATACCAGTCGAAAAGTAATTCTTGTGCAGAATCCGTAAAGTAGGGCACATGAATACGAATGATCTCTGTTTGACCAATTCTGTCTAAACGACCTATACGTTGTTCTAATAGGTCAGGGTTACTTGGTAAATCAAAAAGTACTAGATGATGAGCAAATTGGAAGTTACGGCCTTCACTACCAATTTCAGAACAAAGTAATAGTTGAGCACTATCTTCATCTTGAGCAAAATATGCAGCGGCTTTATCTCGTTCAAAGATTGATAAACCTTCATGGAATACCGCAGCACGAATGCCTTCTTTAATACGTAGTGCTGCTTCTAAGTCAATGGCTGTTTGTGCGTTGGCACAAATAACTAATACTTTTTCTTTTTTCAGTGTTTGTAGTAGCTCAATTAAGTAAGCAACTCTAGGATCAAAATCAGTCCACGTTTCGCTTTGCTGATCTAAACCATATAACATTTCAGGCGTGAAGATGAATTTGGCCTGTTTGGATTTAGCTAATGTTTCAGGGCATTCGCTAAGCATCAATTCATTGATACTTTCTTGGTATTGCTCTGGCATAGCCAATGCTGTTGGCACAACTTGGCGTGCAGGGAAACCTTTGATGGTATTTCGAGAGTTTCTAAATAATATGCGACCAGTACCATGTCGGTCGAGCAACTGCTTTAATAAACTTTGACGTACTTTAGCTGATAGCGTTTCGTCAGCTTGGTTTAATTCCGTAAGTTGTGCACTGATATCACTTTCTTTTAATAAGTCTGTCAGTGTCGATTCTTGCTCATTACTAAGCTTCTCACCTTCTACTAAGGCATTGGCAGCATCAGCAACTTCACTGTAGTGTGTTTCTTCTTCGGTAAACTTTTGATAATCAAAAAATCGATCCGCATCCAATAAACGTAAACGAGCAAAGTGACTTTCATGGCCTAGTTGATCAGGGGTGGCAGTTAACAATAAAACACCAGGGATCACATGTGAAAGTTGCTCAATACACTGATATTCAAGGCTTGGCTTGTCTTGTTGCCAATTTAAGTGATGGGCTTCATCAACAACCATTAAGTCCCAATCTTCACTAAGAAGTGCTTCATACCATTCAGGATTGTTAGTAATAAAGCCTAAGTTAACTAGTACTAATTGTTCAGAACTGAAAGGGTTGGCTTTTTTACCATCAACATAATTATCTTGGCTCGTTTCAACACAACGCTCATTATCAAAAATACTAAATTTAAGGTTAAAGCGACGCAGCATTTCCACTAACCATTGATGCATTAAAGATTCTGGCACTATAATTAAAATGCGTTTTGCACGACCAGTTACCAATTGTTGGTGAATGATTAAGCCCGCTTCAATGGTCTTACCTAAACCCACTTCATCGGCTAGTAATACTCGTGGTGCAAAACGGCTACCCACTTCATCAGCGATGTAGAGCTGATGGGGAATTAAACTTACACGTGCACCAGTGAGACCTGTTAAATCAGATTGTTGTTGTGTGTATTGGTGTTGTAAGCAGTCTTTGCGCAGACGAAACCAATCTAAACGGTCAACTTGGCTATTAAGTAGGCGGTCGTGCGGTTTATTAAATTTAATAAAGTGATCTATCATCACTTCTTTTAAGGATACTTGCTCATGGGTATCTTGGCGAGTACCTTCATAAGTGATGATGCCGTGGGCTTCAGTGTGTGCACTGACTTTTAATGACCAACCTTCGTGGCTAGGCACTAGATCACCGCTATTAAAAATAACACGTGTTAGCGGCGCATTGTCTCTGGCGTATTGGCGAGATTCACCTGTCGCAGTAAAAACAATATTAACAAAGCGATTTTCAATGCCAGTTACTGTTCCCAATCCTTGATCTGATTCACTGTCACTGATCCAACGCTGACCTACCTGAAATGGCATAAACTTACTTCTCCAAGGACTGCTTAGTTATTATTTTGTATTTGATAAATAGCGAGACTAAGCATAAAAATATTAGGGATAAAAAAAGGGCGCTATAGTACTCCTTATCATAGACGGAATCATTAAAAAATTATGCTTGCTTCGAGATAATTTAGAGATTAATGTGGATAAGCTATACTTTAAGTGCTGTATTGCTCTTTTATATTTATTTTGTCAGTGAATCACGGAGATTGCCCATGACTAAAGAGAATATGAACAATGAGAATATGTTAAGTGAGAATTTAGCCCAATCGCCTCATGTCGAAGAAACTAACGACCAACCCATTATCTACATCCTAGATACCAACATTCTTTTGCATGAACCCTTTGCCTTTTTATCTTTTAAAGAGCACGATGTTGTTGTACCCATGACAGTATTAGAAGAATTAGACTCTATTAAAGACAGGCGTAAAGATGTTAGTCGTGACGCTCGGGTTGCGATACGTGCACTTGAAGACACGTTGCGAGATGCCACGCCAGAGCAAGTACTTGCGGGCGTAAAACTACCACAAAATGATGAGCAGCACCCTAGTGGTTGTCTCGCTATTATTAATGATTATGCCTTAGAGAAAACTGCACATACCTTATCGTTTAATGAAAATGATAATCGTATCATTAATGCCGCTTTGTACATTCAAAAGAAAACTCCAGATAAAAAAATAGTCTTAGTAACTAAAGATATTAATATGCGCTTAAAAGCAAAAGGAGCCGGCTTAGCACACGTTGAAGATTACCGAACCGATCAACTTATTGATGATATTCAATTTCTGACCAAGGGTTACCATCAATTTGAAGGTGACTTTTGGCAAAATATTCAATCTGTTGATAGTGAAACGGAAGGGCGGAATACCACCCATTATGTGGCACGTGATACTTTGCCTCTAACTTATATTAATGAGTATTTGTTAGATGAGGGTGATAGTTTTGCCGGTAAAGTTACTGGTTGGGATGATGAACATATGGCGATCTTAGATCTTGGTCGAGAACGTTTAATGTCAAAAAGTGCTTGGGGTATAAACCCTAAAAACATTTACCAAGGTATGGCAATGGATGCCTTGCTTGACCCTACTATGGACTTGGTTATTCTCACGGGACCTGCGGGTTGTGGTAAGACCTTACTTGCCCTTGCTACCGCTTTAGAGCAAGTGATTGAACGTGGTTTATATGACAAAATAATTGTCACTCGTAGTACGCCTGAAATAGCAGAATCTATTGGCTTTTTACCGGGTACGGAAGAAGAGAAAATGGCGCCTTGGTTAGCGGCAATAACCGATTCACTTGAGGTATTGCATAAACAAGATGAAAGCATGCATGGCAGTTTGAATTACATTATGGAAAAAGCCAACATTCAATTTAAGTCGGTGAATTTTATGCGTGGGCGTAGTATTCAAAATGCCTTGGTACTACTCGATGAATGTCAAAACTTAACTGCTGCACAATTAAAAACGATTATTACTCGCTGTGGTGAAGGTACAAAATTAGTGTGTTCGGGGAATTTAGCTCAGATTGATAGTAATTACCTAACCGCAGTTAC